>Ga0315314_1000381_pt1 | contig 52015 bp, 52 predicted proteins | sample TDP9_MG_FD_203631 | JGI IMG/M metagenome (GOLD analysis project Ga0315314, IMG submission 203631) | Freshwater sediment microbial communities from Lake Towuti, South Sulawesi, Indonesia - TDP9 | ecosystem: Environmental > Aquatic > Freshwater > Lake > Sediment | place: Indonesia: South Sulawesi... | reverse complement strand
CAATCATTCTAATGCCACCTCCCGATAGGTCACCTGCTACCGATAAAATGCCAAATTCAACTCTATAGTTTAGCACTTTTTTTTATTTTTTTTCAAAGAACCTGGGTGACATTAGTCCCTATTTGATGACTGCTAATTTTTTCCTTACTTTTATATCTGAATAACCGGATTTCTTTGCCTTTATCCAATAAATGTAAACTCCTGAGGCAAATTGAGAAATATCCCAGGTATATTCATAACAGTATTTGCCCTCAACTATTTGCCAACTACTCCCGGCTAACTCCTCACTGTTAACTAAATCACCCGCCACATCATAAATCCTGATTTCCACTTTATCCGCAAGACCACATTCAAAATGGATGGTCGGATTTTTCCCATTCTTTGCCGGGTTGGGGAAGCTGTAATATTCACCTAATACAAAATCAGTGTTAAGTGTAAGGTGTAAAGTGGAGGGAGCGGAAACAACTACCGTTTGAGAACTGAGCGGTAAGCCAAAAACTTGAATTCGTGAGTTATTACTATCAGCGATATAGAGATTGCCGGAAGAATCAAAAGCCAATCCTGCGGGTTTATTGAATTGGTTTTCTTCTTTTCCGAGATTACCAAAGTAAGCACAAAGATTACCGTATCGGTCAAATTTTTGGATACGGTTAATGTTAGTATCAGCGACATAAATATAGCCCAAGGAATTAACAAAAACATCTTGTGGTTTATTGAAATGTCCCGGCTCATTTCCGGAAGAACCAATCCGCATTAGCACTGTCCCGGTAGAATTGTATTTAACTAAACAGTCATTCGCTTGGTCAGTAACATAAATATTCCCGTGTTGATCAACCGATACTCCCACCGGCTCACTAACCGTAAGTGTAGAGATGACTACTTTAATTTCAAAAAGAAAATCACCTTGGGGATTAAACTTTTGTACCCGGGCATTAGCGCAGTCAGCGACATAGATATTTTCGTCTTTATCTAAAGCAATGTCTACCGGATGATTAAATTCACCAGGTGCACTTCCGGGAGTAAACTGTTCACCATGGTTTTTCTTACCTAATTTAAGTAAGATATTGCCAGTTGTAGAAGAAATCTTAACAATTTGGTGATTATTCGTATCCGCAATAAGAATATCACCTTGTTTGTCAAGAATAATCCCTTGTGGTTTATTGAAAAGACGCTTCTTGGTTTCACCAAAAGTCTGTAAAAGATTACCTTGTGCGTCAAATTTGTGTAATAAATCGTTGTTTGTATCTGAAACATAAATATTTCCTTCCTTATCAAGAGCAATCCCTTGCGGATGATTGGTTATCTTCTGCCCGAAAATAAAAAATAATTGCGGTTCACCAAGATAAACAGTTGCCGAGACAGTTTTTCTATTTCCAACTACATCTTCAGCAGTAACTCGTAATGTATAATAGCCAGTAGTGTAATCAGTTGTATCCCAAAGAGCAATAATCTCTTCAGTAACTGGATATGTACTCTCGGTGACCAAAGTGAAACCAGAATTTGCTGAAATTCCTTTCGCATATCCCACCTCATAGTTTTTAAAATGTAAATCGTTAACGCTACCAATAACTGTAATTGTATCTCGGAAAACTTGTGATAGGCCAACACTTTCCGGAGAAGGAGAAATAAGCTCAACTCTTGGTGCCGTAGCATCAACAATAAAACTCCGGGTTGAGGAATATTTACCGTAAACCGTCCCATCCCAAGCACTCACTCGCCAAAAATAAGTTCCATCGGTTAGAGCATCTGTTTGAGTAAAAACATAACTACAGGTTCCAGTTCCTTGCATAACAGGTGGTGCTGGTGAAAAACCGGAAGTAGAAATTTTTGATTCAAAAACAATAAGACTTCCTGTAAAATTTTCCGCCATAGAAATTTCTACTCTAAAATGTAAATCATTACCATCAGAGTCAGAAGGAATACCCCAGATCAATGTCGGTGTAACATTAACTATTGAACCATTAAGAGGAGAAGACAAAACTGGTATTTCCGGTGGTTGATTAAGAAATCTTCCGTAATCGTATTCAATCAAAGCTGAACGAACAAGAAGACGATTTTTCGTCACATCTTTGTAGTCAGATTCTATCAATACTGAATGAAGCAGTAGTCTGTTGGTTGTCACATCCTTATAATCGTATTCCACGGTTGCTGATCGTAGAGTTAGTTCTTCAGCGTGCAGGAAGGGGAAAGTAAAGAAATACCCTATTGTAATTAACAAACAAAAAAGTTTAAGTTTATCGAGCATTTAATCTTAAAGTGAGTTCAATCTGGATATAGCGAGTGAAATCCGTAGGTTCAATTTTTGTATTTTTATATGCTTTTTGCCATTCAGGTAATGGGTCAGTCGCACTAAATAAATTGTTGCTTCCTCGCCATTTTACTTCTCTTGTGTAAGTAGTTTCATCGTAATCTATAACTTGCTTAAATCCACTTTCCAATTCTGGGAATTCCTCAGCATTGAAAGTGATTGACTTTATCCTTCCAGTATCTTTCTGCGTGTCAATCACCGGGCTCCGAATAGCCGCACTCTTTACTCTTTCTTTAAGTTTAATATTACCATCTGCATCCAATTCTACGAAATTACTTGCTGCAATTGGACTCCCGTTTTCGTCAATCCAACCAGTCCAACTGTCAGCGGTATAGGACGAATACTGTCCAATACCCAAAGCACCGATATTTTGGAATTCGCCATTTTCTACTGGTCCTGCTTTAAGACAAGGCGAATTTGGTCTAAGATAATATAAGTCATTAGTTTCGTCAAGAAACATGGGATCCACGGATACATCATGGGGACCGGGTTTTGCGTCACCGCTATAATTTGAATTATTCGCTAAAATGTTATTATAATCACATCTTTGCGTAAAAGTAGAATTTGAAATTGAACAAATGCCGCTCCCGCCATTTTTATAGATGATATTATTTTCAATTAGGTTGTTGTAAGCAGCCCTCGATAAATAGGTACCATCTAAATAAACCCCTTCCTGATGATTGCAAACAATAGTATTGTTTTTTATCTCGTTTTCAAGCAGTAGCCCCTGCCCATGAATTGCACGTCTGTTTTTATAGAAGACACAGTTTTTAACCAAGTTTCCTATACCAATGCCATAGAAAAAAATCCCTATATCATTATTATAAAATTTACAGTTTGCGACGACGCCAGACCTTAATCCAGCTAAGTATGCCCCGTTACGACAATCTCTAAAAGTAAAACCATCTATAATTGTCTTTGATAAATTGTGTGCAACTACAGCTCCGTTATCTTGTTTTTCAATTATCACCTCCCCAATGGCTCTGATTGTTATCGCGGAGGGTCTATTGTATACTATGATCGCTTCACGATAAATACCTTGATTGACATAAACAATATCACCGTCTACGGTGGATTCGATAGCTTTTTTAATTGTTTTGAATGGTAGTTCCCAAGAGAAGCCTGGATTTGAGTCGTCTCCGCTGTAGCAATCTACATAATATGCGGCAGACATGACTAACTGTGGATTTACCAGCAAACTTAAAATAGAAATCATTAGTGCCTTTAATAATAGCTTCATGGCAACACCTCCTTTAAACTTTGCAAATTTAATTTTCTGTTTTGTTCGTTCGTTCAAAGTAAAAAATATTCATATACTTAAGAATTCTCTTAAAACCAGATTTGCTTAGCAATTCTTCCACCAGATCTGCTTTCTTTTCTCCATGACATTCTACCACAATCCGTTGAATCCGGTCAAAATACTTTTCTACACCGCGTAATACTTCATCTTCATATCCTTCTACGTCTATCTTTAAAATATTTATTGTTGGTATCTTGTGTTTCTCAATAATAGAATCAAGAGTTATTACTTCTACCCAATGTCCTTTTAAGTTGTTAGTTTGAGAGTCAGTTATTCGGCTAATAGTTGTACTTGTGGAATATTCTCGCAAAATTTTTTTCTCAACTTTGCCCCCAACTGCCGACTGAAATAGAAATACGTTCCGGATACTATTTTCTTCTATATTTTTCTTCAACTTTTTAAATGCAAGTGGATTAGGTTCAAAGGAAAAAATTTTACCATTTTTTAGGTATCTACCAATAAACAAAGTGTAGAGACCAATGTTCGCTCCAATATCAAATATCACCTCACCATTCCGGGGAACGAATTCAGGGTTTGCTGTATACATTTGTTTTAAAAAAATTTCATAACAAGTACCAAGTTCTCCCGTCAAAGGTGCAAGATATATCTTAAAACCGCCTATATGAATTGCTATATCCCACTTAAAGTTTAATTTGTTAAACACGTACCTTTTGGTTAAGTATAACAGACTGTAAAGAACAATTTTTATTTTATCCCATAAAGTATCAGCGTTCCTTAGAAAAAAAATTCCTTTTGCTAGATAACATTCTAATGTATTTTTACTCATTAAAATCCTTTTTGATTAATTCGTAACCTTTTTCAGCAGCTTGGATATTTTTTGTAACTAATTTTGCACTGAAACGGTGTTCAATTGCTTTTTTTAATGCATCTAAAGAATATAGTTTGCTCAAAGCAGAAAATGCACCTAAGAGTGTTGTGTTCGGCACATCCCGACCGATTATTTCTAAAGCAATTTTTGTTGCTGGTAGGCAAATAACTTTAAAAGTTGTATTTGGGGGTAAAGTAGTGCAGATTGTTTCTGAATTAAGTAAAGCCAAACCATTCGGTTTCAGTCCAGCAAAAACATCAATTCTACTAATCATTGTTGGGTCCTGGACAATTACATAGTCAGGATTGAGAACTGCGGTGCGTAAACGAATCTTTTTCTCATCAATACGGACAAATGCGGCTACCGGTGAACCCATCCTTTCCGCACCGAAAGTAGGAAATCCCTGTGCCATCTTCCCATCTTCGTGGGCAGCAAGACTGAGAAGTTCAGCCGCAGTAACTATTCCCTGTCCACCACGTCCATGGATTCTAATTTCAATCATCTTCTTTAAAATCACGAATGAACACGAATTAACTACACGAATTATCACGAATTTTCTATTCGCAATTTTTTTTATTCGCATAAATTCGTGTATCTATTCGTATAAATTCGTGAACTTATTCATGTTTGGAAAGACCAAAATGGTATCGGTTAAACACATTGTAACCCTTTTTTTCTGAGCTGTCAATCAAATTTCTCATTTGTTTTGCAATGCCCGGAGGACAAGTTCTATGGCAGGTAAGACAGATTTACTTTTCTTTATTCCGGTTCTTCTGCCCAGACGCGTTCTTCAGCATTAGTTTTCTTGATAATTTTTGTTGGATAAATTTCGTCAACTATTTCGTCCGGTTCAAACCAAAGTTTTATTTCCCTTTCCACTTCTTCTTCATTTGCTGAACAATGAATTACATTTTCGTAAATACCACTACTCAAAATTCTCCCGTAAGCACCCCGGATTGTTGTTGCATTGGCTTCTTCCGGGTTAGTACTACCAGCGAGTGTTCTCACCCGCTGAATTGCATTTTCACCTTCATAGACAAAAGTAAGCACTCTTTCGTATTCTTTACCGTGAAGTTTACCTTGAATATATTTTACTACTTCTTCAAAAAAAGGTCTATCTTTAAGGTGAGCATAATGTTTTTCGGCAAGTTCACGACTGACGCGGACCACTTTTGCACCAATAATTCTTAGGCGGGCTTCGGAAAGCTTAGTTAAAATATTTCCAGTAAGCGATTTTTTTAGACCGTCAGGTTTAATAATTACTAAAGTATACTCCTTTTTTGGGTTCATTGGTAAATTTCAATTTAGCAAATCTTTCAATTTTTGTCAAGGAAGAAATTTTTCTTGTTTAACATAAAAATTTATGTTAAAATTATGTTAAAAACAAATGAATATTATTTTGACTGGTTTTATGGCTAGCGGGAAAACAGTTATTGGTAAAGAGTTAGCCCAAAGATTAAAGAGAAAATTCGTGGATACTGATGAACTGATTGAAAAAAAGACTGGTTTAAAGATTGAGCAAATTTTTTCTACTTATGGTGAACCTTATTTTCGGCAATTAGAATCAGAAGTAATTAGCGAAGTAGTTCAAGAAGATAATTTAGTTATTGCTCTTGGTGGAGGAGCAGTTTTAAGGGAAGAAAATATGAAAAATTTAGAGAAAAACGGTATAATTATTAATCTTAAAGTTAAACCAGAGACCGTCTTTGAACGCGTGAAAAAAGACAGCACAATTCGTCCCTTACTTCAGAGTGAAGACCCTTTTAAACGGATTAAAGAATTACTTAAACAAAGAGAACTTCACTATGCACGGTGTAATTTTGCGCTTGATGTTTCAGAACTAAGCGTGAATGAAGCGGTAAAAAAAATTATTACTTTCCTTCAGGATGAATCCTTCGGGATGAATCCTTAAAAGTGAAACTTGATTCCAGCGATTATTAACGGCGATTATTCACCCCGTTAGAAATGAAAATATTCTAACGGGGCAAGGCGATTTGTTGACGCAAAAATCACTGTAATCTTGATTTTATCGTTGTAATCAGATTTCTTTCTATAAAAAAACACCGTAATCGTTTGTTTTAAATCTCTGTAATCAACGTAAAAGAAAAAAATGAAAATTGTCCAAGTTAAACTTGAGAGACACAGTTATCCAATCTATATTGGTGTAGATTTAAAAAATCTTGGTCAAACTCTTACAAAGTATTTTGGTCCTACAAGGAAGACAGTAATTGTAACTAATAAACTTTTATTTAACCTTTATGGCAAAATCTTAGAAAGAAGTTTAAAAACTGCTGGCTACCAGGTGAGCACAATCTTTGTTCCCGACGGAGAAAAGTATAAAACTTTAGCCCAGGCAGAAAAAATATATGCAACTTTGCTTAAAGAAAAGATTGAACGTTTTACACCTTTAATTGCTTTTGGTGGAGGAGTAATTGGTGACCTTGCTGGTTTTGTTGCCGCGACTTTTCTTCGGGGTATACCATTGATTCAAGTTCCCACAACCTTAGTTGCTCAGGTTGATTCTTCAATTGGAGGCAAGGTAGCGGTAGATTTACCGGAAGGTAAAAATCTTGTTGGCGCATTTTATCAACCGTTATTTGTCTGGGTTGATTTAAAGGTTCTGAAGACACTACCCACTGAAGAGATGCGTAACGGTTTTGCTGAAGTAATCAAATATGGAATTATAAAAGATGCAAAACTTTTTACTTTTTTAGAACGATGGTCATTCGACATCGGACATCTTTCCTTAAAATTTCTTGAAGAAATTGTCTACCGCTCTTGTAAAATTAAAGCCGAGATTGTCCGTAAAGATGAACGGGAAGAAACGGGCTTGCGCCGGATTTTAAATTTTGGTCATACTTTGGGACACGCTTTAGAAACAATCACTAAATATCGTGTTTACAAACATGGTGAAACAGTGAGTATTGGTATGGTTTGTGCAACAAAAATTGCTGAAGAAATGAAGTTAATAAAAAAAGAAGAAATGGTACGAATTCTTAATTTGCTAAAAAAAGTAGGATTACCTGCCAAATGGCCAAAAAGATATAAATTAGAAAAAATTTATCCTTACTTAGAGTATGACAAAAAGGTAAAAGATGGAAAAATAAATTTTGTCCTCCCGGTAAAAATTGGGCAAGTAGTCATCCGTGACGATGTCCCAAAAAAAATTCTGCAAAAAGTCTTAAATGGATGAAAATTTTTTGGCTTATCTTTCTGGTAGGCAGAATATCTTTTCTTTCCTTCACGGTGAACCCGTTAGAAGCAAGAATGGTCAACTTAATTGAAAAAATTTATCTTACCCCAATCGGTGAACCCCGCCCCTGCACGCAGGAGCGGGGTGAAATTGAACTTGACCTAAAAAAACTTATTCCTTCGCTGAAAGATGCTTACCACTGCGAAGTAGAAATAATTCCCGGCTTTTCGGACCTGTCCCGTAAAGATATTCTACCCCGTAAAGATTTCCATCTACGGGGTCTACGGGATGTAGAATTTGCTTACAATAAAAAAAGAAAACAGTATTCTGCTCCACTTATTCTTCAAGAATTAGAAAAATTATTCTCTAACCAACTAACCAACAAGCAAACTAACCAACGAACATGTCGCTTGGTTGGAATAATTGACCAAGACCTTTATGATGAAGGGCTGAACTTTATTTTCGGTGAAGCGATAGGACAAGTGACGATTGTTTCCATCTGGCGATTTAAACCCTGCACAAAAATTACTACGGAAGCGGAAGAAAAAATTTTACTTGAACGGACGACTAAAACCGTAATTCATGAATTAGGACATACACTTGGACTTGGACATTGTAGTAACCCTAAATGTGTAATGTTTTTCTCCAACTGGCTCGGTGACACCGACTACAAAGAAAAAACTTTCTGTGAAAAATGTCAGAAGAAACTCTGGTGAACAGAAATATTTTTTTCCCCTTGATTTTTACAAACTATTACATTATAATGTAATTGTATGTTAAACCTGATTACATTTAATCGCTGGTGGAGTACGGGAAAAATAGAGGATGTCTATTTAAAACCTTACAAAAGAACCTTATTCTATGAACTGAATAAATTCTTAGAGACAAGGCAAATCTTACTCATTTATGGATTGCGCAGGGTAGGAAAGACTACCTTGATGTACCAATTGATTGATTCTCTTTTGAGAACCGATATAGATAAAAAACATATCCTCTATTTTTCTTTTGATGAGAAAATTATCTCCTTAAAGGAACTCTTTGAAAATTATTCTCAACTTATCTTGGGTAAAGATATTCTGAAAGAGAAAAGGATTTATGTTTTCTTAGATGAAATTCAAAAATTAGAAAATTGGCAAAATCAATTAAAACTCTTTTACGATTTATATCCCAATCTAAAATTCATCATCTCCGGCTCTGCCAGTTTAGCTATTTTTAAGACCGCCAAAGAAAGCTTAGCCGGTAGGGCCTATGAATTTATTTTGCCAATTTTAAGTTTTCTTGAATACTTACAATTTCTGGAAGAAAAGATTGCTCCGGTAAAGAATATTTTTGACTTATCCTGTTTAAAAGAGACCTATCTTAAAAAAGAGTATCTTCTACCCCAATTTTTCTCTTACCTTAAAAAAGGTGGATTTATTGAGATTGCCAAAGAAGAAGACGATTTAAAAATTAAAGAGTATCCAAAGTCAATTTTAGAGAGAGTAATTTTTGTGGATATTCCTTCAAGTTTCAAAATCAGAGAACCCCAGATTTTAAAAGCAATTCTTGAACTTGTTGCCGCAAATCCGGGATTTTTACTTGACTATTCAAGATTAGCGGAAACCTTTAAAAAAGACCAGAGAGTAATTTCTCAGTATGTCTATTATCTTAAATATGCTCTGCTTATTAAAATCCTCTATAATTTTTCTGGCTCTATATTTGCCTCAGAGCGAAAACTTAAGAAAGTTTATCTTACTTCCTCTAACTTTATTTACTCTTTTTTCTCGGAGAAATTTTCTGACCCTGAATTTTTAGGGAAAATAATAGAAAATTTGGTAGCCAATTTCGGAGAAGGAGATTTTTTCTGGAAGGAGCGGCAAAATGAAGTGGATTTAGTTTTGAAAGACAAAACTCCTATAGAAGTAAAATTTAAGGAAAAAATAACCAAAAAGGACATAAAAGGAATCTTAAAATTCAGTCAAAAATCCAATATAAAAAAAGCAATAATTTTAACCAAGGATGAACTAAAAGAAGAAAAAATTAACAACCTCAATCTCTATTTTATTCCTGTGTGGATATATCTACTATAACCGAAAATGATTTAATCAAGAACTCACGACTGGCACGAAGACAAATACTTGCAGAAGGTTTAATCCTTGCTTCATCAGCAGGCAGAAAAATTTCAGGGACACTGATTACAAAGGAAAAAATTTTATTTTTTTCTTGACTTATTGCCAGAAATATGGTAATATGGCATTATGGAGGTGAAGAAAAATGCAAACTTTACGAAAAACAACTTTACGACTTGATAGTTCCTTAGTTAAAGAAGCAAAAAAGATTGCCGTAGACGAGAATTTATCTCTTACTCAGATGGTTAACCAGGCGCTCCGTCGGTATATTAAGAATTTACGTTCTTCAAGGAAAAATTTTTATCGCTGGGCAGAGGGGTTAGCCAGGAAAAAAGGGTTTCAAAATTTAACTGAAGAAGATGTGGTTAAAATAATCCACGAAACTCGGGATTCATCCCGTGCTTAAAATTGTACTTGATACTAACATTTACATCTCGGGGATTTTCTGGGAAGGATTGCCCCGAATAGTTCTGGACCTCGCTCGGGATGGCAAAATTGAAGTTTTTGTCTCTCCGGCGATACTTAAAGAACTCCACAATGTATTAACCGGCAAAAAATTTTTCATCTCGCAAAAGGAATCTGACCGTATTCTGAAGGACATCTTAAGTTACACTACACCGGTAACACCGGGCATTTCAGAAAAAATAGAAATTCCTGACCAGCGCGATGTGATTATTCTTGAAACTGTTCTCAGCGGGAAGGCTGATTACTTAATCACTGGCGACCCGCATCTGTTAGATTTACATATTTTTAAAGGAATAAAAATTGTTACGGCGAGAGAATTTTTTTCTCTTGAATTTCCTGAGTTTCTATGAATGATGAAAAAATTTTAAAGTAGATTTAATTTCTGTCTTCTTTAAGTTCTAAAATGAATTAAAAAATGGTTAGCAGAGCAACAGCAAAAAAAGAACTACCAAAAGTTTCTCAGTGGCGACATCCCGGAGGTAAACTCCGTGAACTCGGTCCCGGAAGTCTTACCGATGCCGAACTTTTAGCAATTTTAATTTCTGCAGGTATAAAGGGTAAATCAGCGGAAAAAATTGCCGAAGAAATTTTATCTAAATTCGGTTCGTTTAAAGGGATGTCGAACCAACCTTTAGAAAAATTTTTGACTATCAAAGGATTAAAAGATGTTAAAGTCCTACGGATAGCGGCCGCCTTTGAAATTGCCCGCAGAATTGTGAAAGAAGTCTTAAAAGAATATGAAGAAAAGTAAGATAAAGGCAAAACTAGCGAGAATCCCCAGTTCCTTTGATGCCACCATCCATAAAACTGAATGGACTTGTGCAGCAAAGATTGCAGAGTGGATGAATACTATTATTCGCGATAAAAGTATTCCATTGGGTAAAGCTGAGGTAGAAACAACAGTTGAAGGAGATAGAAAACGGGTGGATGTTATTCTATTTGAAACCCCGACAAGCCAACAATCTCTCTGTATATTAGAAATGAAAGGTCCTTACTTTAACCCGCTCGATGAAAACGAACTGAAAGACCCGGCAAGAAAAAAGGCTAATTTGAGGAAAACCAAATATTTTGCTACATCCAATTTTCAGCAGCTTATCTGGTTCAATACCACAAAAGCAAATAACCCGTCTTTATCTGAAGTTGAACAAGTTCACAATAAATATTTCCTTTCTGGAATAGAGGATTTGGACCTCATCGAAGAACCAAGATATAGAAATTCCATTATTAACGGACTTGGGAAATTTCTCACTGAGTTATATGAAGTTCACACCGGGAAGAAAGCCGAACCCAAACAACCGATTGACGAATGGTTAATTTGGCAATTACATGAAGAAGTTGATAGGTTGTCTCGCTACTACAGAAGGATTGTTGAAGATGAAGCTCACAAGGACAAGGATTTTCTTGATAAATTAAGAAACTGGTTTAATGAGCAAAATTGGAATTTTGCGTGGCAATCTCAAGATTTTGAAAGAGCCGCCCGGCAAACTGCTTATCTCTTAATCAACAAGATTTTGTTTTACAATGTGCTTAGAACGAAAAAGCCAGAACTTGCAGAATTAAGTATTCCTGAAGATTTCACTCGTGGTGGTCAACTTAAGAGACAACTTCAAGAAGTCTTTTTCAAGTATGTTGTTGATGAAATTGATTACGAGACTATTTATTCTACTGATTTTATAGACTGGGTAGCTTTTCCTGACAATAAAGAGGTAGTTGAAGAGATTAAGAAATTGGTCCAGTTCTTAAAAAGTTATGATTTTGCAGAACTCAGTTATGATATTGTAGGAAGAGTATTTGAGAAACTCATTCCGCCACAGGAACGACATAATCTGGGACAGTATTTTACTAATCCTGACATTATTGACGTAATATTGAGTTTCTGTATGAAGCATGAAACGGATAAAGTTCTTGACCCGGCTTGCGGTAGCGGAACTTTTTTGGTTCGAGCCTATATCCATAAACAACTGATGAATCAGAGGCTAAAACATAATGATATTTTGCCAACCATTTGGGGAAATGATGTCGCTAAATTTCCAGCCCATCTGGCTACTATTAATCTTGCCATAAGAGACCTAAGCGTAGAAGAAAATTATCCACGAGTCATACGCAAAGATTTTTTTGAACTATTACCTGCCAATGTAGAATTTCATTTACCTCAGAAATCACAAGAAGTTGAACTTGCTGGATTGTCTAAAAAAGGGAAAAAAATTGAACATCCTCGTTGGTTTGATTCCATTGTAGGAAATCCGCCCTTCACTCGGCAGGAAGAGATACCTACGATTACCGGGAAAACCGGTTATAAACAGAGATTAATTGATAATGCCCTTTACGACCACGGTAGAAAGATTGCTGAAATTTCCAAACGGGCTGGTATCCACGCTTACTTCTTTGTCCACGGCACGAAATTTTTAAAAGACAATGGACACTTCGGCTTCATTGTCTCCAATTCTTGGTTGGATGTAGATTATGGTAAGGGACTTCAACAATTTTTCCTTGAAAATTACAAAATTATTGCGATTATTGAATCCAAAGTTGAACGCTGGTTTGAAGAAGCGGACATTAATACCTGTATAATCATCCTTCAAAAATGCAAAGATAAGAAGGAGCGAGAGGAAAACCTTGTCCACTTTGTTTATCTCAAAAAGCCTCTCCATTATTTTATCCCACCGGCAAGAGATATGTGGGAAAAGCAGGTTGAACGCCTCAATACGATAGATAACCTTAGAAAGACAATCCTTGCCCATAATGATTTTTATGAAAATGAGGAGTTGAGAATCTTTCCTAAAAGCCAGAAAGAGTTATGGGATGAAGGTTTTGACCCTGAAGAGAATAAATATGTTGGCTCAAAATGGGGGAAATACTTGAGGGCACCGGAAATTTTCTTCAAAATTTTGGAGAAGGGTAAAAACAAACTTGTGCTGTTGAAAGAGGTTGTAAAGGTTCGCCGTGGATTTACCACTGGAGCCAATGAGTTTTTCTATCTTACCGAGGAGGAAATAAAAAGAAGAGGAATTGAAAAAGAATTCTGGATGCATAAGGATGAAAAGGGTAATTGGGTGCCAAATTATGTTATTAAATCACCACGGGAATGTAAGTCCATAGTTATCAATCCAAAGGATTTAAAATATCGTGTCCTGATGATTCATAAGGATAGGAAAGGGTTAAAAAGGACAAATGTTTTGAAATACATTGAGGAAGGCGAACGCAAAGGATTTCATAAAAGACCAACCTGTGCCGGTAAGCAGAGGTGGTATGATTTGGGTCAATCAAGTTTTGGAAGTTTGATATGGACTTATTTATATGATGTGAGCCCAAGAGTCTTTTATAACCCAAATATTTTTGTCAACAATGTTTTATATGACATAGTAATACCCAATCAATCAAAAGAGTTTAAGGAATTTTTTTGTGTTTTCTCTAATTCGACTCTAATGTTTTTGTTTTTGGAATTATGGGGGAGACTTAATTATGGATTAGGTGCATTGAGTATAGCAGTCTATGAAGTAGGTACACTTCCTTTTATTAATTCCATTAAAATTCCCAACTCATCAATTAAGAGTCTCAAAAACTCATTTGACCAAGTTTCATATCGTCCCATTGGTTCTATTTTTGATGAACTTGGTGCCTCATCTGCCGAAGAAGTTTCTTTAGATAAAGTGAAATCTGACCGGCGTGAATTAGACAAAATAATTATGGGTGAAATCTTAGGACTTACTGATGAAGAGCAACTTGAGGTTTATCGGGCAGTAGTGGATTTGGTCAAATCACGAATTGATAAAGCAAAAAGTTTTGGGAAAAAGAAAAAAACTAAAGAAGGGATTGATATTGACTCACTGGTCAAAACCATAACCGATAAAATTGGTGAAGAAACTTTAGGTAAATTATATAAAGAAAAAATCTTAACCCAAAAATCGCTCTATACGAAAAAATTACCGGGGAAAACTGATGAAATTAGAGTTGAAAAAGAACTTTACGGTTGGGTGCTTTATTCCGGCAAGAGACATATTGACTGTGCTTCCGAAACTGAAGCCCGCTACTTAAAAGTCTGGTTAGAAGCCGGTCTTGAAAAAGTTAAAGTCCCAAAGGATGAAAATTACCTTAAAACGATTCTTCCTGAGTTAGAAAAACTGAAAACAAAAATAGACCAAATAGTCAACCAATATCTTGAATCAATAACTGACCCGAATACTCGTAGTAAAATCTCTCACCAACTATGGCAGGAGATAGTAAAATGAACGAAGATGAGGCATTGCAATTATTAAAAGAACAAATAGATAAAATTGAGGAATTGAAATATCCCCCTGCTTACCATCCTGACTATGAAATATGGAAAAACACAACGAAAAAAGTATTAAAAATATTATTTGGCGACAGTTATATTAGAATGTTTGATGATATTTGTCAAGGCCAAATTGCGATGAGTGACCAGCATCACTATGCATTGTTCTTAGATGTTCTTGAAAGAAAAAAGCAATTACTCAAAGGATTTGTCAAAGAATATGAAAGACTCAAAACCAAGGACATAAGTAAAATTTCTTCAACTCAACTAAAGAATGTAAATGACATTTTTGACAGTCTACAAGTTCACCCAAGAATTAAGACTGCTTGTGAAAGACTTTTTAAAGATGGACATTATAACTTATCAATATTTGAATCTTTTAAAGCATTAAACAATTTTGTCAAAGAAAAATCTGAACGAACAGATTTGGATGGGAAAGACTTAATGGCAAAAGTTTTCAGTAAGAATAATCCAATTCTTAAATTAAATAGTCTAACTACCGATTCAGAAATAAATGAACAAGAGGGATTCATGTTTCTATTTATGGGTTCTATGGTCGGGGTAAGAAACCCCCGAGCTCACGAAGAAATAAAAGAAAGTGATCCTTACAAAGCTTTGGAATATATAGCATTTGCGAGTCTCTTAGCCAAGCGGATAGATGAATCCACAAAAGTTTAAGTTGAAAGAAAAAAAGAAATTATCAATAGTGAAAAAATTCCTTAGGTGAAAATCAGGACGGACGAAAAGTCCCGTGCGAAAAGCACCGCTCGGGAAAAAATCGGGACGGAGGAGATTTTACAACTCGGTCTCGTCTTCCTTGGGAGTTGACCCTATAAAGATTTCATCAATGGGGCAGGCAACTCTACATTGTACTCTCTGCTACCAAATACTTTCTTAATTTGTTAAAAACAAGAAATGGCTAATAGTAATCGTGATTGGGGTCGTGTCTTGAATTTTGACATTTCTTACTTTCATCACTTAATCACCAATCACCCAATTACCGCACCTTTTATAAGGAGAAATGAGAAGGAGAAATGGGGACGGAGGGAATTAAAAGAAAGCGTAGCCGACCCTTAAGGGTCGGCTACCTGTGGGGTATGGGGTTAGGTCGGGGAATTTGGCAATGGGAGAGTCGTCTTGCGGTGTCAAAGAAGAAAATAAATCTTAAGAACAACTTGACAAATAGTATTACTTTTTGTATATTGATAATATGCTTTTAGAAAGAAAAATTTTCAAACCAATTTGGTCTTATCTGGAGACAAAAGAAGCAATAATTATTACCGGTATGCGGAGAACCGGGAAGACCTCATTGCTTCGTTTTATTTACGAGCGCACTCCTTCAACAAATAAAATTTTTTTGGATTTAGAAAATCCACTGAATCAGAAATATTTTGAAGAGATAAATTATGAAAAGATAAAATCAACCCTTGAATTTTTGGGTTTGAATTTTACGCAAAAAGTATATCTCTTTTTAGATGAAATTCAACTGGTGAGAAATCTTCCCCGGGTGGTAAAATATCTGATTGACCATTACAAAATAAAATGTTTTCTCACTGGTTCGGCGAGTTTTTATTTAAGAAATTTGTTTACTGAGTCGCTTGTGGGAAGAAAATATATCTTTGAACTTTTCCCGTTAGATTTTGAAGAATTCTTATTGTTTAAAGGTAGCAAAATCAAACTCCCGGATAGAAAAAGTAAAATTACCAGACCTATTTTTGATACAATCTCAAATTTGTATGATGAATATATTTATTATGGTGGTTTTCCGGAAGTTGTCTTAAAAACAAATTTTGAGGAGAAGAAAAAATCATTAGAAGACATTTTTACTTCTTACTTCCAATTAGAAGTCCTCAGATTGGGTGACTTCAGAAAGAATGAAGTTATTCGTGATTTAATCCTCCTTTTGCTGGAGAGAGTTGGTGCAAAACTGGACATTAATAAGATTTCTTCAGAGTTAGGTATTTCAAGGATTACGGTTAAACAGTATATTTCCTTTTTAGAAGGGACTTATTTCATTAAACTGGTGAGACCATTTTCCCGAAACAGAGATACAGAAATTAGAAAGATGCCTAAAGTATATCTCTGTGATTCTGGGTTAGTTAACCATTTTTCTAAGATAAGCGAAGGAAATTTGTTTGAAAACAATATTTTTCAGAATTTGCGGATGCGTGGCGAGATAAATTATTATCAGAAAAAAAGTGGAGTTGAAATAGATTTCATCTTGAATAAAGAAATAGGTATTGAAGTTAAAATAAATCCGACAGAAAATGACCTCAGAAAATTGGAGAAAATAAGTAAAAAAATAAAGTTAAAAAAGTTTAAAATTTTTACAAAGGACTATCCTTCGGATTTATCTAAAATGAAAAATGTAGAGTTCGGTTTCTTCATTTAAAAGCGTAAACGGGACTTAAGGCCCGCCTACCTGTGGGGTATTGGTTCAGGTTTGGGAAATTTGACAATGGGGAATGACAGATAGAAAGTGTATATTTACTTAGATGAATCGGGAAATCTTGGTTTTGATTTTACAAAACAAGGGACTACGAGGTTTTTTGTAGTAACCCTGTTGATTGCAGATTCATTTTATGACAATAGGAAGATATTTAAAGCAGTAGAAAGGACTATAAAAGTAAAAATAAGAAAAAATAAAAAGAAAAAAGATTTATCATTGGAACTCAAAGGTTCAAAGACGGACATTGCTGTGAAAAAATATTTCTACAGGCAGATTGAAAATGTAAAGTTTGGAATTTATACACTAATTCTCAATAAGGCAAGAGTCTATAAAGACCTCCAAGAAAACAAAGAAAAACTATATAATTTTGTTTCCAAATTTCTTCTTGATAAATGTCCATTTAAAGAAGTAAAGGACAAAATCATAATTACCATAGACCGGAGCAAGAATAAAGAGGAAGTTAAAGAATTCAACAAATATCTGTTAATTCAATTGGAAGGTTTGCTACCATTGAAAACGCCTCTGGAAATTTATCATCCAAGGTCATATGAAAGTAAAGGAATACAAGCAGCGGATATGTTTTCTTGGGGTATTTTTAGAAAGTGGGAAAGGCAAGATTGGGAATGGTATAATGTTTTTAAAACGAAGATAATGTTTGAAACAATATATTTACCTGAAAAAAATAAAGGTTTGTGACCCCACGAGAAGCTACTTTCTTAGGACTATTGCCAACCGATGGAAGGGAACATCCTAAGAACTTCTCGGGACTTACTCACAAACCTATAGAAAGTATACATTTTATTTTTTTTCTTGTCAAGGGTTCAAGAAAAAATATTTCTTCTTAAGGTATCGTGGTTAGACAAATTTGACCCCGTAAAGACCTTCGGTCTACGGGGTTGACCAAGTCTCGCCTCGCAGCGAAGCGGGTCGGATTGAAAAAAATTCTGTTCCTCCTCACCCCGAAACAAGCCTGCCCTAGAGATCGGCAGTCCGGGGTTCGGGGGCAGGCTCTGGCCCTCTCCCGCAAGGGTAGAGGGGAGACGAATAGTGAAAAAATTTCTTTGGAAAAAATTTGAGTAAATTTTTGGTTATTTTTTAGTAAGAAAGAGTTAAAGAATGGATAAAATTTTCTCAGCGTTAGATACTTTAAAAGGTAAGTCTTTCTGGTGGGACAAGTGTAGCCGACCCTTAAGGGTCGGCTACCGATGGGTATGGGTTCAGGTCGGGAAATTTGATAATGGGGAAAGGTGGTAAATGGAATCTATTTTAACCACGATTAACAACTGGGCAGAGAATATTAGACAGACCTATAATGTAAACCCCTATATCTTTGGTTTGCTTTATGTTGGTTGTGCACCGTTTTTCTGGTTTTCTCTCTATAAAATTGTCAATAGTATCAGGAAAGGACAAGTAGAGAAAATTGTTATTTGGGCGGTTGTCCTTGATGTAGCGACTCTTTTACCGTTTATTTATGTAGCTATCTTTGGAAAAAATTTACCGGTTTGGTTCTGGATAATTGCTTTAGCGTTAGTTTTGTATTCAGTAATCTCTCTATTAAGGAATACCCGTTCTTCGATTCTTCGGAATGGTGAGAAACCGAACCACAAAAAACTTAAACAGTCGTGAGATTAATTCCCTCTCACCTCAATCTTCTCCCCTTTGGGGAGAGGAAATAATGGTATCACAGTGTCTTCTTGTGATACCATAAAGGAGAGGGGTTTTGGCAAGGAAGAGCATTTTCTTGAGGAAAAGAGTTTTTATTGGGACGAGTGGGTATAATTATTGGCATTGGGGAGATGGGGTATTTTATCCAGCGGATTTACCACAAGGCAAGTGGCTTGAGTATTACACAAAGTTCTTTGATACAGTAGAGTTAAATGTTACTTTTTATCGGCTACCACAAAAGAAAACTTTTGGGAACTGGTATAAACGGACAGCAAAAAATTTTCTTTTTGTGGCTAAAGGTAGTCGGTTTATTACGCATATAAAAAAACTTAAAGATTGTGCGGAACCATTAAAGATTTTTTTTACTAATGTCTCTGCACTAAAAGAGAAACTCGGTCCGGTTCTCTGGCAACTACCACCGGGACTTAAAGCGAATAAAGAAAAGTTAAGTAACTTTTGCCGGGTACTGAAGAAAATGATGCCGAAAATTGCCCAGGTATTTGAATTTCGTAATGAATCTTGGTTTAATGATGAAATATACGAAGTATTAAGAAAATACAATTTTCTTTTATGTATTGCTCATTCACCGGATTGGCCCTGTGTGGAAGAAATCACTGCCGATAGTGTATACTTAAGATTTCATGGAGGTGAAACACTTTACGGGTCAAATTATTCGGAGGAAGAACTTAAGTCCTGGGCAAGAAAAATAAGAAATTGGCTTAAGCAAGTAAAATCAGTTTATGTTTATTTCAACAACGATGCTTACGGTTACGCAGTAAAAAATGCTCTCAGGCTAAAGGAAATGATATCAGCGATGTGAAACACGATGCCAGCGATAATTTCAGAAGTCATTTATCTCTGTTATCGGTGCCACTATCGCTGTAATCGTATTGACCAGAAATGGATATTTTGGAAATTATTAAAAGTCGTCGGAGTGTAAGGAAATTTACTGCTCAGAAAATTGAGCAAGAAAAGATTGAAAAAATACTTGAAGCAGGACGCTGGGCACCGTCAGGAAAGAATAATCAACCTTGGAAATTTCATTTAGTTGAAGAACGGACTAAACGGGCAGAATTGGCTAAACTAACAATTGATGCACAAATAATTAATGGTTGTTCTCTATGTATTTGTATATTCTTAGACAAGGACTTAATGTATGACCGGATAAAAGATTGTCAGGCAGTTGGTGCCTGTATCCAGAATATGCTCCTTGAGGCACATTCACTTGGTCTGGGTGCTTGCTGGTTAGGTGAAATTTTGAAAAATAAAGATAAGGTTAACCATCTTCTTGGTTTAAGTGAGCGCTACGAACTGATGGCAGTAGTCGCTTTAGGTTACCCAGCAGAAAGTCCAAAATCTAATCGTAAACCGTTGAAAGATTTAATTCTAAGCACGAATAACACGAATGAAATATTCGAATAATTCGAATGTTTTTATTCGCACAATTCGTCAATAAGAAGGAGGTTTTTAAAGTGAAAATTAGAAGAAGGTATCCAAGAGTTGGACCGAAACTTGATGCTACACCAATGACCGATATGGTCTTTCAAGTTCTAATTTTTTTTATGCTTACTAGTCCAATCTTTATGCAAGCCGGGATAAAGATTAGATTGCCAAAAGCAGTTGCCGTGGAAGGTGAACTTGGGGACAAAATTATTTTGAACATTAACAAGGAAGGGGAACTTACTCTTGACGAGAAAGAAACAAACTTAGAAAATTTAGAACAAGAATTAAGAATTTTATTTTCCACTCGGGAGGAAAAGGTCTTAATTTTGCGTGCCGATAAAGAAGTAGAACATGGATTAGTGGTAGAAGCGTTGGATAAAGCCAAACTTGCCGGTGCAGAAAAACTTGCTATTGCTACGGAAATAAAAAAATCGGAGACCCCGCTAAAGCGGTGAGAAGAAACGCCGAAACCGCCGAAAGAAAAACCGCGGAGAACACAGAGATAAGGAATTTTAATTTGCAGTTACCCAATTTATCATAAAAATAGGGACAGGGAGGTAATTTCTTTCAAAAAATTGTCTGACTAATTTGGCAAAGTTCTGATTAAAAAAATTTTCCCCTCACTTTAATGGTATCACAATCCCACCACAGTGGCGAAGTTGTGGTATCACAACTGCTACTGTGATACCATTGTGGTGGGACAACTGCCACTGTGATACCATAATTCTCCCCCACAGAGGGGAAACAAAAAGATAAGAAGATTTTCGGATAATCGGAGACCCCGCCTTGGCGGTGGAATGTAGTGCGAGGCTTTAGCCTCGCCTTGTTAAATTGACGAAAAAGCGACCTTAAAAGGTCGCACTACAATCAGGGGTGAAAAATAGTCAAGGTAGAGAATATTGATGGAAATTTTATCCGAGAGACTTCGATGAAAGAGGAGATGAAGAATGTATGAATTTAATTTACCGACGAAAATTATTTTTGGGACCGGGGCACTTGGTCAGTTGGGTAAAGAGGCAAAAAAATTTGGGAGTAATATTTTTTTAGTTACCGGTAGGAAAGGATTACGGGGAAGTGGCATTCTACAAAAGATAGAAAAAATCCTTACTGAGGAAGGTTTAGGTTATTATTTATATGACCGGGTTAGCCCGGAACCGGATGTAGAAACCGTTGATGAAGCAGTAAGATTATGCCAGAAGAATGATACCGAGGTGGTGATTGGTATCGGTGGAGGAAGTGCAATTGATGTGGCGAAAGCAGTAGCCGGGTTAAGTAAAGTAACCCCGAATAGAGATGAGTCTCCAACGGGGTTTACTACGGTGGCGGATTATCTGGAAGAAGTGCGTGCGGAAGGTGAAAAGATGAAAACTCTCACCGCTGAAGGTTTACCTTTTATTGCCGTTCCTACCACTACTGGTAGTGGTGCTGAGGTAACAATGAATGCAGTGATTGTGAATAAAAAATTAAAAACAAAACGTAGTTTTCGTAGTCCTTACCTTTTTGCTAAATTAGCAATTATTGACCCGGAACTGACGGTCTATCTTTCTCCACAGATTACTGCTTCTTGCGGGATGGATGCTTTGACGCATCTTTTAGAAGGGTATCTTTCCAAGAAAGCAAATCCGTTTACGGACACTTTAGCCTTGGTAGGAATAAGATTAGTTAAAGATGCGCTTCCCGAAGTGGTGAGAAATGGACATAATCTTGATGCACGGACAACGATGGCACAGGCAAGTTTATTCGGTGGGATAGTTATTGCTAATGCGGGTCTGGGATTGATTCATGGGATTGGTTCTTTTCTTGGTAGTTTGCATAATATTACTCATGGGTTAGCCTGTGCTTTGGTTTTACCACAAGTTTTAGAATATAACTTAGAAACTAACCCGGAGAAAAAGGAAGTTCTTCACTCAGTACTTGGTGGTGAACCGGTGGAGGTAGTATGTAATTTAATGAAAGAAGTTAATTTACCGGAGCGGTTAAGTGATTTAGGGATTAAAGAGAATGACTTAAAAGAATTAGCCGAGAAATCTCTAACTGCCAGTTCTACAAAAAATAATCCCCGTGAAGTAAACTACGAAGAAGTTTTGAATTTGCTTAGGAAGGTGTTATAGAAAATAATTGTAGCGTCGGGGTTCATCCCCGATAGAATGTAGCGTTGGAGTTCATCTCCAACAAAAGAGAATGGTTCTTTACCATAAGAAAATCAGATTAGATGAAGAGATTTACCATATTCCAGATTTGCTCTGTTCAATAACTATTTGTACAAAAGATAAAAAAAGCATCTTTGGAACAAACAATACGAAACTCGTTAGAGAAATTCAAGGTCTACTGACAGAGGTAGTCAGAAAACTAGAGATTCCATTGTATGCCTATTGTATTATGCCTGACCACATTCATTTATTGCTTAGCGCTTCAAAGAAACAAAATATTATTGGTTTTGTTAGAGAATTTAAGAGCCTGTCTACAAGAAAAGCTTGGGAATATGGATACAGCAAAATTTGGCAGAAAAGTTTTTATGACCATTTCTTGAGAAAAGAAGAAAATATAAAACAAGTTACAGAATACATTCTTAATAACCCGGTTAGAAAGAAACTTGTAAACGATTGGAAACAATATAAATTTTGTGGTTCGTTAGTATTTGATTTGTAATTAATAAAGAATGTGGGAGATAGACTCCCACGCTACAAATGGAGAAGGGAGATGAACTCCCGCGCTACTGTAAACAACGATTACAGTAATCATAATTTACTATGCTTGAAGAATTTTTTCAGCCGAAAACAATTGCGGTAATTGGTGCTTCCCGTGAACCACATAAAGTCGGGCATCAAATCTTTAAAAATTTAGTTCAATCTGGCGGATTTAACCATCTTTACAAAGTTTATCCAGTCAACCCGAAGACAAGCGAAATTCTTGGTTCAAAAACTTATCCTTCAATTAAAGAAATTGCCGAAAAAATTGATTTAGCCGTCATTGTTGTCCCGGCAGAATTTGTTGGACAAACACTGATTGAATGCGGTGAAATCGGAGACCCCGCCAAGGCGGTGGGAGGTGAGCACCTCAAAGGAACTAAAGCAGTAATTATTATCTCAGCAGGGTTTAAAGAAATTGGTGGAGAAGGGTATAAACGGGAACAACAAATTTTGGAAATTGCTCGGAAATATGGAATACGTATTTTAGGTCCGAACTGTCTCGGTCTGCTTAATCCACATCATTATCTCAATGCATCTTTTGTTAGTTTTCTACCGGAAAGAGGCGAGATTGCTTTCATTTCCCAATCGGGTGCGCTTTGTAGTGCGGTGCTTGATTGGGCAAAAGCAGAGGAGATTGGGTTTTCTAAATTTGTTAGTTTAGGGAATAAAGCCGACTTAAACGAAATTGATTTTCTTCTTGCTTTAGCCAATGATGAACAAACGAAAGTTATTATTGCCTATCTGGAAGGGATAGAGAAAGGACAAGAATTTATTCGTGTAGCGAAGGAAGTAACTAAGAAAAAACCAGTAATTGTGCTTAAACCAGGTAAGACTGCTGGTGGGAAGAAAGCAATTTCTTCACATACCGGCACTTTAGCTGGTTTAGAACAAGCCTATGAGGCAGCATTTAAGCAAGCAGGCATCATTCGTGCTTATTCCGTAGAAGAACTTCTTGACTATGCTTTAGTTTTTGCTTACTCGCCTCGCTTTGGCGAAGCAGGTCAACCTTCCACCGCCTTGGCGGGGTCTCCGATACCCCGCACCGATATGGTGCGGGGTTTACCTACAGGGAATCGGGTAGCGGTTATTACCAATGCGGGTGGACCAGGGATAATGGCTACTGACGAGGTGGAATCTTTGGGCTTACAACTTGCTTTTTTTCAAGAGGAGACAATTGAATTTTTAAAGAATAATTTGCCTTCTCAGGCGAATATTTATAACCCAGTAGATGTATTGGGTGATGCGCCGGCAAAAAGGTATGAACTTGCTTTAAAGGCACTGCTCATTGACGAAAATGTGGATATAATTGTAGTTTTACTCACTCCGCAGGCAGTAAGTGAAGTGAAAGAAACCGGTGAAGTAATTGTCAAATTAGCAAAAGAGGTGATTACCTCAGAATCTACAAAACCAATTCTTGCTTGTTTTATGGGTGAAGCAGAAGTGAAAGAGACAAGAAGATTTTTGAATCAGAATAAGATACCGAATTATGCTTATCCGGAAAGAGCAATTGCTTGTGTTAAAGCATTAGTGGAATACAAAAACTGGCGAGAGAGAAAGATTGAGATTAAAATTGAGATGTCGGAGACCCCGCCAAGGCGGTGGAATGTACCTTCTTCCAGAGAAAAAAAGAAAGCGGAGGAAATAATCGGAAAAGTAAAGAGCGAAAGAAGATTAAACTTGGTTGATTTAGAAGTAAAAGAAGTTCTTTCCGCTTACGGGTTCAAATTTCCGCACACTGGTTTAGCCAAAACCGCTGAAGAAGCGGTCTCTTTAGCCGAAGAGATTGGTTATCCGGTGGCTTTAAAAATATCTTCTCCGGAAATACTACATAAGACCGATTTTGGTGGAGTACGTTTAAACTTAATGAATAGAGAATCAGTGCGGGATGCTTTTGAAGCGATGGTTTTAAGAAGTAGACGCTTTTTCCCCGAGGCCGAAATTTACGGTTGTTTAGTTCAAGAAATGACGGGTAAAGGAATAGAAGTTATTCTCGGGCTACATCGGGATGTGCAATTCGGTCCGTTAGTAATGTTTGGTTTAGGTGGAATTTATGTGGAAATACTAAAAGATATTTCTTTTCGTGTCGCCCCGTTTAGTTTAGAGGAAGCAAAAGAAATGATGAAAGAAATAAAAGGTTATCCTTTACTCCAAGGTATTCGTGGAGAGAAGGGTATAGATTTGGATTTGCTTGCTTCTTTAATTATGAATTTATCCCAACTTGCACTTGATTTTACGGAAATTATGGAATTAGACATAAATCCTTTAGTTGTCTATCCGTCAGATAAATCGTCCGCCCGTAAAGAACCGGTAGTAGTAGATGCAAAAATAGTAATAAAATAGGAGGTGATGAATATGAAAAGAGTTCTTTTCTTTGTTTTACCAATTTTAATTTTAGTTTCTCTTATTTTTATAATCTTTGGCATATTCCAAGTCCGTTTTGAGGAAGAAAAATTGCTTGATGACCTTAAAAGGAAAGCCAGAACCATCGCTGAAAGTATAGAATTATCAGCACGACATATTTTATTACACAATGATTTAAAAAGTGCTAATCGTTTAGTTGAACGTTTTCAAAAAAGAGAACGATTACAAGGATGTGTTCTCTATAATAAAAATGGCGAAATTTTAGCAATTACTGAACGATTTTCTGAATGGAAAGAAAAGGATAAACCTTATCTTAAGGATATATTAGCTAACAAAACACTACGTGGTGAATTAGAAAAATTTAAACAGTATTCTGTATATAGTTATATTCTTCCGGTTTTAGATGACGAAAATAATATTTTGGGTTTAGTGGAGATCATCTACGATACTTCTTATGTATTTACAAGACTGACTGAACTTTGGAAGCGGCTCAGTATCACATTAATCACATTAGTGATACTTATTATGCTGACAATGTCTTTTATTCAGAGACAAATTTTTACTTTACCGGTTAAACGCCTCACTGAATGGTTCCAACATTTTTACCGAGGTGAAATTGACAAACGTCCTCTAATAAAAGAAAAAGGTGAACTTGGTAAACTTGCTGAGGAAGTAGAACAAGTTGCTTTGAGTTTAAGAGTAGCAAGAAAAACAATTTCTGAGCAAGCACAAGCACGACTCCAAGAAGAGAAATTATGGACAGAGGCAAAACTGAGAGATCTTATTCATGCTAAATTAGGTGAGAATGCTTTATTTATGGTATCAAATAGAGAACCGTATATGCATGTTGTAGATGAAATTACAGGAAAACCTAAATGTATTCGTCCAGCAAGCGGTGTAGTTACTGCCATAGACCCAATAATGCGTGCTTGTAATGGAATATGGATTGCTCACGGAAGCGGGAATGCGGATAAAAAATTTGTTAATCCAAAAAATAAACTCGGCGTACCACCTGAAGATAATCGTTATATTCTGAAAAGAGTTTGGCTATCAAAGGAGGAAGAAGAAGGTTATTATTACGGGTTTGCTAACGAAGGATTATGGCCTCTTTGCCATATTACGCATACTCGTCCTACTTTCAGAGAAGCAGATTGGCAGATGTATAAAAAGGTAAACCAAAAATTTACTGACAGTATTTTAGAAGAATTACCAGCAAAAAATCCTTTTGTGTTTATTCAAGATTATCACTTTACCCTTTTACCAAAAATGATTAAAGAAAAACGTCCAGATACAACTATTGCATTATTCTGGCATATCCCTTGGCCTAACCCAGAAGATTTCTCAATTTGTCCGTACCAGGATGAAATTTTAGATGGGATGTTAGGTTGTGATTTACTTGGTTTCCATGTGCAGTATCATTGCAATAATTTTCTTGATACAGTAAATAGACTTCTTGAATGCCGTGTGGATACAGAAAAATTTAGTGTAACACGTTTCGGTAAAGAGACATTTGTCAGAACATTCCCGATAAGTATAGACGGTTATATTAGTGGTGAAATTCGCGGTATTGAAATAAAAGAAATAGATAAAATACGTAAAGAATTTGAATTAGAAGATAAGTTAATTGGTGTAGGTGTAGATAGGATTGATTATACAAAAGGTATAATTGAAAGAATATTAGCCATAGACAGATTTTTGGAAAAATATCCGCAATATCTAAAAAAATTTGTTTTTATTCAGTTAGCTGCTCCTAGCCGGACACATATAAAACGTTACCATGATTTAATTGGTGAAATTGATGAATTAGTGGAAAAAAAGAATTGGAAATATTTAGACGGTAACTGGAAACCGATAATCTATTTAAAGAGACATTTTTCACCAGAAGAAATCAGACCTTATTATGCACTTGCTGATATTTGTATTGTAAGTTCGCTACACGATGGGATGAATTTAGTGGCTAAAGAATATGTTGCTACAAAGATTGATTTGAACGGTGTTTTGATTTTGAGTCGTTTTACCGGTGCGGCTCGCGAATTAACCGACGCTGTGCAGATAAATCCTTATTCTATAGAAGAATTTGCTGAGGCGATAAAATTTGCTATAGAAATACCTCAAGAAGAAAAAAGAAAACGTATGGAAAATATGCGTAATATAATTAAAGAGAATAATGTTTATCGTTGGGCAGGTAATATTATTACTGAACTGACCGCATTAAAAAAGGTTTAAAATTGTGAAGTATCTATTTGCTGAATGGGATAAAATAAAAGATGAACTAAAAGATAAATTTATTTTCCTTTTCTTAGATTATGATGGCACGTTGACACCAATTGTTGACACTCCAGCGAAGGCAATCATTTCTAAGAAAACTAAGAAATTATTGCATAAATTATTAAAAAGCTCTAAATGTAAATTAGCCATTATCAGCGGGAGGTCATTAAAGGATATAAAAAATAAAATAGGATTAAAAGACATTATTTATGTCGGTAATCATGGTTTAGAAATAGAAGGACCAAAGATTAAATTTGAAATTTCTATTCCAATAAAAGTGAGAACGACTATCAGGCAGATTGTTACTGTCTTGCAGAATAAATTATCAAAAATCAAAGGCGTAATTGTAGAAGATAAAAATTTAACTTTAAGTGTGCACTATCGTTTGGTAACTTCAACCGATACATCGTCAATAAAAAAAATTGTTAATGAAATTACCCGACCGTATCTTACAAGAGGTATGATAAAAATTAATCCTGGTAAAAAAGTAATAGAAATCAAACCACCAATAAAATGGGATAAAGGGAAAGTTGTCCTCTGGCTTTTGAGAAAAGAACAATTTGTATCAGGAGAAAATAATTTTTTTTCCATTTATTTCGGTGACGATATAACTGATGAAGATGCTTTTAGAGTATTAAAAAATAAAGGATTGACTATATTTGTAGGCAGACCAAAAGTGTCCTCTGCAGATTATTATCTAAAAAACACTAAAGAAGTTACTAAATTTATAAAACAAATTTTAAAACTACAGGAAAATAAAATTATATGCCAGAATTAATAAAAACAAAGGAACCGTTTAAATTCTACACACGATTACATCTCTCCAAATTGACCGGGTTAAAAGGTTCCACTTTGAGTGAATTGTTAGAACTTATAAAACAAGTACCTGATTCTTGTATTTATCACCATACCCATAGATTTCTTCAACAACATCAATATCTTTCTCCGGAACCACCTAATGATTTTGCTTACTGGGTGAGTGAATTCTTAGGTGAAAATGAATTAGGAGAAAGATTAGCAAGTATTAATATAATCCAGTTTCCCAATATTAGCGACTTAAGAGGAAAAATAATTGAAACTATAGAGGATTATCTAAAAAATGCTCCTTCAGCGAAACTGAAATTTGCACACGAAGGAGGGGAATTTCATTTCATAAAATCAATCAGTTTCGTTTTGCCTACACCTTATATTGCATATAATTTGAATGAGTTTATTGAAATTTTAGGTAAAATCAGTATCAACTCACTTTATTTTCACATTTTTGAAGCACGAATGCGACTTGGAAGAGATGAGAACGATTTCACTGCTTGGCTTAAAGGAATGGGAGAAATTGAACTGGCTAAAAAACTTTCAAAGGTAGACCCTTACACGATCACAATGGAAGGATTAAGGGAAAAGATTATTCGGTTGGTAAGGAAATATGTCGGATATTAAAGAGTATATTTCTATAGTTGGACGAGATGTAATTAATGAGTTGTATCTTTTAGCTGATAGGGTTAAAGGAAGGATAGTCCAGAATATCAATTCAGCACCTGTTGGTGGCGGTGTAGCAGAAATACTTACAAGGATGATACCGCTTCTAAGGCAACTCGGAGTTGATGCACGCTGGGATGTTATAAAAGGTGACGAAAGGTTCTTCAGTATCACAAAAAAAATTCATAATGCTTTACACAATCTGGATGTGGAAGTATCCCCCGAAGATTTAAATTTCTTTTTGGAAATCAATAGTGAAAATGCTAACGAGATAAATTTTTATGGGGATATTCTTTTTATTCATGATCCGCAACCGATAGCATTGGTTGAAAAGAAAAAAATATTGGGGAAAAAATGGATTTGGCGATGTCATATTGATTTCACGGAACCCAAGCCGGAGATAATGAATTTTTTGAAATTCTATATTGAAAAATATGACTCTGCAGTATTTTCTGCTCCGGCATTTTCAAGAGATATTAGTATACCACAAGTGCTTGTTTCTCCGTCAATAGACCCATTGAGCGATAAAAATAAAGGACTGCCACCAGAGATAGTCAACTCTGTCCTTGAACATTTTGGGATTGATAAAGAACGACCTATTGTTACTCAAATCTCACGGTTTGACTATCTCAAGGACCCGCTCGGTGTTATTGAAATATATAAAAAGGTTAAAAAATATATTGATTTCCAACTTATCCTTGCTGGTGGTGGTGCTACTGATGACCCGGAAGGATTAAGAGTTTTAGAAGAAGTAAAATCAGCGACTGCTAATGACCCGGATATTCATGTTATTTTTCTTCCGCCGGCAAGTGATATTGAAATTAATGCACTGCAAACTGCTTCAACAGTGATTCTTCAAAAATCGTTAAAAGAAGGTTTTGGGTTAACTGTTGCTGAAGCATTATGGAAAGCAAAACCGGTAATTGCTTCAGCAGTTGGTGGTATACCACTTCAAATAGCACATAAATATTCGGGTATTCTTACTTATTCAATTGAAGGGACGGTTTATTACTTGAAACAACTTCTTAATGAGCCAGAATATGCAAAAAAACTTGGTTTAAATGGTAAAGAACATATAAAGAATAATTTTCTTATTACAAGACATATCCGTGATTACTTACTTCTTTTTCTTTCGTTGTATTATGAAGGTGATATAGTTTATCTCTAAGCGACTGGGCAAGGGGGATGTGCTACCGATGTTGTCACTTTTTTTATATCAAGCTCTTCTGGCAGTAATTTTTGCACTGCAGAATAATATCCCCGTAACCGTAACTTTTTTGCTTGGAAACTTGAAAGTTCATTAGGTTTACTCCTCTTATTGACCTTTGTTTCAGGGGTGATAATGAGTTTATTTCTCATAGTCCTTGGGATGAGCAATTTCAAGTCAAAAGAAAAAAATCAGAGAACTGGAAAAAAGTGCACAAAAAAATATTGAAATACCAGAATAACCAACGAAACAACCGTAATGGTATCACAACTGCTATTGTGATACCATAAATGAGAAAAAAGGAGGGAAATATTATGCCAGTGAAAAGTATTTATTTACTTTCCGCACAACCTTATTCGGGGAAAAGTTTAATTACTGTTGGTTTAGGTTTACGTCTTCAAGAGGAAGGTTATCAGGTTGGTTATTTTAAACCTTTTGGAAGAGCATTAAAAAAAGTTGACGAAAGAGGTAATCACCTCAAAATTATTGACGAAGATGCTTATTCAGTGAAAGAAGTCCTAGCTCTTAAAGAACCAATAGAACAAATCTGTCCGATATCGGTAACTGAAGAAATAAGCAAAAATATTCTTTGCGGTGAAATTAAAGAAAATTTCGCTGAGAAAATTGTGACGAATTTTAATTCGGTAACAAAAAATAAAGATTTAGTTTTTATTGATGGTGCTGGTAATTTAAGTGAAGGCTATATTTTTGATTTACCGGTAGAGAAAATTGTTAACCTTACCAAAAGTAAAGTTATCTTTGTCTTTAGAGATGAACAGAATTTAACTCTTGATACGCTCTTAGAGACAAAAGAAATTTTTAAGGATAATTTCTTAGGTGTGTTCATCAACTTCGTTCCCCAGAGTCAAATTGATTATTTTACTGAGGTAATTGTTCCTTACTTAAGAAAAAGAAAAATTGAAATTTTTGCTCTTTTGCCGAAAGATATACTTCTTGCTGCAGTCACAATAAAAGAAATTGTTGAACATTTAAATGCACAAGTGCTCTCCGCTGAAGATAAACTTGATGAACTGGTAGAAAATTTTACCATTGGGGCGATGCATCCGGAACATGCCTTACGCTATTTTCGTAAAATTGCCAATAAAGCGGTAATTACTGGTGGGGATCGTGCGGATATCCAATTAGCTGCATTAGAAACACCAACAAAATGTTTAATTCTTACTGGGAATTTATCTCCGGATTCTTTAGTCCTTTGTAAAGCGAAGGACTTAGGAATATCTGTGCTTTTAGTCCCCTATGATACTTTTACTACCGTAGAATTGATTGAGGAGATAACTAAAAAGATACCTTTTCACGGAGATAGGAAAATCAAACGAGTAAAAGAGTTGTTTAAATTGAATTTTGATTTTAAAAAATTTAAAACTCTTTTAGGTTTAAAATCTGTGTAATCGTTTAAACAAATCTGTGTAATCACATTTTTATGGTAAAAGGTAAAATTAGGAAAAGTTTGAAATACTCTTTTCTTGACGGTATTTTCGCTTCGGTGATGCAAGGTATTGCCGAAAATTACCTTAATCCTTATGCTTTGGCTTTAAAAGCAACCGCACGGCAGATTGGTCTTTTAGTTTCTTTACCGGGATTAACTACGGCAATTTCCCAATTGAAAGCGGCGGATTTAGCTGACCGTATTGGACGGAATAAAATTATTAAAGCAAGTGTATTTTCACAAGTTTTAACCTGGCTACCGATAATCTTCTTACCTTATTTCTTTCTTAAAAATAGTCCTGCGGGTTGGTTAATTTTTTTTGTTACACTTTATGCTTTATTTGGTAATTTATCTGCACCCGCTTGGGGAAGTATAATGTCCCAATATGTACCAATGAACCGACGAGGAAGTTATTTCGCCTGGCGCAACCGTATTTTCGGGACGGTTGCTTTAAGCAGTGTCCTCCTTGCTGGTTTTATTCTTCACACTCTTAATAATAAGAATTTATTCGGTTTTACAATTATTTTTTCGTTGGCGATGCTCTGCCGATTCGTTTCTTGGATTTATCTCAATAAATACTATGAACCACGTTTACTAATTAATCCCGACTCATATTTCACTTTTTGGGATTTTATCAAAAGAATAAAAGAAAGTAATTTTGTAAAATTTGTTCTTTTTATCAGTTTAATGAGTTTAGCGGTAAATCTTTCAGCACCTTTTTTTCCTTACTATATGCTTCGGGAAAGGAAATTTAGTTATTTATCTTATACAATTATTATTCTCGTGCCGACAATTGTTACCCTTTTAAGTTTATCCCGTTGGGGTAAACATGCAGATATTATAGGCAATTTGCGAGTAATCAAATCAACTGCAACACTTGTTCCGATTATTCCAGTTTTATGGCTTTTTAGTGCAAACAAACTTTATTTAGTTGGTGTCCAAATTTTTGCTGGTTTTCTCTGGGCTGGATATAACTTGTGTATTACTAACTTTATTTATGATGCAGTAAGTCCAGAAAAACGTGTCCGTTGTCTTGCTTATTTCAATTTTCTCAACGGATTGGGCCTATTCTTAGGAGCAACCTTAGGTGGTCATTTGTTTAGTCATTTACCGAAAATTTTCGGCTACCAAAGTTTTACTTTATTTCTGATTTCTGGGTTAATGCGTGGAATAATTGTTTCCATTTTTGTTCCCACAATAGAAGAAGTAAGGCGGGTGCGTGAAATTAGTAGTCGTGACCTTTTCTTCAGTGTAATTGGAATAAAACCAGCAATTGGTATTTCGGCAGAAACTTTGAGATTAGAGTGAAGTACCCTCCCGCTGGTGGAGGGATGGAAGGAGGGAGAGGAGGTTATTAAAATGTCTACTGGACAAAAATCTAAACTTGCGATTATCAGTTTAGTTTTAGGTATTTTTTCTTTTATTCATCTTTTTGGTTTGGAGAAGGCGGCTTTAGCCGTAATTTTTGGTTTTTTAGCGTTAAATGAAATTTCTAATCAACCAGAAATGAAAGGAAAAAGTTACGCCTGGGTAGGAATAATTTTAGGTACCCTATCCTTAGTTTTGACTATCACTTTATTAAGCATAAAATTCCCCGAACTGAAACAGTTCATTGAAAAAATGAAATAAATTGATCTGAGTTCAGTTATCTTGACGTTGCATCGGGAATGGCAACGATAAAAATAAGTGATTCCAGAGAAATATCATCGCGAGAGCGAAGAGCGTGGCAATCCTAAATGAGATTCCTCGCTTCGCTCGGAATGACCCTTCGGGTCATCACTGTAATCGCATTTTCTAATCGCTGTAATCAAGTTTCAATTTATGAAACTACAAAAATGATTGAAATTGATGGCAGTTATGGCTCGGGTGGAGGACAGATTTTACGTACCGCTATCGGTCTCTCGGCTTTGATGGGTAAACCTTGTCGGATTTATAATATTCGTGCAAGACGAGGTAACCCGGGCTTAAGAGAGCAACATCTCCAAGCAATCTTAGCGGTTAATGACCTTGTTCAGGGTAAATTAGCGAATGCAAAATTAGGTGCCAGTGAAATAACTTTCTACCCGAGTGAAGGACTAAAAGATTTAAGTTCAGCAAAAAAGTTAAATATAAATATTTCTACTGCTGGCTCAATTGGTTTAGTTTTGCAGGCTTTACTTATTCCAGCGGTAAATTTACCAAGCGTAGAGATAAATATTACTGGTGGAGCAACCTGGGGTAAATGGGCACCACCGTTAAGTCATTTAGAGAATGTTCTTTTTCCTTTGTTAGCGAAGATTGGTTATCCGGTGCGAATAATTAGTTACAAGGACGGCTTCTATCCCAAAGGTGGCGCGGAAGCAAGAACAACTACAAATAAAGCAAAATTTATTCCCTTGAAACTACTTGAGCCGGGTGAAATTCGTGCAATTCGCGGAATATCCGTTGCTTCACTTTCGTTAAGAGAACAAAAAGTTGCCGAAAGACAAAGAGAAATCGCTGAGCAGCAACTGGCAAGTTATTTTAAGTTCCAACCACACATTGATGTGAAATATGTTCCGACCACCTGTCCCGGTTCCGGAATACAACTATGGCTGATTACCGCAAATTCAATTTTAGGTGCTAATGCTTTAGGTGAAAAAGGTAAAAAAGCAGAAATTGTTGGTGAAGAAGCGGTAGAGAATTTAGTTGGAGAATACGAATCCGGGGGAGCGATTGATTCGCATACTGCGGACCAAATTTTACCTTATTTAGCCTTTGCTGGTGGTTGCCAAACCACTGCTAGTGGAGAAATTAAAGTAGCAAAAGTTACTGACCATTGTAAGACAAATATCTGGATAATTGAAAAATTCTTACCAGTAAAATTTGAAATTAAGGAGAAAATTATTTTATGTGTAAAAAGTTAACCCTACTTGGATGCATTTTGTTAATTGTTATTTTGATTCAAGCGAGGTTATTCGCTGAAGAAACAGGTAATCACCTGATAAAAAATTTTAAGGTAAGTGTAAAAGATTTCATTAGTTTAACTTGGGATAGCCCCGGGGGAGATATCCACGGGTATAACCTTTATCGGAGCAGTTCTGCGGATATCCTTGGTAAAAAGATTAACCGCAAAATTTTATCAAATAATAAATATATTGATTATTCTGCTGGAACTGGTAAAATTCATTATTACCAAGTTTATGCTTTAGATAAAGAGAAAAATCTGGTCGCCTTTTCTACACCGGTAGCTGGATATATTTCACCTTTCTATTCAGTAAATATTTGGACACCAACTGCTTTCCAAAGTAAAAAAATGAGTGGTGAACATTTAATCGGAACAAAATATCTTTTCGCAAAGAAACCACTTATTGGTCTGAATACTGATTTTATTCTTAACTATTATATTGGCCGGCTTTTTGGCACAAATGAACGTCACGAAAGACAGCGGTATGACTATATAACCCGAATCGGGATTTGGCTACTCACGGGAGACATAAAAATGGTTTTACCTTATTTAGAAAAACAACTTTTCTCATTGGCAATCGGAGCAAGATATACTTATATGTTTCGGGATATTCCTCAACCTTCGCCAGGAGCAACACCGACTTTTACGGTAAAACTACAACAGAGCCAAAGTTTAGCAAGTGTTTACATAGTCATGAGTAAATCTTGGACAAAGAATGCTCTTCATATTGGTTTTATGGAGGGTAAAGAACAAACCGTTATTCCTCATCTTTCAGAATATGTTTTTTATCGTGAAGGTTTACCACCGGATAATCCCACTACTCCTAATCGAATCTGGCGCGACAAAGGGCAGATACTCTTTTTTGGACTGAATACCCGAATGTTACTAAGAATGAACTTAAAAGTTGAAGCAATTTATGTACGGAATAATCCACTTCAACCGTGGCTTTTTAATTTTGATATCGGACGCTTTCTGCCGATAAATTTTCAACTTGCTTATTTTCGTTATAAATATGGTTGGGATATTTTAGGATATTTCAATTATCGTTATACTTTTTATCCACCCCAGAAATGAAATTTTGATTTCAGCAATTAAGAAAGGCGATTGCGGTGATTGAACAAGCATTGATAAATCTCTGTAATTGGTTTTTGAAATCACTGTAATCAGTTTATAGAAGATGGAAACCTTAATTCTTACCGCTGAAGAAATTAAAAAAATTGTTACGGTGAAAGAGGTGATTGGTGCAGTTGAGAATGTTTTTCGTTTACAGGCAAAAAATTTGACCCTCATGCCAGCAAAAGTCTATCTCCCTTTAGAACAATATCACGGTGATTTCCGGGCAATGCCTGCCTATCTTCAAGGTTCAGCGGGGATAAAATGGGTAAACGCACATCCGGATAATCCAAAGAAAGGAAATTTTCCCTCAGTAATGGCAGTAATTATCTACAGTGACCCGAAAACCGGTTTTCCTTTAGCAATAATGGACGGAACGGTCATTACTAATTATCGCACCGGTGCTGCCGGTGCAATTGCCAGTAAATACTTAGCCCGCAAGAATGCGAGAACTCTTGGTTTAATTGGTTGTGGTAAGCAGGCAGAAACGCAACTGCTCTATCACAATGAAGTTTTCAAATTTGAAAAAATATATGTAGTGGGAAAAACTAATAAAGAAACAAAAAAATTTATTGCCCAGTTTCCTCAAATACCATTAGAAAAAACTACACATAAGAAAGTCGCCGGTTGTGATATCCTCTGCACAACTACCCCTTCCCATAAACCAATTGTCCATGCTCAATGGATTAAACCGGGAACACATATTAATGCAATTGGCGCGGATGCCCCGGGGAAAGAAGAACTTGACCCAAAAATACTCCAAAAAGCAAAAATTATTATTGACAATTATGAACAGGCAACTCGGAGTGGTGAAATCAATGTTCCTCTAAGTGAAGGAATAATTAGCGAAAAAAATATTTATGCTACTCTTGGTGAAATTGTTGCTGGATTTAAACCGGGAAGGATAAATGAGCATGAAATAACTGTTTTTGATTCCACAGGATTAGCAATCCAAGATATCGCCGTAGCAAAAATTCTTTACGAAAAAGCAAAAAAATTGAAAATCGGAATGGAACTAGACTTAGTTGGAATATAGAATAGTGAAACAGTGGAATAGTCAAATGGTGGAATGGAGGTAGACCTAAGTGGAATATAAAATTGGCATCATTGCGGATACACACGAAAATTTACCTTTAATTGCTAAAGCAGTGGAGTGTTTCAATAAGGAAAATGTGCAGGCAGTTTTTCATGCTGGTGATATTATTGCTCCCTTTACGGTCAAAGAATTTAAGAATTTGAAAGCAAAAATGTATCTTGTTTTTGGTAACAATGACGGGGATAAATTTCTTCTCCGTTCAAAATTCAAAGAGATTGGCGAATTTTATGAGACAAGATATGAGACTGAAATTGAGGTAGATACTTCTCACCGGCAGAGAATTTTACTTATTCATCAACCAGACTTTTTAGAACAACTTATTGCTTCGCAAAGATATGATATAATAATTTACGGGCATACCCATCAAGTAGATGTTCGTGAAGAAGGGAAAACTTTAATCATTAATCCCGGTGAATGTGGTGGCTGGCTTACCGGCAAGTCAACCTGTGCAATTTTGACTTTACCCGAACGGAAAGTAGAAATTATTGAACTTTAGAGAAATAGGAAAAGTTAAAATTTTTTTTATGAAAAATATTGACAAAATTCATAAATTTTTTTATAATTTCTTTTGAAGGTAGTTAAGTTCTTTCCAATAATTGTAATTGTTATGGGGAATAATTGGGTCTGGGAATTATAATTAATTCCCGGAGGTTAAGAAAATTGATGGTCGGGCCGCCATCCAGAGTTGATTCTGGAGGAGCGGCTTTTTTATTTGGTAATTAACACTTGAAAAAGGAACTATCTTTCATAATGGATTTACATTAAGAAATAGGAGGGAAATTATTACTATGTTCAATCCAGCACAGGACTGGCCAGTATACATTTTTATAGTTATATTTCTCGGAGCTCTTATATACCTTATCATTAGTGGTCGACGGACTGAAAAAAAGGAAAACCAAAATAAGAAATCTGGTAAGTAAACTTGATTAGAAAATGTTGATTTTTCTTTTTTGGTTTGTTGCCGTGTTAAAGTTCCGGGATTTTAAGGGGGTGAAACAATGAATAAATGGTTATTGTTTTTAGTTTTAATTCTTGTTCTTAATAGTTCAGGTTGTTTTGTTTCTACTAGAAAGTATCAAATGATAGAACAAAAATTAAGAGATGTCACGGCACAGAATGCTTCATTAGAAACTGAATTGAAAAAAGTTACTAAAGAAAAGAAATCTTTAGAGTCAATTAGAACTGAATTAGAAAAGAAAATTGCTGAGTTAGAAGAAGAAAACAAGAAGCTAAAGAAAAAAAAATAGAGTTAGGTAAATTGTAATAGGGGGTGATGGAAATGACCAGAAGAAAGGACTATTTTTTTATCCTTTGCTTTCTGCTTTTTAGTATTAGTTTCTTAGGTTGTCCGAAAAGACCGTTAATCAAACCAACGGAAGTTAAACCACCGGAAATTAAACCGCCTGAAGTTAAAAAACCTGTGATTGAAGAAATTCCGGAAGAAGTAAAAGTAATTGAACCCGAAATACGTATGAAAGAATTTGTAGCAACCCCGGAACTAAAAACAGTCTACTTTGATTTTGATAAATACGATTTGCTCCCAAAAACACAGACAATTTTGCAAAATAATGCTGAATTCTTAAAGAAAAACCCTGACTTAAAAGTTTTAGTTGAAGGACATTGCTGTGAATGTGGCACAGTGGAATACAATTTAGGACTTGGTGATAAACGGGCGAAAGCAGTGCGAGATTATTACATTCAATTAGGAATCAGCCCGAAAAGAATTGCAACCATCACTTATGGTGAAGAAAAACTGGTTTACAAAAATGTTGGTCCTCCGGATTCACCAAAATGTGCATTTAACCGTCGCGCAGAACAAAAATATTTGTTGAAAAAAGAGTAGAAAAATAAAATTTGAAGAAGCCTACCAGAGAAAACAACTATTCCCAAAGAGGAAGTTCTTGACCTCCTTGCCTGGATATATTATTGCCCAGGAAATACCGATAATCCTGATTTTGCAAATAATAAAAAATTGTGGTAAAATAACAAAATTAAAGAAATAGAAAGGATGTCCGATGTTGCTATTTTTAGTTTTAGCCCTACTTATCGCTATTTTAGCAGTTATTTTGGCACTACAGAATCCAACAAATGTAACGGTGACTTTTTTAGCCTGGAAATTTGAAAGTTCTTTGGCGCTTGTTTTGTTAGTGGCATTTGTCTTAGGTGTAGTCCTGGCTTTAGTCACTTTGGTCTCGGTGGTAATCAGGAAAAATTGGACAATTTCCAGTCAAAAGAAAAAAATTGCCCAACTGGAGAGAAGTTCGCAAGAAAACTTGGCGAAAATGGACGAGAGCATATAAAACACAATTTCCTGAGCACTCACCATATCCGTGATTACCTGTTTCTTTTCCTTTCTTTAATACTCTGAAGGTGAGGTGGTTTACTTATAACATTTATTTTTGTTTAAAAGTATTAGATATGTTTTGGAAGATAAAAAGTCGGTTCCTCGCTTCAATAATATTTTTCCCCCGTAAAAGAGCCTGTGGCTCTCTACGGGGTCGGCAAAAACCGCGCCTGCTTCGGTAAATCCATTAAAGGTGGGGCTAATGGATTTTTAACCCTACGCAGTCTTGTTTTTGCCTAAAAATATTTAAATTGCGCTCGGGACCTTGACTTTTTACCATTTGTCTATGGCACGGGTTGCAATTTTTAAATGTAAAAATTACCAGCCGGATGAACTAAAAACAAAAATTGAAAAAGTCTTTTCTTATTTCCCTCAAGTAGTGAAAGCAGGTGAGAGAATTCTCCTCAAGCCGAATCTTCTTTCCGCACATGTACCAGAAGAAACAGTAACTACTCATCCGGAGTTTGTCCGTGCGGTAATAAAAGTGGTAAAAAAATTTGGTGCCCAACCAGTAATTGGTGATAGTCCTTCCGGAGTAGAAAAAATAGAAAAAGTCTGGGGGATAACCGGAATGGAAAAGGTTGCTGAGGAAGAAAATGTGGAACTTGTAAATTTTGCGCAAAGTGGTGTAAAAGAATTTCCGAGTAAAACAGGTAATCACCTGAATTTATGGAAAAAAATTTATTTAAGCAATATTGCATTTAAATTTGATGGGATAATTTCTTTACCAAAATTGAAAACACATAATTTGATGACCTTTACTGCCGGGATAAAAAATCTTTACGGGTTAGTCCCGGGACTGATTAAGACTGACTATCATCGTCTTGCCTGTAATTCAAAATTATTTGCTAAATTGCTTAGTGAAATAGTAGCAATAATTAAACCACGGTTAACCATTATTGATGGAATTGTTGGCATGGATGGTAATGGTCCGGTAGCCGGTAGAAGAAGAAACTTTGGTCTAATTCTTGCCAGTGATGATGTAATTGCTTTAGATACAGTAGTTTGTGAAATTATTGGATTAAAAATAGGAAAAGTCCCTTTACTCAAATTCTGTGCCGAAAAAAAATTAGGTGAAACAAACCTAAAAAATATTGAAATTACTGGCGAAAAACTGGAGGAGTGTAGAATTCAGAATTTTCTTTTGCCGGCAACTGACCTGGTTAATTATGTTCCCCGATGGTTTGCAAGTAGTTTGACCCAATTTGTCTGGGTTAAACCAGCAATTAAAATAAATAAATGTCAACTCTGTATGAAATGTTACGAAATTTGTCCAGTGAAAGTGATGAACGAAGTATTTACCTCTTCTCTTCTGGGGAGGAAGAAGAAAATTCTACAAATTGACCAGAAAAAATGTATTTCCTGTTTTTGTTGTAGCGAGGTTTGTCCACATAACGCAATTGAACCACAGACCAGTCTCTTACTTAAACTTATCCGGATAGTTCGCTAAATCAGTTTTTTTCTAACTACAGTTCTAATATTAAAATTTTTTAAATTTTTTTTCTACGGGTCTTGACAAGTATGAAAATATTTTCATATAATCATATATTGAGATTGTCAAAAATATGACAATCTCTGATTACATAGATTAGAAATAGGATTACACTGATTTTCTGCTTGAATGGAAGAAAGGATTCTTAAATTAGAGGTAGAAATTTTTAAAGCATTAGCCCATCCGATTAGATTAAAAATTATAGAATATTTACAGAATAAGGAAAAATGTGTTTGTGAAATTTTCTCTTATCTAAAAATAGAACAGTCGTACCTTTCCAAACATTTAGCAATTTTGCGCAAAGCAGGAGTAGTTGATGTTCGGCGTCAGGGAAAAAAAATCTTCTACCGGGTAAGAAACCGGCAAGTGGATAAACTTTTTACTTGTGCAAAAGAAGTATTAAAAGAAGAGATAAAAGAAAAACAGAAGTTATTAAAAAAATTTGAGTAAAGGGAGGTTAAACAAAATGAAAATTGAAGTTTTAGGACCGGGTTGTCCCAGATGTAAAGAAGTTGAGAAAAGAACAAAAGAAGTTCTTTCGGAATTAGGTATCTCAGCAGAAGTTGTACACATCAGTGATTTGAAAACGATTGCCCGCTACGCTATTCTTGGCACACCCGGATTAGTAATCAATGGTAAAGTTAAATCTTACGGTCGGATTCCCACAAAGGAGGAGATAGCAAATTTTCTTAAAGAAGAAGTGAATGTTGGTTAAAATTATTCTTGCTGGTTTAGTTGCACTTAAAGAATATGTTCTCTACCATGTACTTACTTGTCTTATTCCGGCATTTCTTTTAGCTGGGGCGATGGTAAGTTTTGTTTCTAAGGAAGCAATAATCGGTTATTTAGGATATACAGCAAAAAGAATCAGAGCATTTTTTATTTCTGCATTTGGTAGTTTTTTTATTGCTGCCTGTTCTTGCACTGTGATTCCGGTTGCTTCAGGATTATATTATCGTGGTGCAGGGATTGGCCCGGCTTTTATTCTTCTCTGGGTGGCACCGGCAGCAAATATTCTTGCTCTGGTTTATACTGGTGCAATTATTGGTTATGAGATGGCAGTAGTAAGATTACTCTCGGCTTTACTGATGGCTTTTGTGGTTGGTAGTATAATGAGTTTCATTTTTCACAGGACAGAAGAAAAAAGAAATTTTGTGGTGGACAATCCAGAAAAAAAAATAATAGGAAAAAAAGATATTTTTATTCTTATCCTTTTGGTGGTTACACTGCTTGCACCGAACTATCTAATCCAAAAAAGTCCTTATTTGTATAAAGTGTACATCTGGCTAATTGGGATGCTGATAACCTTTGGTTATGTTTTTCTTTCAAAAAAGAAGGAAGAGATAAAAAACTGGTTTATAGAGACCAGGTGGTTTGTGAAGATAATTTTTCCTTTACTACTTCTTGGTGTCTTTGTCGTCGGTGTAGTCGGTGAAATTTTTCCCCAAAAAGTTATCCAGAACTATTTAGGTGGTAATGGTATCTTCGCCTGTTTCTTAGCGACAATAACTGGGCAGATTGCTTACTTTGCCACAATGACTGAAGCACCTTTTGTTCATACTTTAATGAAATTGGGTATGGGTAAAGGACCGGCATTGGCTTTACTTTTAACTGGTCCAGGGATGAGTTTACCAAATATGTTAGCAATAATCAGAGTTTTCGGTTGGAGGAAAGCAGTAGTTTATATTTTTTTGATAATGATTCTGGGAACATTTGTTGGCTGGGTGACAGGCAATTTTATTTTCTAATTGGGGGGTAATAAAAAATATGGAAAGAACGAGTAGTGTTAAATGTCCTAAATGCGGGAGTGAACTGGAAAAAGTCCAGTCCTGTTGCAGTGTAGTTTGGTTCTGCAAAAAATGTAATGAAGTGGTTAACCGGCTCCAACCAAGGTTTGTAGAGATTTATCAAAACTCAAAAAGACCCAAAAAGTTGCTTAAGTAATTTAACAAAAATAATTATCTTAATTTTGCTTTTGACTTGCGAACCATTTTTCTCTCTCTATAATTTATTTCCCAAAAGCGAAGAGGCGAAAATAAATTCAAAGTCATTCGAAAAAGGTTCGCAACTCTTCTAGTCAAGCAATTTGTTGAGGGGTTCCTCTCTGAACGACATCAGAGTTTTTGACGCTCCTTGATTCTGGTCAAAAAATCATAAAGTGAAGAGAGGGTTCCCGAGACAAAAATTGCTTAATTATTTTTATGAAATTATCTAAGTAAAACATGCAAGAATTCTTAGAAAGTATAATCATTACCAATATTCTTCCCTGTGTTGTCCCGGGCAAGATTAGGTTTCATGCTGAATTATCTGCTGATGTCAGTCCACTAATGCCGTATCTTAACCGGATAATGAAAGGAGCAATATATAACCATAAATCTTTGACTCTTACTTTTAAGAAAGAAACTGGGTTGATTACCCTCTATCCGAGGATGGTCGCCGGTGGACAGATAGAAAATATTGAATCCGCACATCGCATTTTAAACTGGCTTAAGGATTTAGTTAACAAATGTTATAAAAACAAAGATAAAATTGAACCTCTTTATGAACGACAACAACAACTTTTGCCTTTAGATGTATACAAATTTCTGCCCCAGACAAATTGCAAAAAATGTGCTGAAGAAACCTGTTTAGCCTTTGCCGTAAAACTGATTAATGAAGGCAAGAGTGTAATGCTTTGTCCTGACCTTTTCACTCCCACCTATGCCGAAAAAAGAGGTATGCTTTTCACTCTCCTCAAAGATACTGGCTATAGTATTCCTTCCGGATTTTAAAGGTCATTTTTCGGTGAGAATGGTAAGTCCTTTTTTGTCTCTCCTTAGGACTATATTCCCGTTTACATCAGTGCGATAGATTTTTATATTTGCTTTTTCTAACTTTTCAATAGTTTCTTTGGCTGGGTAACCACGGATATTGTCCTTGTTCACGCTAATAATCGCAATTTCCGGTGAAACTGCTTGCAAAAATTTATTTGAAGTAGCATCATCTGAACCGTGATGTCCGACTTTTAAAACATCACTTCTTAAGTCTTTTCCTCTACGCAAAAGTTCATTCTCGGCCGGTGTAATCAAATCACCAGCAAGTAAACAGGAGAAACTTCCATTCACCGTAGTTATTGTTGGTTTTACTTTTATCATTAAAGAAGAAATATTAAAATCCGGAAAGAATTCCGGTGGTTCCGGGGGCCAGAGAATTTCTAATTCCCATTCACCGACGGATAGAATATCGCCTGCTTTCAAAATTTTATAATTTTCTTTCTGACGGAATAGTTCTTCATACCAACGGTAAAAATCAGGGGTCTCCTCCGGAGAAAATTCTTGTCCGTTATCATAAAGTTTATCCACATTGAACATCTGTAAAATAAAAAACACTCCTCCAAAATGGTCCGGATGAGGATGAGTGATAATCAAATAGTCAAGTTTCTTAATTTTCATTTTTTCTAAATATTTTGCTACTTTATATCCTGAGATTAAATTTCCTGCATCAATGAGAATATTTTCTTTCCCGCTCCGAAGAAGAATAGCATCCCCTTCACCGACATCAAGAAAATGTATTTCTAACAGGTGCTCACCTGTCAGATATTTACCTGTCTCTTGAGCAAAAATAAAAGAAATAAAGAAAAAGAAAATTAAAATACTGATTTTAACTTTTCTCATTACTTTTTCTCCTTCAGATTTATAATTTTTAAGGTTATTCCCCAAATCCCACCTAAAGTATTAAAAAATACATCCCGAAGATCGCCTACTCTTGTTGGTAACCACCATTGGAAAAGTTCGTCCAAAATTCCAATAGCCAGGATAAAAAGGAAGGAATAACTAATGAACTCATGAACTCTTGAACTCTTAAACTTTTTAATGCTATCTCTGGTTGCTAACCATCCTAATAGTCCATATTCCAGAAGATGAACCCTTTCTTCAATAATTTTGATTTGCCAGGGAAGAAAAAAACCCATCCCAATGATACATAAATGGTTCGGCAAGCTCACCATCCTGAGGAACCGAAGGATTGAGTACTGTTTTTAGGTTGTAAGAAACCCCCATCTTAGAGAAAAAAATTAATCCACTTAAGAGAAAAATAACCCCAACCAGTAATTCAAGTCGTTTTGCGCCTAAGTTTTGGTAAAGGAAATTGAGCGCCTGTCTCATTACTGCTGTGGAAAGAATAATAAATAAAGCAAATAAAAGAGTTATTTTAGAAAATTTCATTTCCCTTATTTATACAAGATGTAGAGATTGAAGTCAAGTAGGTAGGTTGCTAGGGAAAGAAAAAATTTGCTAAAATGAGACTGTTGAAGTTTTTCTAACAGTCTCACCCTGAACCCTTCGGTCCTGAACGAAGTGAAGGAACTCAGGGTAAACTCCATGAAGGGTCTCAATGAGATGTTTCGCTTTCCTCAACATGACCCTTCGGGTCAGATTCTTCGTTTCCCCTTCGCTCCGCTCAGGGCGGAGACTCAGAATGACACAATAAGGTTTTTTCAGCAATCTCAAAAAAATATGGTAAGTGTGCTTTTAGTTAATACTAACTTAATCAAGCCACCGATTGCACCAATTGGGTTGGACTATCTTGCCAGTGCGTTAAAAACACAGGGTTATCAGGTAGATTTGTTGGATTTATGTTTTGTTAATGATTTTTGCAGGGTAATAGATGAATATTTTAGATACCATTCTCCGGTGGTTATTGGTGTTACGATAAGGAACACCGATGATTGTTATTTGCAAACTAGCGACTTTTTCTTACCGAAAATAAAACAAATTACCAATCACTTAAAACTAAGAACTAATGCACTATTAGTAATGGGCGGAGTAGGGTTTTCTATTATGCCCGGGGCAATTCTTTCCTATTGTAAGGTTAATTTAGGTATTTCTGGAGATGGAGAGTTAATTTTCCCGGAATTAGTTAAACGTATAATCCGTAAGGAAGATTATTTTAGTTTACCCGGTTTAATCTGGCGGAGGAACGGTAAATTTATTACTCACCGAAGGCAATATTTTAATTTAGATGAAGTGCCCTTACTGGAACGTAATTTCATTGATAATCAGCGCTATTTTAAGGAAGGCGGACAAGGTAACATTGAGACCAAGCGTGGTTGTAATCAGAAATGTATCTATTGTGCTGACCCGGTTGCCAAGGGTAGAAAAATCCGTCTCCGTTCACCGAAAAAAGTGGTTGAAGAAATAAAAAGATTATTAGAGTGGGGGATAGACTGTTTACATACTTGTGACAGTGAATTCAATCTTCCGGAAGAGCATGCAAAAGCGGTCTGTGAAGAAATAATTCGTCAAAAAGTCACCACTAAGGTGAAATGGTATACCTACTGTTCACCGGCTCCTTTCAGTGAAGAGTTAGCTAAATTAATGAAAAAGGCGGGTTGCGCGGGTATTGATTTTGGTGTAGATTCCGGCAGTCCGGAAATGTTGAAGAGATTAGGACGGAATTTTGGTATTGAGGAAATAAAAAATACGGCTCAACTTTGCCATAAATATAGGATAACTTTTATGGATGACCTTTTACTGGGTGGACCGGGTGAGACAAGAGAGACGATTAAAGAGACAATTGAGTTGATGAAAAAAATTTCGCCTGACCGGGTAGGAGTAATGTTAGGGGTAAGAGTTTATCCGGGGACGAGGTTAGCCCATATAGTAAAAGATAAGGTGAAAGGTTTCAACCCTGGCTTCAGTGAGCTCAGCCGAACCGAGTTCAACCCGAAGGGGTTATATGGTGACAAAGGTAATGACTTTTTGTCACCAACATTTTATCTTTCTCCAGCGTTAGGTGAAAATGAGGTAATCACCTCAATTGATGAATATATCTCTAATTTGATTGGTAAAGATGAACGATTTTTCTTTTCTACAAAAAAAGATAGTCAAAACTACAATTATAATCAAAACCAGGTTTTAATCAAGGCAATTAAAAAAGGTCATAAAGGTGCCTACTGGGACATTCTCCGTGTTGGCAAATAAAAAGAAAATCATCCTCAACCATTTGACAAAGACCCCTTTTTTTAGTATTCTATCTAAACCCCGCACTTCCCTGCCCTGATATTTTATGTTTGGTAAGGCCTACGAACAACTTAAGAGACGAATCAAAAAAAAGTCCGAATTGGGTATAAAAGGCGCGGGGTAAAGAGGTGAGAGGAATGTATATAATTGTTGTCGGTTGTGGGAGGGTGGGTGCGGAACTGGCAACTATCCTTTCCTTGGAAGGGCATAATGTGGTAGTAATTGACCAGGACAGTCGTGCTTTTAGCCGTCTTGGACCTGCTTTCAATGGGATCACGATTACCGGCAATGGTTTCAACCGGGAAATATTAGAAGAAGCAGGAATAGAGAGAACCGATGCTTTCGCTGCGGTAACCAATGAAGATAGTGCTAATGCGATGTCCGCATTGATTGCCAAGAAGATTTACAAAGTGCCAAGAGTAGTAGTACGCACTTATGACCCTCTAAGGGCACGCTCTTTTGAAGAATTAGGTTTAGATGTATTAAGTGGAACTACTCTGGTCGCAAGAATGTCTAGAGCAAAGATTATTGATAGACAACTCACCAGTTTTTTAGTTGAGGGTTCAGGGGAATTAGGTGTTTTAGAAGTGGAAATCAACGAAAAACTGACGGGTAAGAAAATAAAAGAAATTAATCTTAACGAGGATTTTGTAGTTTCGGGCTTAAGAAAAAATAGAAAATTGACTATTGCCGCTTTAGACACAGTGGTGAAGAAGGGTGATACCGTATTTGGAGTGGTAAAAATAGCAAGTTTAGAAAAGGTAAAAAGCAAACTCGGTATATAACTATTTCCGGTTTAGGAATAATCGGTAGACCATGACCTATCGGGAGGAGGAGAGTTTATGTATGTTGTTATTGTCGGTGGAGGTAAGGTGGGCTATCATTTAGCCAAGGCACTTGTAGCAAATAAACATACTATTGCTTTGATTGAAGAAGATGCCAAGAAATGTAAAGAGATTGCTGAAGAGTTAGAAGATGTCTTAGTGATTAACGGTGATGGCTGTGATTTGAAATATTTAGAGGAGGCAGGAATAAAAAGAGCGGATGTTTTAGCGGCAGTAACCGGTGAAGACGCTGATAATCTGATAATTTGCCAGTTAGGTAAAGAATATTTCCAAGTACCCCGCACTGTAGCCCGGGTAAATAATCCGAAGAATGAAAATACATTTAGCGAATTAGGTGTAGATGTGCCAGTGAACAGCACCTCAATCATTGCTAAAATTATTGAAGAGGAAGCTTCAATGGAAGATTTTGTCACTCTTTTAACCTTTAAACGTGGCAAATTAGCGATTGTGCGGATAGATTTGTCAGAAAATTCTCCGGTGGTTGGGAAAGCGGTGAAAGAGGTAAAACTACCCGAAGATGCGGTGCTGGTTTCCTTGGTGAGGGGCGAACATGTGATTATTCCTAAAGGTGAGACTGTGCTTCGGGAGAAAGATGATGTAATTGCTTTAACCACAATTGAAAAAGAACGGGAAGTGCTTGACCTTTTAGCCGGTAAGATTGAAACATAAGAGGTTCACTCTCCGATAGGTCATGGTCTACCCCGTAAAGATTTTCATCTACGGGGTCTACCGAGAAGAGAGATAAAAATGGCACGGAAACTTAGAGAAAAAATTACTAATGCTCTGGTGGGTATCCTTGTAGAAATTTCCTTACCAATAGTTTTTCTCCTTATTGCTTTGGTAATTTCTTTCCTTGTCTTCCGGTGACATTAAAATGCTTGTTCATCCGCAGATAGATGATTATAAAATAATTGGTTATTACACCGGCAAAGTAATTATCAGTATTGGCTGGTTAATGATGCTCCCTTTGTTTACTTCTCTTCTTTTTGCCGAATGGAATACTTGTATTGATTTTCTGATTGGTATTTCTTCTTGTTTAATTGTGGGATATGTTTTTCTGTTGACTTGTTATACGCAGAAGGACTTGAACTGGGCACAGGGGATGGTGGTTGCTTCTTTTTCTTGGATTTTAGCGATGCTCTTAGGGGCAATTCCATATTGGTTAAGTGGACATTTTAAGTATTATATTGATGCTTGTTTTGACTTGATGAGTGGGTCTACTACTACTGGTCTATTTTTATTACAGGATTTAGACCATGTTCCTATGGGATTAAATATGTGGCGTCATGAGTTGACCTTTATTGGTGGACAGGGAATGGTCGTGGTAGCTCTCACCTTTTTAGTACGAGGTAGTGCCGGTGCTTACAAAATGTACGCTGGTGAAGCTAAGGAAGAGCGTCTTCTACCTAATGTCATTGAAACTGCTCGGACAATCTGGACAATCAGTTTGATTTACCTTTTTATTGGCACAATTGCTCTTTGGGGTGCCGGGATGTTTCAAGGAATGTCGGTAGTAAGGGCTTTATTCCATGGGTTATGGTTATTTATGGGTGCCTGGAGTACTGGCGGTTTTGCTCCGCAGTCACAAAATATTCTTTATTATCATAGTTTGATTATTGAATTGCTTACCCTAATTATTTTTGTTTTAGGTTCACTCAATTTTGCTTTACATTATGCCATCTGGACTGGTAATCGCCGGGAAATCTACAAAAATATTGAGGTTATTTCGTTTGCTATTACTATAAGTATAACTTTTATTTTGACTGTAGTTGGGTTAATGCGTTTAGGGGTGTACCCTACGGTAATGGCATTTTTTCGTAAGAGTTTTTATCAGGTTATTTCCGGGCATACTACAACCGGTAATATGACCATTTATGCCCGCCAATTTATCCGCGAATGGGGATCGGTAGCAATGTTAGGAACTTCTATCGCTATGGCAATCGGTGCGAGTGCTTGTTCTACTGGTGGTGGATTCAAAAATCTGCGTATGGGAATTATCACTAAAGCAATGTTTCACGATATTAAGCGTTTAGTTTCACCGGAGACACAGGTTCTCCTTCAAAAATTCCATCATATTAAAGATGTAATTTTAGAAGATAAACATATCCGTTCGGCAATGCTTATTGTTCTTACTTATATTTTGCTTTATCTTTTGGGTACAGCCGCGGGTATGCTTTATGGTTATTCTTTCTCCGAAGCATTGTTTGAGTCAGTTTCTGCCGGTAGTAATACCGGACTGAGTTGCGGGGTGACTTCGGCGGATATGCATCTTGGGCTGAAATTAGTATATATTTTTGAAATGTGGAGCGGACGGTTAGAATTTATGTCAGTTTTTGCTCTGCTCGGTTTTATTACTGCAATTTTTAGAGGTAAGTAAATTGAGGAAGATTTTGGGTAAATTTTTTTTAATTTTGGTAATGATTAACATTATTAGTGGTTCTGCTTATGCTCTTTCCAGCGTAGAGTTGATTGAAAAATCTAAAGAATACGACCAGCAAATTGTTAGTTATCGGGGGGAAGTTGTTGGTGAAGTGATGAAGCGTGGTAGTTTTGTTTGGATTAATGTTAATAATGGTTTAAATGCGATTGGTATTTGGTCTGCAGTCAGTTTGGTTAAGGAGATAAAATTTGGTGGAAGTTATAAGTATAGAGGTGAGCGGGTAGAAGTTACTGGTGTGTTAAATCGTGCCTGTCCCCAGCACGGTGGTGATTTGGATATCCATGCTGAGAAAATAGAAATTTTTAAAACTGGACACGAAATTTATCATCCGGTAAACCGTTCACGACTTAATTTAGCGGCGATTTTATCCGCGCTATCTTTTATCTTGATTGGTTTGAACATCTATCTTAAGAAAAAAAGAATTCCGGCTGAATAGAAAGAGAGGTAGGAAAGATGCCTACTTATGAATATATTTGTAACAATTGTAAGGAGAAATTTGAAATTGGGATGACGCTTGTGGAGAAGGACTCCGGGAAGAAACCATCCTGCCCAAAATGTAAGAGTGGGAAAGTAACCCAAGTTCTGGGCAAGGTCAATGTCATCAGTAGTAAACGGGAAAGTTCAACTCCACCGCCAACCTGTGGTCCTTCCTGTCCGACCTGTCCCCGCTACTAAACCCGTTTGAAAAAAGTCTTTAACGGGTATGATTACGACGATTATTAAGACCGATCGCCGACATCGGTGTCTTCCCGCCTGCCAAAGCGAAGCGGCGGGCAGGTATCGTTGTAATCAAAGGAGACATAAAAGAATGAGTTGTTATACTCGTCATTTAGAAAAACTTTTTAAAGAAGCCGGAACTGAACCAAGTAAAGAAAACAAGAAAAAATTAGATTCTCTCCTGAAAAAGAAATTCAAAACTGACGATTGCCCACAAGTATGGAAAAAGGTCAAAACCTACCTCAATAATCCAACCAAAAAAAGTAAACTCTTAACCGACATTAAGAAAGTTCTATAGCGATACTCCAATTAGAGAACCAATAAAATAGGTTATCAGTGCTGCTCCTGCACCAAGGAAAAACATTTCCAACCCACTGATGAGGGGATTCCTCCCGGTAACAATTATTCTTCCTGCACCGGCAATAAAGAATCCACTTAAAGAAAGTATGATACAGACCTTTGTTGCCCAATAGCCGGGGATTAATAAATAAGGTAAAATCGGTAAAGCTGCACCACAAACGAAAGCAATTCCTTCACTTAAAGCTGCCTTATAAGGATTAGGTAATATGTTTACTGCAAAACCTAATTCTTCTTTGGTCATACTCTCAAGTGCGGTTTTTTTATCTTTAAATAGATGTTCAGCAAGAATATTTGCCTGTGTTTCCGGTATACCTTTAGTGAGGTAATGCGAAACAAGTTCTCTTTTCTCTTCTTCGGGGAACATTTCCATTTCCATTTTTTCTGTATTCAGATGTTTATGATAAACTTCAAGTGTTGACTTTGTGGAGATATATGCCCCGGCAGCCATAGAAATTGCTCCCGCAATTGCTCCGGCAAGTCCGGAAAGAAGAATATAAGAATTATTGGTAACCGCACCACTTACACCCATCACTAAACTGAAAGTAGAAAGGAGTCCATCATTCACCCCGAAAATTATATCACCAATAGATTCTCCACCCCGATGCCAGCGTTCTTTTTTTGGTTCTTTGGTGATTATACCGGAATATTCTTGCATTTGTAGAGAATGCCGGCGTTCATCAGGGATTATCTCTTTAAGTGATTCTTTTAGTTTTTCGTCATCGGATTCTCTATAACCTTGAGTGTAGCCTGATACTGCATTATCTTCACCATTTTCTAAGATTGGGACAAGTGACCGGTAACCTAAAATTGAGGCAAAAAATAAAAGTATTCGTCCTCTCAGAGTTAAACGAAATTGCGGAATTTTTAGTCCCAATTTTTCCATTTCTTTTTCCCAGATTGAAGCATGGGTTTCTTCGGTTTCGGCTAATTCTAAATACTTTTCTCTTTTCTCTTTTATCTTTTCTTGCTTTGCCATCCAGCGGTAGAAATAAGCAGTCTGTTTCTCATCTTGCCAGTTTTCCAAAATAAATTTTATCTTCGCCCTTTTTTCCATCATCATTCCTCCTTCCTCTTCTTCGTTCTTTCGCAACAAAAGTTGCTTGATTTTCATTTCTCCTTTCGGTATAGAGGGTAAAGGTTAAACTTTTAGGATTAATCAACCCTCATATTCGGACACCCATTTCCGGGTGACCGAAAGGAGGTT
>Ga0315314_1000380_pt1 | contig 52073 bp, 39 predicted proteins | sample TDP9_MG_FD_203631 | JGI IMG/M metagenome (GOLD analysis project Ga0315314, IMG submission 203631) | Freshwater sediment microbial communities from Lake Towuti, South Sulawesi, Indonesia - TDP9 | ecosystem: Environmental > Aquatic > Freshwater > Lake > Sediment | place: Indonesia: South Sulawesi... | reverse complement strand
CCGATGTGAGAATAGTAGTGTTCATATTGGCCTCCATGAAAAAGGTTCGTTATTACCCATTTCATCGGCAGGCCATTTTTATTTTTACAGTTTTTCATGATTAATCCAAAAAAGTGCGAAAGTTCACCATATAGTCAAGGGAAAATTATAAATATTTTCGGAAGCACTTTAATACTCCAACGCTCCAGCCTCGCTCAAGTCATTTTCTGCTCGACAAAATACCTGCCATTTGATATTGTTGCCCAGGAGCGGCAAAAGGTCGCTGAGTTCTACGGGCAGATTCTTGGCTGCATTCCAGAAACCAGACAATCGAGTCAGCCTTTGGAGACAATAATGAAAAGACGAGAATTCATCACCACAACAGCAGCCGGTGCAATCGGACTGATGCTCAGGGGGATAACATCAGCTACGGATAATCCAAGGGGGAAAAACAGACCCAATGTCCTTTTCATTATGACCGACCAACAGCATGCCGGTATGATGAGCTGCACGCCAAACAAATGGCTTAAAACGCCTGCAATGGACCGGCTCGCCGCATCGGGCATCAGGTTTGAAAGGGCCTATGCCTGCAATCCCGTCTGCGTGCCGAACCGGTTCAGCCTGCAGACAGGTCTTATGCCGAGCGCAATAGGAATGGGCCAGAACAACGACTCCGGACGGGCTGCCGTGACCGACGTTATGCTGGAACAGTCGCTCGGCCGGCTCTTTCAGAGGGCGGGCTACGAAACAGTCTATGGCGGCAAGGTGCATCTGCCGCGGAAGATGAACAAAGTGCAGAGCCTTGGGTATCGAAATCTAACGAGCGACCAACGCCAAGAATTGGCGGATGCCTGCGCGAAATTCATCAAGGGACAGCACACAAGACCTTTCTTCCTGTTCGCCTCGTTCATCAATCCACACGATATCTGCTATATGGCTATCAATGACTTTAATCGCACACAGGGAAAAGCCGCGGCAGGCAACACGGATTCTAAAACTTGCGAGGCTGTATTGGATAGTGCGCGAAAGAGCGGGGACATCAGCGCTTTTGTGGAGGCGAACTGCCCTCCACTACCCGCAAATCACGAAGTGCCGGAAGATGAGCCTGAGTGCATAACACAGAAGTACTTGAATGCAAGACCTTTCCGGGCATATATCCGACAGAAGTGGACCCAGAATCAATGGCGCCTGCACCGCTGGGCATACTGCCGGCTGACCGAAATGGTTGATAAGGAAATCGGAACAGTGCTCGATGCCCTTCGAGAAGCAGGTTTGGAAGATAACACCCTGATAGTCTTTACCAGCGACCACGGTGACATGGATTCTGCGCACAAAATGGAGCACAAGTCGGTGCTTTACGAGGAATCGGTGCGCGTTCCGTTCATAATGAGCTACAGAGGAATGATTCCTGAAGGCAGGATTGATGATATGCATCTGGTTTCCAACGGTCTGGACCTTCTTCCCACACTGTGCGATTACGCAGGCATTGAAACTCCTGAAGGACTGCACGGAATGAGCTTGCGAGCTTTGGCGCAAGGAAAAGATATTAAAGAATGGCGAAGTTTCGTCGTCTCAGAGAGTCAGAACGGGAGGATGCTGAGGATAGGCCGCTTTAAATACTGTATTTATGACTCAGGAAGAGACCGAGAACAACTCATAGACCTGAAACAAGACCCAGGTGAAATGAAGAACCTCGCAAAGGTCGAGGACTACAAAGCCGTTCTGAATACGCATCGTCAACTTCTGCGAGGATGGGTTGAAAGAACCGGTGATAAAATTGCGGCTGATTATGTTAATGTCAAATCATAGAGATTCGGAGAAAACTTGTGAAAACATCAGCGAAAAATATAACGTTAGGTTTATTATTGCTCGGTATCCCGTTGCTTCTCTGGGCTCTGCTGCTGCTCTTTTACTTCAGGGTCATCAACATTTTTGATGCCTATCTGATGAAGTTCCCCGGCCCGTTTGTTATCTGGGGCGCTATGTCCCTCTGTCCTCTGGCGGTGATTTATCTGGGCGTGAAAATGCTACGCGCACAACAGCACCCGTTCCTGGGTCGGATGTTTACGGTGATGGGTTCAATCCTTCTCGCGGCGTTTATAGTGCTCATCGGCATTCCAATGGCTAACGAGTTACTGAAGCCGAAACCCCCTGAGAATCCAAGCACGCCGAGACCGATTGAACCGCAGATTGGATTGCCTGTATTCCCCGGTGCCGAAGGTTTTGGCACGCGAACCATCGCCGGGCGGGGAGGCAAGGTGATAGAAGTAACTTCATTAGCCGACGATGGGCCGGGGACACTGCGAGCGGCCATCAATACCCACTCTCCTCGCATTATTGTCTTTCGTGTTTCGGGGAACATAGATTTGAAGTCGGAACTGCAAATTCCCTATCCCTTTGTGACTATCGCTGGCCAGACGGCTCCGGGCGGGGGGGTCTGCATCAGTGGTGCCGGCATTGCGATTATGACCCACGATGTGCTTATCCAGCATATCCGTGTCCGGCCAGGGAATAAAGGTCCTGTCGATGCCGATATTAACGATGCGATTAGTATCTTAGGCAAATATGCCGGTCAAAACGACGATGCCTACAATGTAGTAATCGACCATGTCTCGGCGAGCTGGGGGGAAGATGAGACCGTCAGCACCTGGTATGGGGCACACGATATTACCATTTCGTGGTGCATCATCAGCGAGGCGCTGAACAGAAGCCGTCACCGCAAAAAGACGCACAGTGCCGGAGTGCTTATCGGGGACAATTCCTATAACGTATCTATTCATCACAATCTGCTGGCGCATAATGATTTCCGCAATCCGCTCATCTCTCAGGGAGGCACTCACGACATTGTGAACAACGTCATTTATAACTGGGGAGTGATACCAGGCGAAGTAGAGGACTACGGTTCAAACTCTTTTATCAACTTTGTCGGGAACTATTTTATTGCGGGGCCATCAACCAATCCCGGCCCGTATGAAATCCTTTTCCCCCAGGGTAATCCAAAGATTTACGTAGAAGACAATATTGGCCCGCATCGCCCCGACCCGAACATGGATAACTGGGCCATTGTCGGCTTCGGCTGGGGAGAAAAAGGTGTCGCTCCAGAAACGTATCGCAGCCTTACAAAATTCACAACCGCTCCTATTACCACGATAAGCGCCGCGGAGGCGAGAGAGCTTGTACTGGCGGAGGCCGGAGCTACAGCACCACAGCGCGATGCAGTTGATTGTCGTGTGGTGGACGAAGTCAAAAAGGGAACCGGTTTTATCATTGACTCGCCGGAAGACGTCGGCGGCTATCCAAACCTTGCAGGTGGGACACCGTTAGCCGATACTGACCATGATGGCATGCCGGACGACTGGGAATTGGAGATGAAATTGAATCCAGGGGATGCTTCTGACGGGAATGGCGACCTTGACGAAGATGGTTATACCAACATCGAAGAGTATTTACATTCGTTGTCGAACAAAGCCTTGAATTTCCCCTGATATTCTTTAAGCTCGTCCACAAACCCCGATTTCAACTGTCGGGGGCAAGATGCTCCTGATTTGAGTTCCCGCCTTGCTGGGTCCCTCTTCCAATCTTTATCCTTATTTTGAAAATTCGTTCATTGGAATTATTCAGGATTTAGCAAGAGCATTATTGATACGCAGGATGGCCTCATCGATTTCCTCGGTGCTCTTGAAGCCTATCACAACCGCATCCACCAAACCGGACTGCATCGTGAAGCGTATGGACTTCTCACGGTCCTCGGAATTTGTGAAATCGCCGTTGCCGATTATTTTCATGCCTATAACGCCGTGGTGGTTCTGACGCATAACCTTGATTTGCTCCAGCACCGCAGGCAAATGAGATGCATTGCTTTCGGCATCCCAGCTCTCAACTGGGGTATCAATGTGCGCACCTTGCGGATTGATACGCACAAGATTGACATCGACCCAATCCAACCGTGCAGCCTTTGTCAAGGCAGGCAGTGTATGACACGAGACACCGTGAGCACGTATGATATTCCTGGCCTTGGCCTCTTCGAAGGCGTCCAGCAGCCGTTTGCGTTCCTCGTCCCAGTCAGCCTTGACCCCACAGTGGACCAGCAGGCTGTCGATGTAATCGACACCCATCTCCTTACGATAGCGGTCGAGCACCTCCAGAGGCTTCTCGGGAACACCGGGCATCTTGGACTGGATGAACAGCTTCTCTCTGGGCAGACCCCTGATGGCCTCACGTACCATTGTATGTGTTCCGTAGTTTTCAGCCGTGTCGAAATACGTAATCCCCTGGTCATACGCATACCGTATCAGCCGGTTAAATCCATCAGCTCCCAGAGCCCGCTGAATGCTGCCGCCCCTGCTGCCAGTACCGACACCAAGCCGACTCAGCCTCAACCCCGTCTTGCCCAGCGGGACCTGGTCCACAGCCGTCCGGCAATTCTGCCGGATGGCTAACGGTCCTACTGTACAAGACGACAACAAGGTGGCGCCAGCCAAAGCAGCCGTGCTCTTGATGAATTGACGTCTGGTGATTCTTTTTCCACTCATAATGGGACCCTTTCATATTACTGTAGGCAATGCCATAATCCGGCAGAAATGCCGGACTGTGGACTGTCGCTTTACCATAACCTGACACGTTTGTAATTCTGCATAATGCTATATAGTACTCACATCGCATCGCGGGGGCAAGCCTCTTCCTGATATGGGCTTTTCTGCCCCGTTAGAAATCTTCGCTTTTTATCCAATCTTCCTGTCCCTTCTGGAATTTCTAACAGTGCTCGACGCGATGAGTCGCAGCAGGCTCACCACGAGTGTCAAATCGATTTCACAGTAAGTGGACTACCAGCGACTCGATAGCTTTTCGAGCAGTTCTACGGGGGTTGGGCCGTCATGAATAACGAGACGATAACGAAGGCGCAGCGTCTCGCCCTCTTTCACCTGAACCGGCTCGGCAGCGACGATACAAGGGTTGACCATCCAGACGTAACGCGGATTGTGCCAGGTTGACGGCGGATTGTCCGGGTGGTCAATAACACCGACGCCAATTGTATTGCCATTTTTAAGCCTAATAGTATAATCATACCACCTCCTGGCAGGCCAGTTCAGCTCCGGAACTGAGTAATGGGGGTCAGGCAGTTCAACCTTTCCATCGGCAGTGGAATAATATGAATCACCATCATTTCTTGCTCGCACGCAGAATCCGCCGAAAGCCGTATGATTCAACGTCATATCAAGCGTTGGAGTAAGTCGGTAATCGAGGTCAATCACATAGACTTCATCCTGCTCACGAACCTTTGTAGTAGTATGTTCGGTCATCATTACTCGTTCATTGGTCAACCAATCGTTGTGAATCCTTAATTCGGCTTCTTCGGCATCCGCTTTGACCAAATCGATTTTGCGGCTCTTTATGACCCTGCCTTGCGTAGGTGCAAATTCTCCCCAGCCCCAGAAATCAGCCCGACTGATATTCCAGCCGTAAGTTGGACCAGTTGGGCCAATCCGGCAGAATTGCCGGACTGCTTTCTCCCTAAAATCCATCGTGTGCCAGGCAAGGAAAACGCCTCGGTGATGATGGTGGTCGCCCGGGGCCAAGTCAGTCATTCGTTCTCCGGAAGGGGTGTTGAGCGGATGAAAACAACAGACACTGTTGGCCGCCAGATTTGTCTTCCTGGGCTTTATGGTCATATAGCAAAATACTGTCTTTCCGTTCGGGGCCTTGAGAATAACTCCATGTTTGTCAGGCGCCAGACTATAACAACCTTTACCCTTCTCGACCGCCTCTAAAGAACCGGCACAACCCGAAATCACAACAAAGAGTGCCACTGTCATTATTGTAAATAATGTCTTTCGCACAATATTTTCTCCCTCGATACATAAGTAATATACAACCAACCTGAAACTTTACCCGCCAAACCGTGTGGCGGGTTAATTTCATTTAGAGCCGCTTTATCCAGATATTCCGGAATTGAATCAGGCTGGAGGCCGGGCCGAGCTCACCTGTCCGCTTGTCAATGCCTCCGTGGTGCTGCAAACCAATGGGGCCTTCCTTTGCAATGCCGGGTATTTGGACATTCTCGATTACGATTTTGCCGTTAAGCATTACCGTTACTCGGTCGCCTATCAACGTGATATCCATCGAGTTCCATTGGCCGACTGGGTTATCCGCCGGCACTTTTGGTACGGCCGCAGCGCGGAGTTCCGGCGCCAGCTTCTTGTTATTTCGGACCGACCAAAGCTCACCAGAGCCTATTGGCCAGCACCACAGGTTTACCTGGCTTCCACTTGTGCCGCGAAGCAAGATGCCAGAGTCGGCATTAGGCGTCGGCATTTCAATTACCTTGCCATCGGCATCGGTTTTATACGAACCATCAGGCAGGATTGTAGGCATCGGATACAGGCCGGAGGTGCGTTTGAACCGCCATTCGATGTGCAGAGCATAATCACCGAACGATTCCTCGGTCCAGAGGCTTTTGTTTCCTTTTGCCTGCGACATTGCGTCGTAGTCAATCACACCATCGATGACCTTCCAATGACCATTGTCACCTTCCGGGACTTTCCAGCCGGTCAAGTCCTTGCCGTTAAACAGGACGCTATATTCCGGCCACGACCTCCAAGTCGGATACGTCTGGTGTGGCGGTAGTTTGTGGGCGCGGGGCGGCGTTGGGGGGAAGCCGTGGTTGAAAAACACATAGAGACCCCCCTTTCCCGCGATGATAATGTCATTACGTCCATCCTTATTCATGTCCGCAATATTGAGCTTCATTCCAACGCTGACCACGTAATTAGGCGGCGGATTGATTTCCTCCTCATCCGGGTAATGCGGCAGATGGTTAAATGAAAGGACATGCCGCTCAAACCGTCCGAAGGGCGACTTGAGCCGGTCCAGGCCTTCGGCCTGGCCGCCCTTGATATCGTACCAGAAGGCATACAACGGCTCAAATGCCCCAATATCGTCTCCGTGATGGGCGAACAGACGCTTACCGGTAACCAAGTCTGCCTTGCCGTCACCGTTCAAATCGCCCAGAGCCATTGTATGAAACTGGCTAAACTCGGTTTCAATCCAATGCGTTTTGAAGGTACGCTTGCCACTATTGTCGATATTCTGCTGCAACCATGCTAATCCGTATGCGTGAGCAGAGCCAATGATAATATCATTTAGACCGTCCTCATCGACATCATACACAAGGATAGGGTGCGAAGTGGCGCCTCCTCTGCCTTTGGCAGGCTCGAATTGATAGTCCGCATGAAACTTCCACGGCGTTTCCATCGCACTCCTGGGCTGCTCATACCAGCCTACGGGCGTAACAATATCAATTCTGCCGTCGCCATTGATGTCACCAAGGCCGTTACCGTGCAGGTCGCCTTCAGTACCAACGATGTGTTCCACGAACCACGGCTCTTTGTCAATGTGCTCCAACCACGTCATACCCTGGCCTTCGACGAGGGACCAGTGATTACAAAGTATATCTTCGTCACCATCACCGTCGATGTCCCCGTGGATTACCCCTTCCATATTCAGCGCCATGTGAATCCTTGTGGACTTCCAGACGATGTCTTTCTTGCCGGGGTTCTCGTACCAAAATGCCCCCTTCATAAACATCCACCCCGAACTGACGATATCCGTTCGTCCGTCAAAATTGACATCCATCGCAAACTCGCTGTTGTCGTCGGTCTCCGGGCCGTTAGTCTCTGCGCCGTCACGAAAGTTCGCGTGCTTGACCCAATTAGGGGCCTCATACCAGTTCCGGCCTGAGGCAATATCGAGGTCGCCGTCACCATCGACATCCAGAACAGAAGCGCATTCACAAAACGGACCAAACCAATAACTGTGATTGGCGGGGTCGTGAGCAGGGCCGTCTATCTTGACGGGAATGAAAATCGGCTCACCAGCCTGCAACGCAAAAGGAGCCATTGCAAACAAAACAACCAGAAAGTAACAGCAGGTTTTCATAATCAGACCCCCTTCATAATAGTTGTTCTTTCGCAACAACATTGCGTTGATTGTCTAAAACCTTTCGATATGAGCCGTAAATCAATGTTTTAACGCCTGCCGGTTTACACCTGGTTTGGGCCATATCGAAAGGAGTTTTTTATGGTTAAGGAAAACAAAGTTAAATGCCCAAAATGCAAAAGCGATACCTGGAAATTTGGAATCGACTCGTTATGTAAAAAGCAAAGATACAGATGCAAAAATCTTCAAAAATACGGATACCAGTTTACTCCTGAAAGACCAAAACGGCCCAAAAAAAATCCGTCATTTATCTGTCCAAAGTGCGGTTCAAATATAACTATCTTCAAGCATCTCTCTGACGGTTTCCGTTTACGGTGTAACCGGCACAATGCCAAGGGAAACAAAAAGTGCACACATAAGGTCAATGTTCCTTTCCCCGGAAAAACCTTCAAAGTCGCCAAAGACTCCATTGAAGCTATCAATGTCGATAAGCTTGTGATACCTTTCTGCTGGAACAAAATGAAATTCTCAAAGGATACTGTAGCCATAGCGGCGTTTCTGACTGTAACCTGTGCTGTCCCTTCGCCGATGACAGTTCTTATAATGAAGCAACTATTCAATGTCGAAATATCACACGACACTGTAACCCGCTGGAGACATAAAGCCGTCCTGAACATCCATAAGAATCTTGGCCCTCTTCAGGTTCCGTATTCACGCCTTAAGCGACTGTTCACCGATGAAACACAATTCAATATCAATGGCCAAAAACGGTGGATATGGGCAGGTAAGGAGTCAAAATCCGATTCCATACAGACCTTCTTTATCTCATCGAGAAGATGCACCGAATATGCAAGAAGCACACTTAACATAGCCTTTGAAAATCCGCCGTCGCTTCGCAGAGCGAACGTCGTTACCGATGGCCTACACAGCTATCCATGTGCCCTTGATGACCTCAGATATAACACAGAGAACAAACATATTCGCTATGTCGGCTGGGACTGGGATCCTCTCAAAAAAGTCAACAATAATCGTCTCGAAAGACAATGGTCTGACTTCAAAACCGCTGCTCGGCCGTTTCGGGGCTTCAAAAGCGAGTTGGGCTTGTGGTGTTTTGTTGCCTCCAGGGTCTACAGGCATAACTATTTTATGCCTAACAGCAGACTCGATGGAAAAACTCCAGCCGAGGCTGTCGGTAAAAAACTGCCATACTGCCATGACAAGCTAAAGCTGATGATGAAGTTCCTTCGAACAGCCTTTTGCTTATGCTTTTAATCTCGTTTACTTAACCAATATGTCAAAGAGCTTAATATCCGTATGCGCCAAGGTTGTCAATCCTTTAACTGAACAGCAAAAAATCGCAGCCATATCAACTTCTCAACGCTATACTCATTTCAAAAGAGGCAAGGTTCATATTAAAAGTCGTTAGTCAATCAACATCTCCATTCATTTTGCGAAAGAATCATGCACATTCCAAGAAAAGAAAATCCTAATCCCCAAACTCTAAATCCTAAACAAATTCAAATGACTGGATGTTCAAAACCAAAAAACAGAATTTTACACGTTAGGATTTGGAGATTAGAGATAGTTTAGAATTCAGGATTTAGATATTAGAATTTAACATCCTACTTTTGCCGGCTTCTCTTATAGCATTCCTCCATAATGGCCTCTGTTCTCGTAGCTCCAAATCTCGTGCAGCCGATTTCCCTGACCTTCAAAGCCATCCCCAGGTCGCGTACACCACCGGCAGCTTTAATCTGCACCTTTTCTGAGACATTTTCCCGCATAAGTCGCAGGTCTTCGAGCGTTGCTCCGCCGTCTGCGAAACCGGTCGAGGTTTTGATAAAGTCGGCCCCGGCTTGCTCTGAGAGCCGACAGGCAATCTTCTTTTGCTCATCGGTAAGGTAGTAATTCTCGAAAATTACCTTGACCACCACGTTATGACGGTGTGCCACTTCGACAACCGCCTGGATGTCCTTCTTGACGTAGTCGTAGTCACCGCTGCGAAGCTTACCGATATTAATCACCATATCCAGCTCGACCGCGCCGTCCTTGATGGCCTGCTCAGCTTCGAAGACTTTAGTCTCGGTCTTATTATAGCCGTGCGGAAAGCCGACAACTGTGGTTGTTTTGACATTTGAACCCTGCAGGAGCTGTTTGACCGTCGCCACTTCAGATGGACGGCAGCAAACCGTGGCTACCTTATACTTCTTTGCAATCCGGCAACCTTTGCGAATATCTTCCTCGGTCAGCTCAGGCCGCAGCAGCGAGTGGTCTATCATTTGTGCAATATCATCACAAGTGTAATCCATAAGTACCTCCTGAACCCGGTCGGGCAATTATGGCATTTCCGCGAACTAAAGTTTTAAGTAAAGTAGTCCACAGGATGCCTTACGGCAGATGTACAATGCACACCAGCAAAGGGCAGGCTTTATTTCCGGCTGCCTTTGTACTTTTCCCAATAATCGGGCATTAGCTCTTTTACCTTGGCTTCGAGCTCCTGGTCGCTGATGGCAGTCAAACGTCCGTGCTCATCATACTGGTCGATGACCCAGCGAGCCAGTTTGTGTATTTTAATCTTGTTGATTCTGTCTTCACCCTTCAGGCCGAAGAACTCGTTGACCCAGTGTACTACGCCGTCGGTACCGCTTTTATCAGTGATAGCCACACGAGGCGGCCTCGCGAGCAGTTTCTCGGTGTCGAAAATATTATATATCTGCTCATCACGACGAAGCCCATCAGCATGGATTCCGGCACGCGTAGTATTGAATGACCTTCCTACAAACGGATAGTTATCCGGTATCGGCAGACCAATTGAACGCATATAGTCGGCCAGCTCAGTGATTACCATTGTGTCAATTCCGCAGAGGTCGCCCTTTAACGCGATGTACTCGAAAATCGCACCTTCGAGAGGAGGATTTCCTGTGCGTTCGCCGAAGCCGAACAATGTCGTGTTTACAATATCGCAGCCGTAAAGCCAGGCTGTCCCGCCGTTGGTATGTACCTTGTGAAAGTCATTGTGTCCGTGCCACTCCAGGCGGTCACTCGGCACGCCACATTCTTGATTTAGCTTATAAATAAGTTTGGGGATGCTTCTGGGCAGCTCAGCGCCGGGATAACTGATTCCAAAACCCATAGTATCACACAGACGAATCTTAACAGAAAGCTCTTCGGGAACCTGGCTGCTCATTTCCATCAGCCGCTCAACAAACGGAAGGACAAACCCATCGATATCCGCACGTGTCAAATCTTCGAGGTGGCAGCGAGGGCGCACACCTTCCTCGAAAGCCGCCTCGACAACCTCGCAATAGCTTTTCATACATTCGGCGCGGCTGCGGAATTTCAGCTTCTGGAATATATGGTAGTCTGAGCAGCTTGTGAGCATGCCGGTTTCCTTCAGCCCGGCTTCTTTGACCAAACGAAAGTCTCCTTTGAGCGCTCGAATCCAGCCGGTACACTCAGGGTATTTATGGCCCAGCGCGCGGCATCGGTCAAGCGTCTCACGGTCATTCTTGGTATAGAGGAAAAACTCGGTCTGCCGTATCACTCCATTGGGGCCGCCAAGACGGCTCATCAGGTCGTAAATGTGAACCATCTGGTCAATAGTATAAGGCGGACGCGCCTGCTGACCATCTCGGAAAGTCGTATCGCTAATGAAAATGTTCCTGTCTTTAACAGCCCCGAAGTCAAACCTTACTGCTTTGCCGTCGATATTTTCAATGACCGGTCCTTCAAAACGAATCAACGGGGGTAAGCTGTACGGATAGATATCCTCCAGCAAGTTCGGTTTCTTAACATCCACTAAAGGATGATGTTTTTTTGCTCTGCTCATTGTATGTCCTTTCGTCTCCTGTGCTACAGGCTATTGCTCTATATCGACGCCTTGCTCCTTACAGACCTCTGTGATGAATTCGATTGCTTTGCCGACGGTTTCCACCGAGAGAGCGGCATCCTCGTCCATTTCAATGCCGAACTCTTCCTCGAACATAGCCACCAACTCAATTGACTGTACGCTTTCGGCTCCTAAGTCAGCGGTGAAACTGTCTTCTAATCTGATTTCGTCCGGGTTTAGTTTCAAAACCTGTGCGGTTACTGCTTTAACACGTTCTTCTACTGTCGCCATTGATTAACTTCCTATTCTTTATCGGGTTAACATTTCTCTTCGGCCTTTTTTAATGGCCTGGTTTCTCATCGGAGCCGTCATATCAAAAACGGCATCCCACATAGTCTGCTCGACTTCGGTCCACTGGCAGTTGCGACGGCTCATTGCCATCTTGGCTGTCTCATATAATTTTCCCTTGCCAAATCCTTTTGTTACGACACCCTCAATGAACCACGCAAATGACGGTATAAATTTTGGCAACGGCTTACCTGTGCTCATAATCAGAGCCATCGGCCCGACATAAGAGCCGGTATTAAACAGCGTCCCGATTGACGTCTTAACATGGTCTCCGATGAGAGAGCCGACCTTAACCGAGCCGGTATTGATTTCCCGTCGGCCTTCTAACATTACCGAGACGGTGGAGTAGTCGTTTTTCAGGTCGCTGTTGGTCGTAAACGCCCCCAGGTTAACCCACTCGCCGATATAGGCGTGCCCTAAAAAACCGTCATGATACTTATTCGAATGTCCATGGATAATCGACCCTTCCACCTCACCGCCGACCCGGCAGAAAGGCCCGATTGAATTACCCTCACGGCACTTTGCACCGAGCAGGATTGTGTTTTTTCCAATGTAGCAAGGCCCTTCAATACGAGTGAAAGGGTGTATCTGGGCGCCCTGGTCGATATAGACCGGGCCGTGCTCAGCATCAATAACCACCATCGGATGCACTATCACACCTGAGGCAATATATACATCCTTTTTGCTGCCTCGGATTGCGTTCGGTTGCTCCACAATACCTTCAATTCCGCTTCGTCCCGCTGCAGCAAAGTCAGCCGTGAGCTGCTCGGCATTGGCCAGTATCAGGTCCCAGATGTACCGCCATGTCGGCAGTGCAGACCTGACGTTGGGCAGTTTCCTCTTGGCAACCGCTATGAGCTTTCCGACCTCATCTGTCGGCAGCTTGGCAAGGTCATCTTTAGCGATTCGTGCGTAGAGCACGCTGCCTTGTTCATCAAGCCCGACCTCACTGGGGCCGTTGGCCGCTATATCAAAGCTTTCAGCCTTGACCCGCGGGTCCACGACAAGCAGGTCATCGCCTTCCAGGACGGATGAATCGTTGACCGGGATGCAGGCGGATTCCACCTTTGCACGATATGAATCTGCCATATAATCAGGCACGAAATAGGCCAAATCGCTTGCCCCGACCTTGTCGATGAGCTTTTGGCCAAGCGAGTTAAAACCGCATCGAAGCTCCCAGAGCGGGCGATTCAACACCAGAGGGTAAAAATTGCCTCTATTCTCATTGGGGCTATCAAGCAGAATTAGCCGCATAAATACTATTCCTTTCCCACCCGTCATTGCGGCGAAGCGGCAATGCCGGGTCAATCGAGAACAATCTGCCACTCCCGTAAGGGATACTGCGTATTGCCGACTGAGCTGAAAAAATCATACTGAACGATATAAATCGTGTCAACTTTTTTAAATGGACTTGGCCATCCCTATCGGGAGAGCGGTAATTTTAACGGCATGGCCGCAGCAAATAATCGTTTGCACCTTGTAACCAAAAATGGTAATATAATATTTTGTCAAGCGTGCTTTAAGGGCTGTCATTCCGCACCCATTCGGTTTCGCTCAGAGCAGGCTTTGGTGCGGAATCCGGTACCATCAGTAAGTCTGGATTCTCGCTCCTTCGACCTTGCTCAGGACAGGTTTCGCGGGAATGACAAACTATCATTTGAGCCTTGACAGAGCAATAGTATGCTTTGCAGGAAATAAATAGTAAAGGTATATAGAAATATGAAACGACAGCATATCACAATAATAATGTTAATGGTCCTTTTCGTTCTGGTACCGCCGTCGGTGTTTGCCTGTTCAGTGCCGGTTTTCCTATACGCAATAGAAAGATGGCCTGCGGATTATTATGAGGCGGCCTTCATCCATCGAGGCCAGTTAACGGAGGACCAAAAGCAGCTCCTGGATAAGCTGCGACAGGAAGATAACAAGACAGCAGCCTTGCTGAACTTACGCATTTTGGAAGTGGATATTGCCGCTACAACGGACGAGAAAGTTAAGAGTCTTCTATTAACGAACGAATCCACCACAGGCGGACCGGAGATATTGCCGGTTCTTGCTCTCTGGTATCCTTGGCAAAGAGGTCGGACGCCCCCCGTCTGGCAGGGCCAGCTCACGCCATCAACAGTAGCAGCTTTGCTTCAGTCCCCGACGCGTCAAAAGTTAGCTGAGCGTTTGATTGAAGGCCAGACAGCGGTATGGATTTTCGTTGAGTCGGGTAATGTTAGCAAAGACAAAGCAGCTCTTCAACTTCTCGAACAGGAACTGGATACTGCGACTCGGGAACTAAAAGAAGAGGCTGAGTCTGTGCCTGATGAGCTGGGGGTGCCTGAAGTAACATACTCATTTTCGATTTTACCTGTTTCACGTTCCGACCCCAACGAGCACATACTTTTGACCTTGTTGTTGAACAGCGAGCCGGACTTCGATGAGTATCCGAATGAGCCTGTCGTGTTTCCAGTATTTGGGCGAGGCCGGGTCCTTTATGCACTGATTGGGGATGGTATCACAACGGATAATATTCGAGAAACCATCGCTTTTTTAGTCGGACCCTGCGGCTGTGAAATCAAAATGATGAGTCCAGGTGTAGATTTACTTCTGGCCGCAAACTGGGACGCAGCCGCAATGCGATTCTATCAAGAGTTCTACCAGACATACAACGAGGTGCCGGAACTGACGGGTGTAATGCCGGAAGCACCGGCTGAGGAAAATCTCAAAACAGAAGAAAAAGAAATTGTAAATTCTCCTGAAGGCGATGTCTTATCTTCTGTGGATGGGCCAGCTTCTATCACTGACATAAAGGTCAACAGAGTCGAAGTCAAAGAAAAAAAACTTCTTGGATTAGGCGTTATGGGAGCAACCGGGGTCATGCTGGCTGTCATCCTGCTGGTGGTTGTTTTGGGCACTATGGCTATCAGCCCGCGTAGAAAGGGATAACTATGACGATTTGGAAGTTAGTGACCAGCGAAATCCTGCATCGCAAGATGAATTTTGCACTGAGCGTGCTGTCGGTGATAGTTGCCAGCGCTTCGTTCATTGGCTCTGTTACACTCTTACGAATCCATGACCTCCGAACGGACCGGATACTACAGCAAAAACAGGACGAGTTGGCCAAAAGAATGGCTGAGCTTACAGATGACATGCGGAAGGCTATGCTCAAACTCGGTTTTAACATTGTCATTCTGCCTAAAGACCAGAACCTTGCTGACTGGTATTCGGACGATTACGCGTCGAAGTATATGCCGGAAGACTACGCGCACCGGTTAGCGGATTCTGGAATCATTACAGTTCGTCATATTCTTCCCAGCCTGCAACAGAAGATAGACTGGCCTGAACAAAAGCGCAAGATTTTTTTGATGGGCACTCGTGGCGAAGTCCCGGATTTGCACAAGAACCCCCTAAAACCGCTGGTGCAGCCGGTACCGCCAGGAACCATTAGTATAGGTTATGAGCTTCATCGAAGCCTGGGCTTGAAGGTCGGTGAAAAGGTTAAGTTGATGGGAAAAGAGTTTACAATACACGCCTGTCACGAGGAGCGTGGGAACAAGGATGATATTACAGCCTGGATTTACCTGGCCGAAGCCCAAGAATTGCTGGATAAAAAGGGTCTCATCAACGCCATTCTGGCGCTGGAATGCTTGTGTATTCCAGATGCGTTGCCGATAATACGCAAAGAGATTGCTGCCATCCTTCCAGGCACACAGGTTATCGAACGAGGCTCCCAGGCGCTGGCGCGAGCCGAGGCTCGTACAAAAGTCGAAAAGGAATCTCAAGTTGCTATCGAAAAAGAAAAACTGGGCAGGCAGCACCTCAGAACCGTTCGTGAACGCCTTGCATCCATACTGACACCTGTGATTGTAACAGCTTGCGCAGTATGGGTAGCACTATTAGGATTTACGAATGTCCGGGCACGGAGGGAAGAAATCGGAATTTTGCGAGCACTTGGGGTCTGCCGCCGAGGTATTTTAGCCATGTTCCTATCCAGACACATTCTGGTCGGCGTCTTAGGTGGGGCGTTGGGCTTTTGTGCCGGCGTGCTGGCAGCAGTTTATTTTAGCGCGGCTCTCGAAGGCACATGGATATGGATAACCGGTACCGACCTTTCTATGGCCGGTTTACTGGTGCTTTCTGTCGGAGGAGCCGCCGCTCTGGCGGTCATCGCAGGGTGGATTCCCACTTTGACCGCAACTCGACAGGACCCTGCGGAAGTTTTGCGTGAAGAGTGAGCAGTGCAGGACGAAAGAGATAGAATGTCGAATGACGAATATCGAATAATGAACTTTGAATTTGGGTGTTCCAAATTCGATATTCCGAATTCAAGTATAGGGTCTTGAGTCTGAAGTCTGTGGTCTTGATATAAGAATGCTTGAGTTCAAAAATGTCAGTAAGTGGTTTGACGGCCCGGAAGGGAAGGTAACAGCTCTCAATGATGTCTGCTTATCCATCTCGCAGGGAGAATTTTTAGCGGTACGAGGTCCAAGTGGCTGCGGGAAAACGACACTGCTATTAACCGCCGGTGGCCTTCTAAGACCCAGCGCCGGGCAGGTCAGCCTGGATGGCTATGACCCGTATGCGCTCAGCCCTGAGAAGCGAAGCAAGATGCGGGCTGGCATGATTGGGTTCGTATTTCAGCAGTTCCACTTGATTCCATACCTGACAGTACGGCAGAACATACTGGCCCCTTCGCTGGCTCTGCCGGCCAAAGAGGCCGACAAAAGAGCCCGGGAGCTCGTCGGTCATTTCGGGCTGGATGACCGTGCCAGCCATCTGCCAGCTCAGCTAAGTACAGGCCAGAGGCAGCGCGCGGCGCTGGCCCGTGCTCTCTTGAACAAGCCAAAAATTATATTAGCCGACGAACCGACGGGAAATCTGGACGAAGGCAACGCCGATATTGTGTTCGGCTACCTCAGTCAATATGTCGCTGAGGGTGGATGTGTGTTGCTTGTTACTCACGATGTCAGAACGGCTGCACACGCCACCCGCACTTTGCAAATGGTTGACGGGCGACTAATTCGGTAAGACCAATGTCCTGATAAAAAACCTTGACAAGCGCCGTGTCAGGTATCTGCAACTGAATATCACCGACCCTCATCCGGTTATCCAAGTTCCGGGCGCCTTGAACTATTACCTCTGGACAAAAGATTTTTTTCGCATCGCATAAAGCGAGCAACAAACTTGCTGTTCGGCTTGTTCAGCAGCTCATCCAGAGTGCCGACCTGTTGCAGGATACCCTCGTTCAAAATAGCAGCTCGGTCGGCTACAGTAAATGCCTCTTCCAGATTATGGCTCACATGAATGGTAGTCAGGCCGAGCCGGCGTTGAATGTCCAATAGTTGCGTGCAGACCTCCTGCCGTGTAACCTCATCCAGAGCGCAGACAGGCTCATCCAGAAGTAAAATTTTCGGCTGAAGAACCAGGGCCCGCGCCAAGGCAACACGTTGTTTTTCACCGCCACTGAGACCGGGTATTCTACGTGTCAACAACCGCTGGATATCCAGCATCTCTGCTGTCTCGGTAATTTTTGCTTGTATCTGTTTATGTTGAGAACCCTGAACGCATAAGCCAAAGGCGATGTTTTGCTCGACGGAAAGATGTGGAAAAAGGGCGTAATCCTGAGGTACATACCCGATACCCCGAGCGCGCGGCTCGAGGTTGGTTACGTGGTGTCCATCGATGTATATTCGTCCCGAATCAATCTTTTTAAGACCACAAAGGCACTCCAGAAAGATGGTCTTACCCGAGCCCGGCGGCCCCAGCAGGATAAAGTATTCCCCCTTCGCTACGTTGATACTCAATCGCTGCAATCGGAACGTGCCAATACAAAAAGAAATTTCTTCAGCGCGAATCATAATCTCACCTGGGTCGAACCTCCGACAAGGCGGATGCATGTTACCGCAATCAAGGCTACAAAGATAAGCAGCAATGCTATTGCCAGCGCTACTTCAAGATTGCCGACCGATTGTTCAAGAAATACGGTAGTGCTCAAAACTTCGGTTCGTCCGCGGAAAGAACCAACAAAAATCATCAACGGCCCGAAAAGCCCAAACGAACGGGCCCAGGTTAAAATGCCGCCGGCAATAATACCATTCCGGGCCAAAGGCAGACAAATACGGCGAAAACTGCCCCATTGTGTGCAGCCCAAGGTCAGAGCCACGCTCTCATAACGCCGGTCAACATCATCAAAGGCGGTCTTGGCTGAACGGATAGCAAGACTCGCCGCAGCCACAAACTGGCACAGCACGATGCCTTTAGGCTGAAAAACAAACTCGATACCCAGGTCTTGCTGTATCCATCGGCCGGGGCTCGTTTGTGAAAAAAACACTAACAGCGTCAGACCAACTACCAGCGGAGGAAATACTACGGGCAAATCCACAATAGCATCAACCAGGATGTGGCCGGGAAACCGAAAGCGACTTAACGAATACCCCATAGGCACTGCAAAAAGCAGCGCTATCAAGGTCGTAGTAAAACTCGTCCAGATACTCATCCAAAGAGCGTGCCGGATAAATTTGGAGGCCATAACCGTTAAGACAGCTTTTTTATCAACGTAAAAAACATCCGTAATAATCAAAGTCAAGATAAAGATAATAAAGACTGACACGAAGAAAAATGCCGCCGTTGAAAATACACGGTCGCGCCAACCTCTTACAGGAGTGTACACGAAATTTTTCATTTGAAATCTTTATCCGATACCTATCATAAACCGTCGCTATCCTTGGTCTCCAGCCAGTGTGAGGTTAGTTCATTTAAATCGTGAGTATCCACAATACCATCACCGTTCGGGGGGGCTATATCAGCGTCAACGGAAGGGTCGCTGCGCAACCAGTTTGATGCCAAAATGGCAAAATCAAGCAAGTCCACAACATAGTCACCGTTTATGTCAGCCCTAAGCCAGTCAACATAGGTAACTTCAACGTAAGGACGCTCGTTTCCTGGGCCATCACTGCTGGTGAAAGGCGCACGAGGCATGTTCGAGGGACCCGGATCAGACTCGTCATTCATTCTGAGCATTGCTCCGAACGAACGCAGATGCGTGTTGTTCCACAGGGGAGTGATGTCCCAACTGAACCAATTCGCTGACTCAACTGCGTTAACAAAGACGCTGCAGTCATAGTCACCGCCGGTGCATGTCCACCAATTTGTACCGTCATAGGTTTGCCAAGTCGCGCCGTCACCAGAGGACATCCCATCGCTTGTACCCTCCACGAATCCTCTAATCAAAGGACGCAGTGTCACGCTCCGGTCTGCGGTTCGATCCATCCAGACATAGAACCAAACCTTTGCCGAGATTAATTGATCTTCAGAAATTGACCAGATATCATCGGGCAGTCTGAACAGAACTCGCGCCAGCGAGCCATCCGTACCGTTGACCACGACCTTGGCTGTAGTGGCAACACCGTAGTTGTACGTCGGATCACGACTGTCGATGTACGTATCCACATCGATTTCGAACATTTCTACGATGTTGGCTTCCACCGGCGTAACCAGCATAAACAGGCCAGTAGCAACGCCTAAGGTGACCAGATATAAACATCGTGCTTTCATAATTCATTCCTCCTTTCTGGAGTTAATAAGGGAACCAGGTCATATCGTTTTCCGAAGGTATCCGAGGATTACCCAGCGATTCATCCCATAAATCGTTCCTCCACTCTCTGTGGCCATCAAGCATAATGATGTTGCCACCGAGTCCGCGCCGGATGTGGGCGTGTCGCTCAGTGAGAGCACGAGCATCTTCTGCGGTGTATCGACCGGCCATCGAATGACCTCCCTGTTGGCCGTAGCCTTGCTGCGGGTCGAGCGTCTGCTCGAATATCAGAATAGTTCGTGATGGGGCCCGGCACAAAGACAGCTTCAAGAAGCTGGGGTACTGTTTATAACTTCCAAACTCGAAATCGTGCTCTAAGTACGAGTTCATCGCATAGCTGTGATAGCCCTGCACCGAGGGTTGATAGCTGGGACTGTAGGCCGAGTCCGGCAGTGGCTTGGCCGCGGGACATTGCCAGATGTCGTTGATAGGCTTGGACCCGTTGTCGAAGTCTCGCCATGGACGTCTGCCCATCAGTGGCGGCAATAGGTCGATGTAGCAACATTCGTGCTCAGGGTGAGCCGGGTCATAAACGTCCGGGGGACGGTTACGGGCACGGTCATCTGTGTGTGGTAGAGTGCCGTCGTAATCAAGGGCGTAAAGATGAAACGCCTGTCCCCATGTTCGGAGATTCCCCACACAGGCCACCTCCTTAGCTGTTGCCCGCGCGCGGGCCAGGCAGGGCAGCAAAACTGACAGGAGAACTCCAACTACGGAGACCACAACCAATAACTCAACCAGCGTAAAGCTACCGTGAACAGACCACCCCACATCGTAACCACGTAAACATTCGTGTTGGGTTCTTGTCGGCAAAGCCTGCATCCCTTTATGCGAATTAGTTCTTTTCGTTGCGTTGTCGATTTTCATAACGCATCATCTCAATAAATTTCCTGCCGCTGACTAATCCATCCTTCCTTGCCTGGCCCACCGTAAGAAACTTACCCACAAGCAGCATGTGTTTGTCTGCAGGAACGTCCTCGAGATTTACCTCATCGAAGAAGCTCCCGATGGTGCTATTTATAACTTTCTGGCGCTTCCGGTCGCCTGCATAGCAAACAATAGCCACAGGTGTGTTTTCAGGATAGTGTCGTTTCAGCTCTGTGAAGAGCTTCGGATAGTCCAAATGCATGGTATAGAAAACCATGCTGGTTGAAGTTTCCATAAGCTTTTCGTTGGTATCAACTCGGCCCGGCCAGTCGGCCATAGTAAGGATTACAGCGTTTGTGTCCCAACCATAAGGCGGACTCATTTTTACTGCGGCACTTGCAGCCTGAAAGGCCCCCACTCCGGGCACAATCTCGGACGGAAGCTCCTTCGGCAGCATCTCCAGATAGAAAGTCTCCCCGTACATCATGGGATCGCCCCCCTCCAGAATTGCCACGGTTTTGCCTTGTTCGACCGCGTAACGTATTTTATTGACAATCTCATAACGGGCTGTTGCAAGCCTTTTGGCGAGTGCTTTTTCGGAGGGGTCTTCCACCGTATTAGGGTCAATCCCCAAGAACAACAGGTTGAAACGCGGAAAAACCCATGCCTCTTTGTTGCCTATGAAATCTTTCCAATCCTCAAGCCCTTGAGGGTCATGCACAAGAACGATGTCTGCGCTTTTGATGGCTTCGATGCCACGCACCGTGATAAGGTCCGGAGCCGTACCCATACCAACGATATAAAGCTTTCCAGAGCTTTTCTTGACAGCCCCACATACCATCAAGAGTGACGCAATAACAAGACACACAGCGCCCCAAAGCATCGATTGTGTTTTCTGCATTTTCATTATCCCCGCCTTTTATTAGATTTGCCTTTTGCTGCTTTGGCAAACTTCATCAAGAGCCGGTTTTTTTGATTTTGCCGTGCCCATAAACATTCTGACAGCTACTATTATCAGGAAAATCGCGAATATCTTCCGCAGTGTATGGCTTGACAGCCGAGTGGCCAATTCCGTCCCGGCCAAGGTACCAGCCAAAGCGCCAATTACAATAAACGCGATAATAGCTATACTCATCTCAATCTCGGGATTCTTCCAGTACCGGATTGCTCCAACCAATGCCATAGGTACCATCACTGCCAGAGCAGTTCCCTGGGCAGACTTTTGCTCAAAACCACAAAGTAAAACAAGCGCTGGTATAATTACTGTTCCGCTACCCAGTCCCAGAGTACCGCTAATGACACCCGCGAAAATACCCAATAGGACAAAAATCCACCAATAATTAGGTAACTGACCTATCATAATAAACCTCCAAAATATTTTTCACTGGTTCCAATGTCTTTTTTATCGCAGGCATTATAGTCAGTTACAATGCTGTTTGCGATACAAATATTTGCAAATAGTCCTGCCGCGGGTCAAATCGTTGCGCAGAATCTCGTTCAGCCCAAAACCATACTCAAAGACAAGACTTCTCCAATTGCAGCTAAACCGGTTTTATTGCGGAGGCGTGATTCGGTAATTATGTTTCTCAAAAATCCCCCGGCCTTTCTTAGAAGTAACGAAATCTACGAACCTCTCAGCCAGCTCTTTATGCTTTGTGAATTTCAGCACACCTATATCGACAGTGGAAATCACATTTTTCTCAAGAGCGATAGGTATCTCATCCCCATGCTCGCTGTAGTATCGTGCCATTGCGTCCCAGACAATAACCGCATCGAGAGCTTTTGCCTGTATTTGCATACCCAGCTCATTGACGGTAAGAGATTGATATACCAGATTCTTCTCGATGTCTTTCCAGGTGATGTTATTCTTTGCGAGTATTTGTTCGGATGCTCTGCCGATAGCACATGCGCCTGGGTCACCAAGACCCAGCTTTATACCGGGCTTGAGCAGGTCTTCTAATCCGGAGATTTTTTTTGGATTGCCCTTCTGTACGAGGATGGTCGGGACCCAGTAGCAAACCGAACGGCGGGAAAGAATCATATCTTCTCGGGCTGCTTGCTCAACATAGTGTTTGTCGCCGGGCATATAGAGGTCGCCCTGGCGGGCAAGTTTTATCTTTGCCAAGAGCACCTCACTGCCGGCATAATCCAGAGCGACCTTAACACCATACTCGCGCCCAAAAACCGCAACCAGCTCATCTGCCGGCGGGCGAATGCCAGCCCCGCAATAAAGCAGTAATTCCCTTACCTCAGAATCAGAGTCCTCTGATTTTTCAGCTTTACATCCGCAAAACAGTATGCTCAAAGCAACAATTACAATTATTGTAATTTTTTTCACTTCGTTCCCCGGTTCTGCTATTTTACATAGCCGTACTCAACGAAAATCCCGCGGCCTCTGGTTCGGGCAAATGCAATGAACTGTTTAAGCAATTCGGGCTCTTTGGAATAGCTCAAACCAATAATGTGCACGCGGATTTCCTTATCATATTCATAGGGCGTCCAAACAACCTCCACACTGTCACGGAATGTACGTGCCACGCCGTTCCACATAATGACCGCATCGACCGCCTGGGTCTTGAGAAAACTTCCCAGGTTGCTGTGTCCTTTGGTTAAGCGGTTCTCGACGTTTTTCATCACCGCTTCCTTTATACCCTTCTTTTCCAAAAGCGCAAATACCATTTCGCCGCAGGTGGAATACTCTGGGTCGGAAAGAGCTACTTTAAGCCCGGGCCGTGTTAGGTCTTGAATACCGGTCAGCCCTTTCGGATTACCTTTTTGCACTGCCAGCACGGGGGCCACAAAGCCTACATGGACATAATCCGCCAAGGCGTTAGCCTCAGCAACGTAATCAAGGTACGGGTCGTGGGTAACAAGAACATCCCCCTTTTGGCCGGCCTTAACAAGAGGCAAAAAATCCTCACTGCCTGCAACCGTTGTAGTAACTTTAATGCCTGTTTGGGCGGTGAACTCCGAACATAATTGTTCCATTGGTTGGGGGAATGAGCTGCCACACAAAATTACCAGTTCTTTGGGCTTATCCCCCGTTCCTTTTTTGCTGCAACCATTTACGATAATCAAGCTAAACACACCAATTAACAACAGATGTAAAATCATCTCAAGTATGCGTGTGTTTCTGTTCTCCATACTTTACCTTTCCATATTTTACCTGGTACCTTTGCCGCAGCTCAATCAGTTACACCAAAGCACAGAATCTGGCCATCTTCAAGAGCTACTATAACACGACCATCACGGTCAACGGCCAGGCCCCAGCCAACCGGAGCTGATGGCAATGGCTGAGACCATAGGACACCGCCATCCTTAAGATTTAAGGCGACAATCTCTGATTTCTGAGCAACCACTACGGCATTGCTGCAAACCGCCATAGCGACGCTGTCTTTACAATCATAACTCCACAAAGGTTTATCGTTAACACCAAACTTTTTCCAATCAACGTTAAACCGATTTCCCGGCTCCCCCATCTTTTTTCTTAACAACTCTCTGTCAATGTTATCAAAGCATAAAACCTTTTTGCTGTTTTGGCTGCTTACCCAAACAATGTCCCGGTCCCCGCTCGATGTTAGAAAAACTCTGTTGAAAACAGTATCGTCAAATACATCATATTTGGGGTGTGCGTAAAATGGTTTGCCGCAGGCCACGACCTCGTCTGCAAGCAGAGAAAGCTCCCAGCCGCGAGGGCTTTGTGATTGACAATTTGCCAGTGGTTTAGGGTCATTAAGGCATTTCCCATCTGAAACGTTATAGACAGCCGGCGAAAGAGATGTACCGCTGGCTAAGTAGAGCTTGCCGTCGTGAAGTAGTTGATGGCCCTGCACGCTCACTCCGGTACGAGCCTGTTGGTCGAGATGGCCGGATGTGTTGTTCTGCCACTTTATCCTGCCTGTTTCGGCATCGAGCGCGTAGACATAAGTACCGTCATAATTAACGATACCGGCGGCGAGATAAGCAATCCCGTCTTCAACCAGCACACCGCTCGCGACCGGCCAAGTGGAAAGCAGCGAGCCATACACAGGTATCTTGCGTTCTGCCGGAGCTGCACGAAACCGCCAGAGAAACCGACCCGTCTGTGCCTCGAAGGCATAAATCCATCCATCGCCGGAGCCCACCAGAGCCCGACCCTTCCAGATAGTTGGAGGAAAACGAACCGCCCCACCAGTATAGGCCTTCCAGCGCAGCCTGCCTTCTTTTGTATCCAGGGCTCGGATTATGCCATCGGGGCCGCCGGCAAAAACCAGTCCACCAATCGTAACCGGAGCTGTAGGGATTGAAGCTGTGGAAGCAGGTTTTGCTTTTGGTTTAAACTGCCAGAGCAGTTTGGCTTTATCAGGGACGGCTGCTTTTGTTGTTGCACTGCCGGTATTATCTGCGCGGAATGTAGGCCAGTCAGCCGACGATTCGGGTAAGCTTGCGACCTTCTTCAAATCCCTGTCGCCTTTTTCGAGATGTTCTGCTTCTGTTGCCGGTTGGGTAAAGTCAAAGTCACCTGCCGGTCCGAGGCAGGTGATGCCGTAGAGCGTAAGCTGACAATCACATACGGACGGCCACCAGTATAACAAACCGTTGGCGATAGTAACACCATCGTGACATTGAGCACGCATCGGTGAAATCCATTCCGGACGCTTGCTGGCTAAATCCAATCGTACCGAACCGTCATCGGCACGGAAAAAGATAGCATCAGCAGAGCCGGTGGGGCGAGTGCAGGCCCGACGAGGTTGATTAATCTCTGCCAACACCTGACCGGTAAGCGGGTCGAACTTCTTGCTTGGGTGCTTGTCAATTTGTCCGCTGATGCCGTAGAGCCCATCTTTCCGCAGGACCAATTGGAAGTTACCATAAGGATTTTCCCATAGGATGTTGCCATCTTCGGCTGAGACAGCAAGTAGCTTGCCGATAGACGGACCTGCAAAATACAAAGCCATATCACTGCACTTCAGGTAACACGTAGTTCGCCAGTTGGTGCGCCAGTCCTGCCGGTTCAGATATGTCCCAAGCGACTCAAACAGCTCGGGTGCGTTGTCCGGGGTTTTCCGCCAGACTACATTGCCGTTTTTCGCATTCAGGCAGGTAAGATACGCTCCAAACCGAAAGATATATATTCGTCCATTTTTCATGCACATCGCCCGGCTGTCCACCAGCTCATCTTCTCGATAGCTCCACAGCACATCTTTCGTCTCAGGGTCGATGGCCAGCACGTTCTGACCAAATCCCCACGGATGCTCCGGCTGATTGAAGCCTTCCGATATAGGATTCCAAGGCCAGCCGTGCGCTTCGCGTTGCCATCGTTTTGTTGGGTCTCTTTGTTCCTGCTGGCCCATAAGCGCATAGAGCACGCCGTCCTCCAGAGCCATCCACTTCCAGAACGTTCCGCCGGCCTTCTCCACCGGTGGAATAATCTCGTCCTTCAATTGGCCTGTTACTGTGTCGATGAGCTTGCAGGATTTGTCGTCACCCACATACAAAATCGTCGGCGTCGCAATCATCGTATTGCGATGAATCATCACGCCCTCTGCGAGGTCTCTCTGCCAAAGAATTGTGCCGTTGTAGCCGTTGAATGCCACAAGCTTATTAAGGAAAGGCTCTTCTCGCGTCTTGAAAGCCACATGTCCGAATGCCTTGAATACACGACCCGCCGAGGCCACCGCCACCTGCGGCAGCGGCGCATAGCGCGGCTCAGCCAGAAACTGTGTTAAATAGGGCGCTCGAATTATTGTGTCATCTGATTGCGGATTATTGTCCGGGCCGTGATAAGGATGGCTCCAATCATCCACTCCTTCGAGAAACGGTTTGACAAGAACTTTGCGCCCCAATAAAGCCTTTCCTTCGGGACGCAGCACCCGGAGCACTTCAGCTTCGGGTATCTCAAGCATCGCAACAACGGCGTCTGCAAGATTGTCGGCTAAGTGCAATCTGGTAAACGGCCCTTCTTCCACGAAGATACGTGTCCCGTAAAAACCCGCCTCATCAACTATCCTGCGCGCTTCCTCGACATCCTTTCCGTGCTGCAACTGCACATATATCAGCAGCTCGCTCTGCTGCGCAAGCCCCAGAGCAAGCTCGCACCTGCTGTCACCGAGCACAACACAGATTCCGCGAGTAACGCCGATTTTCTCGAGAATCGGCTGTTCCTGTTCTGCCATCGAGACAAGCGGCCAACAGGACAGCATACCAGCGAGCGTTATAAATAAGCCTACTTTTACCTTTCTCATTTTTTTCTCCTTTTCAAGAATTGTAAATAATACCGTTTATGCACTGAATAAGGTTTTTTCAGCGATGAAATTTTAATGCGGGGACAGTCTATTGTCAAAAAATTCTTTTAGACTTAAACCAACACTATGTTACAGATATTTATATTTTGAGACTGGCCGGATAGGTTCTGAGTGAATCCAACCCCTCAGAGTGGACAGAGGGGTGGTGTGAAACAAATCAAATAAGAGCTTCTGCGTGTTGCGGTACAGCGTATCCGACTATGCCAGTTTATCCCGATTCTCATAGACTTTCAATATGGCATCAGCTATGTCATCTATATCCTCTTTGGGTCCAAGAAGCATATTTTGAGTGAACCAGACCGCCTCTTCGCAAAGCTGGTCGTTATCGGGATAGTGAAGCTCTTGACGGTATCTATTCAATCTCTCTCTCGAATAAAGTCTCTTATAACCTGGTGAATTCAGGGCTTCTTCAATTAAGCCATCTTTGTACTGGGGACCATAACCTCCGGAACATGGGATGCCTTCGGCCTCGAGGGCCGCGAGGAATTTGGCTCTGGACAGGTTATTGAAGTGCTCCTTTTTATATCGGAAGGGATATAAATGGTACGCCGCTCTGGTTACTCCTTCGTATAGCTTGTGAGGAACAATACCGGGAATGTCTTTGATTCTCGAGGTCAGATAGTTTGCGTTTTCCGTGCGCTTTTGAGCATCTTTTTCCAGGCGTTTCATCTGTGACATTAATATAACCGCCTGGAATTCCTGCATTCGGCGGTTGCTTCCTCTGATGGGGTAACCGCTGGTTTTTTTTACACTCCCATACGGTCTGCCACAGTTGTGAAAAGAGTGACATCGGTCCATAATTTCCTCATTGTCTCCCACAACGGCACCGCCTTCGCCAGCCGGGAGATGTTTGGAGTTCTGGAAACTAAAGCAGCCCAAGTCTCCTAACGTGCCACACTTTTTACCTCTCCATTCGGCCATCCATGCCTGGCAGGCATCCTCTATTACTACAAGATTATGTTTTTTGGCGATAGCATTGATTTTGTCCATATTGGCTGGCAGGCCCAGAATGTGAACCGGCAGTATCGCTTTAGTATTTTCGTTGATTCTCTCCTCTATTTTGTCCGGATTTATCTGAAATGTTTCAGGGTCGGTATCGGCAAAAACCGGCAGGGCCTTGGTAATGAAAACCACATTATATGTTGCGATAAATGTATAGGGCGAAACAATAACCTCGTCTCCGGCATCGACACCGAGCACATGCAGAGCTATCAGAAGTGCTGTGGTGCCGCTGGCTGTGGCCAGGCAGCGTTTTGCCCCCATTAATTCCGCATACTTTTCTTCAAATTCTGAAACCTTTGTACCCTGGCCCCGATACCAATTGCCACTACGTAATACAGATAGAATAGATTCCTCAGCCGATTCATCCCATATTGGCCAGGCCGGAAAGGGTTTTGCTCTGACCGGCTTACCGCCTAAGATTGCAGCTTTACCTGCTTTTTTGCTTACGTTTGCATAGGTACCAATTCCCCCAGATAACGCTGCGATGGTACCTGTTGACGCAGCCAAAAATTCTCGTCTGGTTAATTTGTTTTTATTCATTTTCCTTACTCCTTCCACTTTGTAAAAAGTTTGTTTTATGACGTTTGTTTTTTTAGATTTTTCTTTTTTTGTTTCCTTTGAGCTTTAGCGTCTTGTTCAGCCATAAATTTTTTCAAATTCCTCTGAAGCCGGGTCATTAGTATGTTTAATACACTTTAACAACCCATCTCGCATCTTGTCAATCTCTTTTTTGTATCTGGTCTCATCGAAGGTCAATGTTAGGGGTAACATCAGGTGCCCGTCCGCCGAAGCAGCCAGGCGAATAGCAGTTCATATCATCACTTCATTCAGGCCGAGCAACAGCATTGTTAAGGAGATGATTGACACTAAGGTTAATTCTTAATCTCACCACCAATGGTAAGGAGGCGAGACGCGTACAACCATCTCACTGAACCGCCGCCACTCGTTATGTCCATCAAGAAAGACGATATTAGCACCAGCCGGTCTGCCTCCATATCTCAGGTGGTTTGTGCGGTCGGGAATTTGCCATCTGGACCAGGACCCACCGTGGACGTCGGTGAAGCTGGCAGTCTCCGGGTCAGAAGTAGTGCTCAGGGTCGCATCGGTAACCAGCTCAGTTGAGGTTGCTTGCTTATGTGTTAGTGTTTTCACCCAATCTTTTTTAGGCGTTCCCTGCGGGTGATATGACCTTCCATTAACAGTATCCATCATCCAGAAATAGCCAGTAACGCGAAAATGCTGCTGGCGACCTGTTTGGGGTTCGGGGACTGACCCAAAAGGGGTTCCCACCGGAACGTTTTGGGTGAACTGCCAGAAATGCGACATGTATGGAGTTTTTGTTGGGTCGGAAGGACAATAGAAAGTGTGCTTGTCTCCACCAGTGGCAATAATATAATCGGTGGTACTGTAAGAGATGTCCCACAGCCAGTTTCCGCTTTCATTGAGCGGCAGGCGGTTGTCGTTCTCCGAGCCGTACAAATGCAAACTAATGCCGATTTGTTTGAGGTTATTTGAGCAGTTAACTTTCTTTGCTTGTTCCCTCGCCCTTTGCAGTGCGGGCACCAATATCGCCATCAATAAAGCGATGACAGCGATTACCACCAGAAGTTCTATTAAGGTGAACCCCGTTAGTCCTAAGGACTCCTTTCGGAGAAAACAACGTCTTACTTTTAACGGGTTGAATCCTTTTTGTTTATCCATTGTAGTCCTGCCTTTCCATATTGGGGGGCTGGCAGCCCAAAAGACAATTTTTTAATCACATCACAAAGTCCATCTCTCTCGATACCAGAAAAGCCTAATTCAGTTACGCTACTGAGCTTACACCCTATAATATTAACCAAACAGCGGAGAAAATGCAATCCCCTCCTATATATTGTGATGTAATAGGCTCAATTATTTAGCTTTTTTGGGAAAATGTGGTGAATACAACAGGCGTTTCTTTCGTATGACAAGTTTGCCTTTGGAGACGAACTGTTCGCCGCGTTCTGAAAGATGTTCTACCATACGCTGTCGCCATTCTATTAAGCTGCTTTTGTGAGCCGATTCATCAATCGCCAGGTCATATAGCTCGCCCGGGTCGTTTATCAAATCAAATAGCTGCTCCCTGCCGTCGTATGCGTAGTAAATATACTTGAACCTGCCATCGGTCAGCGCGGTCCAGTGGTCTGTGCTGTAACACATCGAATGTTCCAAATCGATGAATTGCCGCCATTTTTCTGTATTCCCACGAACCAGCTCGAGCAGACTCCTTCCATCAAGATGATTTGGAATAAGCGCTCCTGCCGCATTGAGGAATGTCGGCAGCACGTCACGCAGTTCCACGGGTTGCAGTAAAGTTTTGCCTCGCTGATGCTCCATACCCATACTTTTCGGCCAGCGCAGCAGCATTGGGATTTTGGCAGAGCCTTCATAAGCATAGGTCTTGCGCCAGAGATGATGGTCTCCAAGCATATCACCGTGGTCGGAGAAATGGATGATTAGTGTATTGTCATACAAACCACGTTTTTTCAGGGCAGCAAGGATTCGACCGATTTGCTCATCAATGAAAGTAACCGAACCGTAGTAACCCCGGCGTGATTCTTTAACCTGCCGGATGCCTAAGTCGCCGTGCCAGAGACTCGGATTTGGCGGCTCTTCGTGTTCGGAATATCGAGCGGCCCATTTGCCAATATAAGGGGCGGGCATTTCATCTTCGTCGTACATTTCCATAAATCGCTTTGGCGGGTCATAAGGGCTGTGCGGCCGGGCAAAAGAAACCTTCAGCAGAAACGGCTCCGGACGATTGTATTTTTCAATGAAATCGACTGCTCTATCTGCTGTCCACCTTGTCGGATGCAACTGTTCCGGGAGAGCATACGTTTTGGCTCTATAGTCGTTCCAGCCGATGCCGGTCGCATCCGGGTTCAGCTCAGGCGCCTGCTGTTTAAACCAAAGACGATAATCACTGACAAAGCCCGGTGTTTCCGCCCGGCCAGACTCATCGAGAAGCGTGCCATGGTAACCGCGAAGTTTATTTTGAGGATACCAGTGCATTTTGCCGATGCCGAAAAGATAGTAGCCCGCATCACGAAGAGCTTGGGGCAATTCAAATGGATACTTATCCGCAATCCGTCCGTAGCCTAACATTCCATGATGCCAGGGCGACAATCCTGTCAATATTGCACTGCGGGCCGGAGTACAACTCGGAGTGGAAGAGTAGGCGTTCGAGAAAAGAACGCCGTCCTTTGCGATGGAATCTAAGTTAGGGGTTTCGATGACTTTATTGCCGGCACATTGCAGGCAATCGCCCCGGTGCTGGTCGGTCATTAAATACAGGATATTAGGCTTTTGCTCTGTTTTCGGAGCAGTAAAGCTCGTATCGGCAAAAACCATCCCCTTTGATACCCAGGCCATACTCTTCAGAAAATCCCTGCGTGTTATTTCAGGCAGATGACGTTGATTCATATCACGCTCCTAACTCGATTACAATTTCAGAACCGGAATTATAAATATGGCCGGTGACATAAAGTAAAATTATAAAGCCGATATATTTTTATTCAAGCTGATATTGCCGAAAACCTAAATAGCTTGCAACAGCTTCTGATAAAGTTATAATCCGTTAGTAATTTAGTGGATAAAAGTCCACAAAATCAGTCACGTGCACTTAAAACAAGGAGAATTGGTAATGGATAAACAAGTTAGTATTATGCCTTGTCTGGATATGCAAAATGGCCGTGTGGTCAAAGGTGTGCATTTCGTTGACATTCGTGATGCAGGCGACCCCGTTGAATGCGCAATGGCCTATTGCAAGGCCGGAGCGGACGAACTTGCTCTCCTGGATATAACGGCAACTGTTGAAAATCGGACCACGATGCTTGACGTTGTCAAAAAGGTAGCTGAAGTTGCAACGGTTCCTTTTACTGTCGGCGGTGGTATTCGTGATGCTGCTTCGGCAGCAGCGGTAATAGAGGCGGGGGCAGATAAAGTATCTGTAAGCAGTGCCGCTTTCAGAAAACCGAATATCATACAACAGATGGTTGCCGAGTTCGGCCCGGACAAGGTAACCGTTGCCATAGATGTGGACCGGAACGAATCATTACCATCCGGGTACGAAGTCTATATCGATGGTGGCCGAACAGCCACCGGCGCCGATGCCATCGAATGGGCTAAGAAAGTTGATGGCTTCGGAGTTTCTGTAATATTGCCAACCAGTAAAGCCGGAGACGGCGCAAAGACCGGCTATGACCTTCCTGTTATCAAAGCAATGGCCGATGCCTGTTCAGCCGCAATCGTGGCCTCCGGAGGGGCTGGCAAACTGGAACATTTCTACCAAGCAGTAGAAGCCGGAGCAACAATTCTCCTTGCGGCTTCGGTGTTCCATTTCCATATCATCGATATAGGAGAATTGAAAGACTATCTACGAAGTCGTGGTTTGAGCGTGATGTAACACCTCAGTCTTCCGGTTCACAACTAACTACTATTTTTCACAGTTCAATCGATGGATTATCACTCCTATAGGAGGAGGCAAAGCAAGCAGAGATACGAAGTTGCGGTAGCTAAATATGTCAAAATAGGCAATGCTTATTTTTTCATAATCAAGCCATTTATGAAATGTAGTGCGTCTTGAGAAATTCTGAAGGTTGGCTTGACGGCTCCTCCCTGGCTAAAAAAACAAAATATATTTATTTTTTTCAATTTCTTTAAAAAAATTTCAAGCACTAATATTTCTCATTATCGGGGTTAAGCCGGGCAAATCATCAGATATGGGAGAAAAGATTAAACGTCTCAAGTCGGAGTCTGGGGAAATGGAAACAAAATAGGAAGCCTTCAGTTTATTGGCATCCTTGCCTGTGTTAAACCTTGTTATATCGTTGCGACACGGGGACATCCAGAAAAGTTCAAGATTAAGAATCGAATCTGCCGATGGTTGATATTAGACAAAATCAAAAAAAAGGCGGCTCTGGAAAATGACCAATCCGGCCATATTAGTTTGAACTAACAATGTCCGTTTTAGAGTTTCGCACACAAGTCAGATGATAATGGGGGCATTGTGAGGGACGGCTAATAAAGAAAAGGAAAGAGCCAAATTTACTATCGACCCCTGCGAAGCAGAAGGCGAGTATCTCAAAAACAACAAACGAAAATTGGAATTAAAGGGATACACTCGTTCACGTCTTCGCGGGGGCTTTTTTTATACTCATCTTCCCTATCAGATTCTGGCCGAAAATGGCCCTTTTGCCCAAGTCGAGCAAAAAAGTTTGCAATCTCAGTGAAAATCTGCTATGTTGAAATTAGGGAAATTAACCATATAGCCAAGGTTTGCAAATAGGCTATTTAATCGAAAGTGTCACAACAATAAGGAAAGGGTTTTGAAAATGAAGCTGAAAGTCATTTATCTTGTTGTTATCACCTGTCTCTTGCTTGCTCCATTCGCCACGGCTGATGTCAGGCATAAGATTAATATCCCGGACATTCTCGGCTACAAAACGCTGAAGTGTGATTTTCACATGCATACAGTTTTTTCTGATGGTCAGGTATGGCCTACTGTTCGGGTTGATGAGGCCTGGAGAGAAGGTCTTGACGCCATTTCAATAACCGACCACATTGAGTATCAGCCGTACAAGCAGGACGTACCGACCAATCATGGTCGTTCTCACGAAATTGCTCTGCAACAGGCGCAGGAAAAGAACATTTTGCTCATAAAAGGCACCGAGATAACTCGCGATACACCTCCGGGTCATTTCAATGCGCTATTCATGGAGGACATAAACCTTCTGGATACCGAAGAATTTATCGATGCTATCAAAGCAGCCAACAATCAGGGCAGCTTTGTATTCTGGAATCATCCCGGCTGGAAACCCGAGGCCAAGGGCTGGTTTGATATTCACACTCAATTGTATGAAAACACATGGCTCGATGGAATCGAGGTTGTAAATGGTGATACTTATTATCCTGAAGCTCACCAGTGGGCTTTGGAAAAGAATCTGACCATGATGGGAAATTCCGATATTCATCAGCCCATCGTTGGCACCGAAATCACACCCGAAAACCACAGGCCAATGACGCTGGTTTTTGCTAAAGAAAAGAGCATAAAAGCTATAAGGGAAGCTTTAGTTGCGGGCAGAACCACAGTTTGGTTCAAAAATCAGTTGGTTGGCAGACCAGACTATCTTCATGCAATTTTCAAAAAGTCCGTTCAAATTGATAAACCCTACCACAAACAGGGCGATACAATATGGTTTGAAGTTACGAATAATTCCGACATCGACATTGAGGTGCAAAGTCTTGGACAGGACGGACCTGGAAAACTGACGTTTCCGGCCAATGCCATCACGATGGTAAAAACAAAGGCTGACAGCAAGGCTGAACAAGCCGAACTGAAGTGCCTGGTTACAAACTTCCTGATTGCCCCGGATAAGGGCCTGCCGGTAAATCTAATTGTTTCTCTTCAGTAAATTGTCAATGTCTTTTCAGACCGTCATGAACGTCTAACAGCAACAGTGTCACGGCCGGTTCTGAATGAAAATTTCAGAGTCTTACTGTCATCTTTTTGGTTTCGTCAGGCGCAAGGGCCTGAATGCCTTTGAGAGTTTTCATCTTGCCAGTGTCCGGTTGGCTGACCTTGACCGTGTACGTGCCTTTCTTGAAGACCTTGGGTCTGTATAAAGTTCCATTTATGCGAAGGGTATAGACTATCTCATCATTTGATTCGTCAATCACCTGCACGACAGGATTGGTCCGGCATTTCTGCCGGATTTCGATGGTTGGCAGATAGGCCACGGCCTTGCGACCGTAATTGTCTTCCTGCTTGATGGTTCTTGGCCAACCGGGATATTGTTTGGAGTTCGGGGCCGTAATGTCTATGTTCCTGGGCCAGCATTCGATTGTAATTTCTCTTGTCTTTTTATTGAATTTGACGACTCCGAAACCTGCCGCCCTGGTTGTTAGCGGGTCGTGATTTCTCTCGGGACTGGGATTGGCAACCGCGAGCATATTGATTTTGTTTCCCAGGCCATCAAGAAATTCGCCCAAGTATTCGGGGGCACCTTGTTCGCGGTTTTTGCCCGGCTCAAGAGGCACCCACCAGCGCAAATAAAGATTGGCTATGGACGGCACACAGACCGAATAGACCGCGTCGTTCCATTCGTCAATACCATGATGAATTAGTGTTCCAAGATGCTGGTCGCCGCAGATATGAATAGCAAATGCTTTACGCATTTCGTACAGAGCTTTGTTTCGTCCTGTTTGCGGCCAGCCGTTGCAGTCAAGGTCAACTAACAGTCTGTAGTCATACTTTCCGTGTAAGTGTGCACCTCCGCAAAAAACAGTTTGAGACAGTACCGCCTTCATATCACAGTCGTGCCAGTCCGCAGCCCATTGGCGCAGGAACTTCAACTGACGCTCGCCTAATAACGTGGCACCGGGAACATCTAAGCTCTTCGGGTCATAATCAGGCTTGGTAACATGGTCGGGCCTTGGCCCAAGTTGGGGGGGAACAAGACCCTCCGGACCTGATTTGAACTTCCTGTCCTCAATAATAGCAAAGCTTACTCGCCCTACTGTAAGAGAGGTATAATACACCCCGATTCCCCGTTCTATCGGAGCAGGGTCATAAGGGTCGGGCAGATGGCTGGTTTGTGCCCGTTCAACTTCTTTGACGTACTCGAGCGGCGCAACATACCCTCCATCAGGACCATCACGGGTATTCGATACCTTTCCTCCTGCACCCCATAAATTGGGCTGACCAACGTCATGGTCGTCGGGTATCGTAACCGTCGGGGTATTGCGAATTATATCTCCAAAATCCCTGCCGAACTTGAGCCAGGCGGCATAATGCCTGTTATGGTCATAGACCTGGTCTCCGGAAAAAAACAGAAGGTCGGGTTTCAGCTTTTTGAGATTCTCAACGATATCGATTTTGGGTATGTCTCCACCGTGATTGGGATTTATTGAGTTGCCCGTGAACGCAGCTACGACGATGGTATCTTTATCGACAGGGTCTTTGCGGATGACTCCTGTGTAATATGCCTCCTTACCGTGGGCGATGCGGTATTCAATATCTTTTGTAGTATCCCAGTTCTCAACACGGAAAACCGCCGTCCAGCCCCTCTCGACCACCTGTGCTTGGGCTATTTGTGTCCATTTTCCGCCTTCTTTGATTTCAAGCCTGACTATTCTGTCCTCACCTTCCTCCAAAGGGTACAACTGGGCGGTCATCTTCAGGATGTTGTTGTGGACGGTATATAGAGCAAAACAAATAACTTTGTCTCTCGACACTTTGGGGACATCCAAGATTTGAGCGTTAACGCTGCCCAATAATAGGACAGTTACCAGAACCGTTGTAATCCAAAGTCCACAGTCCGGCATTTCTGCCCCGTCATTGCCGCCTGGCGGCAATGCCGGGCGGCAGTCCACAGTCCGGCATTTCTGCCGGATCTCGGCAATGCCCTGCAGCAGCACTTTTGCCCCGCACCAATTGTCCTTAAGATAAAGAGCCGGACCTACTACAACAGGGAACTTCAGCAAAGATTCAATTGGTGCGGGGTCGAGCTCATTTTTATTCCTTTCCTGTTTCATAATTAGCTCCTCTATATCTTACAGGAGAATCTTTTCTTTGTCCGGGTCGAACCGCGCGACTTTACCCTCGCGCAAACCGAGCATACCCATTTGCAAAGCCGTCTGCACATAGTACGCTAAATCCATTGGGCTTAGAGTCTGCTGCTGATGTGAACGGCAGCAGTCAAGAAATTTCTGCCAGTATCCAACAAGATCTTCCCCATGCTCGATAACAAAACGCTGTGGCTTTTTCTTGGAACCCTCGGCGGGGCTAAAAGCGATTTCATCATTTTCGATTGTGAGTGTGCCTTCCCATCCACGAATCACGGGAATCCGCTGTCCCGAACCGCGACTACCAGTACCCGGATGGTTATTAGCCTGTGTCCCCAGCACAGCCACTGTAATCTTCTCTGGGTAGTCGATGAGCATATTAAACGTATCTGGAATCTCGCGCTCCTGATAACGGAATTTACCGCCCGTCGCCACGACTGCGCCGGGCATGGTTACCCCAAGCATAGACAGCACCGGTGTCAGACTATGTGGAAACAAATCGGTCGAAGGCCCACCTGCATAATCCTCATACATCCGCCAGCGGAAGAATCGGCTCACGTCAAAGGGACGCTTAGGTGCATCGCCAAGAAACGCCTCCCAGTCCAGCTCGGAACCGGGCCTGGCATTAGCATCGTCTATCAGCATACCTCGCTCACCCCAGTCGCCTACACGGAAATAGCCGCACTCGGCGTGTACAGGCTGACCTATCAGCCCCTCAGCAATCAGTTTTTTCATTTGCCACCAGGCTGAGTCGTACATACCCTGTGTGCCGAGCTGGAATACCCGCCCGCTTTTTTTCACCTCCGCCGCTAACCGCTTGGTCAGCTCGAACTGTCGCCAATGCGTTACCGGCTTTTCGCAGTAAACGTCTTTGCCCGCCTGGACGGCATCGATAGCCTGATAGCCATGGTGATGGTCCGGCGTGGCGATGCAAACAACATCAACGTTAGAGTCGGCCAGCAAATCGTGGTAGTCCGTGTAGCCTTTAGCATTATACCCTTCCACGACCTTCTGCATCCGGGGTCGATAAGCATCACAGGCGGCGACAATGTCCACATTGGCTCCCTGACTTTTAAGGTAATGTACGGCCTGAAGATGAGCCTGGCTTCGACCGCCGCAGCCGATGAAGCCAACTCCGATACGCTCATTGGCACTCTGCCGAAAGGCATCCCTTTCAGGATTGCCGACGGCACGTTTCGCAGATGTACCCGCAACCGTAATCCCGTAAGGGATGCTGTGTACCGCTGCGGCAGCTACACCGGCCCGACGAATGAACTGCCGACGCGTCAGACTGTAATCTGTCTTTTCCAGTGATTTTTGTTTGTTACGCATAGCTTTCTCCTTAATTCAGTTTATATTTATTATTACTTCCTATTGACCCACCAGTTATAAACCTTTTCAATTTGCTCGTTTTCAATTCGATTGTCCCACACAGCCACGGCGTAGCGTAATACCAGAGGTTTATCCGATGTTACTTTCAACGGCTCTCTGTGTAGATTCAAGGTAGCCGAAAGGTAAGCGAAAGGCTTGGTCATTGTAAACCACTGTGTTGGATGGCGCAAATTATCAGGATGGCCGAACATGGCAATAGTAACAGGTTTACCATTCGCTCCAGCGGTATAGGAGCACCACCGTGCTTGCACAAGCCGTTCGTCACCCCGCACAATGTCGCCTGTCTTCCCCTCAGAGTTATTGAACTGACCGCCCACATCCATCGATTCTAAAAAACGCATACCCAAACCGAAGTAATGGGAGCCTGTGAGCGTTACCGATTCTTTTCCGGATGGCACTGCAAGGATTGACTGCCAATTTAACAGTGTGGCCTTAAATTCATCCACCTGGCAGACTTTGATTGTACGAAACTCATTGAGTAACAACTCTTTACTGCGCGGATTTATCCAATCGAGCTGTTCCGTAAAGCAGGCGTTAGGTATATTATTGTGTTTGCCGATTTTCACCTCTGTAAAAGACTGGTGGACTTGCCGGCCCGGAGCCTGCTGCTCTTCCCAGAAGTTTACGCCGTCCACGGCAACCGCAAACATCAATGCGTGATGGTGCAAGTGGTCGGCAGGAGCATCGCGCAGAACGTTAATCCCACTTGGTGAGAATAGCTCCTGCACATACGGTTTAAAAGGCACATTCTCATAGTGATAGCGTAGTCCGGCAATTCTGCCGGAGTCCGCATAGACCGACACGATGTCCTCCTCCAGTGTAATCTTCGTAGAGTTTTCTGCAAATGTCATATTCGAGGTGGCTAAAAAACTGATGACCAATAAAAAAATGATAGTAATACTTTTGAATTTTTCCATAATCTCTTCTCCTTCAAACCCCGCCATATTGATGGCGGGGTTAAGCGTTAGCCCTGCCGCCACTGCGGCAGGGTTAAATAAACTCACTTCGGCCCGTCTTTTCCATCCCACTCATAATTCCACATATCACCATTGTCCGAAGTAAAATCAAAAATAGTATTTTCCTCGACATTGATACGGAGCAGAATTCAAAATCTCTTTTAAAGCGATTACCTTAATGGTTCAATCCGCACCGTGTGAATCTGCCAAAGCCGAAAAGTCAACGACCCAGACAGAACTTCACCTTCGCGGCCCGCCAAATCCACCTCGGTTAATCGAGCCTTCCCTGGGAGGTAGCTAAGCGAGGCTTGGCTATCACGCCCCAAGCATTCATACATCCGAACATAGCTTTTTCCTTTCTCGTTATAAAGTGCGGAAACAACCACATCTGAAGAAGCGATACTCAACAGACCCAACTCGCTTCCGAAGCAACCATCTCCGGGAGAAGTACAAACACCGACACAAGGGAAATTGTACTCTATCGCACGTCGATGCAGGTCTGCTTGGCGCCAGTCTCCGCTAAAGGGATAAAACGCAAATTCGTAGGTGAAGTCACCGTTGAGCATCCGAGTGCCCCAAACATAATACATAGCGTACGCCAGAGGAACCGAAAAACCTCCATCCGCCTCGCGAACAGAGCCCATAGTGCCTCGGTTGAAAACCGCTAAGCCCTTACTGTTATCTGTTAGTGCTGTCCAATAAAGACCGTTTACATAGCGGTCTGAAGTCTCAGCGACAGCAAAAGGAAGGTCGCGCAAACCGATGCTGTCGTCTCCAACCGCTGGAAAAATTTTGAAACGCAACTTCTCTTCATGTATAAAAGGTGATTCGGAATCTCGCATATTATCGCTTAAGCGACCGATTTTCTGACCTTGAAACTGAAAACGGACCCGGCAATCAAGCCGCGGGCTATCCGCCCATAAAACTATCTCCAGCGTATAAGGAATGCTGCCAATTAAACCACTTTCACGAGCCGTCGCCCAGGGTGCCCCGTTGCGACCTTGCTCAAGAACCCACAAGCCCCTCGACTCGCAGTGCCGGCCGTCAATTTTGCCGGCAAAGAAGCCGCTTCTTCCGCCGGATTTTAATAGGCTTTCCTTAGTGCTTCGGTCCACAAGTGAGCGTATCCCCCCTTCCTGATTGAAGCGAACCACTATATACGGCGTTGTGATGCACAGATTCTCCTTATCTATCTCAATGCTCGATTTATTTTGCACAGGCTTGTCCTGTGTGGGCACAAGTGAATATGACACAAACCCAAGCGCCGGAACGTCAGCCGAAATTGCCATATAGGCCTTTTGAATACTTCCATCAGAATAACGGTCCGCTGATAACACTGCTGCCGGTATCTTTTTGCTGCCGTGCTGCACTCCAAGGGCTTTAGCAGCACCTTTCGGCAAAGAGACCGTAACCTCAACCCACTCCTTGCGAGGCCACGAGTTTGGATTAAAAACCGTTGCCTGTGCAATCTTTCCGCCTTCCATACGTGAGGCCACGTAACGTAAACAAGCATCCTTAACACGACTGGATGCCGTACGTGAAGCGGTCAGGAACTTGCGGGCATCGGGGAGCAATCCACATATCTGCACATCGTGATGCTGTGCAACCAGCAGGTTTCTCCACGCCTCTTGAATCTCGTTCTCATAGTCCGAACCGCCAAGCAAATGCTCTATTGCTGCCAACCGCTCCGCCGTCAATACCTCCACCTCTGCACGACGGCTTGTATTCCAAATCTCATTACCGCAATAGCCCCAAGGCATCCGTACCTGAAAGTCATTAGGGAACGTCTTTAACTCTTTCTGAGGGGCAGGAAATACAGGAAATATCTCCTCAAGAAGTATCCACTTGTATTGTTCGTTACCCTCATACTCTCTCACAAGCTCCTCACGACGCAAACCCGCATCGTCAGCACGCGTGGCTATAAGCGGCTTAATGTGCGCAAAATCTTCACGGAATTTCTCCAATGGGGTATCGCACTGTGGTCCGGGATAGCGGGTCAAAATCCAGTTATCTTTTGTCGTGCGTCCGAATTCCGCCCCCTCACCTACATAAGTGGGAATCGTCGCAATGCGCGAGCCGTCCAATCCCACCCACCAGCCTATCGCCACATCGAAGGTCGGATTATAGCCATACATCATGTAATGCGTACGCATGATAGAGCCTGTAAAGCCAAAACTTTTGAGTATCTGCGGCATCTGGCTGTGCATAGCATGTTCGCTCATAAGATAAACATCCGGCGCGCAGCCAAAATGACACCGGTCTGCTTCTAAAGCGTAGCCGATTTGGCGAATATTGGATTCTTCATTGATGAACACTGACAGCGGCTGACCGTAAGTGCAACTGCCTATCCCAAACCGTCCCGGATAACGTTTCAGGTATCCACGTATTTCTTCTAACACTTCAGGATTATGTTCAGCCAGATAATCATAAGTATAAGCTTCGTTTTCCAGCCCTATTTTAAAGCTGGGGTAGCGGTCCAGCCATTCAACAGCATTACGAAGGTGTTTCAAGAAATGTTCCTGGCCCCAGAGCACCACTCCGCCATGGTCATAAGTCAGCAGATAAAACGTTGACAAAGATTTATCTTCTTTAGCCACCGTCTTATCCGCCAACACAGTTGCAGCCAAAGCTAAAACTAAAATAGTTAGGTAATATCGCCAAATCATTTTCCCGATTATAAATCTCTTTTGAGTTGAAATATAGAAACCTCCGGCAAAATACATAAAGGTACAGATAACTCCTGAGCTTACTACAGCGGTTCTTTGAGATAGCTGATGCTTCGTTCCGCCTGCTCCACAGTACCACACTCAAACGGCTTATCGGCATGCCGTATGAACTCCATATTGACCCCAATATAAACATTCTACATTTCGTGACCTCCTTACTCGCAAGTAGTCATTTAATCATTTAACCAAATGCAGCTCAGCGCTGCGCTTCTTTGGCAGCACGCATAACAAAGTCTCTTCGATTTTCCAGATAAGCCCGTTGGTCAGAATCGTCAGGAACAAGTTGTAGTGCTTTATCAAGGGTCTCCAGCGCAAGATTATACTCCTTCCGCATAAAGTACGACCGAGCGAGCCTATCGTAGATGTATATCCTCTGCGGCTCAGGGCTTATCTGTAGAGCCCTCTCAAAGTTTCGCACCGATGCGGCGAAATTGTTGAGCCTCTCATATATCTCAGCCAGATTAAGATAAGCAGGGACCAGTTCAGCATTATACTCGATTGCTTTGTTAAAAGCCAAAGTCGCTTCCTCCAACTGCTCCAATTCTTTGCAGCAAAATCCCAAATTTGCCCATCCTGCTGCATTGTCAGGCTCAAGCTCCAGGAATTCGCGGTATTGCTCGCCGGCAGCTTCATAATTACGCAAAAGTAGATACCGTTTTGCCAGACGTGACCTCAGAGAAGCATTACTCGGCCCGGCAGAAATGCCGGGCTCGACAGCCGCCACCAAAGCCTTTATCTCCAAGCTCAATTCGTCAAGACAGCTCTGGACATCCCGGTCAAGTGGATTAGCTTTTTGAGCCATCTGAAATTCATGTTCCATAATATCGGGGTCACCCTGCAGAATCCCCAGAAGTCCCCGCAGGGCATAGCTTGTGCCCGTAAAGAACTGTTCCAAAGTCGCTCTGACCTGCTGGGCTTCTTCCTGCGTGTCCCCAAGGTTCACCAGATATGGCAAAACAGGGTAATGCTCCCTCGAAATCCAGCCTAATGCAGCTATCATACATCCTTCCTCGTCCCGCTTTATTGCCGCTCCGAATTCCAGCCTGGGCCTGTCGTCAGTATTGAGCGACGCGGTGCTCCGCGCCAGGCCTCTTGAGCCCGGCCTGTCGTGCCCTATTCTTCGCAATCCGCCTTCATCAACCATAAAACAATCAAGAAAATCATAGACCGAGTGAATATTGATTATGGCGAGGTCGGAAGATATGTCCGGCCGCTCAACCAATTTTTTGACCCGCTGAAAATCAATTTTCAGACTGGATACACTCCCCACTAAAACAGCATGCTTGTTAAGGCAATTATTCGCCATCCACAAGCAGCAGTTGGGCATAACGTCCTGAAACGTCCTGAATATCAGTTGAATGTCCTCCGCCCGCAGGTCCAGAGGAATCCAGCAGGATAGAATGCCCCCGGGCCTGAGCCGCTCACGACATTGCTTAAAATGGTCATAAGTGTAAAGCGCCGAGCTGCCCGTAGTCCCCGGATAGGTCGAATCATTCATAATGATGTCGAATGTCTCATCGGTAAGCTTCACAAAGTTCTTTCCGTCCATAATGATTTTTCTTAGCCGCGGGTCTTTGTACGACCCACGGTTGATGTTCTCGAAAAACTTTCCAGCCTCGAAAACTCCTGGGCAGATTTCAACAATACTGTACTGCTCCACGCCGAACGCCAGACCCACCCCCGACGTCTCCCCGCTGCCAAAGCCTATCTGCAAAATTTTCTTGGGATTCTCGTGGACGAGCAGCGGAGCATACGCTTGAAGCTTTTGCGTCGTTCTCAGCATCAAATCCACTCCCGCCACATCGACTCCATCGACCGCAATGAGCCGGTCGCCATCGGGCAGGTCGTGTACGGTTACAGTGCCTGTCGCATCATCCTTGACGTAAATGACCTCGCTGGGATAATGATAAGTATTCATCGTCTTCAAGAATACGTCACGCGGGATGCTCAGCACACTAATAACAACAGCCGTTACCGAAACCACCGCTGCACTCACACCGAGCGCCACTCGGTGTTTCTCCGAAAAGAAAATGACCACTACAGATAAGAAAAGCTGAATCGCAATAACTACAAGGAAGCTGTCCCTCAGCCCTAACAAAGGCACCATCACAAAGCCCGCCGCAAAAGAGCCTATCACACAGCCCATCGTATTGCACGCGTAAACCTCCCCTATTCTCCTGCCTGCTGCCTTCCAGGATGTAGCGCAGATTTTGACCGCGATGGGGAAAACCATACCCATAAGCACGGTCGGCACCAAAAGCACAACCGATGCGTCAATAAAGTGAGCTGCGACCTCCTTCCAAAAAGCGCCCGCAAGCACTTTTCCAGTCAGAATAAGGTCAATGTACCAGAGCATTCCCAACAACGGCACTGACCCCAGCACCGAAAGCCCCACCAGAAACTCCACAACACCAAGCGCAAAAATACAGTTTTTTATTCTCACCAAAAATACCCGGCTGCAAAGATAACTCCCGAGCGCGATTCCTAAAATAAAACAGGTGAGCATGCACGCGAAAGCATAAACGCTCGTTCCGAGAACAAACAGCAGCACCCTCGTCCACAAAACCTCCAGCGCCAGCGCACAAAATCCCGCCACCGTCACCACTGCTAAGACTATCGTCTGCTTCTGCCGGAAGGCATCCTGTGGACTGCCGGCCTGCCCTATAATAACTTCACTCTCGGCAGAGCTTCTCCTGACCGGTTTAGGCTCGCGCACCGAACGCTTATACTTCTTCCCAGCCGGCTGTTCTGTGAACAGGGATAAGATGAACGAGAGAATTCCGACAAGAATATTCGCAGAAGCTGCCAGATAAACAGTATTGCTCACGCCAAAAACCCTGATGAGCAAATAGCCCGAAAGGAAACTGCCCGCCACCGCCCCAAATGTATTGATTGCGTACAAAAGTCCTGCGCTTTTTCCAATACCGGCTTCGGTTGCCTCTTTTTTGTCCGGTGAATTCGCCCACAGCTTGCTCAAAACCGGCAGCGTCCCGCCCATCAGTGCTGTCGGAACCAATAACATAACCACCGACATAGCGAACCGAACAAAAGTCAACGGATAAAAGCCCGGATGAAAGCTCTGGAAAAACCAGCGATAAAATAGGTCTGTCTTTGCGAGGATGGTTGGGAAAGCAAACGCATATACTCCTACTCCCACCTCCAGCAAAGCGTACAGCTTTAGAGGTCGAGACCTTCTATCGGCAATTCTCCCGAACAGCCAGCTCCCCCCGGCCAAGCCCAACATAAATACAGTTAAAACCGTGCTGACCGCGAAAACTGTATTTCCGAAAACAACACCGAAAGCTCTCGTCCAGGTTACCTCATAAACCAGACCAGCCGCCCCTGAGACTAAAAACAGCGGCAGAACCGCTTTCCTCACCGCTGAAATTCCGCCTTGCGTCCGGGTAATTGCTCTCACTTTTGCTGACCCACGTGCTTAAAAATTATGTCTTTTGGAACTGATTTAATTGCCAGCCGACCCATTGCTGGGCGTTCATCGAGTATCGAAAACAATGTATCGATTGTCTAATTCGATATACTATTTTTCAAATCTCCACAAGTCTATAGTCACATCCTCAGGAGACAACCACTCGGAATGCCAGTCAAGAAACAGTACATTACAGCCTCTTCTGTGCCGAGCTCTCGCGATTCGTCTGCCAGTGGTTATGTCTTGACTGTCAGAGGTTGGCAGATGCCCGGGGGTCCACACATCACATCGAGTGTTTCCCTCGTCGTCGGCTTTTCTGATTATGTGTCGCCATGAACCGTCCTCGTTATCGGCAAGGTAAATAGTATATGCTCGATGAGTACAAGTAGTCAACTTGGTCGGTTTTAATATCTCGTTGCCCACCGTGTCATTTTTATTTTTAAACTCCCAGCCGTTGACAACATAGCAAATAGTCTGCTCTTTGTCAGGGTAGCTCGGACAGCGATATATATCAACTGTACGATAATCGTTGCCAATAGGCTTCTGAGCCAGAAAGGGCATAAAAAGCTGGAACCAGGACTTGCCTGTGCTGCTCGCCAGCCCCCGTGGTACGAACAATTCATACTCCTCGGCATATAAATTGGCAGCCAGGCCAATCTGACGCATATTACTTCTGCATTTGATATTCTTGGCCTGTTTCTTTGCACGCTGCAGCGCAGGCATTAATATCGCCATTAATAACGCAATGATAGCAATCACAACTAAAAGCTCTATCAAGGTGAAACCTCTCCATTTATGCTTGCCCATAAACCACCTTTTTAAAAAAAATTCTAAAAATATAATAACATTTTATATCGTCTAAGCTGTGAGTCAAAGAAAAAATTACTATCTCACTATCACGGTGACTCTACGACAGAGCAGAGTGTGTAAGCGACCGGTTAAAAATATATGAGCGAGGCGGGAGTGTAAACGACTGATAAAAAAATCAATCGATTACTACTATTCTTATGGGTGCCACCTTTTTTGAGAAAGGAATTATTGAAATGTTGCCTAACAGATTTTAATTTTAGACATCCTACGATTGAGTATCTATCGCGTTAGGCTCCTCGATTGTTGGTGCAGCAGTCTCATCAAGCTTTATGGTGTTGGGGTCTTCAACCTCGTCTTTTTCTTTAGGTTTCTCCTCATCCTCGATTAAATCTGAGAGTGTCTTCGTCAGATTCTTCGCCTTCCACTCGGCTATTTCATAGACCCATCCCTGATGTTTCCTGGCGAATTTAATCGCACTCTCCTGGGCGAGCAGTTTGGTCTCTTTCTTCTTCAGCTCTTCTTCCGGCTCAGCTTTAAGACCTATTGTTACAGGCGTTTTATCCGTAAATTCTGCCTCACAAATCGCGTATGTCTTATCGTTCTTTTTAGCTAACCTGAGGGTATAAACAGTTGAGTCCTTTAACCTGCAAATATACTGTTTGTCAAAGGTCAAATCATTGTTTTTTTTCATAACGTCATCGAATCTCAAGCTCGTCAAAGCAGTAAAAACACTTTCACCATCGCTACTCTTAAACTTCTTTCCGACGGGAACATTCTCCAGTATAACGCCTTTACCGTCATCCGTTGTTTTGAGCGTATATTCGCCGTTTTCAGAACTAAGCGTTACCGATACAATATCTTCCCGCTTCACCGAAACAAGCTCCTGCTCAATATAACTCATCGCTGTGCCTCCAAGCCACGGCATATTTGGCGCCACATAAACCTTGTCACTCGAAGCCAATCTTACGTAAGTACCCTGCCCAAGCTCTTTGGATTTTCCTGCAACAACACCTGTAAGCAGTGATGAATCCGGTTTGAAAAATTTAACAACCGTATTGGCCTTTTCTTCTGTTAGCCCGAGGTCTTCGTGATTTGCTGCGTTGTCTGTAACAAACTGTGACGTCTGAATCTCCAGGGTCTTAGTAATCAAATTATTTATTTCACTTGCTTTGGCGGGATAATTGTCCTTATTGACAACAACAAAGTTCCCTTGCTGGCGCTTGAGTGTCACCGCATCCTTACCGGTTCCCAAAACGATACTATCTATATCAGCCGGGTCAAGTCCCTGGATAAGATAAACCGGCCTGTCCGTTTCTGTATTCGGCCTGTTTGAAACACGGGACTGAACCACTGCCCATATCACCATAAAAACCGCAACAATACCTAATACCGCGAGTTTTTTGTTACTCATCTATTAAACTCCTATTTCATTAAAAAATCCGAAATCCGAATTTCGAAATCCGAAACAATATCAAAATCCGAATTTCAAATGTCCAAAACGCTCTGTTTCGGATTTTGTGCTTCGTGCCTTCTTCAAGCATCACTTGCATGACTAATATAATGTCTCTTCCTTACACTGCGGCGGATTCCCAATACTATAGCAATAACCAGAATAACCGTCGGTGCCATCAGCATATTAAAACCTCGAAGAATATTACCTAAATGCTCGATTCGTTCGCGTCTTGTCAATCTCACCTCATTCAACTGACGCTGCGCCCGGCGTTGTTTCAATTCGATGTCCCTTTGCTTCTGCAGTATTGAACTGCCGATAACCTCTTCCTGGCCTTCCTTGGCCGAAGCTAAAATAGATTGCAGCTCGCTTTGAAAACCCGCAATCTGCGCATTAATTTTTGCCACTTCTTCGGCTGTTTCAGCCTCCGCCTGTCTTTCAATTTCGTCAACAACAATAAACGGCCTCTTAAAGTTTCCTCTCGACCTGATTGAAACCAAATCGCCTGACCCGCTCAAATCATCAATGGCGTTCAGGACTAAAGCACTGTTATCCCCGACAACAATCTTGCCAAAGAAAGAACTCTGATACGCTAATGAATCGCTTATGAAGTCAACATCCGCAAAAACCACCACTGCACAATCCTGCCGGGCTTCTGTCAGGCCTTCAATTCGCTTTTTTATTTTTTTAACATCGTTCGGGTCTTTTGCCTCGTCCGAAGACTTCTCGCCAGACTCAACCTCTATCTCAATACCATCAGGAAAACTACTCTTAAAACGACCCGTAATCAGATAACCCATCGTAACGGGTTTGTCACCATCTATAAACTTGCTCATAAGATTTGACGGCTCTAAAATCATTAGTTCGTACGGATTGCTTATCGAAAAGCTATTACCCCTATTAGTCGTTGTTATAAGCGGTGTCCGCTGAATCTCAACGCTTTCCTCCGCCTTATTTGCATCCGCAACTTCTCGAAGCACACCGGAAAATAGAATCCTTACCTGGTTAAGCTCGGCTGTGATAACGTTGTCGGTATCGAAGCATTTTCCTTCAGGTGTCAGATTAAGATAACCAATTATCCTCTCCGGTCTCTGATTGGCATGAATGGAAGCCATCAATGCCAGGCCTCTGTCACCGGCAAAAGTATTTTCCGGCATCTCGATGCCCCAGGTCCGCAGAAGCACATTCAACTCCGAGCCGCGCGAAATCTGCATCCCCATCTGCATCATCCTCCGGTCAGGTATATCCGTAAAGCAATGGGGGTCAACGAACACAATCGTCCTGCCGCCTTTCAGCACAAACTGGTCTATTGCAAACGAAGTCCGCTCCGATAAGTCCTTCGGGTGAATCACCAACAGAATGTCAATATCGTTAATGTCATTGACGTCCGCGGCAACGCTCACAACCTCATACTGTCTCCGCAACTGCTCAACAAAAGTCCAGGGCCCCTTCGGCTGCTGGCCCTGTCTGAGCATCATCTCAGCCATATAACCGCTCACATCGTCACCCATTACGGGCAGCGAGCTCATCACACCTATTTTCCGTTTCTGTCGGGTAATTGCCGTATCTATCAAGTAGCTTATATCATACTCAACAAAATTCTCCCGGTCCGGTGAAAAGAACGGTATAGCCTTCTCAACTCCAAATTGTGTCTGCACCACCAAACCGAAGAAAAAGTTTTCCTCCTCGGTTATAGGGAATCGCCTCAAGCCATACCTCAATGCCTGTACCTCATCGTCAGAGAAAGGCCGCGGGTCGATTACTTCCAGCTCAATCATACCTTTGGACACCGCAACATACTCTTCCAGCAGCGCTTTGACGAACTGGTAATAGTTGTTGAAATATCGAATCTGGTCCGGCCCTTTCAGCGCAGCGGTCTTTGCATAGTAAAGCTTGGCTTTAATCGGCTGATTAAGTTTAGCTAAAATCGCTTTCGTGCCCTCCGAAAGCGTATAAAGCCTCTGGTCCGTAATATCAACCTTCAACGCCTTTCCAATGTTCTGGCAAATACTGATTGCAGAGAAAATTATCACCAAAACAAGGACCGCTCCAATAACTGCTCGTATCGTTCGGTTTATCCCCTTGGAAGTTTGCTGTTTTTGTGCCATGCTTAAATTCCCTTAAAACGTCTCCCATCATAAACGAATTTATTATCTCGCTTTTCTTTCATCCAAAACAATACCGCAGGCGGCAATCCACCCGACAATTAACAATACAAAGTAAGAAAGGTCCTCAAACTTCAATACGCCTGCCTGTATTGACTCAAAGTGCGACTGAAAACTCATGCTCTCTATTGCTGAGACCAGACCGGCTGGTAAGAACGTCGAAACGTAGCTTAGTGTCGTCGGCATACCTGCAAAAACAAGCACCGCACAGGCCACCACCGACAGAACAAAGCTTATCACCTGATTTTTACTGACCGCCGAAAAAAAACAGCCAATAGCGAGAAATCCACCTGCCATCAACAAGCTGCCTAAGTAACCGGTAATTATCAGACCGATGTCCGGCTCACCGAGGTAACATACTGTAATCACCATAGGGAAAGTAAGCACTAATGCAATCGCAAGGAAAAGCCACGCTGCAAAGAACTTCCCTAAAACCGCCTGCGTTATCGTAATCGGCAAAGTAAACAGCAGCTCAATCGAACCGATTTTGCGCTCTTCAGCCCACAGACGCATCGCTGTCGATGGCACCATAAAAACAAACAGCAGCGGCAAATTCATAAAAAACGCATGCATATCTGCCTGCCGCATCTCATAAAAGCCCTGCTTGAATGTCAGATACCCCGAGAAAAACAAAAAAATCACAAGAAACACGTATGCAAGAGGCGTCGTAAAATAACTTTTTAATTCCCTCTTGAATACCGCCCAAAAACTATTCATTTCTTGAACTCCTCATTTGGTCAATTGATTATTCACCGGTTAGTCAGTTACTTATCGTTTATCTGTTTACCATCCCTCGTAATCCTGCGGAAAACTGCATCAAGACCACACTGGTACTTCTGCTTCAACGCCTCAGGTGTAGAATCTACTAATATTCGGCCTCTGGCAATGATTATCGTCCTCGAGCAAACAGCCTCCACCTCTTCGAGAATGTGAGTCGAGACAATAATACATTTGTTTTTAGCCATTTTGTTTATGAGCTTTCTGACCTCATATTTTTGATTAGGGTCCAGCCCGTCGGTGGGTTCATCAAGAATCAGCACATCCGGGTCGTGGATTAACGCCTGAGCTAATCCCACACGCCGTTTATATCCTTTCGATAATGTCTCAACCGTCTGATGATACACCGACTCAATCGAACACATCGGGACAATCCTGTCGAGCGCCTGCTTACGCTCCTTGCCCTTAATCTGCCTGGCATCACAAACGAAATTCAAAAAGCTCCCAACCGTCATCTCGTTATACGCCGGAACATTCTCCGCCAAATATCCAATCGACCGCCTGACCTCAACAGCTTGGCGTAAAATATCATACCCGCGTATAGTAGCCGTCCCGCCGTCAGGCCGCAGAAAACACGCCAACATCCTCATCGCCGTGCTCTTGCCGGCCCCGTTAGGACCAAGAAGACCCAAAACCTGACCCTTTTCAACACTGAACGATATACCATCAACCGCAATGACCGGGCCAAAACTACGCCGAAGTTCTTTGACCTCTATCATATTTACCCCATTAGAAATACTCTTTTGAAATATCGTTGTTACCAATACCGTTTTTTTTAGCTCCCGTTAGAGTAAAATTTCTAACCGGGATTTATCTCCACAAAACAAAGTCAAATTGCTCCCCGCAAAATGATTTCTCTTACGGAGTTCGTACAAATTTACACAAAATCTCTTGACAGTCAATACTCTTGACCAGATTATTTTGTTCTGAACATTTGACCAAAAGAAAGTCTGGAACTTATGAGTCAAGTTGCTAAAGTAAAATTTGTCGATTATCAAATTAGTATAACCAGAGCCCTTGACCTCATTAATGCCGGGGCCCGTCTGCCTCAGCAAGGCCTTATCATTATCAAGCCGAACCTGACAAATTCTTCACCGCCGCCGGTTACAACAAGCGTTACTGCCGCCGAAGTGACATACAACTACTGTAAAGCCCACACAAAAGCCGAAATCGTAATAGGTGAAGGCTGTGGAAACGGAAGAACTCCGGATGTTTTCAATGCGCTTGGATACGCAGACCTTGCCAATAGATATGGCATGAAACTAATCGACTTCAACGAAGCCGAAACCATCATACTCAAAAATGACAATGCCCTGCAACTAAAACAGTTTTTTATGCCTACGATTGTTCAACAGGCGTTCGTGATTTCACTGCCTGTCCTAAAGGACCACAGCTTTACCGAAACCACAATTGCGATGAAAAATATGTTCGGCATCGCCCCGGGCAGGTTCTATTCGGGCTCCTGGAACAAATCAAAGCTCCACAGCCCATCAACGGCCAAGTCTGTTGTGGATGTCTGCTTATATAAAAAGCCCGACCTGTCGGTAGTTGACGCCTCCGTCGCCCTGAAGGGAATGCACCTTGCCGGCAAGCACAAAAACATAGGTCTTATCCTGGCCAGCTTCGACCCCGTCGCCGTCGATACTCTCGGCAGCAAACTACTCGGCCACAACCCAAAAAAGTTGGACTACTTGACACTGGCCAACGGCCGGCTCGGCTCTATGGATAACATCGAAATACTAAATGGTTAAACCTACCTCATTAACCAATCATCATTTAAAAAGGGCTTATACCAAATCATTCAGTATAAGCCCCGAATTTACGCGAATCTACTATGTCAATCAAGCACGCAATCAGTTGCTATCTAAATCCAGACTTACGGTGCCGGAGGATACAGACGAATATCGTCAAAGTACATCGTGCCTGAACCGCCTACTGCCGGATTTTTCTTGTTGCCAAGA
>Ga0315314_1000379_pt1 | contig 52139 bp, 47 predicted proteins | sample TDP9_MG_FD_203631 | JGI IMG/M metagenome (GOLD analysis project Ga0315314, IMG submission 203631) | Freshwater sediment microbial communities from Lake Towuti, South Sulawesi, Indonesia - TDP9 | ecosystem: Environmental > Aquatic > Freshwater > Lake > Sediment | place: Indonesia: South Sulawesi... | reverse complement strand
GTGGTGACCCGGCAGGCTACCATCCAGGAGGCTTGGGCTGGGAGAAGACTCTGGTGGGCTGCGGATACTACTACATGACTGCACACACACCTGGCGCAGGAGGCTCTTCATACTACAAGAAAGTCACCAACTTCTTCCTACAGACGCCACCGCTGGGCGAGATCGACTTCAAATGGTACTGGATTCCTGGACCTAAACCACGCGACGGATTCTACCAAGTAGACATATATGACGCTGTCTTAGCTGCCGGTGCCTTTGAATCGCAAGGATATGCTACACCAAGTGTCAACTGGCGTCCAGGAGTAGACTTGGCTACATCGCCTACGTTCCCAACACCGCCGTTCCCAACACCCACACCAGGACCGAATAGTCCAGGCGGAATCGATGGTTACGACATAGGTGTAGTGGGCGGCAAGTACCTGACGACTTTCGGAAGTCCACCACCGAATCCTCCGCCATAAGCTGAGCAACATAGAAAATCACTTCCACCCTTTTTCTTTCTTTCTAGGTTAGTTATCAAACCTTAAATACCTCTTTTTGTTGTAGCTTATTGAACTAGCAGCTCAAGGAGAGAGAAGCTATTGGGTCTAAAAGCGTATATTGCTCGAAGAACCGTATACTGCTTCGTCGTACTCTTCGCCGTCATGTCAGTAAACTTCGTCATTTTCAGCATGATGCCCGGAGACCCGATGGCACAATACACGCAAAGCCTAGAACTAAAGCTGACTAAAAAAGAGATACAAGCAATTAGACAGCTTTACGGCCTGGACATACCCCCGCACGAAAGATACCTACTATACATCAAGAACATGTTTACTTGGAACTTTGGAAAAACCCGAGAAACAGGCATACCGATAGCCGAAGAAATGACTGGTAGACTGCAGAACAGCTTGATGTTGATGTCGATAGCCGCAGCCTTATCTATATCTATTGGAACACTCTTTGGAACTTTTCTCGCTTACAAAAGAGGGACAATCTTTGACACAGCAGGTGTAACTGGAGCACTTGTTTTAGGCGCTCTACCTATTTTCTTCATTGGCATTCTTGTCCTGTGGTTTTTTGCTGTGGAACTCAAATTGTTCCCAATAACGGCCATACCGAGATGGCCAGGGGGCATTCCACCAGTGAACCCTTTGGAGATTATTGCTGCACGATTGTTCTGTCTTACTCTTCCAGTCATAACCCTCATCATCTTCAGCGCCGATGGCTGGACACTTCTGACGAGAGCATGTGTGCTGCAAACAATAACCGAAGACTACGTCGTCACAGCCAGAGCGAAAGGATTGAAAGAAAGAAAGATACTGCTAAAGCATGTGCTCAAACCCGCATCACTCCCCCTCGTCACTGCTATGGCTTTAACCTTCGCCGGACTATTCTCCGGAGCAATAATAACTGAAACTGTCTTCAGTTATGAAGGAATGGGGAGATGGATAATTCACGCAATTGCAAACACCGACCTTCCAATTCTATACGTTATTTTCTACATATCTGCACTCCTCGTAATCCTTGCCAATTTCATGGTAGATCTGGTCTACGGTCTAATAGATCCACGAATAAAAGTCGGGTGACAACCTATGACAAATTACAGGGCTAGAGCAAGTTTGGCGTTCAAAGGGATAAGAGGCTTCTGGACAGAGTTTCGACGAACCAAACGCGGATTTATAGGTGGTATAGTAATTTTCCTCTTCATTCTTACAGCTACCATCGGCCCGTCCCTGACGACCCTTGATCCATTAGCTCCGCAATGGCCAGGATATTACCCCGCCGGGTCTATTCCAGCTTCGCTCGAGCTATGTGTTCCTACTTGGTATAGACAGCTACCCGGAGGAGCAGACAAGTATTCTGAAAACATGGAAGTCGTATCAGACTATAAATTCTCCTCCAGCGATGCCCTTACTGCGTGGGAGACGAAGATAAATGATCCCAACCTTGCAAGCGTCACATATAACGCAAGGCGGGGAAGCCAGAACGACGGAGCCTTGGAAATAAGTTATAGTCGCCAGGCTGGAGAGACATCTTCGGAAGGAGGGACAATTGTAACGATGCTCTATGATTTCACGTATCCATACAGACAATATCCCAAGCAATTCTGGATCCACATGTCTTATCTAGTCGAAGGTTCAGTTTCCCAAAACACAGTTGTGTCTCTACGCTTCTCATTTCTTAGAAAAGACACAGAGCCACTGGTCAACTATATCTATCCAGCCTACTTGATTACTTCAGAAGACTCCCTAATAGTCTACCACTACCCTCTGACCACATTCAGCTTCACTCAGCCTTCTCAGGAATGGAACCACGAGTGGATAAGATCAATGAGACCAGACATATTCAATGATCCTAAATATTACCTCAACCCGGGAGAAAAAGTATTCCCAAAAGAAGGAAACTACACATTCGTTGTTGAGGTAATCTTCAATGACGCAGATGCTAGTCCCAAGAATGTGACGGTTTTCCTCGACAATGTAGATGTGCTCCTTTATGGAAGCGCATTTGGGTTGCTAGGCTCAGACGGAGTCACAGGGGGACCGCGAGACATACTTACCGCTCTGTTGCATGGCGCGCAAATATCTGTAATAGTCGGTTTACTCGTCGCCTCATTCTCCGTTTGCATAGGGCTAGTTCTTGGGCTCACCGCAGGATACTTTGGAGGCTTAACAGACGAGGCAATAATGAGGTTTGCCGATTTTCTAATAGGCCTGCCAGGCCTACCGCTACTCATAGTCTTGGCCGTGATACTGAAACCCTCGGTATTCAACATAGTGATTATCCTAGTTTTCATGGGGTGGATGTCCTTCTCCCGTAACATTAGATCTATGACACTCACTTTGCGCGAAAGAGCTTTCGTCGAGGCAGCTAAAGCATCGGGATCAAGTAAATCTCGAATACTGTTCAAGCACATCATGCCCAACGTGTTTCCTTTGGTTTATCTAGCTTTAGCTGTGTCTGTTCCTGGTGCCATAGTAGCGGAAGCCTCGTTGAGTTTTCTTGGATTGTTCGATCCCACCAGAATTACTTGGGGCAGGATGTTCAATGAGTTTACAAGGTCAGGCGTTGCCCTCACAAAAGGTTTCAGTGAATATTGGTTCTGGGTATTTCCTCCAGGCATAGCAATATCTGCTTTGGCAATATCCTTCATACTGCTAGGATACTCCTTGGACGAAATACTTAACCCAAAGATCAGAAGAAGACGCTAAAACCCATTCTAATCTTTTCGATTTCTAGCCGTTAATGACTCGATCGTCACGTCAATGAATGTCCAAAACTCCTTCTCCAATTTTCCCAAGCTTTCTTCAGATTCTAAACCTTTTTTCACCAGCAATCCCCCTCCAAGCAGAGTCATCAAACTGCCAATTGCCGCAAAAATGCCAGAACTCGACTCGGTGGCGAATTCAATAACGAAATCATCTGGCTTCCCTCGGATCGAAACTTTGACTCTAGCGTGAAATACTGAAGTGCTCTTAGGAATTGCGATGACCATGAACATATTTGCCGATTCCTCCTTCATTGCGGCCGGGAAAGACTTGTCCTCAAAGAATCGCTTCACAGACTCGGACAGTGCCTGAAGACTGACGCTGCGTCCAACCCAACGGTCCCACATTTGCTTCCAAACCTGCCATCGCTTCTGGTTTAACGAAAGGTATTTAAATCTACTCATTTCATGCATTAAATCCGTCTCGAAGAACCATTGCCAATGTGAGCATTATGGCGCTGCTAGAGATAAACAACCTCAGAACCTATTTTGACACTCTGCGAGGGCCTGTGAAAGCCGTCGACGACGTTAGCTTTCAAGTCGAGAAAGGGGAAAGCATGGGTCTAGCTGGGGAGTCAGGTTGTGGCAAGACCACAGTGGCTCTATCTATCTTGAGGCTCCTTCCTTCTAACGGAAAAACGATAGGTGGAGAAGTTCTATTCAACGGTGAGAATCTTCTCGGGCTTGATGATGCTGCAATAAGAGAAAAGGTGAGGTGGAAAGGTATTTCTCTGGTCTTTCAAGGAGCCATGAATGCCCTCAATCCGGTCTACAAAGTTAAAGAGCAAATATATGAAGCCATAAAGCTACATGAGCCAGATCTTGGCAAACAGGAAGCCTTCGAAAGGGTGCGGAAGCTCTTCGAAATGGTTGGCTTGGAGCCAGCAAGAGTAGAGAACTACCCCCACGAGTTTAGCGGAGGAATGAAGCAACGAGCTGTGATAGCTATGGCTCTGGCATGCAACCCAGAACTCGTTATTGCAGATGAGCCAGCAACAGCTTTAGATGTGATTGTCCAAGCACAGGTGCTCAAACTGATCAGAGCTCTCAAGGAAAAGCTTAGACTATCAATGATCCTCATAACTCATGATCTCTCAATAATCGCAGAAACCTGTGACAAAGTAGCTATTATGTACGCTGGAAAAATCGTGGAATACGGGGACATCCAAACCATATTCCATGAGCCTCTACATCCATATGCGCAAGGCTTGATTCAAGCATTTCCAAACATCAACGCCCCTAAACAAAGCATGATTTCGTTACCGGGTTTTCCCCCAGACCTATTGTCACCTCCCAGCGGTTGTCGATTTCGTCCCAGATGCTCATATGCTATGCAAATTTGCAAGGAGAGAGAACCTGAAGTCCTAACTCTAGGCAAGGAGCTTCACAGAGTCGCATGCCATTTGGTGGCCAAGACTTAAAGAGGCGATCTGAAAGATGCAGGAGACAATGATAAGGGTCACAGATTTGAAAAAATGGTTTCCGGTACGCATGGGGTTTCTAGGAACCCTCTTATCGAAAGAGCAGCTTTTCGTACACGCTGTGGACGGCGTAGATTTCGAAATCAGGAAGGGAGAAGTCTACGGGCTTGTGGGAGAAAGCGGTAGCGGGAAGACCACTACCGGCAGGATGCTTGTTAGACTAATCGAACCATCTTATGGAAAGATCACGTATCATGAGCAAGATATCACAACAACGCCTGAAAAAGGACTCAGGCCCTTAAGGCGAAAGATGCAGATGATATTTCAAGATCCATATGATTCTCTTAATCCACGAATGACCGCGGCCAACATCATATCTGAACCCTTGGAGTCACTGGGGGTTGCAGAAGGACAGGAGTTGGAGGAAAGAGTCCGGAAAATACTAGAAGATGTGGAGCTAACACCTCCGGAAGAATTCATGTTGCGGCTTCCTCATGAACTCAGTGGAGGACAAAGGCAAAGGGTAGCCACGGCGAGAGCCCTTGTAGTAAACCCTGAGTTTGTGGTGGCCGATGAACCTGTCTCAATGCTTGACGTCTCTATCCGGGCAGAAGTCTTGAATCTAATGCTTCATCTGATGGAAAAGTATGATGTCACATTTCTATACATCACTCACGACTTGGCTCTGGCTCGACACATCTGTAATAGGATAGGAGTCATGTATCTTGGCAAGATGATGGAAAGGGCGGATGCAGATGACCTAATCAAAGAACCCATGCATCCTTACACAAAGGCCTTAATAGCCGCGGTCCCTGTGCCCGATCCGAGTTCTAGACGAACAGAAGTTGTGATAAAAGGAGAAATTCCAAGCCCAGTTGCTCCTCCGCCTGGGTGTCGTTTCCACACAAGATGCCCTGAATATCTTGGAGACATATGCAAGACGAAGGAGCCTTCAGTTGTTGAGGTTGGGCCGCGCCATTTTGTCGCATGCCACTTGCACTCAAAGCATTAATGAGAATAGAGTTGTCTTCGAGTGGAGAAGCCTGTTGGAGTGGTATGGAGACTGCTCCAGACGCTGCGGAACTTGAAGAGAATTTTTAGCTTCATGCTTGAACTACTCAGAATTGCTACTCTTCCGTCGCTTCTTGTGGGACTGTATTCATTCTTAGTGATTTACGTTATGGTTCTGGCAGCAGGCTACGGTCTGGGATTTTTTGTATGGGGAATTCCAGTTGCTATGTTGAGTCCCGTGGTCTTTGCTTGGTTCAGAATCTTACAGAAGCGCTATCGAGAATATATCGTAGCAATAATCGGGCTGGTACCCTTCAAATGGGACATTGAAACTGCGGTCGAAACTTGGTCGAGGATCGCAACAGAGACCGCGCGCCCAAAAGAGAAGAGAAAAAGTAGAAGCATGCTTTCGCCCTAGTCTGACACTGCATCAAGGCGAAAGTTAGCCCTTGATTTTGGGTTTTTCTTCTTTTGCTTTGGCTATTATCCAGTCCTTGTATCCAGCAACTACGCCCCAAGCGATTACTAGTAGGATTGTTCCTACGAAGTTCCATGGTGCAGGGATGCTTATGATTGTTAGGATGATAACAAACGGTGTTATTACTATGGCGCTGGTTACGGTGATGATGATCCAGTACCATCTGCTGGTTAGTATTGCCCATAGTATTGAGAGTGTTTCGCGTAGAGCGCCCATACTTTCTATGTTTTTGAAATAGGTATATATTCCTTTTTCCAATGTTGCTGATAGGTGTGCTTGGAGCTGGTGATTGCTGTAAGCATGTGTCCGCGTTGATGTTGAATTGCGTTTTGGTTTCGTCATCAGGCTTGTTGCGGTTGCCGGAAAATAGATTTCGGAAGAAGAAGGCGTTAGATCCTAGCCTTCTTCTACCAATGTTGGAGCGAAGGGTGTTCGCTCTCCTCCCTCTGGTTTTCTGCATACAATTGTCACTATGAACCAAATATAGGAAATGTGCGCCGCAGGTTATAGGCTGTGAGCTTGGATCGTTGCTGTTTGAGCTTGTTGGGGCGGCGCTGTGCGTGTTTCTTGAGTTGTTGTACACGCTGAACTGTGCTGTACGACTTCTTATTCGTTGAGGGCGTTGTTGGGGAACGGGTTTCTGTTCAGAAGTAGTCTGCGCCGCGTGCACGTTAACTACTTCTTTTTGGTTCAAGAATGAGAAAATGGATGTACGTGAGCTTGGCGCTGTGGGCAAGGACTATGGGAGGTGACTCTTGCAATCCGTGTATTATTCCTTTGTGATGTAGCGCCTTGATTGCTGGTAATTCTTATTAATGTTGAATGTGACTTTTTTCCTAGGAGCTTAGGAGATGGCGGTTGTTGAATAGGTTCTTGCGCCTGGCGTTTGTCTTGTGTCTTGTCTTGAGTGTTTTGCTGGTTTTTTCCTATTTCTTTTGACACAAGGTCTATCTTCGCGGTGCAAAGCAGTATGGGGCAATCAGACGGTTTGCGAGTGCATAACTTGAATACGACTCGGAGTTATTCGACGATTCAGGAGGCTATAAATGCTGATGAAACTGTAGCGGGTCATATCATTCGTGTGGATTCTGGGGTTTTTCGTGAACACGTGACGGTGAACAAGTCGTTGTCGCTTGTGAGTGCAGATCGCAGTTCAACTGTGATTGACGGTTCAGGCGGCACGGCTGTTCAGGTGCGGTCTACTGATGTGGAGATTAGAGACTTTACTCTACGGAATGGTGTGTTCGGTATTCTGGTTGATGAGTCTGATAATGCGAGGATTGTTGGTAATGTAGTGTCTGATTGTTCATATGGGATTAGGCTCTACTATTCCCCGAATGCGCAGGTTATTGGGAACCGTGTGAGTGGGATCCAATATTTTGGTATTGATCTTGATTCTTCTGGAGGCAGTTTCTTAAGAGATAATCAGATGGTGAGCCTGAGATACAATTTTGGTGTTGAAGGACAGTCGCTGTCTGATTTCATTAATGACATTGACGAGTCTAACACTGTAAACGGCAAACCTGTTCGTTATTTGATTAATCAGCGCGGTTTGGTGATTGATTCCTCTACTTTTCAAGACTTGGGGTACCTTGGCGTAGTCAATTCAACGAACACTAGAGTGGAAGACCTTGATGTGCAGGACAATAAGCAAGGAATACTTTTCGCTTTTGTGTCCAACTCGTCGATCTCGGGTGTTAGCGCCGTTGATAACTGGAACGGCATATACATTACGCATTCGAAGAATGTTTCTGTGAGGTCTAGTAGTGCAAACTACAATTTCGACTATGGGATAAAATTCTACAATTCGTCTCGTTCTTATGCTATGGGAAACAATGTGGACAATTATGGTTGGGCTGGCATTGGCCTTTTTGGTTCTCCGCGTTCAAACCTAGATACAAACGAAGCGAATTTCAATAATTATAACTTGCACATTGTGTCCACGAATAGTTCTGTCATTAGCAGAAACAATGCTTCCGGGCTTTCTCCAGACAAACCGGGCAGTTTCAGTATAGCTGTTTATTATTCGCACGACAATATCATTTATCAGAATTCATTCTCTAGTGCTCTGCTATACGTTGAGGACAGAAATGGCTTAGGGTTCACGCCTGGAAACAGGTGGGATAATGGGTACGAAGGCAATTACTGGCTTAACTATGCTGGCTGGGATAATGATTATGATGGAGTTGGGGACGCTGAATATCTAATTGGGGAAGACAATATTGACGGCTTTCCTTTGATGGGGAGTTTTCGGGATTTTTTCGTGGGTTTTAAAGGCAGATTGTACGATATCGCAGTGATTTCCAATTCGACCATATCAAGTTTCGAGTTCAATTCCACTGATACCGGAATGAATCTGGTTGTGAGTGGGTTGAATGGAACTTTGGGTTTCTGCCGAATCGCGGTTCCGAATGCATTGGTTTTGAATATGGAGAATGGTAGCCTTGATTTTGTTATTGGGGCTCTGCAACAGACGTTGGTGCGGAATTGGACTGATGGTAGTAATCATTATTGGTATTTTTCGTATGTTCATGTGGTTAGTCCTGTGTCTAAGAGTCCTGACTTATGGTCTATGGCTTATGTGTTTGGAGTCGCGGCGCTTTTGATGAGTGCGGGAGTACTAGTGTTTGTGGCTTTTAGGAAGCGACAATCGCGCACAAAATGAAACTTTCGTATAGAGGTTAGTAGCAAAAGGCTAAAATATAGGCTGATTGTATCAGATATTGTGAGGCGACGGAGAGATGAGAGGAAGAACTAAACTCATTAGCCTAGCAGCCATATTAACTATCATGTTGACTGTCTCAATGGTTTTTGCATCAGGAATTCTTGATGTATCAAAACTATCATTTCAACCAACTGCAGGAGGCCTCGATGAACTAACTGCTGGTACAGCTAACCTTTTTGTTAACCCTAAGAACACTGTTGACTCAACTAAACAACCTCCAAGTAGCACGTTCCAGGTTCACATTAACACAAGCGGCACCGGTTATGATTTGTTCACTTGGCAGATCAACTTGACCTACAACAAGAACATCATAAACGTTAACAAACTGATTTACTTGACGCGCGCGACTTTGGACACATCTTCTGAAGTGCTTGGTTTAGTGATTAACGTCACTGATAATGTTATGGGTTATTCAGCGTTCTCTGAGACAATTCTTGGCAACGTAGCGGGGGTAAGTGGAGTGTACAGGCTGGCTACGGTTGAGTTTATTGTTAAGGGACATGGAAGCACGAACATCATTATCAGTCAGGTTGGCCCTCTTAAGACGACACTGCTTGACAGTTTTGGCGTCGAGATTACGCCCACAATTACTAACGGTTATTTCAGAAACAAGTATCCAGGCGACGTTAATGGAGACAAGACTGTCGGCTCCAGCGACTTCATTGCTCTCCAAGGATGCTACGGCACCAGCCCTCCGAATCCAGTGTACAATAAGGAATGCGACTTCAACGTTGACGATTATGTTGGTTCCAGCGACTTCATCACACTACAAGGAAACTACGGAAAGACGTTTCCTTAATCCCCCTTTCTTGATATCTTGTAGAATCATGCTTAGAACCTTTTACAGATGCGTATGACTCCTTAGTCGGTACGCTTAGCGTTTTCAAATAACTCGAAGATGCGCGCGCACCAGAAAAGGCTTCAAGAACTTAGTTCCATAACTCTTAAATCCGCGAAGCCACCAGAGATACGTTAGTCAAGAGTGAGAGAGAAGACAAGGTGAAAAGATGAAAAGCAAACTAGCGCTCTTCATAGCAGCGATCCTCATGATAGGGTTTGCAACAACACAGATCAAACCAGCGAAAGCATACACAACGCGCATTTACGTTAACATGGAAGGAGCGCCATACATACCAGGCCTACCTGTAGGCGAATATTTGATTGCCCGCCTTGATGTGGACATGGATCCAGCAGTGGACCTAACTATAAATGGCATGGCTGCATGGAGTGTATGGGTCACGGTTGACCCAGCTGTGCTGCTACCAACTGCTTATTATGGTGCTACAGGAACTTCTACGTCAGGGTATTACCTCTATCGGTTCGTAAGGCAAAACGCGTTGGGTTCTGCGTATTATCCTAAGATTATTGCTGATATGTCCCAAGCAGCTGATGGCAAAATCAACGATATGGCCGAAGCCATAACGAGTTACCTCACGCTAGGAAAAGGAGCAGGGTACCCTTCTACAGAAAAGTATGGAATGGCATATGGGTTAGTACAATTGGAGTTTGAAGTGAAATCTAATACAACTTACACGCCCATACACCTGTACAATGCCTTGTGGTATGATGCAACCGGAGCCCAACACCCCTTCGACATCGTTGAAGATGGCCACTATAATGCTCCACCAGTCGTTCCAGAGTTTCCGCTTGGCTTGGCTTCAGTAATGCTGATGGCACCCTTGATACCCGTCCTGTACCTCTGGCGAATACGAAAACGAAAAGTCAGGTGACCACCACCATGAAGACCAAACTCTTAACCCTCGTACTTGCAACTGGGTTGCTAGCAATCATAGGCGCAGCCTTCTTCCAAACAATGGCTCAAATCCCAGCACTACCCATAAACGTGGTCTTTGACCCAAAAGGCTACACATGGAACGGTTTGCCACCATCGCCCTGGTACGCAGAAATATGGCGTCAAAAAGTACAGGACAAAGCTGACTACTCAAGCATCAAACTCGAAGGCATATACTTGCCATCAGCCACCCCGTACCCAGCCCTACACGGACCTAGACTAATAATCCCATTCAACGGAGAAGATATTAGAGTTGCGCTATACCCGAAACTGCCAACCCACATGGGCATATTGGTACCAGGAACCTACAAAGTGAGCCTAATTGTCTCAGGAGCCCTGAAACCTGAGTTCGGCGGAACACCCTTCGAAGGCGATGGCATAATAACGGTGACGATTCTTCCGCCTCCACCCTAGATCTCTCCCCCCTTATTTTTTTGACATACTTTTCGTTGCTATGCATTCGCGAAGCAGTCAGTCCATACCACACAGAGCATTGCAGACTTCATGGCTGACTGGAGCGACAACAACATGCCGGATCACCCACTCCAAGCAACTGGTAAGTGTAACGTTGCGTTCAAGTTTATGCGACTGCAAAGAAGAAGGATCAAGCCAGCCAGCAAGAAGGCCCAACTTGCACTTTGCTTGATTTCGCTCTTCCTTGCATACATCACCTTTCCAGGACTAGTTCAACCCGTCCGAGGCGCTCAAACACGTTATGTCCCCGGGGAGTATCCAACAATTCAGCAAGCTGTTAACAGCGCCTCCAACGGAGACACAATACAGGTCTCCCCAGGACTATACCGTGAACACGTCGTAGTTCCCGAGACCATAAACGAGTTGCACATCCTTGGAAACCCAGCAAATCCCGCGACTACGATAGTCGATGGAACTTCGAACGGAACAGTGTTCCGACTTGACGCAGACCAAGTCACTGTTAAAGGGTTCACAGTGAGGAATGCGGGAAACGGCAACAGTGCAATATCGTCCATGAGAGATCTGTCGACTAACGATTATCACGTCATAAGCAACAACATCATAGAGAAAAATCAATACGCCATCTTTCTGGGCTCATCTAACGGCAACACAGTCACGAACAACACTCTCATCGACAATTCAATAACCGGCATAAATCTTGAAGATTCGGACAACAACATAATCTCACACAATACAATACAGCAAAGCGCCTACGGTATTAAACTGATTTCCTCTACAGGCAACAACATCAACAACAACGCGATTTCAGCAACTTCCTACGGCATCCACATAAGCGTGACATCACCCACAAACACACTGAGCTTCAACAACGTAAGGGGACAGACAGCAGGAATTTTCATAAATTCCGACTATAACACAGCTCATCACAACGTCTTGACTGAAAGCTCCTACGGCATATGGATCTACAACTGCAAATACGCGCAAATCTATTACAACAACATAACGCACAGCTCCTACGGAATCCGAATCCAATGGTCAACAACAGTAACAGCCTCCTTTCACAGCATCAACAACAACAAAGTCCTGCGGAACGAATACGGATGGGGCATTGAAGCAGTAAACTCAAACAATAACACTTTCACTGGCAACTGGTTACAAGAAAATACTTGGGGGATCTCTCTCTCCAGCTCCGCCTTCAACACACTCTATCACAACAACTTCATTAACAACAGTGTTCAAGCCACCACGGACGCAGAAAACACATGGGACAAAAACGGTCACGGTAACCACTGGAGCAACTACGGGGGTCTAGATTCGAACGGCAACGGCATAGGAGACAGCCCCTACAGAATAACGCCAGGCGAAGACAAATACCCCCTCATATACACGTGGAGTGAACACGACATAGCCGTGCAGAAAATCACACCATCAACAAATGAAGCTCTCCGAGGCACAACCATAGAAGTAACAGTCACTGTCAGAAACAACGCCAACATAAGCACATCAGAAAACTTTCAAGTAACAGCAAAATACAATTCAAGCATAATAGGAACACAAGCCGTCACCGGCTTGACTCAGGGAGCAACCCGCATCCTAACCTTTAGCTGGGACACAACACAAGTGCCACGTGGAAACTACGTCATAAAAGCCGAAGCCACCAAAGTCACAGACGAACTCAACACCGGCAACAACAACCACTCCGATGGCATAGTAAGGATCACCCAACCTTTACTGGGCGACATAAACAACGACGGCACAGTCAACCAAGAGGATTTAGCCTTGATGGCGCTAGCGTACGGCTCCACTTCGCAGACTCCCTCGAAATGGAACCCACTAGCCGATCTAAACACCGACGGCATAATAGACTCACAAGATCTGAGGATACTAGGAGAGAACTACAACAGCGCCTAAAGCAGCGCAGAACCACACCGCTGTAACGCGCGCTTTCACAGCTCACCACAAAGATTAAGAACAACATTAAGAATTGCTCCGTAAAGCCCTCAATCACTTATACCAGCAAAAAATCACCAAATTAATGTGAACAACCTATGAGAAAGAAATGGCTAATCGCAATTGTGGCTGTCGTAATCACAGTCGCTGTCCTTCTCGCGACCCTAAGAATGTACAACCCCAACCCCTTTTCTGAAGGAACAGGAATCATTGCCGGCGAGTGGGAGTTCGCAACCTACTTAGGCGGAACCTACTATAACGAGACAGCGTACGGACACTCCTCCTTGGCTTTCAACGTGAGCTCCACAGCCGGCTCTCAAGTATACATACTAAGTCAAAGGGGCAAAGAATTGCCGTTAACATCAAGCACTTTGATCAGAAGCTCCACTGCAGACTGCAAAATCGACTGGGGTTGGTTAGGAACAGGAAACAATTACGCCTTCTTAACTTGGAACGGAACACGGTGGATTGCAGACACGAACAACGGAAGCAACACCCCCGAGACAACAACAATCAACGGCTACGACCCCTCCACCAGCTGGAGAAAGCTAAGGATAGAAGCAACATCCATACAAACAAAATACTACATAGATGACCAACTAGTCGCTACACACACAAGCAGGATTCCAAGCGGGGAATTCCAGTTCTATGGCGAACTGACATCCACAGGATCGGCATCCAAATTGTACATAACTTCCCACGCCTATTAGACGCACACGCTTTGCAGGTCTAAACAATGTTTGCGGAAGCGCGCTAATAACGCGTCTGTTCTTAAATATCTGAATGAGAATAGCTAAATCAAAACACAAGAAATTCCAACAATAATCGCCCATCAAGGAAGCTGTAGGAACTGTTATCCCCCAGAAAAAGAATCCCTATTGCAAAACCTGACATCGGCAAGGAGGAAATCGCAGAAGTAGTAGAAACAATGAGAAGCGGCTGGGTCACGCAAGGAAAGAAAGTTGAAGAGCTTGAAATATCATTCGCCAAATACTGCGGTGTTAAATATGGCGTTGCAGTTAACAGTGGAACCGCGGCTCTTCACGTAACCCTAGCTTCTCTAGGTATCAAAGGCGGAGACGAAATCATCACAACCCCCCTCTCCTGCGTAGCCACAACAAACCCCATACTCTACCTCAACGCAAGACCCGTATTCGTAGATGTAGACTCTGAAACCCTAAACATCAACCCCGAACTAATCGAGAAAAAAATCACACATAAAACAAAAGCAATACTTCCAGTGCATCTATTCGGACATCCAGTTGACTTTGACCCAATAGCAGAAATAGCTGAAAAACGCAATCTGCCGATAATCGAGGACGCAGCTCAAGCTCATGGAGCAAAATACAAAGGCAGAAAAGTCGGAGCCTTCGGAAACATCTCCTGCTTCAGCTTCTACGCAGACAAAGGCATCACCACAGTTGAAGGCGGCATGGCCTTAACCAACGACCTAGAATTAGCGGAGAAAATGCGCCTGCTTCGAAGTTTCGGAATGCACAAACAGGAGAAATTCTATCATCCAATCCTAGGCTACAACTATAAAATGTCAGACATTCACGCCGCTATAGGTTTGGTGCAACTAAAAAAACTAGACAGTTATATTCAACGCAGACGAAAGAACATTGAACATTTGAAAAAGCAAATTGACAGCTCAGATTTGAGGCTGCCCGTAGAACAACCATACGCCTTCAACGTCTACTACGTTGCCCACGTTATCACGAAGAAAGGAAAGGACAAGATTGTGAGCCTTCTTGAACGAAATGGAATTGAAACCAGACCTCTACTTTCTTTCATTCCAGAGCAGCCGCCCTACAGGAAATCTGGATACAATATGAACGAGTGTAAGATAGCTCGAGACGCGCATCGTAACGGACTTTATTTTTCCAATTCTCCTCTTCTATCTCAAAAGGAACTGGATTATCTGGCATCCTCGCTGAACAAGGCATTGAGCATGATTGAAAAATGAAATCGCTCGCATCACGGTTTTCAAAGAATTTTTCCTCGCCAAAAAGCAAGCTCAACCTGTTCTACTTTTTGGCTTTCGCGCCACTCTTGCTAATCGCGTATTACGACATCTGGATTTTGATTGTCTCCTTCTATGGATTTGTCCTTTTTCTTCTGAAAAGTGAGAAACTGCAACCCGCTAAAGAAGCAAGAACTCCTCAGAAAATCATCGGTTTAGCCTTCATCATTGGCAGCTTTTTCCTTTACTATGTCTTAGTTTTGGCATTCCCGAAAGCGGCCTACTACGGAGGAGCAAACTACATCGCTTTTCTTCTTGGGCTCTTCTTGACTTTCTTTGATCTTTCGGGTCTCAAGGAAGCTTTCAGTCCCATTTTTTTCGTAGCGGCTGCTACTTCCAGCTCGTTAATTGCGGAACAGTTGGAACCATATTTCTCACCCTACATAGACGAAATGGCATATCTCATTGTCAATATCCTGAGAACCCTCGGGATAAATGCTTACATTTATAATTCGAGCAACGCACCAATCATCAGTTTCACTTCATTGTCCGGAAACCTTGTGCTGGCGTCGTTTGTATATGAATGCATTGGCGTTTTCAGCGTTATAGTCTTCTCCATATTGCTTGCAACCGTGTTGTTTGAAGACCCAAGCAGCTGGACAACCAGATCATTAGCGGTTGCTATGGGCATTCTTGGAACATTCGCCATGAACATTATCCGTGTAACAATCATTTTCTTGACAGATTATTTCTATGGTGCGGAGGCGGGAGCGACCGTTCACTATATAATAGGTTATGCGCTTTTCTCAACTTGGCTTGTCTTCTTCCTATACGTATATTCTAAGAGAGACACTGTTCAAACCAACATCAAATCATTCTTGAACAGACAAAACTACCAGGAGGCATGACTTGGTCTTCAACACAGACTCATTTCTGTACGCACAAATGGAACTCTCCTATATAAGACACTGGAAGTAAGTTTTAATATGCGCTTTTAGACTCTTTAATGATGATGCCCAGCATTTCACACAATGGGACTTAAGCGGTAGAGAAAGAGAGGAAGGTCGCAGGTGATCACAAAGCAAGACTTGCTGAGAGTGAAAACCAAAGCTCTAAGGCTAAACACTTGGTTCAGAATCCTGTCGAGAACTGAGAGAGCAATCGTAGATTTAACGATTAGATGTGTAGAGCGAATTCGAAGCCATATACTTGAAACAACTATTTCAATCATAGTGGAAAAGATCCTCAAAGCTCTGATGTGCACCTTCCTATTAAACGGAGAAAAAGTAGGTCGTCCAATAGCAGAACAAGTATGCGAAATCGCCAAAAGGTGGGGGAACAAGCACGCGTCGAAATGGAAACTTGACATAGACTTCGTTAGGTTCCTCGGCATAAACGCAATAAACCAGCAGCAGTGATTGGAGAGAAAAACTCATTTTGATAGTCGTCGGCATACCAGCATACAACGAGGAAAAAACCATAGCAAGGGTCGTGTTGCTCGCACAGAGGTATGCTGACACAGTTGTCGTATGTGATGATGGATCTCAAGATATGACCGCAGATATAGCGCGGAAACTCGGGGCCATGGTGATTGCCCACGACAAAAACATGGGCTACGGAGTAGCGCTGCAATCACTTTTCAGGAAAGCCAATGCGCTGAACACCGATATCTTAGTCACGCTTGACGCAGATGCCCAGCACGATGCGCGGGAAATACCCAACTTGATACAGCCCATTGTGGACAGCAGGGCCGATGTGGTCATCGGATCCAGATTCATCGAAGGAAGGAACGAAATACCATCCTACCGCCGTTTAGGAATCAAACTTCTTACGAAATTGACTAACGGCGGAAAAAAAGATTTTTCAGATGCTCAATGTGGCTTCAGAGCCTATAACAGACGAGCCCTTGAGAATATAATTACGTACGAACAGGGAATGGGTGCAAGTGCCGAGATTCTAATGAAAGCAGGAGACGAGGGACTAACAGTAGCTGAAGTGCCAGTGCAGGTTCATTACAAGGACTTGGACACATCAACCCATAATCCGCTCAGACATGGCTTGAGCGTGTTCTTAGCGATTATCAAATTGGTTGTGGAAGAACACCCGTTAATCTATTTAGGCCTGCCTGGCATGGTATTGCTTGCAGTAGCTGTGCTCTTCGGAATATGGACTATGCAACTGTACACGATAGAAGGTCGAATTGTGACGAACGTCGCCTTGGTCACGATTGCCTTTGGATTGGCCGGAATCTTCGCCATTTTCACAGCTATAACCCTTTTTGCTATCGCTAGATTAGCAGAGAAAGCAACCAGACGATAGTCTAGGCGGGTACGGGATGCTGAGGATTGAAGTTCACGAAGTAAAAGGTAGATGCCCTGTACACAAAGTTGGAGATAAAATAGTGATTGATGGTCCACGGATTGTCTTGGAGGAAACAGATTCCGTCTGTGTCCATGCTCTTTCATCTTTGTTGCACTATACCATTGCCCTAGACGAAGGTGTCGACCCCAGGAAACTTGGCTTGTCAAAGAAACTGAATAGCGCCTACATTCAGTGTGTTGATCCTGGAGAGCCTTTCACTGGAGGCGGAACCGTCATTTTCAAATGCTGCAGAATTCATGAGTAGCAACTCGTGGTTGAAATGAAAATCCTCGTTACTGGCGGACTTGGGTTCATTGGATCTAATCTTGCCCTGGAGCTTGGGCGCCGCGGGCATGAAGCCTGGGCTTGTGACCTGGGGCATTCTGAAAGATACAACTATATCCGTTGCGATGTTAGCAAATATCGTCAGGTGGAGCGGATATTCACTGAAAACGATTTTGATTACGTGTACCATGCAGCCGCAGAATACGGCAGGTGGAACGGAGAAGATTATTACGAAAATCTCTGGCTAACAAACGCGGTGGGCACCAAAAATGTCCTTAGGATGCAGGAGAACAAGAAGTTCCGCATGGTCTTCTTCGGAAGCGCCGAGGTTTACGGAGACTACAATGGTGTAATGCGCGAAGACATAATGGACAGGATTCCGATAAGGCAGATGAACGACTACGCCATTTCGAAGTGGGTTAACGAGCTACAGATAAAGAATTCTGAGGCTATGTTCGATACGGAGACGGTTCGGGTCAGGCTTTTCAATGTTTATGGTCCGGGAGAGCACTACACGCCATATCGGGGATGGATACCCAAGTTCATCTACAAGGCGCTGCGTGGTGAGCCTTATACTGTTTATCTTGGTCATAAAAGAACTCTGGAGTACGTTGAGGACATCTGCCGAACGTTGGCCAACATAATTGACAACTTCAAACCCGGCGAGGTCTACAACCTTGGAGGAGATGAGCAATACGCCATCAAATATGTCTCAGACCTGATTCTGAAATGCCTGGGGAAAAGGGACAATCTTGTAACTTACAAAGAATCTGAAAACTTCACTACAAAAGTCAAGACCCCTGATTCCTCTAAGGCTAAAAGAGACCTTGGTTTTGCTCTAACTGTGCCAATTGAGAAAGGCATGCAAAGAACGGTTGAATGGTTAAAGACATTGTATGAAAAACCAATATAAGGAATCATGGCCTGGAGATCATGGACATGAATTTCGAGAAGCTTCTTCAGAACTATTCTAAGAAAACAATTCTAGTGACAGGTGGCGCTGGCTGCATAGGAAGCAACCTTGTCAGAGCGCTCATCAAGGCGGATGCGGAAAAAATTGTGGCGCTTGATGATTTTTCATCTTCGACTCACTGGAATCTACCTGACCATCCCAGAATGATGCTTGTTAATGGAAGTATACTGTATGATGAGAACTTGAAGAGAGCTTTCTCGGAAAGACCAAACTATGTTTTCCACTTGGCGGCTCATTTCGCAAATCAGAATTCGGTAGATCATCCTGAAACTGATTTGATGATAAATGGGTTAGGCACATTGAAAATGCTTCAGTACGCTCATCTTGCAGGAGTTGAAAAGTTTGTTTTTGCCTCATCAGGGTGTTCTGTATATGGTAGTCAAGCTCCTTTGCCGCTAAAGGAAGATTTTATATCGCTTCATCTCGACACGCCATATCAGATTCATAAGTTGCTTGGAGAGCTGTACTGCAACTATTTTCACAATTATTATAGGCTTCCAGTAGCGATTGCGCGGTATTTTAACGTTTATGGACCTGGGGAAGTGCCTGGAAAGTATAGGAACGTTATTCCGAATTTCATTTGGTGGGCTCTGCATAAGAAGGCCTTGCCAATTACAGGAACCGGAGAAGAGACTAGGGATTTTACTTTTGTTGAGGACATCGTAGAAGGAACTTTGAGGATTGGTATTGTCCCTGAAGCAGTTGGCGAAGCGATTAATTTGGCTTCTGAAAAAGAAACAAAAATTGTTGATCTGGCTAATTGGATCAATGAGCTTACAGGTAATGGAGCCGGAATAGTTTTGAATGCGAAAAGGGATTGGGACAAGGTAGTGAAAAGGCGAGCATCAATAAAGAAGGCGAGAAAGATTCTTGGGTACGAACCGAAGACACATACGAAAGCAGGTTTGAAGAAGACGTACGAGTGGATCTTCGCAAATAAAGACAAAATCCGGCAAGCTGTTAAATTTTGAAAGCTTTGGATCTAATGCGATGAAAGTTCTTATTATAGCTCAGTATTTCCCGCCTGATATGGGTGGAGGTAGCGCGCGAGCATACAATGTAGTTAAGGGATTGACATCACTAGGACATAAGGCAACTGTAGTAACAGCTTTCCCTCACTACCCAACCGGAAAGATACCCAGGGAATTTAGGCGCAAATTGTTAAGCGTGGAGAAAGGTGGAAGATTAGACATCATGAGGACATGGGTGCCGCCTCTAGCTTCAGGAGGAGTCGTCAAGAGGTTGCTACTTTTTGTCTCTTTTTGTGTGTCATCCCTATTCGCTATTCCCTTCGTGAAGCGTGTCAATCTAGTGTGGGCAGCTAACCCAAATATTATTTCTGCTTACCCTGCTTTAGTCTACAGCCTCTTTAAGAGATGCCCAATGGTTCTGAACGTAGATGACCTCTGGCCTGAAGAGCTTTATAACTTAGGAATGTTGAACTCTCGCATACTTCGGAAGATCGCTGAGGGCATTTCAAGGATCGCTTATGCTACATCAACAGCCATAACACCAATCAGCCCAGTCTACGCAGACATAATTGCGCCCAAATATGGAATAGATTCAGAAAAAATGCATGTTGTTCCTGCAGGAGTTGATTTAGACAACTTTAAGGCTCCTGCTAGTAAACCTGAAGCAGAAGGAGATGCCTACAAGGTCTTATATATAGGGGCTCTTTCACTTGCATATGATTTTGAGAATATACTAAAAGCTGCACTTCTCTTGTCCTCAGAAAATCGGATAAAATTTATCATCCAAGGACAAGGGGAGCTAGGCGAGTACCTCAAATCGCGGATAAAAGAACTGGACCTGAGAAATGTCGATGTCATTCTGAAGGTAGTTAGTCGAAGAGAGGTTGCTGAAATCTTGAGCTCTGCGGACGCTCTATTATTGCCCTTGAAGAGCTTGAATTACGCAGGAATATCGTCTAAACTCTACGAGTATCAAGCTTCTGGTAAACCTATCATTTGTTGCTCAAGAGGACCATCGGCAAGTTACGTATTACAAACAAATTCCGGAATAGTCGTTGAGCCTGGTGATTACAAGGGTCTCAGTAAATCCATTCTTCTTCTTGCTGAAGACAAGAAGTTCTCAAGAGCTCTGGGAGATGCAGGCAAAAAGTACGTGGAGAACAACTTGTCAACTGAGAAAGTGGGTGCAAGAATGGAAAAGATATTCACTTCGCTTTTGGAAGTCAAAACAACAGAATTTGGTCAATAATCTTAGGAGATTCCTCTTGAGGTCCATTTCGCGTTGAAAATCCTGCAAGTCATTCCTTACTTTTACCCTGCTTGGTCTTTTGGAGGACCCGTGCGGGTGGCATACCATATTTCACGAGAACTTGCAGCAAGGGGTCATGAAGTAGCAGTCTTTACTACAAATGCCCTCAATCCAGGTGACAGCTGGAAAGCAAGTGGGCGCGAGTATATCGTAGATGGAATCCTGGTCAGATACTTCAGAAATGTTGCACACCTGGCAGGATTGTATTTTTCTCCGGGCATTATGAAGGCTTTGAAAAAACAGGTTCAGAACTCCGACTTGATACACATGCACGAATATAGGACGTTTCAAAACGCTGTCACTTATTACATTGCAAAGAAATGCAGAAAACCTTATGTCTTGACCGCGCATGGATCAGTACCCCGCATTTTCGAAAGGGTCTTAATTAAGCAGTTGTTTGATCATGCAATTGGATACAGAATTCTGAAGGGGGCTACTACTCTTTGTGCTTCTTCGAAGATTGAGATGAAGCAATATGTTGATGCTGGGATTCCACAAGAGAGAGTAGTCCTTATTCCAAACGGCGTTGATTGCGAATTTTTCGAGAGGCTTCCTGAACCTGGAATGTTCAAGAAGAAGTTTAATCTCAATGAGAATGCAACTATGATTCTGTATGTTGGTCGCATTCACAGAAGGAAGGGAATAGATGTCCTTATAGATGCCTTTGCGCAGCTAAGAGCGCGCGCGCGAAAAACAGATGTACTACTTTGTATCGCGGGCTCAGATGGCAGGTATGCGTTGGAATTGAAAGACAAAGCCTCTCGTCTGGGAATGAGTGAAAATGTGGTTTTAACGGGCTTTATTTCTGACAAAGACAAGCTTGCCGCTTACGTTGACTGCGATGTTGTGGTGTATCCTGGCATCTACGAGTCGTTCCCTCTTGTTCCCATCGAGGCGGCTTTATGCTCTAAGCCTGTAATCGTATCAAACGACAGCATCATGGCTGAAATAGTCAGCGAAGGCGGGTTTGGGTTTTCGATAAAGTATGGAGAGGTTGGCCAGCTTAAGGATCTGTTGCAAATGATGTTGGACAACCCTGAAGTTGCAGCAGAGATGGGAAGGCAAGGAAGACGATTCGTGAGAGCGAATTACGATTGGCGAGATATCGTATCAAAACTGGAGAACACATATTCAAACGCCATTGCCCCAAATTGAAGAATAATACAAGGCACACTCAACAGGGCTTGTTGGGTTCTGGGAGCAGTTGATTATGGTTTTGCAGACGCAAGACTCTAGGGAAGAAAGACAATGGCAGTCATAGTATATGCCCACGACGGAGAAAGTATGTACGACTTTTTCTTTCTGAATCATCTCTTGAAAGAAAACCATTTGTATCTCTTGACCTTTAGCGGCAGACCTACCCACGTCCCTCAAGGTGTTCACGTCGTCAGAATCCATGAGCCTTTTCATCCCACAAGATCTCCCTTGACAGGCTTGAATATATTTTTAGGCTCGTTTCTCAGAGCGATTCTTCTCAGACAGCGCCTGAACCAAATCAAACACGACTTATTGTTCAGCTCTGGCGGCCTTCTATATGGGTTCTACTCGGCCCTTTCCAACTGCTCGCCTTCTGTACTGTTGATTTGGGGATCAGATGTTCTTGTGGCTCCTAGGTTTCTTCTATTTCGTTTCATGGCAAGATACTCATTGAAAAAGGCAGGTGCTGTGATTGTGGACAGTGACGTGCAAGAAAGGGCATGTATTGCTCTGGGATGTGACCCTAAGAAGATTGTCAAGTTTCCATGGGTGGATGTGAGGCTTATACTAAGTCGTTCAATTGCCAATCGCGAAAGAAGAGATGTGCACAAATTCAAAGAGAAAATCGGATTGGGAGAAGGCCGTCCTGTAATAATCTCTACGAGGTGGCATAGACCAATATATAACATAGAATGCCTAGCACAGGCGATCCCTCATGTTCTCAAGGAGTTTCCAACTGCGCGTTTTTTAATTCTAGGTACGGGAAGTTTGACAGAGACGCTCAAAAAGACTGTGGCAACGATGGGCGCAGGCGCTAACGTAGAGTTTCTTGGGGAGGTACCGTTCAGCGAAACGCCACAGTATCTAAAAATGGCTGATATGTATGTCTCAACATCGCTTTCAGACGGCACCTCAGCCAGTCTAATTGAAGCAATGGCATGCAAGCTTCCGGTAATTGTAACAGACATACTTGGTAACCGAGAATGGGTCAAGGACGGTAGCAGCGGCTTGCTTTTCCCTGCTAAAGATTCTAAGGCATTGGCGGAGAGAATAGTCAGGCTTTGGAAGGATGAAGACTTGAGAAAAACCTTGGCTGAGAAAGCCTATCAGACTGTTGTTGAAAAAGCCGACTGGCAGAGAAACTCGATACTGCTTGACAATCTAATATCATCCATGATCATTCGTAAATAGGAAGTTTGACTATTTCATGTCTTCATTAGGTGATATTCATGACTGTTCGAAGAATTTCTCCAGAAAGGGTGCACTTCTTGCCTGAATATGCGCTCGCGCAAGATTTTTGGGGCAAGAGCTAGCATCTGCGAAAGCGAGGCGGTTACTAAAATGGCGGCCAAACGCCAAATCCAACGAAGGCTTAGGATTATGCGTCAAACAACTTGGTAAAGGAAAACACTATAGTGAAACATCCGCACCAAGGTGAATCGATATGAGACTTATTTTGAAGGCTCGTCTGAAGAGATGAGGGGAAATGAAGCCTAAATCTGCCTGTCTAATTATTGCAGAGGATTCGCCAGAATCATACAGCCCAACTGGGAAAAGGGCGCGCTATATGGCTTTGGCTGGTAGCTTATTTTTCGGCAGAATAATCCTCCTTACATTAGGCAAGACCAAAAATCGGGGGAAAGAAGGCGCTGGCTCAAAGGTACTTCTTTATACAACGGGTTTTGAAAGGGCAACCCCTTTTCCCATATCTGCGTTGGTTGATCCAATCAAATTGATAGCTTTTTTCATTTATGGCCTTAGACTCTCGGTGCGTTACAAGCCTTCGTGCATCATTGCTGCAATGCCCCCCCTCGAAACTGGAGCTTGTGCGTGGTTCTTAGCGAGTCTTCTAGGCAAGAAACTGATAATTGATTGCGTGGATGACTGGGAATCGGCTTTGAGAACGCAACTCACAAGGCATATACCATTAGAGCTGATGAAGCCGGCTTTCAAGTTTACGAATGCCATTTACTCCCTCGCAGATATAATTTTCATAATATCGCCAACATTGGCGAATACGCTTCGACGACGTGGAATAAATGTCTCTATGATTTTGACACCTGACGGTGCAGACATATCCTCCTGCTTTCCTCAAGATGAACACTCTCGAAGAGAAATAAGGTTGAGATATGCCCTCCCTTTGAACAAAATTGTGGTGACATATTGTGGCAGCAGTGGAAATCCCTACTATCGACTGGACCTGATTCTCCAAGCTGCGAAGTCATTACCCGATCACGTAAAAGAAAAGCTCTTTTTTGTGTTATATTTATATGGCGGAATTGAGAAGCAAAGCAGATTGAAAGACCAACTAAAAATCCCAGACAGCCTTATTGAAATAAGGGGGCCGCTCCCACGTAACTATCTACTTGAGGTTATGGCAGCATGTGATGTTGGATTGGTGCCTTTTGACGATAAACCTTTTCTCTTGTATGCAAGGTCAGCCAAAGTATATGAATACCTCACAGCAGGACTATATGTCGTCGGTAGCGGTCCAAGAGGAGGAGAACTAGATGCATTCTTATCTCCAAGCCCTAACTGTGGAATGTTCATCCGCTCCAGAGTTAGTGATTTTATTCGCGCTTTTCTCAGTGTTGTTGAAAACGCTGACAACCTTTTTGAAGATAGTCGAAGAAAGTCGCGACATTCTTTTGTGAAGGAGAGTTATGACGCTAGGAGAATCATGGCAAAAGCTATGACCTATTTGTCAAGCCTAGAAGGAGTGTTAATGTGACTGGCTTCCTCAAAGCTAGAATAACTGATACTGATAAATGGGCATGGGCCAGACTAATCCTCTTCTCAGTCTTTTCAGCAGTTATGTTATTAAACTCGATGAACACGAAGTCGCCCCTGATTGGGATTCCGGCATCTCTTGCGTTTTTGTATACATCTTCCGTAGCCACAAGCAAAATATTCTTCCCGAATGAGAAAAGCTTTCTAAAACAAACGCTGGGTGTGGCAGCTTTTATTCTAATAATGGCTCTGTTAGGGACTTGTTTGATTTTAGTTGCAAGATTTACTGAGATAATATCACTCGTTGGTGCTATAGCGGTTGGTTTGATTCTATCTTTGCTCTCCTTGTTTAGAAAACCTTCGGACGTTCCGGGTGTATCTCAGCAATCGGAAACCAGAAAAAGTGAAAAAGAGAAATCCTATTTGCTTCTTTTTCCCTTTCTCTTTTCCGTTGTAGTTGCCTTTTATGCGCTACTGCTTGCAAGAACTGGCGAAGGTAAGGTATCAGTTTGGTTGACAATACCTAACTTCTTTTTACCCATCTTTTTCTTGTCGTCGTTGCTTTTGGTGATTATGCTTTTCTTTGCCAGAATGAATGTTGGACTTAAACTTGCGCTCACTTCACTGCATTCTTTCTTGTCGCACAGCCTTTTTCTGATAGTTTGGTATCCTGGTAGGTACGGAGACGTTTGGTCCCATCTGGGCGAAGCGAGATTCATAGATAATGCAGGCACATTTTATGCATATGATTGGCTGTTTTCGAATAGGCTTATATCGGATATTGTCAAGTATAAATCACAATATGCACTTGTTGTGTTTTTTAGGAGAATGTTTTCTTTGGATATTTACTGGGTTCACGTTTTTTTCATTCCGTTACTTTGGTCTATATTCGTGCCAATCTTGTCGTATAAACTCGCAGAACTGTTAGCTGTTAAGAAAAGCAAAACGTTTCCCCTGCTAGCAGCAATAAGTACTGGCCTTTTTCCAACATTAGTCTATTGGGGAGCAGTTTCATCGGTGCCCAATTCATTAAGCTTCATTTTCTTTCTCTTCTCAATTATGCTCCTTCTATACTGGGTTGATAGTGGAGTGAAACGGATCCTGTTTTTGTCGCTTCTCGCTTCTGCTGCCTCGTTTTTCGCTCACCCGCTTGCTGGAATCTTTGCATTTATTCTGTTTTTTGCAGGCGTCATATTTCAGATTGAGTCACATCGCATCTTGAAGATCCTTTTTTTCTTTTTTCTTCTTGTTGCTTATCCATATTTTTCATACTTGCAGGGTGCTACGTTCTCACTTGAAGGATTTTTGAATCTTGAGAACTTTCTGTCCTTTCAGTCTGACATTACTGCTTTTCTGCTCATATTTGGCATTCTTGGATTTGTGTTTGGCATAAGAGGCAAGCTTGCAAAGGTAAGGGGAGCGCTTATGCTTTTCTTATTTTACGTAATACTGGCTGGAAACTATTATATTTCCATGTATGGAATGAAGAATGGGCCTATTCCGGAGAGGATACCTTTGTTAATGGTTTTCCCTTTGGTTCCTTTCGTAGCGCTGGGGCTTCTTGTTATGGTGAACTTCTTGAGGATCGGTCTTTCACGCGCAAAGGCATATCCGTTGAAGAAAGCAGCGACTTCTAGCTCAGTTGCTTTGTTAGTGGTTTGTTTGTTCGTGTCTTTGATGGCCATGTCTGCCTTGTATCAAGCCCATCCGCGCCAAGAGATCACTGAAGTGCAGCCAGCCGCATATGAAATTGAAGCTGTATACTTCATCGATTCAGATGCAGCTGGTCGGTACATTGTTATATGCAATCCTGGTTTAGCGACGGTGGCTATAGGTTTTCTAGGTGTAGAGTACTCTTATGGTTCAGTTTCGCGGGGAATGTTCGGCGTACCTGAGTGGGATTGGTGGTCCATGCAAGTCTATTCGCGAATGTTGAGAAATCCATCTGTAAGCATACTGGAGGAAGCAATGGCGAGAGCAGGAACGGGGATATGCTACTTCGTTATCTCGGTAAACGATGCTGCTTACGAAGATGTTGTACAACGAACATCTGCAGTCTTTCCTGTATACAAAGTTTTTGGAGGCGGGAAACTCTCTGTCTTTAAATATATATCTTCGATTCTTCCGATTAGAGGGCCTGGTCCACATCTTAAGGTGATTCTTGACGATGGAAGCTTCACTCAAGCCGGAACGTGGTATAGTTACCTTTTCAAGAGCCACGTTACTTACTCGATTGAGCTGTCTGGGCATTCGAGCTATAATATAACGGACTATCCAATCAATTGGACTTTTCTCAGCCTTAGCGTGAATCACGTAGAGAGACCATTTGACGAGAAAAGCGACGTGAACGCGTTCATATACATCTCTGGACTTGATCCTGGAGATGTTTTAGACGTAGCTTGGGGAGCGAATGATCATTATCCATACGGTGGATGGAAAGATGATTCCTTCAGAAATGGTTGGCAGACGCACGTATATTACACAGGCAATGCTAATGCACCAGTTTCGCCCGACATCGTAGAAGACGGGAACACTATAAGCCTTTCTTGGAATTTCACTACTTATTACGGCAAATATCAATATTACTACTATATGAAGAATGTCACTGTATCGACCGACGATTACCAGTATATTTTGGTGAAATGGAAATCCACGGGACCTGTTGCTGTTCTTGCTGTGGCTTATGCTGATGATCCACCATTCCAGTATGAAATAGTTCCTTACGGCAGTGATAGTCCAGATTGGACCGTGAGTGTAATGCGATTGGACCCGAACAAGGAAACGACGTACGTAGTAATCGGAATAACTAATTTACGAACGGGACCGAATTATGACATGATGGGTCTTCAAACTTTGTATGTAGATTTTGTCTTGATATGCGGACAAGAATAATGTTTCAGCTTTGAACGATAATCTTTGTGTTCTCATTTACCCACAGTGAGAGACAGGTGATACATATGAATGAATGGGAAAAGGACGAAATGGGCTATTGGGAAAGAAAATACTCTTTAACAAACCCTATATTTCCACCCAGTTATCGCCTTTTTGAAAGAGAAAAGTTTCTTTTTAGGTGGCTAAGAAGCACTATTGGAGGCAAAACCTTAATCGAAATCGGATGCTGTTTTCCTAACGAAATCATACTTGTTCTAAATCCATCAAAATACAAGTACGACTACGTTGGCGTCGATGTTGTTAGAGGCGCTCTAAAGATTGCTAAAAAACACGTTCCAGAAGGAATGTTTGTTCGATGCTCAGCAACCAGTCTTCCCTTCAGAAACGAGACCTTTGACATAATTCTGTCGCTTGGGGTTTTACATCATTTGCATGGTGGAACTGAGAATATTGGCAAACTGTCAAGATTCTTAAGACGAAAGGGGTTATTCGCGCTTGCTGAGGTCATTGAACGCAAAACATTGACACGCACATTTGATAAATTAACCCGCGAATCCTCTAGTCCTCATGAAGGCAGGTTGAATCGTGAAAAGTTGATACGTGCTAGTATTGAATCTGGCAAGATTTTGCATTTTAATGAGAATAATTCAGTTGTATTGGGTTTGTCTTTAGTGCCTATAGGTTTCTTTCCGATTTTGCAGGAAAGCAAGAATTATCTGAGGTTCATAACCGCAATAGATCAATTCGCCATCAAAGCATTTGGGCGCGTCTTGTCGCTTTTTGATGCTGGAACATATTTCCTTATATGGAAGAAGAACTAGCTTTTCGAACAACACACTACACGAGGGATGTGGGAAAAATAAATAGATTTGGCTATCCAGAAACTGCGGCAATATCCACTGGAGCCATCCACGCCTCATCGGAAAGGAGGCAATCATCATGAAAGTGCTGTTCTTAGCTCCTCATACAGATGATGTTGAACTTGGCGCTGGCGGAACACTATTCAAATTCTATGAAAATGGATATGAAATACTATGGGTGGTTCTTTCAACAGCTGAAGATTCCCTACCGGATAATCTGCCCAAAGACACCCTGAAAAAAGAATTCCTCAACGTGTGTAGTTCTCTTGGTTTTAAGGAAAGGAATTACAAAATCTTTAACTTTCGAGTTAGAAGACTTCACGAGCACAGACAAGAAATCTTGGAAAGGCTCGTAGAAATCAGAGATGCCTTTTCTCCAGACTTAGTTATCGGACCATCTCCAAATGACTACCATCAAGACCACCAGGTTCTTACAAACGAAATGATCAGAGCCTACAAAAATACATCTGCAATCATCTGCTATGAACTACCTTGGAACCATGTCAGATTCGACACGAGAGCATTTGTAAAGCTACGAAAAAGCCACGTAAACAAAAAGGTCGATCTACTGAAAAACTACAAAAGCCAAATAATGGTGAATAAACCCTACTTCTCAGAAGACTTCGTTTTCGGATGGGCAAGGCTAAGAGGAACACAAGTTAATTCCGAATTCGCTGAAGCCTTCGAAGTCATAAAATGGATACTCTAAGAATTCCAGTTATCCATCGACCCGTCGCATTATTAAGTCAAGACTGAAATCTCAAATAGAGATAAAGTTATCACCCTTTAAGGCTGATAAACCGTCCTTAACGCAGCTCAAGTTTGGACTGGTGGCCAACAAATGCGTCTAAAAGACAAAGTGGGAGTAGTAACTGGCAGCTCAAGAGGAATAGGAAAGGGAATCGCAGCAGCGTTTGCGCAAGAAGGAGCAAAAATAGTGATCAACTACCAGACTCAAGAAGACACAGCGAAGAAAACCGCCAATGATCTTACGGAAAGATTCCACGCTGAAGTAGTAACTGTTAAGGCAGATGTTTCAAAAGAGGACGAAGTCATCAAGATGGTCAAAAAAACGATCGAAACATTCGGAACCATAGACATCTTAGTGAATAACGCAGGCACATTCAAAGATAGCGTGGTCTGGAACATGGACAAAAGCTTCTGGGATGAAGTAATCTCAACAAATCTCACTGGCGTATTTCTCTGCACAAAACATGTGCTACCAATAATGAGAGAAAAAAGCTGGGGAAGAATCATAAACATCTCATCAGTAGTTGGCCAAGTGGGAACGTTCGGAGCGAGTAATTACGCCGCTTCAAAAGCCGGCGTTTTGGGCTTTACAAAAGCAGTTGCTAAAGAAGTGAGTAGAAAAAATATCACCGTAAACTGCATTGCACTCGGATACATCGAAACTGGAATGAATTTGAGATTGCCCGAAGAACTTCGACAGAGCATTCTGCAGGAAATTCCTATGAAACGCTTCGGAAAAGTAGAAGAAGTAGCCAGTTCTGTTGTATTCCTATGCACCGAAGAGGCTGCATACATCACAGGGCAAGTGATTCACATCAACGGCGGATACTACATGTAGGCGGAACAATGAAGAACACGATACAATTCGAGACTGGCGAAATCGAAGATGGAGTAGCATTCGGGACCAACTTGAGAATCAAAGCCAATAAAGCCCAGATCGGCAAAGGCTCGGTTATAGGGGATAACGCAGAGATATATGCAAACAACCTAGTTCTGGATGAAGACGTAAAAATCGGATCTGACGCAGTAATAAAAGGCAAAAATGTGCATCTCGCGAAAAAGGTAAGGATTGCATCAAGAACAAGCATATTATCAAATGAAATTTACGTCGATGAAGACACAAGCATAGATGACAATACCACAATAACCGCCTACGAGAGATTAGGAATCGGAAAAAACTGCATAATAAGAAGAAACGCAAGGTTCAAAGCAAGAAGCATCGAGATCGGCGACTTCTTTTATTCGAATGACAATCCGCTTCCCTTAATAATCGGTGGAGGAGGCTCAGATCGCCCAACCGCACGAGTAAAAATCGGTTCAAGATGCGTAATGCATGACAGTTTCATAAATGCGTGCATGCCTGTCGAAATAGGGGATAATGTTGGCTTTAGCCCAGGTTCTGCTGTAATCACCCATGGTTTCTGGAACTCAGTAATTGAAGGATATAGTAGTGAATTTGCTCCCGTGAAGATTGGGAGAAATGTGATCATAGGGTACAGAGCGCTAATACTCCCAGGAGTGACAATTGGGGACTACTGCAGTGTTGGTGCAGGTGCCGTTGTCACAAAAAGCTTTCCACCTTATTGTGTCATCGGAGGAGTACCTGCAAAGATAATCAGAACTCAGCCGGGTTATCCAAGTAAGTTGACGCTGGAAGATAAATATAGAATAACAGAAAACCTGTTAGTAGAATACGCGGAACTTCTGAAAGATAAAGTTGAGAACGTGACTGTTACTAGAAAAAAGAACGCCTCAATCATAACTGGTGCATACCTATCAAAGAAGTTTCAGATAGTCTTCTTTCCCTGCGGAAGAAAAAAAACATGGAACAAGAATCTGAGAACCATTTTTCTGACTTTCGAGAAAATGTTGGTCTCTGGCAACGACTTTTTGATAAATCTGTCTGATTACACGTGGAGTGGTCTGGAGGATGCTGTTTCTGATGATCTAAGAGACTTTTTGAGGCATTATGGTATCCGCATCTTCTCAGGACGCTTTCGATCAATCCCTCCAAAACTGCGGAGAGAACTTGCCGAAGATTAGATGAATCGTGAAGTGAAAACATAAATGGCGTATGTGATCAATATTATGTGATTAATGATGGATGTTTCGAAATACTTTCTTCGGGATCATCAATGTTTGTTTGGTTGGATTGCGTACCAAGATGGCTACGTTTCTTTGATAATGACTGTACTATGCCCAAAGCAAAACGAATTGATACTAGACAACGGCTCAGGAAATGGCCGGTTCTCCATCGCTGTAGCAAAGAGAGGGGCTAGAGTCGTCTCTCTCGACATCAATAAGCGGATTCTAAAAACAGCTGGAGAGAGTTTCAGGCAAGAGAAGTCAAGAGACAAAACCGAACTTGTCTTGGGTGACCTTCAGAATTTGCCTTTTAGAGACAATGTTTTTGACAAGGAATTATGCGTCAACAATCTGTGGTATGTTCCAAACTATAAAAGGGCTATTCATGAAATGTTTAGAACAGTGAAGAATGAAGGCAAAATCATAACTGATAGTCTAAATCTCTTGAATCGACATGTTCTCTATGGCAGGTTCATCTACGAATTCGGGAAGATTTTTCGGCGAAACCCTACGCCTGTTTTCTATAGGACCCCCAAACAGATAATACGTCCATTCAGCGCGTTTAAAACTGAAATCTCCGGTCTCTTGTCGGAGTCAAAGGCAGGTTTTTCTCTTACGCGAGGTACTAGCTTATGGGCTTCCCGGATACTCGTTAAGTCATCAAAAACATCATCGACAAACACCATGTAGGTGCACTTTTGTTCTGTCACTCTCAACATCTATTGATCCATGCACAAAAACTCATAAAGTTCCAATAGTCATCTTAAGGCAGTGGATGCGCGCGCGCAATAAAGGAAGAGCTTTCCAGAGATCATCAAGTCATAAGACAAAAAAGCATACACACAAGAAAAATAGACTTGGTTTTAAAACTAAGCTCAACGTTCTAAGAAAGCGTGCGTATCATTACCCAGGGCATGAACCCCATTTAGTGAATGCATAGCCAGTTAGATGTAAAAGCATGTACAACTTGAAGGAAAGCCATCTCCGAGAAGTGAATATTCTTGACTATGGCAAAATTTTTGGTGATTTGCCAGTTGAGATCATAAAGAAGCTATTCATGCTGCAGTATCCTGCTGTCTCTAGATTGTATTTCAAGCTCTTTGGTTTTCCAGATATCGCGAGCCATGTGCGTTTCCCAGTTATTATGAAGCTGTGTAATCCAAAGGAGTCCGACTTGATTCTTGATGTTGGCTGCGGCATGGGTGCGTACTGCAACACTATAGCAATGAAGATGGGTGCCCGATGCATAGGTATCGATCTCAACAAAGAAAACTTACGGAGAGCCGACCTTGTCTCAGACGCGCTCAAACTAAACAGCGAGTTCCACTTCATGGATGCAAGAAAGATAGGATTTCCAGGCAAGAGGTTTGATAAGGTATTATGTATAGAGGTTCTTGAGCACATACAAGAACATGATCTGGTAATCGCTGAGGTTGCGCGGGTCTTGAAACCAGGTGGGGTCCTTGTGCTTTCAACTCCAGTTAAGAGTATGAGTGATGAAGAAGAAAGAAGAGCCTTTGCACATCCAAAACCATTTCGAGAGGCAAGAAGCGGGTATGAACTCAGATCTCTTAAAGCAATGATGCATAAAGTGGGACTCAGAATCTTAAAAGTTGAACATTGGTATCGATGGTTCACGAAACAAGCGATAAAATTGATGGAGTTCTTCAATGACAGAGGAAGGTCCGGATCTTGGGTTGTCTTTTATCCTCTATTCATTCCCCTTTGCCTGACGGATATAATCGATGAGAGACTAAGGCATGAGAAGGGGGTGGTATCGATGCCATACAATTCTGGCAGTCAAATCTTCATGAGCCATATCCATTGCTTTCGTACTCCCTCATCAACAATGATGCGCTGGCATCTCTTGGTATTTCATAGAACATTGGCTCCAAGATCAGATCTCAATGGCATGCGCGCATTAGGCAAGCCTTTCATATGCGCATTTTGCTCAAACCTACGATCAAAGTGGGAGGCATTGTTGTGAGGGTGGCTATTCTAGTAGGGTCTTTTGATCCAGACAAAGGATACCTGGAGTATTATTTGGCGCGAGAGCTAACTAAGCTGAATAACGACGTGAAGATATTCGCATTTCACCGGAGAGGGGGGTTCTTCGAGTCCGAGGTCAATGGCTTCAATGTCGTTAGTGTTCGGTCGTTGTTTAGCATCCATAGCTACGATCTTTTCAGCGCTAGAACTGCACATAACATCATTAAGATAATCAAAAAAGACCCACCTGACATAGTGCATTCACAACCTCTGTTTTCTCCTCTCTCCCTGCTCTTCATGAGCTTTGACCGCGCATTCAACTACAAAATCGTGGGAAGCTTGCTTACAGGCGAACTCTTCATAGGCAAACTATCTTCACGCCTGCAATTCGATTTTGTCAGATTCCTAGTTACGAAGTACGCGGCCAGAAGAGCCAAGATGATTTTTGCCCTGAGTGGAGACATAAAAAAGATACTACTCGGCTTCTTCGATACAATTCCATCGGAAAAAATCCACCTAGTTCCCTTAGGCGCCGACCACAACTTATTTCGCTTCAACCAAGAAGCAAGACAACGCGTAAGAGCATCCTTAGGGCTGTCCCAAAACGATTTGCTAATCGCGTCACCCGGCAAGTTAATTCCAGAAAAAAGCCTAGGCCTTCTTATCAAATCAGTTGCCCCTCTGAAGGCACCTAACGGGTCTCTAAAGCTCTTATTCGTGGGTCAGGGTTCGTCTGCCTACGTTGATTCATTAAAAAGGCTAGCAAAAAGCCTGAAAGCAGAAGATAGAATTTTGTTTCTTCCCCCGGTGCACAGAACTAAGGTTCCAGAATACTACAGTGCAAGCGATATTGCAGTATTCACTGCTTCCACAATTTCCATAATCGAAGCCATGTCCACTGGGCTCCCTGTCATCATTGGAAAGTCATTCGTGTCAAAATGCGAATTGGAATACGGCAACGGTTTCTCGTATGAATTACGCGCCCATGGAGGAGACCTTAACGCTTTGATTACTTATCTTCAGAAATTGGTATCAGACCCCGAGCTCCGAATCCAGATGGGAAAGCGTTCCCGAGCTCTAGTAGAAGATAAACTAAACTGGGAGACAATCGCAAAAACCTATCTAAACCTATACAAAAGAGCGCTGGAAGAGTAGGCGGTTCTGGTGGAACATGTTTGTGCAACGTATGCATCTGAAGTGAGAGTGCGAACCCGTTGAATGCAAAAATATGCTATATCAGCCCCTGGTCGATTCACAGTTATCGATGGCTGCAAGCCTTCTACGAGAAAGGTTACGATCTCTCGTTCATCACCGACACCAGCGCGTGGGTTACACCCAAACCTCCTCAAATACCCGTCTACATCTTGCCAACATTGGATAGGTACAATCTTGAGCATCTTCCAAACTTCCTTTCGGTAACCAAGATTCTCAGGAAAACGCGCCCGGACTTTGTCCACTTGCATGTCCATTCTCACTACGGCTTGATTGTAGACTTCAATCGCATGCCGTTCATCCTCACGTCTTGGGGACTCGAAGTGTTCCTTCTCTCACGTTTGAGTTTACCTCGGCAAATTCTATCTAGACACGTGGCCATGAAGGCACGAAAAATAACGGTCGACGCTGAGTGCTTGAAAAAAATATGGGTGGGAATGGGGGTTCCTGAAGGCAAGGTAGAAGTCATTCCCTTCGGCGTTGACACAAACCTATTTGATCCTAAAATAGATGGGCGAAGCATCCGGAAAAGACTGGGGATAAGAGAAGACAACATAACGATAATAAGCACCCGCCCATTGTACAACCATCACTACAACGTGGAATGCTTGGTCAAAGCAATTCCGATAATTCTTAAGAAACACGAAAACGCGATCTTCATAATCAAGGGTGTGGGGCCATTGGAAGACTACTTGAAAGAGTTGGCGAAAAAACTACATGTTTACGAAAACGTTCGCTTCGTCGGACTCACACCATATCGTGAAATTGCTCAATATCTTAACGCTTCTGACATCTACGTCTCTACGTCTTACTTCGACTCCACTTCTGTATCTCTGTTAGAAGCGATGGCATGCGGGCTATCTCCTGTGACCACGGACATATCTGGAAACCGAGAATGGATACATAATGAAGTCAACGGACTCTTGTACCCATCCGAAGATCACAAGGTCTTAGCGAACAGAGTAACACAACTCATCGGAGACAAAGCGCTAAGAAAAAAGTTTGGTGAAAGAAACCGTCAAATAATCATTGAAAAAGCAACATGGGAAAAATGCGTGACTAAAATGGAAGCCGTATACCAGTCAATAATATGAGAGACCCCGAGGACCAAAGGTTGACAGATCACAAAGTCCTGGTCACAGGCGGCGCGGGCTTCATTGGAAGCCATGTCGTAGACAACCTGATGGAGAAAGGACGGAAAGTAGCTGTCCTCGACAATCTGAGCAACGGTAGCTTGAAGAACCTCGACAAATGGCTAAAACAAAAGAAATTCAAGTTTATTCAGGGCGACCTTAAGACCCCCGCTGATGTTCAAAAGGCAGTAAGCGAGGTACAATTGGTCTACCACATGGCCGCCAATCCTGAAGTTCGCGTCGGAGAAACCAATCCATCAATACACTTTGAAGAGAACCTAGTGGCGACTTTCAACCTTCTTGAAGCCATGAGAAAAAGTCAACTGGCTAAGACGTTAATACTTGCCTCAACCTCCACAATATATGGAGAAGCCATAGTCGTCCCCCCGCCCGAAGAATACGGACCATTGGTCCCCATATCTTTATACGGCGCGTCTAAATTGGGATGCGAAGCCCTCGCCTGCAGCTACGCTTACACATTCGGAATCCGCACATTGATTCTCAGATTAGCCAACGTCGTGGGATCAAGATCAACACACGGCGTCATAGTCGATTTCATCAAAAAACTGCGAGCAAATCCCAAGAGACTCGAAATATTGGGTGACGGAACACAAACAAAATCCTATTTGCACATCGACGATTGCGTCAACGCCACATTACATTTAACCGACACATTCCTTAGAAGTGAAAAAAGGGTTGACGTCTACAATGTTGGGGCATTCGACCAAATAGGCGTTAAAAGAATAGCCGAGATAGTAACGGAGCAGATGAAACTACCAAACGTCAAATTCACATTCACCGGCGGAGTTGATGGAGGACGCGGTTGGCTAGGCGATGTCAAAATCATGAATCTATCAATAAGAAAGCTTCGTGAAGTCGGTTGGAAACCCAAATACGACAGCGAACAAGCGGTACAACTCGCCACAAAAAATTTGCTGAAAGAAATCAATCAAAAAAGCTACGGTGGTGAATGAACTGAAGTCTTCAAGACTTGACGCAGCAGAAAAGTCAGTTGCACAAAACAAGAAGTTGATCTTCACAATTATCTCATATCTTGCAATTCTGGCAATTTTCGTCAACCTGAACAATATCAAGTCTCCATTAGTGGGCTTGATAGCATCCGCCTTTTTCTTCGTGATAAACGCAATTTTTCTAGGGCACGCCTTCTTGGAGAATGAAATCCTCTTTTTTAGGTTCACGTTTGGCGTCTTGTTGCTTGTCATGCTTCTGGGATTCGTGGGTTGGCTTATCATGATAATCTACAACCTCGATATCATAGAGTTCACCTTAGTACTCGTTATCACAACCACACTTTCCTCATTGCTAAATAGAAGGATGAAACACAAAAGTGCAAGTCAGTAATCCAAAGTCATCTAAACTTCTACTCATTGGCGAGCTTCTTTACATCTTCCTTGCCGTTCTCTCCCTATACTTGCTCGCAGCATCTCGAACAGCAGCAGCGCACACGGTCTGGCAAGCCTTACATCCCGCCTTCATCCCTACGCTGTTCGTTGCGACTTCTCTCCTGCTCACAATTTTGTTTACATGCGAAAAAACCACACACAAATTGATATTAATAATTGCCTACTCAATTCTCATTCATTCCCTCTTCTTCATGATCTTTCCTGCAGGCGACTCAAGCGGTCAACAAATGGTTCTGGGCCGAACGAGACTAGTGTTCGACAACACCGTTCTCCATGGGCTAAGCGGTTGGCCAACAGCAAGCGTTCAAGTATTCATTGTGGAAGCGTTCAAGGGAACAAACTTGCAAGCCGCATTGACCACAATTTTTGCCAGAATGCTCTGCATAGATATTTTCTATGTCCACCTTTTTTTCATTCCCATCCTATGGGGAGTATTCATACCCATAGCCACATTCTTGACAACAAAAACCATCAGCGGAAATGAGAGTACAGCAATACTCGCGAGTCTGCTTGTCGCCGCCTTCCCATACACAGTCTATTTTGGAGCAATCTCCGTGCCAAACAGTCTCGGATTCATCTTTTTCTTCTATTCTGTATACTTCATGTTAAAGCATTTATCAGGCAGCGATTCTAAAACGGGATATCTGATGGTAGTTTTCTCTCTCTTCTCCTTTCTTTCGCATTATCTAACTGGAATCATGTCCTTTTCCATTCTCCTCTTAACAGTGACTCTTAAAACATACGGAAGCGAAAAAAGGTCTTCATCCACAGATGCAAGAATTCTGTTGACGATTTCATTCCTATTAAGTGCGAGTCTACTGCCATTGTCATTCATTTACTTGAAATACTTCAGCACCTCTACAAACCCGGTTTTCACCTTGGACAAGCTATATGAATTGCCCCTTCAGGAAATAATAGGGCAATTCCTGATCGGAGACTTAACCTATAGCTTTGATTTCAAAACAGTTCTTCTCAATATCATTGGCTCTTTCATTGCACTTTTATGGATGACATGTCTTTTAGTTCGTTTGAAAAGAGACCCAGACGCCAAATCTCGAACACAAATCCTCTTCCTTTTCGTAGCGTTTCTGATAATCGTAATCGACTACGGAATCACGAAGGTCTTCATGGAAGGTCTTCCTCTAAATGTAGAAAGACTCTGGGTGCTCCGAGACTTCACAGCCGTGCCATTTGTAGCACTGGCAGTCTGTGCAGTGGTCTCCTCACTACAAGCTTTTCTGAAGGCAGAGCCCCCTAAAACCATATACGTTGCTGGCCTTAAGGCATTGCCGAAAAGGAATTTTCTATGGATTTTGACTCTAATACTCACAGTAAACATCGCAATCCCTGCACTCGTGGCAGGATGGACAACACTTTCTCTGACTGCAGCTTACCCTCAATTGGCTCCCTTACAAACAACATCCTACGAACTGGAGGCAGCAAAATACATAGAAGCCAATACGCATGAAAAATACGTTGTAATAGGTAACATATGGACTATCTACGCAGGAGAAGTTATTGTAGGGATCAACAACCCAAGAGCTTACTACTTTGGAGAATACAATAAAACTGGATACGACCTATTCATCAATATGATACAGAATCCCTCTCCACAATGGATGCTCCAAGCCATGAACTACACAAACACTAGAGTAGCCTACTTCATTATTACGGAGCCAAGACTCGGAACAGAAGAGTTCAATAGCACTGTTTCCAAAGCTTCACAAAACGACCTTCCAGTTTATGCGACCTTTGGGAATGGCAAACTCTACATTTTCTGCTATGAAAAGTAGTTGCATCCAAAGCATGCGTCATGATGACCTACGAGTCTAAAATGGGTGCTACTAATAGACAAAAATCGAAGAACAACCTCAGTCGGACAAAACCGGCGAAAACTAGAGAAAAATTCATACATAAATATCTTAAGCATGTGAAGCATTGTGTATTCGCCGTGCGAAGAAAGTCTGGAGAAAGTGCGAAATGAACTTGAAAGAGATTCCTCCGGTTAAGCTTTACTTTCCAAAGGAAGATATCGAATCTATCCATAAAGCCATCGACAAAATACTAGATTCAGGCATGCTCACCCTTGGTGAATACACCAAAGACTTTGAGACCAGATTTGCAAAACTATGCAAAGTGAAGAGAGCTGTCGCGGTGAACTCGGGAACAGCAGCCCTTGAAATCGCTCTACGTAGTGTAGGCTTGAAAACAGGTGACGAAGTTCTTATCCCGACAAACACATTTACGGCAACAGCTGCAGCAGTGATACTAGCTGGAGGCAAACCAGTCTTTACTGACATTGACCGTAAATCCCTGTGCATCAACCTCACAAACGTACAAAAATACTTGACAAAAAAGACCAGGGGAGTCATGGCAGTTCATATCGGTGGCTTAGTTTGCCCCGAGATCAAGGCCATAAACGAATTCTGTGAAGACAAAAACCTCTTCTTGATTGAGGATGCTGCCCACGCTCAAGGAAGCGCCTTTGATAGAAAACCTGCTGGGTCATTCGGTGACCTAGGATGCTTCAGTTTCTATCCAACCAAGGTTATGACTACTGGTGAAGGCGGCATGATCACCACTGAAAGAGAGGACCTTGCCAACAAGGCAGCAGTCTTAAGAGACCAAGGAAAATCAAGTTTCAGCGGAAACGAAATCATCGAAGTTGGTTACAATTGGAGAATGACAGAAATCAGCGCAGCTATCGGTCTGACGCAACTCTCTAGGTTGCAAGGGTTTATCACACAAAGAAACAAAATAGCCCATTACTATGATAAAGAACTTGCACAAGTCAAGGGTCTTGAGCCTCTAAAAATTCCCAAGAACGCGATCAGCAACTATTACAAATACGTAGCGTTTGCTTCATCTAGAATCTCTAGAGACGATCTTAAGCTGAGGCTTCGCGAAAAAGGTGTCAAGCCAAGCGGCGAAGTATACTGGCCTCCTTTGCACATGCAACCAGTTTACAAACGATTGCTGAAAGTCAAAGAAGGCGCATTCCCCGTCGCTGAAGATGCCTGCCGTCGAATGGTCTGTCTTCCAATCTATAGTCAAATGACGTTAGATGAGGCAAGATACGTGACAGAAAAAGTCAAGGAAGTTTCGTCGTCTTTTAGGTGATCAACAATGCAAATACTTGTTAGCGGTGGATCGGGTTTCATCGGAAGCCACGTAGTAGACAAACTGCTGGAGGAGGGCCATAATGTGCGGGTTTTTGACAGAGTCAAGCCGCTTCAAGAAGGCGCAGAATGGTTTAAGGGCGACTTGCTGAACGAGAAAGATGTTCTTGAAGCCTGTAAGGATGTTGAAGCCATCTTTCACTTGGCGGCGATCGCTGACGTGAATGTTGCTCTCTCCAGTTTCGACGCTTGTTTGATGATAAATGAAATGGGAACAATGAATTTCCTGCGGTCAGCCACAGCCCAAGAAGTGGACAGAATAATATTGGCGTCCACGACATGGGTCTACGGTCGAAACAAGGGCGTGGTCAATGAAGAGACCCCAATCCCATTTCCAGAGCATATCTACACAAAGACCAAAATCGGGCAGGAACACTTGCTTTATTCTTGGAATCAACACCACGGTCTGCCCTACACCATTCTTCGGTATGACATTCCCTACGGGCCTAGAATGAGGTCTAACATGGCAATATCGATTTTTGTGAGGAAGGCAATGAGGAAGGAGCCCATAACCATTTTCGGAGACGGAAAACAAGGCAGGTGCTTCATTTACATAGAAGACTTGGCAGAGGGGAACGTAGCTGCTCTCTCTGATGCTACGAAGAACGAAATTATCAATTTGGCTGGACCTGAATTTGTAACCATGAACCAAATCGCAGAGAACCTGCAAGAGATTTTTGGAAACATCGACATCAAATACGAGGCAGCGAGACCTCATGATTTTGAGGGATCTATCACTAGCATTGAAAAGGCTGAGAGATTGTTGAAGTGGAAGCCAAAGACCACGTTTAGAGACGGGCTTCGTAGATTCATTAAATACGTCAAGAGTAACGTTCCCTCAGAGAAATAGACAAATAACTGCTCGTAGTGCGCGCGTGATTATTACAGGGATTGAAGCGTCCGACAAGCCATAGCGCACGCTGCAAACTTCCTGGAGCGCGCTGAAACAGATAAAACATTATGAACCTGCCGCTGACTCTATATACAAATATCTTGAGTCAAATAAAGCGAGGGCACTAAGGTTGAAAAGATGCAGAGTCTTGATCACAGGTGGTGCTGGATTCATCGGAAGTCATCTCGTAGACGAACTGATGCAGAGAGGCTCGTATGTTGTGGTTCTTGACAACCTCAGCAATGGAAATCTTGAAAACATCAAAAAATGGGTCAACAACGAACGGTTAAAGTTCATCCGAGGCGACCTCAAGAACCTTGAAATTGCACGAAAAGCGGTACGAAATGTTGAAATGGTTTTTCATTTGGCAGCAAACCCTGAAGTGAGGGTCGGTGAAACCAATCCATCCATACACTTTGAGGAAAACCTTGTAGCCACTTTTAATCTCCTTGAAGCTATGAAAAGTAGCAACAAAGCTAAGACACTGATGTTCGCCTCAACATCGACCATATACGGAGAAGCATCAGTTATACCGACACCGGAAAACTATGGGCCCCTAGTTCCCATTTCTCTGTACGGCGCCTCAAAGCTCGGGTGTGAAGCACTGACATTCAGTTACGCGTATACGTTCGGATTCCGCACGCTGATTCTCAGACTCGCCAATGTGGTGGGCTCAAGATCAACACACGGCGTTATAGTAGATTTTGTCCGGAAGCTCCAGACCAATCCCAAAAGACTCACCATACTAGGCGACGGAACTCAAACGAAATCCTATTTGCACATCGAAGATTGCGTCAAAGCCATACTGCACTTAACTGACCAATTTTCGGGAGGCGAAAAGAAGGTAGACATATACAATGTAGGAGCATTTGACCAAATAGGCGTTACAAGAATCGCTGAGATAGTGGCGAAGCAAATGAAGCTCCCAAATGTCGAATTCGAATTCACAGGAGGAGTTGATGGAGGACGCGGGTGGCTAGGCGACGTTAAGATCATGAGTCTTTCAATAGAAAGGCTTCGAGACACCTCTTGGAAACCTAGATACGATAGCGAACAAGCAATACGACTTGCCGTAAGAACTCTAGTTGAAGAGATCAATCAAAGAAGGGTGCCCCGTTGCTAAGACCTAATCTCATCCCCGTTAGATTGGTATTATATCCTTCGCACATTCTAAAAAGAGCAATCGAAGCGGGGGGGGGAGGGGAGCTTTTTTTCAATTCTTGAGCTTTAGGTTTCAGTTACGGATAGGAACAAAACGCAAAAATCTTAGCAGCTGTTGGAAGTGTGATAGAGGCATCAATGCAGTAGAGCTGAGTTTCAATGACTGGTAGAGTCTTAGTCGCTGGCGGAGCAGGTTTCATCGGGAGCACTCTGGTGCGCAAGATTCTGAGCCACAAGTATTCCGTGACAGTTCTTGACGACTTGAGCACAGGGCTTTCGGAAAATCTACCCAAACACGACAAGTTGACGCTGATAAAGGGCGATGTTAGAGATTTTGCCCTTGTGACAAGACTGGTCCGAAAGCACCATTATGTATTGCACTTAGCAGCACAAGCTTTCATACCATTCAGCTATGAAATGCCACTCCAAGTGGCAGAAGTAAATGCTTTGGGAAGCATCAATATGTTAAAAGCGTGCCAAGACAGCAAGATAAAAAGGCTAGTTCATATCAGCAGCAGCGAAGTTTATGGCTCCGCGCAGTACGAACCCATGGATGAACAGCATCCCATGCAACCATGCAGCACTTACTCAGTTGCAAAAACAGCCGCGGACCTTTGGGCTCAGTCCTTTTTCTGGGAACACAAACTGCCAGTAGTAATACTGCGTCCTTTCAACACATTCGGTCCACGCGAAAGCTTGCCGTACTTCATACCAGAGATGATTAGGCAATGCCTGAAAGAACCAGTAATTCACGTAGGAAACCTTGAAACAAGACGCGACTTCACGTACGTCGAAGACACCACCGACGCTATGATCAGAGCACTTGAAACAGAAAACATCGAAGGCGAAATCATAAACATCGGAACGAGTCAGACACACAGAATGAAAGACGTTCTGACACTGATCAAAGAAGAAACAAGTGCCAAAGAAAAACAAGTTTTACTTGACAAAAATCGACTGCGACCCAGAGATGTTGATGTTATGGTCACTTCGAATTCGAAAGCAAAGAAGGTTCTTGGATGGTTGCCTACAATAACATTCGAAGAAGGCATCCAAAGAACCATTGATTGGTACAAGGATAATGGACAAACGTGGGGTTACGAAAAACAGCGATGGAATTGGCGCTACTAGGACTTGGTCATTCATTCAGACTTGGCGGGCTAGTGCTAGTTAAAGATCACACTTATCGTGTCGCTTCCTTGGAACTCCGTGCCGTCCTTCAGTCTGCCCCTCAATGTTAACGTTGCTTCTTGCTTGGCGATTGGAGTCATGTGTGGCAGCAGCAGGCTTATCAAGTCTTCTCTCGAGAACTTGACGACGCGTTCTAATATCCCATCGCAATCATGATCAGTCAAGCAAGGCTCTGGATTGGAGACGAAGCCATACTTAGAATCTGTTACCGCCTGAATAGTCTCTAGGTACACCGTTTCCAAGACGATATCTGCTACATTGTATCCTACAGGCAGCTCTATGTACACAGTGACGAACTTGCCCTCACTCCGTAAATTCAGTGCGTCCGGGTCAATGTCCACATCTGCGTCAATTAGCCTTGACTGCACCTGGGAAACGAGTTGCACTCCAATGGCCAAGGATAGAATGAAAGCTAGCGTCATCAGAACCGTACGTCCACGCATATCATCTCACCTTTCTCTTCTCACTTATCACTCTCTGAGGTCTAATATTAGACTTGCCCATATTTGTCTTGCTGGAGGAAAATTCTAGAACTAATTTCTCTATCATAGCTGTTCAATGAGAGGGTGTGCGGACTTTGGGGGTCAATGAAAGACCTCAAGCTTCAAAGCGTGAACTATTCTTCTGGCGGCTGTCCCATCTCCATAAGGCGATTTTTCAGGCATACCATGCCTTCCACCAAGGGCAAGCTTCATAGCGGTGAGAATACTGTCCTTTTTCACACCGGTCACTCTGGCAAATCCAGCCTGAACCGCTTCTGGACGTTCTGTAGACAACCTGATTACCAAAACAGGTTTTCGTATAGGCGGAGCAGTAGCTTCCTCCTGTATTCCCCCTGAATCGGTGACTATCATCTCGCAGTTTTTCATGAGCAAAAGAAAATCAAAGTAACCCAAAGGCGAAAACAACTGAACATTGCCAGCCAAAGCGATCTTCTTCCACAATCGCATCTGGCGCAAACGTTTTCTTGTTCTGGGGTGAATCGGATACACGACTGGAACAGGCGCCTCAGTGAATGTTTCAACAAAACTCCTAAGCACGGCTGGATCGTCCACGTTTTCTGCTCGATGGGCTGTTACCAGAGCAAACCGCTCAAACCTAACTTTTTCCATGATACGTGAGTTCTTTTCAGCTAAAGATAGATGCTGCATCACCGCGTCTATAACGGTGTTCCCAGTCACGTATATCTTGCCCCAAACACCTTCTCTTTCCAGATTCTTCCTCGCGATTTCCGTCGGCGCAAACAAGTATTTGGACACATGATCCACTAGCCGGCGATTGTGTTCTTCAGGCATCCGCAAATCGAAACTTCGCAGGCCAGCTTCAACGTGACCGACGGGAACGTTGAGTTTTACGGAGGCGAGAGCTGAGGCTAAAACGCCGTTGGTGTCCCCTTCAACCAAAACAACTTCAGGTTTCACCTTTTTTATGACCCGCTCGACAGAAGCTAGTATTCTGGCTGTTTGAGCTCCCGGCGAGTAGGCTCTAACCTTCAAGCCAAAGTCAGGCTTTGGCAACTCCAGCTCCTCAATGAACTGCTGCGACATTTCATAGTCATAATGCTGCCCACAATGAACAAAAACAAAGGGCAGACTCTCTTCCCGAAAAGCCCGCAGCAACGGCGCCATCTTGATGATTTCAGGTCTTGTACCCACAACCACCATATAACCGCCACTGATCAGCTTCTCCCCCTCCGCAAAGCTCGCACAACCATTATCCTGCACAGCAATACGTAAAATCGTCTACTAAGGCTTTAGCATCTAAACACTTCGAGAAACAGAAAAGCCAAAGACGCCCCTACGTGAACACAACTCTAAGACAAAGAAGCCCGCATACCCATCAGAAACTAAAGCTGACGTTTGAGACCCGAATCAACAAAAAACCATCAAAAGATAACCAAACAACACGCCAAACAATCACAACCGATAAGGCATATTTGACTCCAAATAGAGGGGCCTGCCACTATTGCACACACAAACCACAACTGTACAAACAACTCACGCAGAGCAACCTCAACCAACAAGCGCATGCAAAGAAAAGACTCTAACATACCAAAGCTTTCCACATTAGGGCTCTGCAATGGCAAAGTTTAAAATGTGCACTGCGGAAAGGTGATTCACAACTTTGGATCTGCAACGTCCTCTGTTTGATGTAAACTACATGTGGAAGAATCTGCATGAACAGGAAAGCGCTTAAGAAGGTTGCCTTGCTTCTAACATCAGTAACATTGTTCTCTCTGCTTGGGTTCTTGAGTGCACCCGTGGTGGTGGCTCAGAGTCCTTCGATTTCGATTACTCCTACTAATGGTCATGTCGGAGACCTAGTAGTAGTAAACGGGACAGTCGACACCGTAGACGGAAACTTTACGGTGAGATGGAATCACGCCTTGAATTTTACGGGAGTTGCTAAAGGCAACAATGCCTCTTTGTCCTTCTCGGTTCGTCCAACTGTTGGCGCGCCCTTTCCATCTGGTCGCAATATTACGGTTGAATTGATCGATGAGACCTTAGATATTGTGGCGGCTACAACAAATTTCACGCTCTTCACTAACTTTGACATGCAAATAGGAACTCCGCCGCCACCCCGACAGCTTCAGGAAGGAACAAGTGTCCGATTCAATATCACAGTGACTGCCGGTGAGCCTAACAGTGTTTACACAGCAAATATCACAGTAAGTAACGCTGCGAATCAAACTCACTCGATCTTTGCTTCGTTGTCTAATACCACAACATCTGGCTCCGGATCAGCCAATGTAACCTATCCGACAGGTTTCCCCGCAGGAGCCAGCATGAACTACACTGGCATCTACAAGGCATTTTTCAACGAGACTATAACTAAGGATTTCTCGGTTGGTTTAACGGACAAAACCGAATATCGGAGGAACGAGGATGTTCTGCTTCAAGCTTCAGGGTACAAGCCTGCTGAAGTAGTACAAGCTGACATAAGAATTGGAGAATCTTCAGCTGCAGGCTTTCCTAAGAACATTACTGCGAGTTCAGGAGGCTTGGTTATTCTATCTTGGGAAGTCCCGTTAAACGCTACTTCTGGAACATACAGCATCGCGTTGACAAACACGACGATAGGTGGCACGGTTAAGACACCAAGTGACACTCAAAATTTTACTGTCATAGGCGTTGTTTGCTTGGTTGAGGCTAGGAATTTAGCTAATGAGGCTTTCGAAGGCGCATTAATTGAAGTTTACAATGCATCTGCTCCCACTCTGGCTTTGACTGATGGAAGCACCAACTCAACGGGCTGGATAAAGTTCAACCTTGACGGCGGTAACTACACTTTCAAGGCTTTCGTCAGAAACGTTGAAGTATGTGAACCATTAAACAAAACCATAACGAGTGACACAAAGTTTCTACTGACTCTGAGACTGGTCAATTTCGTAGCGACTGTTGAAACTGAAGCGGGCGAAAGGATTCCACTAGTTGACATTGCGCTAAGTTACAATTACACAGCGCGCGACAACTCGACGATAGCAGCAACATCAATCACGCAAACCAACGCAACTGGAATTGCGGCATTAAAGAATCTCTTCACCGACACAACCTACAGAGTGGGGGCTAAACGTTATGGCATGTTGTTCAACACGACAACCCTCATTGTCGAGTCTCTGCCCGCATCGCCCTTACTCTTAGACTTAACTCTGCCAACCTACACATTAAGTGTTCACGCCTTGGATTCCAAAGACAGCGACGCAGCCGGAGTTGACATCAGAGTCTACGAATGGACTTCAGGTGTAACAACGCCACTTCAATCAATGGAGACGAATCTCACAGGGAAGGTCTTCTTCTCGCTGCCGTTTGGAAGATATGCACTCAAAGGCTTCAGAAGCGGCATCTTTCTTAGTGAGGCTGTAATAGACTTAGATGAGCCTTTGACGTTTACATTCAATCTTAGAACGCTAAATGTGGATGTAACCGTTTTTGTGTTCGACTATTTTGGGCAACCGATAGCGAATGCTGAAGTTAAAATTGAACGCAAAGCAGGGCAGAATTTCGAGATGCTTTCGAGCCAATTTACTGGAAGTGCTGGTTCAGTTCATTTTACATCCTTAGTGGGCGGAGAGTCTCGATTGTCAGTATACATAGCTGGCAAACGTGTCGGAGTCCAGACACAGTTTTTGGGTTCTGATTCAGACGAAGTGGTCTTTAGAGCTGGTGAATACGTCGCCTTGTTGGGATATCCTGTTGCGACTGGCGCATTTGCCTTGGGTGTCTTTCTTATACTCGCTCTAGTTGTTGTTGGGCTGACTTTGACTCGGAAGCGTATTTTGGGAATCTTTCGCAGGAAGCCTAAGCGATGATCTTCAAGAAAACTTTATTATCCACTTAGCTGTAGCCATAATTGTCGAGAAACAGTAAGAAACACCACTTGAAATGCAGGTTTGTTTTCGAGACAGGTTGTGTTGCTTTTGGCTGGAGTCCAATATTGTTCTCCAAAGTGCAACTTGTTCAGATGCGGCAAGAACGCCATGATGTATCGTAGCGACACGATTTGGTGCAGATGGACCGAAGAAGATTGCGACGTGGCGAGCTGCAACTTTGCCACCTGTGTCAAGAGACGTCTTCTTCCTCAGGGCGTATGCGGAGAAAGCGTGAAGAGAAAAACCGTAGAGACAGAACCAGAGAAAACCGTGATTCCAACTGTGAAACTGAAAGGCAAAGCTTTGCGCAAACTTGGCGAAAAAGAGATCTTCTGACTATTCTAAAGGAAATCAAACGACTAGATCTACTTGGGCACAACGTCTTGACCGTGCGCTTCGCTTTAGTCATTGTTATACTCTCATTAGCGACGGCAAATCCCGCTGCTGAATCTCAATTGAGGAAATATTGTCTCGAAGTTCGCGACGGCGCCTATTGCTTCTTCTACAAACAAGTGACAATGCTGTTCCCTCCGAATATGCAAAAATGTCATAAATTGAATGTGAAAATACTAAATGTGGGTTTGGTGTAAGACCTTATGTCTGGGAGAGCTCAGGCTGATATTGCACGTTTGTCGGCGGTTTTCGATGCGCTAGGCAATCCAGTTAGACTGAGAATATTGCAGCTTGTAAGTGAGACCAAAAGACCGTTGCACATTAAAGCTGTTGCCCGCTCCTTGCAGATGGATTATGCAGCAATATACCGTCACATAGACATATTGAAGAAGACAGGTTTGGTGCAGATTTTCGAAGTTGGACGTTCCAGAGTCTTGTCGCCTTTGCATAGCGACGCACTAGACCAGATTTTCATGCTCGCGCTGGAGATAACTTAGGGAATACTTCGGAAACTATTATGACTATTTTGCCATAAAGACTTCCACAAAAGATAAAAACACATTAGCAACAACACAAAACAATTCGCAGAGGTGTACGTCTTGAGCTTTTTCTACGTCAAGAGAAAGAGCGTTTTCATTGCTGGAACAGCCCTTTTGGGAGCCACTGTGATCGTTCTGGACTGGACATCTAAAGCGATTCCGGGCTTGAGGACACCCTTCATACCACCGTTGACGTTCCTTAAGTTTGATGTGCTCGGAATCCCAATGCTGCTTGCCTACTTTATGTTTGGTCTGCCGTCTGGAGCAATGTCAAGCATTGTAGCATGGTTCAGTATATCGTTTCGGGATCCCTTCAGTGGGTTCATGAAGTTCCTTGCGGAGTTCTCCACCATAATGGGCGTGTACGTAGTTTTGAGGATTCGTCGACCGTCAAGTTATTGGTGGAAGGCTCTGTCGATGATCTCAGGCGTCGTTGTCCGTGTCGGAGTTACAGCTGCGGCTAACCTGCTGCTTCTTCCCATCTTCACAACGACCAGAATGGAGTTCGTGCTTGCGTGGCTTCATTACTTCTCTTTGTTCAACGCTATACAAGGTGCGATTAGCGTGTTTGGGGGCTTCCTTGTCTACGAAGCTGTGGCGTCAAGGCTTCCTGCCTTGAAGATGAAGTAACCCGCGCCGGACCTTTTGTCTCCAATCTTGATTTGAGATCGTTGTTTTCCTCCATGTTTCGTGCTTGTGAGTATGTTGTAGTAAGACGCAAGATTTAAGAGAAAGCTGCTATACTACATGTATAGGAGAAGTACAATGGTACACTTGAAAATCTCTGGCATTAAGATAGGTGTAGGCAGAAAGCCCAAGGCTGACGTCATTCCTCCAGCTCCGCCATTATCCATTCCGCGCGGATACAATGTTGTTGAGAGAACCAGCCTCTATGAACCATTTGCTCATGCCGTGATTGTGCAGAGTCCCGCAACAGGTGAGTACAAGTACATTCTAGACGAGCTGCAATTGGATACATTCGAACGAGAAATCTACAATAAGATATTGGAAGTCTTGCTCGCTGAGATCAAGTCGCCACGGGAAGAAATAAAAAATCCCCGAGAGTTCTTCGACAATGAAGCCAAGAAGATAGTGGACAAGTACCGTATTAGTCTAGGTTGGCTTCCTGACGTATCTTGGTCGAAAATCATCTATCACGCAGAACGAGACTTGGTTGGCTTCAGCCATATTGACGCTCTTATGCGTGATCCAAACATAGAGGATATTTCCTGCGACGGTGTCACCAAGCCAGTGTATATTTGGCATAGAAAATATGAAAACCTTGAGACAAACATGTTCTTCAAAGACGATGAAGAGCTAGACAACCTAATCGTAAAACTAGTTCACATGTCAGGCAAACACGTAAGCTCCGCTTTCCCTATAGTTGACGCTTCGTTGCCGGGCAAACATAGGCTCGCGGTCTGCTATAGACGTGAAGTCACACCCTTCGGCACAACCTTCACGATCAGAAAGTTCAGGGAAGATCCGTACTCGATCATCGACTTGATCAATCTGGGCACTCTTAAAGAGGACGTAGCAGCGTATTTCTGGCTGGGACTCGAGAATAGGGCATCCATCATGGTGCTGGGTGGAACTGGTGCAGGGAAGACCACAGCATTGAATGCTTTGGCCTGTCTTATCCGCCCAGGCAGCAAGCTTCTAACAATTGAGGAAACGGCTGAACTCAACTTGTCACACGAAAACTGGGTCGCATTCATAGCTCGTCAAAGCTACGGCTTAGGCGAAAACCACAGCGGCGAAGTCTCTTTGTTTGATTTGGTTAAGGCGGCTATGAGGCATCGTCCGGACTATCTAATTGTAGGAGAGGTTCGAGGCAATGAAGCCTACGTGTTGTTCCAGGCTCTGGCGACGGGTCACGGTGGTATGTGTACGATGCATGCTGAAAGTGTGAGTTCAGCGGTTAAGCGGTTGACTCAGAGACCTATGGATATTGCTCCGGCTTACATTCCGTTGATGAACGTTATTGCTGTTGTTCAGCGTGTGCATCTGCCCAAAGCCGGGGAGATGAAAGCCTATAGACGTCTGACTGCGGTTGAGGAAATAGCAGATTACGAGAAGTATAAAAAGGCTTTCAGCTGGAACCCTGCCGACGATGAGTTTGCTTCCACTATAGACAAAGGCGTCCTGATTCCTACAATCGCGAAGAAGAATGGCAAGACGGAACAGGAAATCATGGATGAGCTGGTCAGACGTGAGAACGTGTTGAAATGGATGCGGGCGCACAAGATACGAAGCTATCGCGATGTCTCTGCTATAATCGCCGAGTACTATGCAAGACCAGATGAATTCTATCAGAAGAGGGTGGAAGCATTTGCCACTAGTCAATAGCCTAGAAGGCTGGTCCTACCGCATCTTCGGCGGTATAGCTCCCAAATTTCTAAGTAATATCTTCGAACTTAAGGGGAACCTCAAGAAAGCGGGAATGAAGATCTACGCAGAAACATATGTCACTATGATGTTTCTCTCTGCAGTTCTTACCATACCTGTCACCGTTGTAGCATTGATCCTTATTTACTTCACCAAACTGATTTTTCTTGTTTTTCTGGTTCCAATGCCTGTATTCGTTATGATAGTCTTCATGATCACACCTTCAATGAAGGCAGGGGAAAGGGCAAGTTCATTGGAACGGGAGATACCCTTTACGGCAGCATACATCACTGTGATGGCCACCGGTGGCATCTCGCCTTACATGAGCATTAAGCGATTGTGTAACGTCGACTTGATGCCTGCTACGAGGCGAGAAGCTAGAGAGATCATGCGTGATGTCGAGATATTCGGTATAGATCCTCTGTCTGCTCTCGAAGACTCAGCTAAGAATCATCCGTTGGACGTTTACCGAGACTTCATGGCGGGTTACGCCTCTACAGTCATAACTGGTGGAGACATAAGTCACTTCCTCGAATCCAAGACTCATGACATCTTTAAGCAGAGATCTCTGAGAATCAAGGCTGCAGCGGAACGTTTAGGCACATTGCTTGAGTCTTTCGTCATTGTCATGGTTCTGATGTCGCTATGCTTCTATATCCTGTTCAGTGTTGATGCAATTTACAGCACGGGCGTAGGGATGTACTCAACCATGATCTTGTACACTTATGTGTTCGCACCAATGCTCTCTCTTGTGTTCATATACTTGGCTCATGACATGCAACCGAAAAGTCCCGTAACTGAATACCGTCCCTACAAAGTTGCTGCTAT
>Ga0315314_1000377_pt1 | contig 52187 bp, 49 predicted proteins | sample TDP9_MG_FD_203631 | JGI IMG/M metagenome (GOLD analysis project Ga0315314, IMG submission 203631) | Freshwater sediment microbial communities from Lake Towuti, South Sulawesi, Indonesia - TDP9 | ecosystem: Environmental > Aquatic > Freshwater > Lake > Sediment | place: Indonesia: South Sulawesi... | reverse complement strand
CCCTCTTGTATTAGTTGCACCGCTCGCCGACGGCGGCGTTCCAGTTCTTCTGCGCTTCCTTTTGGTCTCATATATAAGGTATCGGAACATTTGCTTGCGTCACCTTAGAAAAACTGGAATCAATAATTATTATAATATATAGCTTTGTTTGGTGGAGTTCAACAAAAAAACTTGCGCGATTGCCAAAAAATGTGTACAGTGTGTACCCGTCGGGGGTCATAGAGGTCCTTTATGGTCTATTATATTGACGATCTGGATGCCAAGGTCAGCCAGGTCACATCTGCAATTGAAAACGAGCCGGGCGAGGCAGATTGGACTGCCTGGAAAAACGCTCTGCAAACCCGGCTTTACCGCAAACGTATCGAATAAAACAAAGATGAACTCCGAATAATGAACAAGGAATTTAGAAATGCGAAGTTCTTTGTTCGATATTCAATATTCAATTGTATTTGTAGCGGATATAGGTAAGGTTTTGAGATTGGCCCGGCCAGGCTTCCCCCCATAATAATTGGCCCGGCCGGGTCGTAGTCGTAGGGTGGACTGTCCGGCTACGGCTCGGCGCTTCGCCGAGACGAGTGCCCACCATTTCTTTTTGGTGTGCGGAGCACACCCTACCAGATCTATTTGCGGAAAACATTAAATGTAGATTAGTCGATAGGATTTAGCCAGGTTTTTTTGCATAGTGTGACAGCACTCTGTCACTTATTGCAAAAAAAATTTATGATTCCAAGAGTATAGATCCTGCTGACAATTTCAATTTTCGGGCGGTAGAAAGCAGATCGCAGTTTTTTTAGGACCATACCGAAGTTTGTAAATTGATAATTGGAGGGTTTTGATTTATAATTATTATAGGACAAAAAGTTGGACAAAAGTGCACATGGTAGAAATAAAACAGAGAACGAAGATATATACGGTCAGCCAGGTCAATTCGTTGATTAAAGAGATTTTAGAAAATAATCTACCTGGATGGCTGGCAATTACAGGCGAGATAACAGACTGGAAAAAGCATCATAGCGGGCACTGCTACTTTTCCTTGAAAGACGAATCCTCGCAACTGCCTTGTGTTATGTGGAAAAGCAACTTCAGCAAGCTCAAATTCGAGCCGGAAAACGGGCTGGCTGTGCTCGCCGAAGGCTACATCGACGTTTACTCGCCGCACGGCAAATATCAATTCTACGTTGAATCTATGATACCTGCCGGCATCGGAGCGCTGCAGTTGGCGTTCGAGCAGATGGTTAAAAAACTTCAGCGCGAAGGTCTTTTCGATGAAGCACATAAAAAGCCCTTGCCGCCTTATCCGCAAAGGATAGGGATATTGACCAGCGAATCGGGGGCGGCGGTGCACGATATAACCGACAGCATTCGCCACCGTTGGCCTTGCGTGAAATTGTTTTTGTATCCGGTGCCGGTGCAGGGGGAAGGGGCGGCCGAGCAAATCGCCGCGGCAATCAGCGACATAAACAGGCGCAATAAGCAGCTCAAGCTCGATGTTCTAATTGTTGGCCGGGGCGGCGGGTCGCTGGAAGATTTGTGGGCCTTCAATGAGGAAGTCCTGGCCCGGGCGATTTTCAACTCGAAGATACCCATCATAAGCGCGGTTGGCCACGAGGTTGACGTCACTGTAGCAGATTTGGTTGCCGACGCCAGAGCCTCGACGCCGACAAAGGCAGGCGTAGTCGCCGTTCCGGATATGCAGGAAGTGTTAGAGCAGTTAGCTAACTTTGGGAACAGATTAGCTTCAAAGGCACGAGCAAAAGTGCAGCTTTGCCAGGAAAATTTGCAGACCATTTTAGCAAGCGCGGTATTTAGAAAGCCGCTTTTAGTTGTTCGCGATGCCCAGCAGCAGGTAGATGAGTTGGGCGTTGAGTTGGCAGAAGTCATCAAAGAGCTATTAGTAAAGGTACGAGAAAAACTGCATAACTGCTATCAGCAGATAGTTAGGATTGAGCCGCATCGGCTCTTAGCAAGGAAAATAGTAGATCTGAATGATTTGAAAAATCGGGCAGCAACGGCGATAAAGACCGTAATCAACAGCCGACAGATGCAGCTTACGGCTCAGGAGAACCGTTTAGCAGGTTTAAATCCCAAATCGGTTCTGCAGCGGGGATACAGCATAACTACCGCTAAAAAAACAGGGCAACTTTTGAGGACTTCGCAGGATATTGAGGTTGGAGATTATTTAATTACCGAGCTCGCGAAGGAAAATTTGATTGAAAGTCAAGTGACGAAAAAGTATAACACTGACTAACACAGACTGATACGGAGTAACACTGAATTATGGCAGGCCAGAAGCAGAAAAATGATATAAGTAAGCTCAGCTTTGAAGAGGCGATTAAAGAACTGACTAACATTGTGGAAAAAATCGAGCAGGGCGAAATCCCACTGCAGGATAGCCTGGCGCAGTATGAAAAAGGAATGGCTTTGATTAAGCACTGCAGGTCAATTCTGCAAAAGGCAGAGCAGCGGATTGAGAAAATATCCAGAGAACAGGAGACAGAAGCTTGCCCCGAGCGCAGCCGAGGGGACAGAAGTCAGGATGGTAAAAAAGACACTGATTAACACCGATAAGCCAAACAGACGAAATCCGAAGCACGAAATCCGAAATCCGAAACAATACCGAAATTCGAATGTACAAATGTTCAAAACTTATTGTTTTGGTAATTTGAATTTAGGTAATTCGAATTTGTTTCGGATTTCGATATTCGAATTTCGAATTTGATAGAGGATTTGTTTCGGATTTCGAGTTTCGATATTCGGATTTACATAATACGCGAGCGTGGCGGAATTGGCAGACGCGCAAGGCTTAGGACCTTGTTCCCGTAAGGGAGTGGAGGTTCGAATCCTCTCGCTCGCAGTTGGTTGAAAGGATTTGCGTTAGGGAGCAAAACTTGTTCAGACAAAACATATTGAGTATTTTGCAGGCGGGACTTTTATTTTGTTGTGCCAACATTGCTAAGCCGGCAGTGACTTTAGTCTCTAACGGTCAGCCGAAAGCTGTGATTTTGCTATCCTCAAAACCCTCCCGTGCAGCAACCGATGGCGCAAAGATCTTAGCAGAGCATCTGCAGCAGATTTCAGGTGTGGTCTTGCCGATCCAGAAGGAAAACCAGATAAGAGGATTAAAAGTCATAGATGGCCGCATAGAACCTTTGGATAAGCCCATCGCCGAGTCATTTATCCTGGTCGGCGAAAGTGAGCTTGCTAAGAAGCTCGGAGCCACCAGCAAAGATTTGGGGCCGGGCGGTATCCTGATTCGCACCATCGGCAACGCTTTAATTCTTCTGGGGCCTGATGACGCGACACCTGCCGACTCGTTTGGCAGCCAATATGCCGTTACCACATTTCTTGAGCAGGAGATGGGCTGTCGGTATCTCTGGCCCGGAGAGAGCGGGAAGGTCGTACCCAAGCGCACAACAATAACGGTCAATTCAATCGATATTCAGTTTACGCCGATGTTGAAGCAGCGCAATGTTCGCTGGAGCGGCTACAGCGATCGTATTCAGCAAGGCCTCGACCGACTCGGCTTTACCAGAGAAGATTTTCTAAATGCCAGGGAGAAAGCTGCTCATACGGACGCTGAAAGTAGCGACTGGAGGGGCTGGCATCGAATGGGCGGCACGCTGGGCCTAAAGAGCGGCGATGGTACAATCCTACCGGCTGAAACCTGGGATAGATTTCTGCGTGAGCATCCCGAGTGGTTTGCAATGCAGTTGGATGGCTCGCGCTATTTTGACCCAAGCTGGGAAAGGCCGAGACTGTGCAAGTCCAACCCTGCTCTTATCGAGGCCGTCGCACAAGAAAAAATCAAGGAGCTAAATGCCAATCCAGGCCAAAAAAGCGTCTCATTGATAACTCAGGATGGCGGGGCAAAAGCGGGCTTCTGTATGTGTCCGGCGTGCAAGGCGCTGGACCCACCGGAAGGCAGACCCACAAGAATTTGGACCTACGACCACAAATCGCAGCGGCGTTACTCGTTCGATTATGTGTCACTGACCGACCGAATGGTCTATTTTTATAACGCCATCGCCGAGAAAGTTGCAAAAGTTTATCCTGATGTTCTGTTTACTGGGCAAGCCTACAGTGTTTATCGAGCACCGCCGGTCCGGCAAAAGCTGCACCCTAACATCGTCATTCGGTTTGTGCACAGCCCCAGCCATTATGCAGACGACCAGGTGCGACGTGAGGGGATGGAAGATTGGGACGCCTGGGCGGATGAAGCGCGCATAATATATTATCGTCCGAATTCTTTATTGTGGGGCCGGCACGAGGGGACACTCGGTATGTATGTGCATAAACTGGCGGAGGATTTCCGTCACATAGCTAATAATAAGTGTGTCGGCACCGATTTCGACTCTTGTATGCACCACTGGGCTACGCAGGGACTCAACTATTATGTGCTGGCAAAGCTCCACTGGAATCCGGACCTGGACGTTGATGAAGTGATTGATGATTACTGTCGGTCGGGATTTCAAGAGGCATTGCAGCTGATTAAGCAATATCTATTGCGGATTGAGCAGTTGACCAGCCAGACCGCTGCAAAAAAAAGAGACGGCGGCGAGACCAGCATAGATGTCACCGAGCCTTATACGCCACGAGTAATTGACCAGCTCCGCGCTATGTTGGATTCCGCGGATAAAGCTGCTGGCGATAGTCCTGCGGTGCGTAAACGTATCAAGTTTTTGCGTCTTGGGCTTGATTTTACGGAATTGCAGGCAAAAATCTATCGGATGCTCAGCTTAGAAAAGCAAAGACAGCTAAGTGCCGCTGAGAAAAATCAAGCCAGACAGCTTCTCGATCAGAAGTGGCTGATGATGCGCAATATCTTCCAGCAAGAGCACTTTGCGGTGAACGTGGCGGCTTTGTGCTGGGGCGAGTGGGAACGGTTCAAAAAATTAGGCTGGACAGGACCATCCCCGCAGCGCTGAAGTTAAATTAAAAATCAAAATGATCTGTAGAAAAGACTCACTGTCATTTCGACCGAAGCGTCCCTTCGGGACGCGAAGCGGAGAAATCTGCTCAAAAACAGATTTCACTTCGTGGCTCTCCGCTTCGCTTCGTGTCTCGACTCGCCTTCGGCTCGCTCGAAATGACAAATACTGTGTTTTCTACAAAGTTTTTTTATTTTTGATATTTCTTCTGTCGTGTGGTTCGTGCAGCCCATTTTTAGTTAAGTCGGCGTCCAGCCCGATTACCGGCATATTGGGAGCATTCCAGACAGAAGTGACAATGCTCCAAGAGCAACTGACGGACGCACAGGACAAAGAAATTCAAGGTTTGAGATTTGTCACCGGCACGCTGAAAGATAAAAAAGTCGTCGTCGCATGGACGGGGGTAGGTAAAGTCAACGCCGCGGCGACCGCGACATTGCTTATAGAGCACTTTAAGCCGAGCCAAGTAATCTTTACAGGTATTGCAGGCGGGATAGACCCCAATCTGGCTCCCGGTGACATCGTGATAGCTGAGCAAACCGCACATCACGATATGGGAACGATATGGCCAGATGGCTTTGACTATAGAGGGGTCGTTAATCCGCTCGATGGCCGGCGAAATCCTGTTTTCTTTCCCGCAGATGAGCGGCTGTTAGAATTGGCCGAAAAAGCAGCCAAGCAAGTTGCACTTAAGGCGATAGGCACACGCGGCCAAGAAGCACCCCCCAAGATTGTAAGAGGCGTGGTTGCTACCGGGGATGTTTTTGTAGCTTCTACCGAGAAGTGCAACGAATTGCGCCGTAAGCTCAAGGCTGACGCGGTGGAGATGGAGGGCGCAGCGGTGGCACAAATTTGCTATCAGCGGAAAATTCCACATCTTGTGGTACGCAGCATCAGCGATAAAGGCGATGAGAAAGCCAGAGAGGATTCGATGATGTTCCAGGAAATGGCAGCCCAAAACTCTGCCCGTTTTATTGTCGAGATAGTGGGCCTTCTGGATTAGAGATTGCAGATGGTCAACGAATATTTTCAACTGCGAGAAAAACAAACAAGCGTTAGAATCGAGATTGTAGCTGGATTGACGACGTTTCTTACAATGGCGTATATCATTTTTGTCAATCCAGCCATTCTGAGCGCAGCAGGTATGGATAAACAGGCACTGATAATTGTCACCTGCATAGTAAGCGCTATTATGACGATTATCACTGGTTTATTTGCAAATGCTCCAATAGCTATGGCTCCTGGAATGGGGCTGAACGCTTTTCTTTCCTATAGTCTTGTGCTGGGCGGCAAAATCACCTGGCAGACGGCCCTGGGAGTAGTATTTCTTTCGGGCCTATTGTGTTATCTGCTGACCTTGCTGGGTTTGAGAAAACGGCTGGTTGAGGCAATCCCTGTTAGCCTGGTCTCGGCTATATCGGTCGGGATAGGTTTATTCATCACCTTTATCGGTCTGCGTAATATGGGGATAATTATTAAAAACGAAGAGACACTCGTCTCGGCAGGGCCGGTAACTGCGAAGGTGCTGATAGGTCTTGCCGGTCTGCTTGTAATGGCCTTTCTGGAGATAAAAAGCATAAAAGGCGCGCTACTGATCGGTATAATGTTTTCTACCGTTCTGGCAGTTGTCTTAGGCTACGTCCAAAAGCCGACAGAACTGCTCTCTTTTAGCTTTGGCATCAGCTCTGTGGCGTTTAAGCTTGATATTTTAGGAGCATTTAAGTGGAGCTTGTTTGGCAGCATCTTTGCTTTGATGTTTATGGATATGTTCGACAGCATTGGGACACTGGTTGCGTGCTGCCATGAGGCCAAGATGGTAGATGAGAAAGGCACTATTAAAGGCTTGGATCGTTTGCTTGCAATCGATGCTGCAGCGAGCGTGTTAGGTGCGGCGCTTGGGACATCGACCATCACCTCATACATCGAATCGGCTGCCGGAATTGAAGAAGGAGGACGAACGGGATTGACTTCTCTGGTTACGGGTGTCTTTTTCCTGCTGGCGATTCTCTTTGTTCCGATCGTGGGAATTGTGCCGGAATACGCAACGGCCCCGGCTCTTGTTATGGTGGGGCTATTTATGATGAAAGAGATCAAGCGGATAGACTTTGTGAACCTGGAAGAAGCATTTCCGGCCTTTATCATAATGGTGATGATAGGATTGAGCTACAGCATCAGCATAGGGTTGGCATTCGGATTTATTTCATTTGTTGTGATAAAGATATTATCGGGCAGAGCCAGGGACGTAAAACCTGCGATGTGGATTATTGCAATTCTGTCTGTAATCTTTTTGATGCTGTAAGGAGATTATGCAATGGGGAAAGTTTACATTGGAGTCAATCTGGAGTTCGTGCGGCACGCGGATAAGCCTTTTGAGTGGGCAGTAGAAAAGGCGGCAGAATTGGGCTACAAATATATTGAGCCGTGGGTCCACTGGGGGCGAGAGCTGATGAGCGAGGCGGGCTACTATATGACTGTATCGATGTTAGACGACCCTTATCGTATCAAGCGAGCCTGCGAGAAAGCTGGCGTAAAACTTTCTGCCTTTTCGTCGCATACGCCGCTCTGTAAGCCCGATATTAGCACCAACTACCTCAAGCAGGCGATCCGTTTCGCCGCCGAATGTGGTGCACCGGTGGTCTGTACGGATGAAGGGCCAAAGCCCACCTGGACTACCGAAGAAGAAGACCATGTTTTGATGCGGTATGTCCTGACCGAGGCCGCGGCAGTTGCCGAGGCTCGTGGCGTTCTGATCGGCCTTGAGCCGCATCAACAGTACAGCAAAAGTCCAGATGGTCTGGACAAGATTTATAAGCTGGTTGATTCTCCAGCTATCGGGATCAACTTCGACACCGGCAATGCTTACCTTAGCGGCCAGGATCCTACTGCATGGCTGCAGCGTGTCACAGATAGACTCGTCCACGTTCACGCCAAAGATATTTCCGTGCAGCATTCTAAGGCCGAACGCGGCAAAGTTACAGGGACACCAGCGGGCTGTGCCTGTGGTGACGGAGTTATCGACTGGAAAAAGGTGATCCGGATTTGCAAAACCGCACCGCGTGACATCGTGCTAAGCGTCGAGTGCGGCACTATAGAGCAAGCAGAAAAAAGTATAAAGTATCTCAAAAAGTTGGTGTAGTAAATGAACCTGCCTCAGAGAAAAAACCCCCAGTAAAACTGGGGGCTAAATATTTAGCCCCGCAATCCTTCGACCCGGCTCAGGACGGGTTTATTGCGGGGTTTGCAAGTTGAACATAGAATTTTTCGAGGAATGTTGCAGTTAGACAGTCGATTGGAGTATTATGGTCTCAATGGATAAGAATGAAGACCTGATCGATGCTGTTCTCGGACGGGCCAGCCAGGTGAAAGGCCGAAAGATGCTGACGTGTGCGGAGGCCTTTGAACTGGCCCGGCAATTCCAGGCAGAAATCATCGAGATTGGGCGTATCTGCAATCAGCACAACATAAAAATCTGTAAATGTCAGCTTGGCTGTTTTCCATGATAGGACCGGGAACAACTAAAAACTCAAAACTAACAGCTTTGCTGTTATTCCCTCGCTACGCTCAGGACGGCGTCTGAGCGAAGCGAAGAATCTACTGATTTGAAAGAGGACAAAATGAAAAAAGAATACATTTTAGCAATTTTGTTTTTCAGCGGACTGTGGGGTATGTCGGAGGCAGTTTTGGGCGGTGCTTTATATCGTGCTGATGTACCTTATGCGTCAGTTCCGTTGACTGTCATTGGCTTTATCATACTGACTTTTGCCGGAGTATATTTCCCGCAAAAAGGCACCGCCACGCTTATCGCCGCATGTGCGATGTTGTACAAGTTTCTAAATGCTCCATTTTTCCTCTGTCATCTTCTGGGAATCCTTTTGATGGGCATGTGCTACGATTTGTTTTTCAACGTATTTAAGATAAATAATAGATCGTTTTCTGCGGTAGCAGCTACGTATCTTGGCTATACTCTTTTTGCCTTGCTGATTACTTATGTTTTTAGGTATGAACATTGGACGCAGGCAGGATTTGCCGAAGTGCTGAGACACGTTGGAATTGACGGCAGCATGGCTGCTTTGGGATGTGCGGTTTTTGTGCCTTTAAGCCTTCGTCTGGGTGAACAGTTCAAAGCGAAGTTTGCCACACCTTTTAGATTGCAGTTAGGATTGGCCCCGCCAAGTATATCAGCGCTTACTATTGGAGTGTGGGTCTTAGGCGTAACGATGTATTTCATAAATTAGTTTTTATCTCTGTTTAGCCGTCGCCGGCACGGCGACGGATAGTCTTATGACATTGGTGCCAACCAAGCTGATTCTGTGGACAGGAAAGAAACACAGCGGCAAAACAACAGGTGCTTTCAAACTTGTTGAGACTGTCCGCAATGAAGGATTTACTGTAGCAGGGCTGTTGGCACTTTCGTTATATGATAATGATAAGTTGATCGGTTTCGATGCTTTCGATCTGCAAAGTGAAAATCGAGCACCTCTGGCAAGACGTAGGATAGAAACGAACCCCGCAATGAATTGCGGGGCTAAATATTTAGCCCCGCGTTTTACGCGGGGTTTGAGACAGAGTTTTGCCGATTTGCTCCCGGACGGAATAAAACTCGGCAATGCTGCTCTGAATCCAATTGCTACCAGCTCTGCTGATCTTATCATTGTTGATGAATTTGGGCCATTGGAATTAGACAGCCGCGGCTGGCGCAAGAACATTGATTCGTTATTGGCATCAAGTAATGGCGTGATACTGCTTGTCGTCCGCCAAGAATTAATCAACGCAGTTAAGCAGTTGTACAGAGCTATCCCCAGCCGGGAGATTATGGCGTCTGAACCAACTTCCTTTGCTCAGATAATCGCTCTATTGAAGAATGGGCGACAGGGAAAATTAGAGTAAAATGATTAGGCTTGGTGGAATGTTGATGATTGGCTCTGCTGGAGCAAACGTAGGTAAGACCGAGTTAGCCTGCGCGCTTCTCCAGAAATTTGGCAAAAGCACGGACATCATCGGCGTAAAGGTTACTACGATAAAGGCCAAAGACGGACGATGTCCTCGCGGCGGTCAGGGCTGTGGAGTTTGCTCATCACTGGATGGCCAGTTTCACATCACCGAAGAAATTAAGACCGATTCAGGCAAAGATACAGACAGACTTTTAGCTGCCGGTGCGAGGCGGGTTTTCTGGCTTCGAGTTATGAAAACCCATCTTAAAGAGGCCGTAGCTACCCTGCTGGATATAATTGGGCCTGATGCGATTTCTATCTGCGAATCAAACTCGCTAAGGCTCGTCGTCGAGCCGGGACTATTTCTAATGGTCAAGCGTCAAGATTCCAAAGCGTGGAAAAGTTCGGCAAAAAGTGTAAAAAAATATGCTGATAGAATCATAGTTTCCACAGACAGCTGCTACGATTTTGATCTTGACCGTATACAACTGATTGCAAGCAGATGGACAATTCAAGAAAAAGCAACAGCTATAATTATGGCAGGCGGTGACAGCCTTCGTATGGGTGCCGACAAAACTATGTTGCCGATAGATGGTCAGCCGATGATAGAAAAAATCGCAGAGCAGCTTCGCGGTTCGTTCGAGCAAATTCTCATAAGTGCCAATGAGCCTGACAAATTTGCACATCTTTGCTTGGAAGTTATCCCGGACAGAATTCCGGGACAAGGCCCTTTGATGGGTATAGCTTCAGCTCTACAGGCCTCAGCTAACGACGTCAATTTTGTAGTGGCCTGTGACATCCCGCATATAAAGCTGACCTGCGTCAGAAAGATGCTCGCGGAGGCCAAGAAAGCAGACTTGGTTATTCCAACTACCGGTGATGGAAGATATGAGCCTCTCTTTGCAGTTTACCGCAAAAGTGCGCTTGGGGCTATAAATGAGGTGTTGTCATCAGGAGGGCGCAAAATAAGCGACGTGTTCAGCCGGTGCAGGGTTAAATATATTGAGCTTGCCCCCGATCAAGTCGGGGGTGCAGAATGGTTAACCAACCTCAATACAATGGCTGAGTATGAAGAATACCGCAAAAGGTACGATGCTCAAATTTGATGATGCGTTTGAAGTTGTGATGAGTTTCGCTCGTCGGCTCGGCAGCGAACGTGTTGACATCGATCACGTTTTGAATCGAGTGCTGGCAGAGGATATTGTCTCAGATATCGACGTCCCGCCTTTTAACAAATCGGCTATGGACGGCTTTGCTTGTCGCCGAGCAGACCTTGCAAATGAGCTTACTGTGATTGAGACAATTCCTGCTGGAATGATGCCGAGAAGGACGATTGGGCAGGCTCAGTGTGCTAAAATTATGACCGGGGCGGTGGTGCCCGAAGGGGCTGACTGCGTGATTATGGTCGAACATACCGAAAGTGTAGCGGAAAATAAGATTCAATTTACCGGCAGCGGCACGCAGGACAATATTTGTCTAAAAGGCGAGGATATAAAAAAGGCAGAGGTAGTTCTGGCGCGCGGCCAGTTGATTAAAGCTCAGCACATTGCGGTGCTGGCGAGCGTCGGCTGTGTCGAGCTGGAAGTCGCATTGCAGCCGAGGGTCGGCATTATAGCCACGGGTGACGAGTTGGTTGAACCGCGTAAGAAACCCGCAGCCTGGCAAATAAGAAACAGTAACGCATACCAATTAGCTGCTCAAGTAGCATACGCTTCTGCCGTGCCCACAGATTATGGAATTGTTCCTGATACCGAGCAAGCCATCGACGCTGTGCTCAAAAAGGCTGTAGCCGAAAATGATGTTGTGATTGTCTCAGGCGGAGTATCGGTAGGCGACTACGACCTTGTTCGAGAGATTCTCCGGAAAAACAATGTTAAGCTGCTATTTGAGAAGGTCGCGGTCAAGCCCGGTCGGCCTACGGTCTTCGGAATAAAAAATCTAACCGCAGAGAACGCTGAGTCCGCAGAGAAAAAGAAAATGAATTATGAGCGACGAGATACGCGATTTGTATTTGGGCTGCCGGGTAATCCGGTATCGGCCTTTATCATGTTTGAACTGTTGGTGAAACCTTTTCTTTTCAGGATGATGGGACACGATTATAAGTCTGCTGTTTCACATAGGCAGCTCGAAAAGACAATAACAAGGAAAAGCACAGAAAGAGATTCGTGGCTGCCTGTTGTATTTACTGATAGCGACAAGGTAAGAAAGATCGAGTATCACGGTTCTGCGCATATTAATGCGTTGTGCAAGGCCGATGGTTTAATTTGCATCCCTGCAGGCGTGGCTGAAATCAAAGAGGGGGCAACCCTTGCTGTTAGACAGATTTAATTCCCAAATGAAGTAGCACAACCATCCTGGTTGTGATTATAATTTCACAAGCTGGAAGCTTGTGCTACCAAGAACAGACTCATGAGCCAGATTGGAGGTAAAATGTTCATGAAAGAATCAGGCGGGATGATTGATATAAGCGGCAAGAAAGTTACGCAACGCACCGCGACAGCCAGCGGATGCGTGGTTCTCACAGAGGAATTGTTTGAGGTTCTGCGAGAAGGAAAGTCGCCCAAAGGTGATATTCTTGAAACAGCAAAAATAGCTGCGATAAATGCAGCAAAGGCAACGCCATCGTTGATTCCGATGTGTCATCCTATTGGCATTGAGGCGGTGAAGGTTAATTTTGTGATGGACCAGATAAACAAATCGGTTTCTGTGAATGTGAAGGTTAAATCCTCGGGCAAAACCGGCGTTGAAATGGAGGCTTTAACAGGGGCAAGTGTAGCCTGTCTTACCATTTATGACATGCTCAAATACAAGGGCAAAGAAATGATAATCAGTGAAATAAAGTTAATAGAAAAAAGTGGCGGCAAAAGTGGCAACTATAAAAGGAAAAATTAAAGCCATATCGATCTCCAAAGACCGGGGCACAAAAAAATACAACATACAATCGGCTAAGCTGAAAGCCGGCTTTGGCATAGAAGGTGACGCCCATGGCGGCAACTGGCACAGGCAGGTCAGCTTGCTGGCTGAAGAATCTATCGCGAAACTCAGAGCAAAAGGAGCGAACGTAAAAGAGGGAGATTTTGCCGAAAATATTACCACAGAAGGGATTGACCTGCAGTCTCTAAAAATCGGTAGTATTCTCAAACTTGGCCCGGAAGCTTGCGTCCAAATCACTCAGTTTGGCAAAGAATGTCACAATCGGTGCGAAATTTTTCAGCAAGTCGGAGACTGCGTTATGCCGCGAGAAGGCGTTTTTGCAAGAGTGACAAAGTCGGGGACAATTGCGGTCGGTGACACTATAGAGGTGGAAGCTTGCGATGATTAAAGTTGCCATATTGACAGTTTCTGACAGTTGCGCGCAGAAAAGAAGAGAGGACTTAAGTGGGCAAACCATCAAGGAAATGCTGCCGCCCGATAGGTTCGAGATTTGTGAGTATAAAATCGTCGCTGATGAGCAAAAAGACATCGAAAATGCCCTTATTCATTTTTCCGATAAGTTAAAAGCCGATATTGTTTTTACTACCGGCGGGACCGGGCTTGGGCCTCGCGATGTCACGCCGGAGGCTACAGCTGTGGTGTGCCAAAAAATGGTTCCTGGCTTAGCGGAAACTATGAGGCTGGAAGGATTAAAGAAAACCAAAAACGCTATGCTGTCACGGGCTGTGGCAGGCCTTCGCAGAAATACACTTATAATCAATCTTCCTGGCAGCCCAAAAGCGGTTAAAGAGTCTCTGGAAATAATATTAGATGTTTTACCCCATGCCATGGATATGCTGCTTGGCCGAGGACACGACTCGTAAATCGTGGTTCGTGAAGCGTGAAGTGAGATACGAATAGAAAGTACGAAACTAGATGGCTCATGAAGGTCTGTGGCAGCAACTTGCTGAACTTGATGGCTACAAAACGGCGGTAAGAGCCCAGTGTCAATATCTTACCGAGCCTGAGCGTTATTTTGTTAAACTGCTAAACACCGAGTACGTAGTTGATCTGGCAGATAAGCAGATTTTCTCTGTAGGGTGTGCCCCGCACACCAAAAAAGAAATGGTGGGCACAGCCCACCCTACGACTTCTGAGCCAGCAGGGTTTCTCCAGCAGCTTTGCGTTCTTGCATATCTAATAAACGCTCAGGATTTACCGCTGGCCAATAAACTTGTCCAAGCAGAGGTTCTACCTGGCGGGCAGTTTTTTTTCCGCGGCATCCACAGCTTACCTGCCGAAAAATTAGAAAAAGCCTTCGGCGAGCATCCCGAAGCTTTGCACCAGATTGCCAAACAGCTTGGTGCTAAAGTTCGTGAATTCGGCGATGCTTCGATTGAGTTTACTGTGTTGCCCCGCATACCGTTGACTGTAGTGGTTTGGAAAGGTGATGAGCAGTTCAGCGCCCGAGCATCAATATTGTTCGACCAGACCGCTGCAGCGCAGCTACCATTAGATGCCTTGTTAGCAGCCGTCAATCTAACGGTAGAGGCATTAGTAAATGCTTCTGCTGCCAGCGGTTAAACTGCCCAAAAAGTGTAAAGTGTCTAAAGTTTGGAGTGCCTAAAGTAAGGATATCAGAAGATCAGGAAATCAGGGTGCAGGATATAAGAGGATCAGGTTATCGGGGGGAAATAATCTGTCGGCTGCGCTCGGGACAGGCCTGATGTCCTGATAACCTGATGCCCACTACCTGGTAGCCTGATACCCCGATAACCTGAAATTTTAGCTCACTTTATGCACTTTAGCCTGGGGTCTCTGCCCTGCTCGGCTTGCTGTCATGGCAGCGAACACCTTTGGTGAGCTTGCGTATAAAAAATCGAGCCCCCCGATTTAATCAGGAGTGGTTAATGGAGAAAAAAAGTAAAATGCGGCCAACCGCCCTTGACAGCATCACAGAAAAGCACTAAAATTCGGGATTCGCGGTTTTGTCTGATTTTACTATTTATGTTCGGGGCACGCACGGCTAAGATAGCGGGCCGTTATTATATTGCTAATGCAAGGTCTAAAAATAGCAATTGGCGGCAAAGGAGGCGTGGGTAAGACCACAGTCTGTGCTGGTCTGGCACAGCTATTTGCTCAGAGCGGTCTTGATGTTTTAGCTATAGACGCTGACCCAAACGCCAATCTTGCTTGCGCTTTTGGTATCCCTGCCGAGCAGAGTCCGGTGCCGCTTATCAAAATGAAAGAGCTGATCGCCCAGCGCACCGGAACCTCAAAAGACGCTGTGGGGACATATTTTAGGTTAAACCCTAAGGTCAGCGATTTGCCAGAAAAGTACTGGCTGGAGGTTAGTAGAACCGAACTTGGGGCACAGGTCACGAGCGACGGGTCACGGTTGAAATTGCTGGTTTTGGGAGCTATCACCCAGGCGGGCGGTGGCTGCGCCTGTCCCGAAGGGGCGTTTCTAAAGGCGCTGCTCACACACACGATATTGCAACGGCAAGAACTGGTCTTGGTCGATTTGGCTGCCGGCGTCGAGTTTATGGGCAGAGCCAGCGTTCAGGGTATAGACGCACTGGTAGTAGTCGTTGAGCCGGGCAGCAGAAGCATTGAAACGGCTAATAATATGGCTAAGATGGCCGTAGATTTGGGAATCAAAAATATCGCCGCGATTGCTAATAAAATCACCGAAACCGCGCAAATAGAGGCGATAAAAGCTCAGTTGAAAGGTATAACTCTGCTGGGGGCTATCCCGTATAGCAGATCTATCCAGCAAGCAGACCTGAAGCGCAAATCGGTGATTAGAGCCGATGTAGAATTTGTACAACAATTGAGAAAGACAAAGGATACGTTAGTAGATTTGATTTCTTCTGGCGCTGGAACCCCCCAATAAATTGGGGGGCTAAATATTTCGCCCCACGTTTTACGTGGGGTCTTTTCTGGAGACCAAGATGGGTAAAGCCATAATGGTGATTGTCGAAAAATGTTTAGCTTGCAAGGGCTGCGAGATAGCATGTGCATTGGCGCATTGTAAATCGCAAGTTCTCGAAGAAGCAATAACAGAGCAACCCAAACCCCAAAGAAGGGTAACGGTCGAGGCCGCAGGGGAATTGGGTGTGCCCATGCAGTGCAGGCATTGCCAGGATGCTCCGTGTATTGCGGTTTGTCCGACGGCGGCAATGCATCGAGAGCAGGTTGATGGGCCGGTTTTGATTGACCAGGAAAAGTGCATCGGCTGCAAGTTCTGCATTATGGTTTGTCCCTTCGGTGTCATCAATGTCTCTAATAGCGGCAAGGCCATAGTCAAGTGCGACCTTTGCATTGAGCGACTCAAGGTCGGTGAAGAACCGGCTTGTATCGAAGCCTGTCCTACCAAAGCTCTATTATTAGCCGACGAAAAAGATTTAGCAGCCGGCAGACGACAACGCTCTGCCAAAGAACTTGCCGGGAAAAACCCCACGTAAAACGTGGGGCTAAATATTTAGCCCCGCCTTTTAGGCGGGGTTACTTTGTCAAGCAATATAGAAAAAGAAAAAAGAGAATATTTAATGATTACCGTAACCGTATGTGTGGGCAGCTCCTGCCACATCAAAGGTGCCCGAGAGATGATAGCTCGTTTTAACGAATTTTTGACCAAAGAAGGTCTTGAAGATAAGGTTGAGTTGAAGGGCTCGTTCTGTATGGAGCGCTGTGGTGAGGGTATTAATTGGCAGATTAACGATGAGGTTTTAAGCAGTCCTAGCGTCCAGGCAGGGGCCGAGATGTTCCGAAAAAAAGTTCTGGGGCTTCTGAAGACCTAAATATTTAGCCCCCCAATTTATTGGGGGGTTCTTGGAAAATTTAATATGGAACTTCCCACACCCGTCACCGGCGGGGCACATACTAGCGCGATATTGCAGCACACGCCTAACGGTGTCCTTCTGGTGGATAAACAGACACGTATCCATTTTGTTAATCCGGCTTTCAGAATTATGTTCCGATGTGCCGACGATGAACTTATGGGCCGCAAGGCTGTGGAATTTGTCCACTCTGACTGTTTCGAGCGTGCCATCGCCGCGGGCGGATCGCTTATGGTCAAACAGAGTATTCCTGAGCACGGAGTTAGCTTCCGCGTCGGCATCTTTCCCATCGAGGGCGAGGACCCTTCGACAGGCTCAGGGCAGGCTCTGTACTGCGGCATTTTCATCGATATCTCCGAGGAGGAAAAGGCTCGAAAAGACTTTCTTGATCTGAAGGCGCAGACACTAAAACGAGCGCAGGAAGTAATCTCACGGCAAATGCAGACGGTACAGGAAATAGCCAGACTTCTGGGTGAAACAACAGCGGAGACCAAGGTGCTTTTGATGAAACTTATGTCCCTTTATCAGGAAGAAGGTCAGTAATGAAATTGTTTTACGAGTGGGGTACAAAGCAGATTCAAAAATACGGCGAAGAACTCTGCGGCGACAACGTAGCTATCGCCCGTGATGCTGATTCCATTACGCTTGCTCTTTCTGATGGACTGGGAAGCGGGGTCAAAGCCAATATTCTGTCTATCCTGACCACGCAAATCGTTATCCATTTGATGGAGAATGCACTGCCTCTAAGTGAAGTGGTGGAAACTCTTAGTAAGACACTGCCTGTATGCGAGGTCCGAAAGCTCGCTTACAGTACATTCGCTATTGGACAATTCTTCACGGAGGGGCACGCACGGGTGGTGGAATTCGACACGCCACCGGTTATTGTGTTGCGGCAGCGAAAGTCTATCCCAGTTGCCTACGAGGAACGGGAAATCGGAGGCAAGATTATCCACCAATCGGACCTGAAGCTTCAGATGGGGGACTGGGTTGTTTTTGTCTCTGATGGTGTGGTGAATGCTGGCATAGGCGGACTTTATCCGATGGGATGGGGCTTCGATCAGGTGGTGCGGTTTCTCGAACAGCACTGTCATCCTGACCTTTCCGCACAGGCTCTTGCCGACAAAGTTGCCCAGGCCGTCTGGGACCTGTACTGTAATAAGCCCGGCGACGATGTCAGTGTAGCTGTCATAAAGGCTCGACGCAAGCTTATGGCCAGCATATTAACTGGCCCGCCCACAGACCGAAACCTCGACGCAGAGATAGTGGCCAGATTTGTGCAACGCCCTGGGTTTTTAGCGGTTTGTGGGGGAACGACGGCAAAGATTGTCGCCCGTCATTTGGGCGGCAAGTCACTGGAAGTGGACCTATCTACCATGAAGCCCGATGTTCCGCCGCTGGCCAGGCTGGATGGTATTGACCTGGCGACTGAAGGAACCTTGACCCTTACCAAGACCCGTGACCTTCTTGCCTCGGCAGCAGACAAGCAAACAGTAAAGTTCCAAACCGATGGTGCCTCTGCGGTGGTCCGCTTATGTCTTGACGTCGACCACATCCATTTTATTGTGGGCCTGAGTGTCAACCCCGCCCACCAAAATCCCGACCTACCCCGGCAACTGGGTATGAAGCTGGCTGTGGTGCGGGAAATTGCCGAGGAACTCCGTAACAGAGGTAAGGAGGTAACTATCGAGACAGTTTAGGACTATAGAATATGGCAGATGAAGATGAGCTTATAGAACAAATAATCAGCCGCTACGATGGAGAGGTTGGGATGCTCATACCTATGATGCAGGACCTTCAGGCGGAATGTGGGTATCTGCCCGTAGAGCATCTGCGATGTTTGGCCGGTCGGCTTAATGTACCGCTCAGTCGTATCTACGCTGTGGCGACATTCTATGCGTCATTTCGCCTTGCACCGAAGGGAGCACATGAGGTAACGCTTTGCATGGGCACGGTCTGCTACCTTAAGGGTGCTCCGAGGATTTGCGATGGAATCTGCCGAGAATTTCAGGTGGAACCCGGCGGGACTACGCCGGATCGGCTTTTCACCCTGCAGGCGGTTAACTGTGTAGGCGCCTGTGCCCTTGCGCCGCTAATGATAGTAGATGGGAAATACTATGACGGAGTTACTACGGAATCGGCACTTGAAATTCTGCACGGGCTTGCTCCTGCTGAAGGAGCAGCACAGGCTGGGACAAAGCCTGCCGCCAGCAAAGCCGAAGGGGAGGCTGCAACATGATAAGTGCGCCGGCTAAATTCACAAGCCCTGCTGATATCGAAAAATTTGCGCTGGTCTTGCGCAGCGACGTGGACCGGCCAGCCAAATCGGTGAGGGTCTGCATTGGGACCGGTTGTTCTGCCAAAGGTTCGCGCAGGTTGCATGAGCTTTTTTGTGAGGCGGCACAAGCGGCGGGCCACGACGTTCGCGTCGAGGCAAAATGTGTCGGCTGTCACGGATTCTGCCAGCGCGGCCCTATAGTAGTGGTCGAGCCTGGAGGAATTTTCTACCAGCGCGTTGAGGAGCCGGATGTAGCGGAGATTTTCCGTGAAACCGTGCTTGGGGCAAGAGTGGTCCAGAGGCTGTTGTATGAGGACCTCCGCACAGGAAAAAAGGCGCAGCGCTCTGACGAGATACCATTCTATAATGTTCAGCAGCGCATCGTATTGGCCAATAATGGCCTGATCGACCCGACGAAAATTACCGACTACATTGCGCAAGGAGGATACATCGCTCTTTGCAAAGTTCTTTCCGCAATGACGCCGCAAGAGGTGATTTCTGAAATAGAGGTGTCTGGATTAAGGGGTCGTGGCGGCGGGGGATTTCCAACCGCACGAAAATGGCGCTCCTGTCGTGAGGCAGAATCCGCCAATGGCGGACCCAAATATGTTATCTGCAACGGCGACGAGGGCGACCCAGGAGCTTTCATGGACCGCTCAATTATGGAGGGCAATCCTCATTCCATCATCGAGGGTATGCTCATCGGGGCATACGCCATTGGCTCAGAGCACGGCTATATCTATGTCCGCAACGAATATCCCCTCGCTGTTGAGCACCTCAAAATTGCGATCGCGCAAGCCCGGGAAGTAGGACTACTGGGCGAGAATATCCTGGGCAGTTCGTTTTCTTTCGATATCCGGATTAACCGCGGTGGCGGGGCGTTTGTCTGCGGCGAGTCCACCGCGCTTATGGCATCACTGGAAGGACGCACGGGTGAACCCAGAGCAAAATATGTACATACCGTAGAAAGTGGGCTCTGGGAAAGGCCTACTAACCTTAACAATGTGGAAACGTGGGCCAATGTTCCGCAAATCATAAACCGGGGTGGAGAATGGTTCGCCAGCATCGGAACGGAAAAGTCCAAAGGAACCAAAGTATTCAGCCTGGTCGGTAAAGTCAAAAATACAGGGCTGGTAGAAGTTCCTATGGGCATAACACTGCGGCGTATTATTGACGAAATTGGTGGTGGCATACCCGACGGTAAGCGCTTTAAGGCAGTGCAAACCGGCGGCCCATCCGGCGGTTGCATACCTGCTGAGCACCTCGATGCACGCGTGGACTTCGATGAGCTGACCAAACTCGGCTCTATGATGGGCTCCGGCGGTATGATTGTGATGGACGAGGATACCTGCATGGTCAACGTCGCGAGGTACTTCACCGATTTTCTCCTGAATGAATCCTGCGGCAAGTGCACTCCCTGCCGGGAAGGCTTAGCCCAGATGACACACATTCTCAATCGCATAACCAAGGGAGATGGAGAAGTCGGCGATGTCGAAGAGCTGGCTCACCTGGCGGTGCTTTTAGAAGGATCGTCTCTGTGTGCACTGGGTAAAACTGCTGCAAACCCCGTTATGTCCACCATACGTTATTTCCCCGACGAATACAACGCGCACATTTTGGATCGGCGTTGCCCGGCCAAAGTTTGCCGAGGTTTGTTCCGTTACCAGATTGACCCGGAGGCTTGCAAGGCTTGTGGTATTTGTTTGAAAAATTGCCCAGCGGATGCAATTACGGGCAAAAAGAAGGTTCCCCACGTAATTAACCAGGAAAAGTGCACGCTCTGCGGAACCTGCTACGAAAAGTGTCCCTTTACGGCAATACTAAAGGTATGAAGAATTGTATAGAGCGATTATTAAAAATACGAAATCCGAAGCACGAAATCCGAAACAAATTCAAATAACCAAAATACAAAATTCAAAGCGAAATGTTTTGAACATTTGATATTTGAATTTTGATATTGTTTCGAAATTCGATTTTCGGATTTATATAGGATTAACCAGTGCCTACGGTAACTATAGATGGACGTAAGGTTGAGGTTGAAAAGGACGCAACGATTCTGGATGCCGCTAAAAAGGCTGGAATCTGGATCCCGACGCTTTGCTACCACCCCGCTATCTTGCGCGACGCATCGTGTCGGCTTTGTATGGTGGAGCTTGACCGCGGCCCCGCACCAATTGAGCCAGCATCTGCGCAGCCGACCGGCGGTAAGGTCAAGTTATCCGCCGAGGGACAATCGGTGCGGGGGAGACAATTAGTTACGGCCTGCAATTACCCAGTGCGGCGTGACATTGTGGTGCATGTTGAAAGCGACCGGGCCAAACAGGCACGTCAAGGCGTGATGGAGCTTTTGCTCGCAAGGGCGCCGGAAAGCCAAGAACTTAAAGCATTAGCTGAGCGTATGGGTGTTGTGAAAACACATTACCCAACAGTCACAGAAAGTCAGAGAAATTGCATCCTGTGCGGCTTGTGCGTACGAGTATGTGAGCAGGTTATCGGACGGGCTGCTATTGGTTTTGCCGGACGTGGCGCCGAGCGGACCGTGGCGGCGCCTTTTAGGCAGCCTTCCGAGGATTGCATCGGCTGTGGAGCATGCGCCGCTGTTTGTCCGGTGGGGACTATAAAAGTAAGGATTCATCAGGATACGCAGGAGGTGGAGATTTCGCCGTTTAAATCGCGTGCGAAGTTACTCCTCTGTCAGGAATGCAAGCGGCCCATTGTGAGCACCCAGGTTAGTGAGCAGGTCCTAAGCTGTGGTAAGGTTAACTGGGAAGAATTCCGGCAGCGTTTGCGACTTTGTCCGAAATGTAGGCGTTTGAAAATAGCGGGTAGCGTTCAGCGTATAGCGTACAGTGAATAGAAAATCCTGAACGCTAAACGCTGTACGCTGTTGAGGTGTTTTTTATGGATGTAAAAAAGCGTAGTAGCGACAAAGCAGCGCAAAAGGTGATAGACCAGATGGCCAGTCTCGGCCAGCAGAACGCCTGGGACAGGCTCCAAAATCAATTACCGCAGTGCGGCTTTGGCAAATTGGGTATATGTTGCCGAATTTGCACAATGGGACCGTGCCGAATCGACCCATTTGGACAAGGACCTCAGGTCGGAGTTTGCGGTGCCGATGCCGATACTATCGTAGCCCGTAATTTTCTGCGGGATGTTGCTGCCGGTTGTAGCGCGCACAGTGACCATGGCAGAACCGTAGCAGAAGTATTTCTGGCTGCTGCCAAAGGCGAAGCGCCGGACTATCGGCTCACCGATACCGTCAAGCTGCATAAGTTAGCAAAAGAGTTAGGTGTAGAAACTAAAGGAAGGCCCGATAATGAAATCGCAATTGATATCGGGCACATAGCTTTAGCAGAGTTTGGCAAGTCGGAAGGTACGCAATTGATGGCCCGGCGGGCTCCAGAACCTCGCCAGGCAATCTGGCAAAAGCTCGGCGTTACGCCACGGGCTGTTGACCGCGAAGTAGTTGAGGCCTTGCATAGAACCACCATGGGAGTAGACCAGGATTATAACAGCTTGATGGCGCACGCCAGCAGGACAGCTCTTGCTGACGGCTGGGGCGGTTCAATGCTGGCCACCGAACTGCAGGATATACTTTTCGGAACACCTAACGCCGGTCGTGGTGAGGTAAATCTCGGTGTTTTGAAGGAAGATGAAGTAAATATCATCATTCACGGCCATGAGCCGATCCTGTCGGAGATGATTGTCGCTGCATCCCAGGATAAAGATTTGTTAGCTGAGGCCGAGAAGGTCGGAGCTAAGGGAATAAACGTAGCGGGGATTTGCTGCACAGCTAATGAGCTGTTGATGCGGCATGGAGTGCCCATCGCAGGCAACTTCCTTTCTCAGGAGCTGGCAATCGCTACCGGAGCAATCGAGGTGATGGCAGTCGATGTGCAATGCGTGATGGAAGGATTGGCTGAAATAGCCAAGTGTTTTCATACTAAATTGATTACCACCTCCGACAAGGCAAGAATTCCGGGTGTTGAGCATGTCCCCATGGAGGAAAAAACAGCGCTTAGTACCGCAAAAAAGGTGGTCAAGACAGCTATTGAAAACTATAAAAATCGTGGAAGTGTCACTATTCCTAAAGAGAAACAAAAGGCGGTCGTGGGCTTTAGCCATGAATATATTAATTATATGCTTGGCGGCAGATTCCGTGCCAGCTACCGACCGTTAAATGATAATATCATCAATGGCCGAATTCGAGGTATCGGTGCTATTGTGGGTTGCACAAATCCCAAGGTGCCGCAGGATTTCACTCATACAACTCTGGCAAAGGAGCTAATTAAGCGTGATGTTCTCGTGGTGACGACCGGCTGTGCCACCATTGCCTGCAGTAAAGAGGGCCTGACGAATCCCAAAGACGCTCTGAAATTTGCTGGGCCAGGCCTGCGGGAGGTCTGTGAAGCGGTTGGTATGCCGCCGGTGCTTACCTGTGGCAGTTGCGTGGACAACTCTCGCCTGCTTGTTGCGTGCACCGAAATCGTACGCGAAGGCGGCCTGGGCGAAGATATTTCCCAGATTCCAGTGGCCGGAGCTTGCCTGGAGTCAATGAATGAAAAAGCAATCTCCATCGGACAGTACTTTGTTGCAAGCGGCGTGCTGGTTATTTTCGCAAAGGAGTTGCTGCCGATTTTAGGTAGTAAAAACGTCAGTGACTATCTATTCAACGGAATTGAAAAAGACCTGGGCGGCCATTGGGCTGTTGAATCTGACCCATATAAGGCTGCCGAAATGATGCTTGAACATATCGAGAGTAAACGCGATGCCCTGGGAATAAACGTCGAGAAGGAGCGAAAGCTCTACGATATGGCGGATCGGCGTGCATTGGCGATACAGTAGGGTGTGCTCCGCACACCAACAAAGAAATGGTGGGCACAGCCCACCCTACTTAATTCTAAATTCATCGATATGAAAGGAAGGTAGTGTATGTCAAAGATTATCGCTTCAGCGGCGATACGTGGTGCTCATAAGATAGCCAGACAGGCTGAGGAAATTTTAACGCGAGCTATCAAAGAAAAGGGCAGAGATTGTCGCGTTGAGTTTCCGAACACCGGTTATTATATGCCGATTATTTATTCTATGACCGGCCGGGCGGTCGAGAAGTTGACTGATTTCCAAGAGGTGATGCAGGAGATAAAAGGCCTGTTGCCGCCGCTGGTCGATGATGATTTGTGGGTGCCTTATCTGGGCCAGGCCCTCGATGCAGGTATGGCTACCCTTTTTGCAGAAGAGATTATAGAAGGGTGCAAATACTTAATTGGCCCTAATCCTGTAAACGACATCTGGCTGGGGGCAGCAGACGATGTAATCCTGCGGGAGCGCGGTATCCAGTTTGTTGATGGCACGGCACCGGGATTTGCAGCGGTAGTTGGTGCTGCGCCGGATGTACAGACAGCGGTCACCATCGCCCGCAAACTGCAGCAGCGATGCTTATACGTTTTTATGCACGCGCACCATAACGGCACCACTTTTGCTGAGCAACTTGTTGAAGGAGGCGTTCAGTTAGGATGGGAAACTCGCCTGGTGCCTTTTGGCAGGGATATTACTTCAACAATATATGCGCTTGGTTTTGCCAGCCGAGCGGCGCTTAGCTTCGGCGGCGTTAGCCCCGGCGATTTCAGGCGTAATCTTCTTTATAACAAAAATAGAATCTTCGCTTTTGTAATGCCACTGGGCACCGTAACCGATGAGTGGTATGCCAACGCTGCTGGCGCGATCAACTATGGCTTTCCCACCATCGCTGATTCCGACATCCCCGAGATTTTGCCCACCGGCGTATGCACATACGAGCATGTGGTTTCTAATGTTCCCCATGACCAGATTGTGGAGAGAGCCATCGAAGTTCGCGGCCTGAAGATAAAGGTTGCCCAGATAGATATTCCGGTGCCGCATAGTCCCGCGTTTGAAGGTGAGCGTATCCGCAAAGAGGAGATGCACTGTGAGTTTGGCGGCCAGAGAACGCCATCTTTTGAGTGGCTTAGAATGCTCGATATGGACGAGGTTGAAGATGGCAAAATTGAAATAAAAGGAGAGGATGTCGATTCGGTCCAGGAAGGAGGAAAGCTGCCGCTGGGCATTGTAGTCGAAGTGGCCGGCAGAAAAATGCAGCCGGATTTTGAACCCGTGCTGGAACGCCAAATTCACACCTTTATGAACGAAGCGCAGGGGTTATGGCACATGGGCCAGCGTGACATTAACTGGATTAGAATCTCCAAAAATACCTTCGAAGCAGGATTCAGACTCGAACATATTGGCAAGCTCCTGCATGCACTGTACCATGAGCAGTATTCCAATATTTTGGACAAGTTGCAGATTAAGATTTTCACAGACCAAAAGCAAGTCCAGAAGCTTTGCGAGATGGCTCGTAAAGTGTTTGCCGAACGTGACGAGCGTCTGGCTGGCATGCAGGATGAAGACGTAGATACGTTTTACTCCTGCACACTGTGTCAGAGTTTCGCTCCAAACCATCTTTGCGTAGTTTCGCCGGAGCGGCCCGGCTTGTGCGGCGCTTATAGCTGGCTGGACTGCCGGGCAGCGTATGAGATAACTCCCTCAGGACCCAATCAGCCTATTTCCAAAGGCAATTGCATTGAGCCGACCATCGGCCAGTGGGATAAAATTAATGCCTTTGTTCTCAAGACCAGCCGCGGAGGCGTCCAGCGAATGAGCCAGTATAGCATGATTACCGACCCGATGACATCCTGTGGCTGCTTTGAATGTATCGCTGCGGTGCTGCCGTCCACCGGCGGAATAATGATTGCCAATCGCGAGTTTGCCGAGATGACGCCTTGCGGGATGAAATTTTCAACGCTTGCCGGCACTGTCGGCGGCGGACAGCAGACCCCGGGCTTCATCGGGCACTCAAAACATTACATCAGCTCAAGGAAATTCATAGCTGCTGAAGGCGGAATTAGGCGTATCGTATGGATGCCGACGATGCTCAAGGAAGAAATCAAGGATGCCTTCATCAAAAGAGCAGACGAGCTTGGCCTTGGCGGCCAAGAATACCTTTCCAAGATTGCCGATGAAAAAACCGCCACCACCGAGGAAGAGGTCTTGGAATTTATTACCAAAGTTGGCCACCCGGTGACCACTATGGAACCAATGTTCTAAAACACAGAATGACACGGACTGAAACACGGAAGGACACGGAATTAAGTTTTATAATGAAATTTGGGATATACAGGAAGTGAAGAAAGGATAGTTTAATGGCGCTGACAGGATTGGAAATTTTTAAGCTTTTGCCGAAAACTAACTGCAAGAAATGTGGTATGCCTACTTGTTTGGCTTTTGCTATGGCGCTTGCTCAAAAGCGAGCTAAGCTGGATGATTGTCCTGATGTCTCCAAGGAGGCCAGAGATAAGCTTGCCGCCGCAGCCGCTCCTCCGATGCGTAAGATTGTATTTGGTACCGGTGAAAATCAGGTGCAGGTCGGAGGTGAGACGGTACTATTTCGGCACGAAGAGAAATTTCATAATCCTACGGTTCTGGCCGTGACAGTCTCGGATAAACTCACCGGCCCGGACTTAAAACAACGCATCGAGGCCATAAATTCGCTTTCGTTCGAGCGGGTAGGGACAAAGATCGCAGTTAAGGCCATAGCAGTGGTCAACGAAAGCGGCAAAACTGATGCCTTTGCGCAGGCTGCGGCAGCTGTAAAAAATACCAGCAGCCTTGCTCTAATATTAGTGACAGATTCTCCAGAAATAATGGCAGCGACAGCTCGACGAATCAAAGATGCAATTGCTTTGCTGGCAGCAGCAAAAACCGATACGGCTGAAGCAATGGCAAAAATCGCGCTAGATACTGGATGCCCGCTCGTGGCAAAGGCCAAATCCATCGAGGCTCTGGCTGACCTTAGCGAAAAAATCAAAGCACAAGGAGTCGAAGATATTATATTGAGCCTGGACGGTATGAGCTTGCGTGACCAGTTGTACAACTTAACCAGGATGCGGGTTCTGTCACTTAAAAGAATCTTCAGGCCGTTAGGTTATCCGACTATATCATTTGTGCTCGATGGTGATGCAAGCCAGCAGGTAGCTGCAGCCACAAGTCTGATTTGTAAGTATTCCAGCATCGTGGTGGTCAATACTGCTGAGCCGTATGCGATTTTACCTATGCTTACGGTGGTAATGAACATCTTCACTGACCCGCAGAAACCTGTCCAGGTAGAGCCGAAAGTGTATCCTATCGGCGAACCTAACGATAAATCACCCCTGATGTTTACCACGAATTTTTCGCTGACTTATTACACTGTAGAGTCGGATGTCGAAGCCAGCAGGGTACCCAGCTATATCCTGGTGGTCGATACCGAGGGTACAAGTGTGCTGACCTCTTATTCCGGCGATAAGCTCAACGAAAAAGTGGTGGCTGAGGCTATGGCTAAGAATAACGTAGAAAAATTAGTCAAACATAGAAAGCTGATTATCCCCGGCTATGTGGCGGTAATGAGTGGTAAACTTGAGGAGACTACCAACTGGCAGATTATGGTAGGACCGAGAGAAAGCTCCATGCTGCCGAAATATCTACAGGAAGTCTGGAAGTAATCAATACGAGAATGGAAGAAAGCAAGAAGAAAAAATACAAGGTTTGCTTTGAGCCGAGCGGCTTGAAAGCTGAAGTTTACAGCGGAACGGTTCTACTTGAGGCGGCACATAAAGCTGGCATTTATCTAAGCAGCATTTGCGGCGGAGACGGGTATTGTGGAAAATGCAAGGTAATAATCGACCAGGGACAATTTCAAAGCAGGCCTACCACTTTACTTACTCCAGATGAGATACGGCAAGATGTCGTTTTAGCCTGTCAAACCATAGTGCTTTCCGACATGACCGTGACGGTTCCAAAGTCGCACGCTCTGCAAGCCTCCCAAATACTTATGGACGCAGACGCCCACCGGTTCAGCGAGCTGACCGGCGAGCCGGAAGCAGGACTATTTGAGTTTGACCCTCTGGTTCGCAAATTCAACCTCCAGATGTCACCGCCAACGGTTCAGGATCATACCGCTGACCATGAGCGTCTGTATTTGGCTATACGCCAACAAGTTGATGCGCCCATAATGCAGACCGGCTTTCGTATCCTGCAGAAACTCCCCTATGTGCTTCAGCAGGCCAATTACAAGGTTGCCGTGACGATAGGCCGACGGGGTGGCACCACGGAAGTTATAGAGGTTGAGCCCCACGTGAAACGTGGGGCTTTAGCCTCGGCACCTGTGGCCGAGGCAGCCCCCGCCACAGGTGCGGGGGCTAATAGCCGGGTTACAAATTTTGCGGTAGCGGTTGACCTGGGCACCACCACAGTTGTAGCCCACCTTATTGACCTGACCAACGGGATAACCCTCGATACGGAGGCTACCTATAACAGCCAGATAAATTTCGGTGAAGATTACATCCGCCGAATCATCTATGCAGAAGAAAATAATGCCTTTGACGAGATGCAAAACCGCATCGTGCAAGATGTAAATAATCTTATCGTGACACTGGCGGAAAGACAAAGGATCGATTTGCAGGATATAACCGCTATCATTTGTGCCGGCAATACTGCCATGGTGCATTTTCTTCTGAATCTTGACCCAACGCGAATACGTAAGGAGCCTTATATTGCCTCAGCCAGCTTTGTGCCGCCGATTCGGGCGGCTGAAGCGGGTATCCAGATCAACAAACGCGGTTTATTATACTGCCTGCCCAGCGTAGCCGCTTATGTGGGTAGTGACATAGTAGCAGGTGTCTTAACTACCCGAATTTATACCAAAAAGGGCCTTTCCATTTTTGTTGATATTGGAACAAATGGCGAGGTCGTTCTTGGTAATCGAGACTGGCTGGTTTGCGCATCAAGTTCAGCAGGCCCTGCTTTTGAAGGAAGTGGAGTTAAGCACGGCATGAGGGCTGGGGCCGGAGCTATCGAAAGATTAACCATTCTGGACGACGGCTCTATTGAATTTAAGACCATCGCAGATACCCGTCCGGTCGGGATTTGCGGCTCAGGCCTTCTGGACACGCTTGCCGAATTGTTTGTAAATGGGATTATCGACCGCACTGGCCGATTCAACCCCGCAGTAAATTATGGACCCCGTGTAAAACACGGGGCTAAATATTTATCCGCCAAACGAACGGCGGATTTAGCCCCCAGTTTCACTGGGGGTTCACGACTAATAGAAGGAGACGAGGGCCTGCAATTCCAATTGGTCCCGCCGAGCGATGATCACCCCGAAATAGTAATTACACAAGCAGACATTGATAATTTGGTGCGTAGCAAAGCTGGGGTCTTTGCCGCCGTTCGGGTGCTTATGGAGTCAACCCAGACAAAGTCGGAGGACTTAGAGGGGATTTACATAGCAGGCGGGTTCGGAAACTTCCTGAACGTTCGGCAGGCCGTTACCGTTGGAATGCTTCCGGATTTGCCGGCAGAAAAGATTCACTTTGTGGGAAATACATCGGTTGCGGGAGCGAAGACAGTTTTATTGAGCCGCAAGGCTCTCAAAGCCGCCGAGAAAATCGCCACGAGTATGACCTATTTTGATTTGATGAGCCATCCGAAATATATGGATGAATTTATTAAAGCAAGTTTTCTGCCCCATACGGATTTGACGCTATTCCCATCGGTAAGAAACATTAAATGTTAAGCGTAATCCCAGACGTAACATAAGTGCCTAAAGTGACTAAAATGCCTAAAGTGTCTAAAGTTAAGAATAATAAAGAATTCGCCAAGGAGCTTGAAAAAAGAACACGAGAATTCGGCATACGCATAATCGAGTTATCGAGGACTTTACCCAACACACCCGAAGGAAGGGTAATAAGAACTCAGTTGACAAAATCTGGAACCTCTATTGGTGCAAATTACCGAGAAGCTAATCGAGCTAGAAGCAAAGCAGATTTCAAAAACAAGATTACGATTTGTGAAAGCGAAGCCAGTGAAACACAATACTGGCTGGAAGTAATAGTCAAGCTAAAATGGTTATCTTGGCCAAAAGTGAAATACGATTACCAGGAGTGTGGAGAATTGCTTGCTATTTTTACGTCTATTGGTAAGAAATAAAGTGAATTGAAGTTTGGAGCGACTAGAATTGAGAGCTATAACTTTAGGCACTTTAGTTCACTTTAGGCACTTTAGCTCACTTAGAATTGAATAGAAAGATATGTCAATAACTATTGCAATAAGTGGAAAGGGCGGCTCAGGCAAGACCACGCTGGCTGCGATGTTTATTCGGTCGCTACTTGCCCGTGCCGGCGGGGCTCGTCCGTGCCAGTCAGTGTCCAGTAAGTCCGTATCAGTCCGTGTCCCGCCGAAGGCGGGAGCTATCCTTGCAGTGGACGCTGACCCCAACTCCTGCTTGGGCTTGACTCTTGGTGTTCAGCCGGGCGGTACCATCGCTGACATTCGCGAAGATGCCCGCGCTAAGCCGCCCAGTGACACCGGCATGGATCGGCTGCGGACGTTCCAGTATGGTATTCAGCAGGCAATTACCGAAGCGGCTGGGTTCGATTTGCTTACTATGGGCAGGCCCGAAGGGCCGGACTGTTATTGTGCAGTAAATAATATGCTGCGACAATTTCTCGACAAACTAAGCTCACAGTATCAATATGTCATTATAGACAATGAGGCTGGAATGGAACATCTATCTCGCAGAACCACAAATAATGTGGACCTATTGTGTATCGTGGCAGAACCAACTTCGCTCGGGGTCCTCACCGCCCAGAGGATTTTTGAGCTGGCTAAACAATTGCCCATAGCTGTAAAAGAAATTGGCGTTATATGGAACAACACATTGCCGATTGCCGATTGTAGATTGACAATTGAAAATCGAAAATCGAAAATCGAAAATATTGAGACCTTCGGGTGCGTTCCCTTCGATGAGTCTATTTTCAATGCTTCTATGCAGGGCAAAACAATATTCGAGCTCGATGAAAACAGTCCCGCATTCTTGGCAGTGCGTGAGGTATTAAAAAACAAACTAAAATTTGGTGAATGGTGATTGATAACTGGAAACTGGTAATTGGTAATTACCAATCACCAATTACCAATTACTAATTTAATGGAGGTTTTAGGATGCCAGTTCCGCAAGTTGCAGACAGCTTTACCGGTCAGGTTAACCGAATTACCCTCGGGGCCACAAAAGCCGAAGGCGGCACACGGGCATCAACAGTAACCATCGGCGGCGCACGTAATGCAGTCTATGGTGGTTCAGTCGAGGATGCCAGCAAAAAACCGGTCATTGCTATGGACGTTCTCGATGCCAAGCCGGAAGATTGGCCTGACGTGCTGGCGGAACCTTATAAAGATGTGCTTGATAGCCCCGGCGACTGGGCCAAAAAGTGCGTAGAGCAATTCGGAGCCGATTTGATTTGCATCAAATTTGAAGGCATCCACCCCGACAAGGCAAATAAAGATGCAGCGCAGGCCGTCAAAGTCACTGAGCAAGTGCTCAAGGCTGTGGGTGTCCCTCTTATACTGTGGGGTTGCGGAAACGACGAGAAAGACAACCAGGTTATGCCCAAAGTCAGCGGGCAAGCAGCTGGCGAGAAGTGCCTTATCGGAACCATTAAAGAAGACAATTACAAGTCCTTGACTGCTATTGCATTAGCTGACGGCCATTTCTTGATTAGCGAGGCACCTATAGACATCAACATTGCCAAGCAGATCAACATATTAGCATCTGATATGGGATTTCCACTGGAGCGTATGGTTATGTTCCAGGCCACAGGCGCATTGGGATACGGGATGGAGTATGCTTATTCGATACAGGAACGTCAGCGGCTGGCCGCCCTTAGCGGCGATAAAATGATGGCTATGCCGGTTATCTGCGATGTAGGTTATGAATCGTGGCGGGCAAAAGAGGCTAAGCTCGCCGACGCTCCCGGCTGGGGAGCAGCAGCCGAGCGAGGTCCGATGTGGGAAGCTACTACCGCCATCTGTCTGCTGCAGGCTGGTGCCGATATTATTCGCATGCGCCACCCAAAGGCTGTGGCCATTGTTAAAAACTTTATCAATGAGATTTGGTGAATGGTAATTGGAAACTGGTAACTGGTAATTACCAATCACCAATTCCCAATCACCAATCACCAATTACCAATTACCAATTACCAGTTACCAATTAAAATGGAGGTCTCAGTAATGATACTGATTGGAGAACGAATTAACGGAATGTTTAGCGACGTCAGGCAGGCCATTGCAGAGAAAAATAAAAAGGTCATTCAGGAATTAGCCAAAAAGCAAACCGAAGCAGGTGCCACGTATCTGGACGTAAATGTAGGCACTGCCGCAGCCGACCAGGAAGGGACAATGCAATGGCTGATCGAAACCATCCAGCAAACTTGCTCGACGCCTTTATGCCTTGATTCCCAAAAACCTAATGTTATCACTGCAGGACTCAAAGTTGTTAATGCCGAAAACGGACTTATTCTGAATTCCACGCCCTTAAATAAGAAAACCGATGAAGAAATACTCGACAAGTACATAGGGATGGCCGAGAAGGCCGGACCAAAAGCCAGTATAGTCGCCCTTACTATGGATAAATCCGGCGTGCCTCAGGATATAGACACCCGCGTAGCCATAGCTGCGGAAATCGTGTCAAAAGCACAGAATTTGGGCTTCGACGCTCAACGGTTGTTTATCGACCCCATTGTCCTGCCGGTTAAAGTGCCGAACGCCCAGGTTCAGCCTGGCAATATCTTAACTGCGATGGACCAGATTAGATTCCTTTCGGACCCCGCTCCGCATATGACGGTAGGATTGTCAAATCTTTCTCAGGGAGCTTCCGAGCGAAGCCTGATAAACCGTATATTTTTAGCTATGGCTATGTCACATGGCTTAGATTCAGCGATTGTCGATGTGTTTGACCAGGAACTGATGAATGTAGTCGCTACCAGTGATATGCTAATGAACAAACAGATATACTCTGACTCATTTCTGAAGGTCTACGCCGGTACAAACAAATAAATGACTGTCTAGCAGCATTTTCACAAAAAAAGCTATAAATGATGCTTGACTAGTTTATAAATAAAAGTTAATATTGATTTTTACCGAGAATAGTGTATAATTTATATTACTATCGATGGTGGAAGAAAAATCCCAAAAATTGCCGCCACCTATTTTGTTATCGGTCATTATTTGTGATTTAGTTATTATTGACCGCATAACCGACAGACCGAGCATAATAGGTGCTTTCGAAGCAATTAGCGCGCCTAAGTATCCAGCAAGGCATGCACGACTTGCTCTGTTTTGCCAACTGACGAATGGCCACGGTAAGGACAAGATAAATGTGAGGTTGGTGGATGTCAAGGAGGAAGACAAAACATTATTTGAAGGGTCAGTTGAGCAAGAATTCAGGGATGTCAGACAAGTGGCGAATTTGACATTTGAGATTGGCGGGATTGTATTTCCGCATCCTGGCGAGTATAGATTCCAAGTCTATGCGGGAACAGAATTTCTCGGGGAGCGTAGAATTATATGCAGGCAGATAGAACTCCCCACAGGAGGTAAAACGAATGGGTAAAGAAATAGCTCAAGCAATCGGCCAAGGAAATGGAGTTGAGCGCTGTGCGATTTTTTTCGGGCCAGAGTTTCTTGTGAAGCCGGTTTCTGAAACTGTGCTGACACCGGAGCCAAAGTTTGAAGATATAAAACACCTTTTGAGTGATAAGTCCCTGAGGTCTTATCGTCGGCCGACTATCGAGGAAGTTGAACTGCTGGAAGATGAAATTGATTTAAGAGACTCTTTGAAATCTCTCAAAGAACCTGGCAGCATTAACCTTGATAATTTCAAAAAAAAGCTTGATCTCTAAATTTATACATGGATGTATTCCATCGAATTAAAACCGCAAGCGCAGAAGTTTATAGAGGCACAATCGAAGAAAGTTCAAAAACAACTTATTAAGAAGATAGAGATTTTAGCCGCAAATCCGCATCCCCCTCAAAGTAAACTACTTCACAAAGGTGAGGCTTTATATAGTTTCCGATCTGGAGTGTATCGGATTATCTATCAAATACAACAGGAAAAAATTCTCATTGTTGTTGCCAAGATAGGTCATCGCAAGAATGTATATGACCGACTTGTGGATTGAATGTTTTTCCTATCTATGAGACCGGCCGATATTTAAGGATTTTGTTTTTTGTTTGATAATCTAAAAGATTTAACAGAAATTCTCATTCAAATCCATTTTCCTCTTTTTTGATTGCTGCCGCACAGACCTTGAATTCCGGTATCTTGGCAATCGGGTCCAGCGCATCGTTAGTCAGCATGTTGGCTGGGCCTTCGGCAAAGTGAAACGGCATAAACAGCCCACCTTTTGCCACCGCTCTACCGACATTAGCCTGGGTGACAACCTTACCTCTGCGTGTGGAAACCTCCACATAATTACCATCTGCGATGATATATCTTTGGGCGTCGCTGCTGTGCAATTCAACATATCCGGTAGGTGATTTCTGGTTGATAGCTGGCGATTTTCGTATCATTGTCCCTGTATGGTACTGATATAATTGCCTGCCGGTTGAGAGAATAAATGGAAATTCTTCGTCCGGATTTTCAGCCGGCTCGATAAACTGAACGGCGTGGAATTTTCCTTTGCCTCTGGTGAATTTATCCTTGTGCAGGTACTTTGTGCCGGGGTGGTTTTTATCGGGGCAAGGCCACTGTAAGCCCACAGACTCAATTCTGTCAAACGATATTCCGCCGTAAATAGGTGTAACACTCGCAATTTCATCCATGATTTTGTCGGCACCGTCATAGCGCATCGGATAACCCATGGCGGTGGAGACATCACAGATGATTTGCCAATCGTCTCGGGCTTCACCTGGCGGCTTGACAGCCTTTCGGACACGCTGGATGCGCCTCTCGGTATTGGTAAATGTCCCATCTTTTTCCGCAAAACAAAAAGATGGAAGAACCACATCAGCAAATTGGGCCGTCTCCGATAGGAATATCTCTTGCGACACGAGAAAATCTAACTTTTCAAGGGCCGCTCTTGTTCGGTTAAGATTAGGGTCGGAAAGTGCGGGATTTTCACCCATCATATACAGGGCTCGAACCTTGTCTTCTTCAATGGCATGAATCATCTCAATAATAGTAAGGCCGGTCTTAGTAGGAAGCTTTGTGCCCCAGGCCTTTTCAAATTTCACCCGTATCTGCGCATCTTCTACCGACTGATAGCCCGGATAAACGTCAGGCAAAGCTCCCATGTCACAGGAACCCTGGACATTATTCTGGCCTCGCAAGGGATTCATGCCAGCGGATTCTTTGCCGACATTGCCGGTCAGCATTGCAAGGTTCGCCAGTGACAGCACGTTGTCGGTTCCAGTTGTGTGCTGCGTGATGCCCATACTGAAAATAATGCTGGACGTTTCTGCCTTTGCATAAATCCTGGCTGCCTGGCGAATGTCCTCCGCAGGGATAGTGGTAATTTTTTCGGCTTTCTCCGGCGTCATTTCTTTTACGGCTTCGGCCATCGCCTTGAAGTTTTCAGTACGTTTATTGATAAAATCTTTATCATGCAAGTTTTCGCTTATAATCACATTCATCATCGCATTTATAAGAGCGACGTCGGTGCCGGGCCGTTGCTGCAGGTGCAGCTTGGCAAAACGGACAAGCTCAATGTCTCTTGGATCGGCTACAATGAGCTTGGCGCCGTTTCTAACCGCCGCTTCTTTTACGTAAAGCGCGATTACCGGATGAGCCTCGGACGTATTTGAGCCTATCACGAATATACACTCTGCTTTTTTTATTTCATCAATGGAGTTAGTCATCGCCCCGCTTCCAAAGGCTCGGGCAAGGCCGGCAACCGTTGAGGCGTGACACAGGCGTGCACAGTGGTCCACGTTATTCGTCCCGATGGCTGCCCGCATAAACTTTTGAAAGATATAGTTGTCTTCATTAGTGCATTTGGCGGAGGATAATCCTGCGATGCTGTCGGGGCCGGTTTGCGATTTTATCCTATTAAGGCTGTCGGCAATAAATTTTATTGCCTCTTGCCATGTAGCTTTCTTAAATTTGCCGTTTCGTTTTATAAGAGGCGCAGTCAGCCTGTCCGGATGGCCGACAAAGTCCATTCCGAATTTGCCCTTAACGCATAGATTACCTTTATTTGGTATATAATCTGGCTTACTGGTGACCTTGACGATTTTGTTTGTTCTGGGATTGATATTAAGGTCGAGCTGACAGCCTACGCCGCAATACGCACAAACCGTTCGCACTTTTACCAGGTCTTTTTCTCTGCCTTTGCCAACTGCCGCTCGGTCAAGCATTGCTCCTGAGGGACAAACCGCTATACACCCTCCGCAAAGCACGCAGGAACTTTCCAAAAGGTCCATTCCCAATGCGGTAGAGACCTGCATATCATTTGGTTTTCCAGCAAAAGTAAGTGCCTCCGCCATAGGGACATCTTCGCAGTACTTCACACACAGGCCGCACAGAATACATTTGTCCTGGTCGTAGAGTATTGCTTCGCTCTTAGAGGTATAATTTGGTCGAGGCGGTCTTCGCTTTGCCAGGCCGAAACGTCCTTCATCGGCTTGGTAGCGGTAAGCATAGTCCTGAAGTTTGCATGCGCCATCACTATCGCAGCTTGTGCACGCTACTCGATGCCGCGACAAAATTAATTCCAGGATCGTTTTTCTGGCCGCTGCTATCTCTTCGTTCTCGGTGCACACCTTCATCCCAACAGTTGCCACCGTATTGCAGGATATGGTTAGACCGGCGCGTCCTTCTATCTGTACCATGCAAAGCCGGCAGCTACCGATGGGCCGGACACGAGGGTCGTAACACAAATGAGGAATATCAATTCCCACATTCTTGGCTGCTTCAAGAATAGTTGTTCCTTCTTCGACCGTGAATTTTTTGCCGTCGATTTCCAAACAAACTTCTTTCATAACACAACCAACCGAATATCGAACATTGAATGACGAATTTCGAAATTCGAAATTTCTTGTTCGATATTCATTATTCTTCACGGAACCTTTTGAATAAGTGTCTCAAAATCTTTCGGAAAAAGCTCTAATGCCGAGAGCACCGGAAGCGGAAATGCCTGGCCCATCCCGCATGTGGCCATAGCAACAGACACCTTACCGATTTGGCGCAATTGCATCAGGTCATCTGCTGACCCCTCTCTGCGAGAGAGCGTATCAACGATTTCTTTCATTCTCACGACACCAATGCGGCACGGCGCGCAGCGTCCGCAGGATTCGGCCCCGTAAAATTTTAGCAAACCTTTGACAATATCGACCGCACTTTTGCCCTCTTGGTAGACAATTACTCCTGCTGTTCCAATGCTGCTGCCGGCCTTGCTGATAGCCTTAGCTGTGAGCTTACATCCCAAAGAATCTCGGCCAAGAAATGCACTTGTTCCTCCGCCGGGCTGCACCGCTTTTATAGGCCGACCATTCCTTGTCCCTTGCCCCAATTCGCTGATCAATTCTTGCAGCGTCCCTGAACCCATCTCAATCTCATATACACCCGGCTTTTTCACATCTCCCGACAGAGAAAAAAGCCTTGTGCCGGGGTCATCCTTAACGCCTAACTTACGGTATTCTTCGGCACCACCAGCCAAAATCACCGGCACATTTGCTATCGTTTCGACGTTATTGACGACGGTAGGTTTTCCAAAAAGCCCTTCTTCGGTTGGATAAGGCGGCTTAAGCCGGCTCATAGGCCGACGTGCCTCAAGCGAAGCGATAAGCGCAAATTCCTCGCCAGCGATATATGGCCCTCGACCTCTGACTACATTTAGGCTGACAGAAAACTTTGAACCCAGAACCCCCTCTCCCAGAAGCCCCGCTTTTTTCGCTTCATCAGCGAGCTTATCCCACAACTTGGCTGTTTCTTCGTACTCGCCCTTTATGTAGATATATGCTTGTTCAGCCCCGATAGCGTAAGCTGCGATTACGATTCCTTCGAGCACCGCCCAGGGGTCACCATCCAGAAGGACCTTGTCCTTAAATGTCCCCAGCTCGCCCTCATCAGCATTACAAATAAAGTATTTCGGTCCGCCACTGGCGGATTGCACTTTTGCAGCCGAAGCCCACTTAAGTGCAGTTGGAAATCCTGCACCGCCGCGACCGGATAGACCTGCGCGTTTAATTTCTTCGATCACCGACTCCGGGCCCATAGCTAATGCTCGCGCAAGAGCTTGCAAACCTCCCAGAGCTTTATATGCTTCCAGGTCCAGAGGTTTGTACTTGCCTACCCGTCCGGTTAAAACCTTCTTTTCTTTCACCGCAGCTTTACGCCTCCAACTTAACTTTGAAGTGGCCATAGGATGTCAGAGCGCCGTAAATTCGTGCCTCCGCAACCCCGGTTTTTGCCGCAAGGTCGCGGACCACCTCTTTCGGCACATAGCCGAATTTGTCTTGAACCTTGCCCAACAGGCAAAATAAGTTCTCTTTAGTTGCGCCGCCACTATCTTTGACCAGGTTTTGATAGGTTTGCATTTTGAACTTAGCCATATTTCAGACCTCAAGCCGATTGCAAATCGAAAATCGGCAATGAAGCGGGCGAATTATACACCTCATTTAACCGCAAAGCAATAGCCCAGAATTGGAAATTGGTAATTTGTGATTGGTAATTACCAGTTACCATTTACCAGTTACCAATCGTGGGGCCGGCTCAAAAATTGTCCAAATAGCAAAATAGTGCAAAAAAATAGCTCTACGGTTATACTTGTTTCAGCGATTTTCCAGGACAATGCTCCGATTGAATTAGTAATTGGTAATTGGTGATTGGTAATTAACAGTTACCATTTTCCAGTTACCAATAACCAGTTACCAAATTTTACAGAAAGTAAAGGGGATTACGATATGGTGCAGAAAGGCAAAACTTCTAAAGCGGTGAAACTTGATCCGACAAAGATGAAGGATTGGCAGATTGCAGAGGTAGCTGAACAAAACATGCCAACTCCGGAACAATGGCGCGACAAGCTGGGCTTAGAAAAAGATGAAATGCTCCCCTATGGGAGAATAGCTAAGCTGGATTTCTTGAAAATCATCGACCGTCTCAAGAGAAAGGGCGATGGTAAGTACATAGAAGTAACTGCTATAACCCCTACGCCGCTGGGCGAAGGCAAGACCACCACAACTATGGGTATCATCGAAGGCATGGGTAAACGAGGACTAAATGTGGGCGGTTGTATCCGCCAGCCCTCAGGTGGGCCTACTATGAACATCAAGGGTACCGCTGCTGGCGGCGGCATCGCATTACTTATCCCGATGACCGAATTCTCCATGGGGCTTACGGGAGACATTAACGACGTCATGAATGCCCATAACCTTGCGATGGTTGCCGTAACTTCCCGAATGCAGCACGAGCGCAACTACGATGATGAACAGCTGGAAAGGCTAACCAAAATGCGCCGCTTAGATATCGACCCCACTCGCGTGGAGATGGGCTGGATTATGGACTTCTGCGCCCAGAGCCTCAGGAACATTATCATCGGCCTCGGCGGGCGTATGGATGGATTTATGATGCAGTCCAAATTCGGTATCGCCGTTAGCTCAGAGCTTATGGCTATGCTATCCATTGTCACTGACCTGAAAGACCTGCGCAAAAGAATGGATGAAATTACAGTTGCTTTCGATAAAAAGGGTAATGCAATTACCACCGGCGACTTAGAGGTGGGTGGCGCCATGACTGCCTGGATGCGCAACACTATCAACCCCACTCTGTGCTGCACCGTAGAGTATCAGCCCTGCATGGTGCACGCTGGGCCATTTGCCAATATTGCTGTGGGTCAATCCTCCATAATTGCCGACCGAGTCGGACTGAAGCTATTTGACTATCACGTTACTGAGAGTGGATTTGGGGCTGACATTGGCTTCGAGAAGTTCTGGAATGTAAAGTGCCGCTATAGCGGGCTAAAGCCACATGTATCGGTGCTCACTACGACTATCCGCGCATTAAAGATGCACGGAGGCGGGCCAAAGGTGGTCGCTGGTATAGACCTGCCTGATGAATATAAATTAGAGAATGTGGGACTGGTCGAGAAAGGCCTGCCCAACCTGCTGCAACACATCAATACTGTTCGAACCTCAGGCATTAACCCGGTGGTGTGCATTAATATCTTCCATACTGATACCAAGCAAGAGATTGCGTTGGTTCGAAAGGCTGCCGAAGCTACAGGGGCACGCTGTGCCGTTTCCAGTCACTGGGCTGACGGCGGAGATGGCGCTCTGGAGCTGGCTGATGCCGTCAAGGAAGCCTGTGAACAGAAGTCTGAATTTAAGTTCCTTTATCCTCTGAAAATGAAGCTCAGAGAGAGGGTCGAAAAAATCGCAAAAGTAGTTTATGGAGCGGATGGTGTTAGCTGGTCGCCCGATGCTGAGGCCAAGGCTAAAAGTCTTGAGTCTGATCCTAAATATGATGATTATGCTACTATGATGGTCAAGACCCATCTCAGTCTCACCCACGACCCGTCTATAAAGGGTGTGCCCAAGGGATGGACACTACCTATCCGTGATATATTGATTTATTCAGGCGCTAAATTCCTTTGCCCCTGCGCAGGGACCATCAGCCTTATGCCGGGAACTTCATCTAATCCCGCCTTCAGAAGGGTTGATGTTGATGTTAAGACCGGAAAGGTCCAAGGATTATTTTAATTACAATATTTAGCCCCGCAATTTATTGCGGGGTTTTGCATTGAGTTTTGAGGGAGTAACGAATGGCAGCACAAATTATCGATGGTAATCAAGTGGCCGCCGATATGCGGGCAGAATTAAAAGAGCAAGTAACCAGACTAAAAAAGCAGGGTATTGTCCCCGGATTGGGCGTAATCCTTGTCGGCGAAGACCCCGCTTCAAAGTCTTATGTCACGGCTAAAGAGAAGACCTGCGAGGAGATAGGGATTTATTCCGATGATAACCGCTTGCCAGCCGAAACCTCGCAGCAGGAATTGATGGCACTGGTCAAAAAAATGAATAAAGACCCGAAAATCCACGGCATTTTAGTGCAATTGCCTTTGCCCAAGCACCTGAATGAAGCTGAGGTTCTTCTGGCAATTGACCCTGCCAAAGATGTCGATGGATTTCATCCGATGAATATCGGCAAAATGGTGGTTGGTGAAAAGGCGTTTTTACCCTGTACGCCGCATGGGGTTATTCAACTACTTATTCGTAGTGGCGTAAAGATCGAGGGAGCTGATGTGGTTATCGTGGGGCGAAGTAATATTGTCGGTAAACCCCTTGCAAATATGCTTATTCAGAAAAACCCCACCGGAAATGCTACGGTTACCGTTTGTCATACCCGCACTAAGGACCTTGCAACTCATACTCGACGGGCGGATATTCTCATCGCTGCTGCAGGCTGTCCGAACACAATCACCGCAGATATGGTAAAAGAAAGTGTGGTTGTAATTGATGTTGGCGTCAATCGGGTCGATGACCCGACGAAAAAGAAGGGTTATCGCCTTGTTGGGGATGTCGATTTTGAGCGAGTGGCCGAAAAGGCCTCGCTGATTACTCCCGTACCTGGTGGAGTAGGCCCGATGACAATAACGATGTTGCTTTATAACACCGTCGAGTCAGCGAAACGTTTCGCCGGAAGGAAAATCTCCAGTGAAACTGGGGGCTAAATAAAATATAAAAATATTTAGCCCCACGTTTTACGTGGGGTTTTGATATATCGAAAGGAACGTAAGTGGAAACCAAAAAATATCCCGTAATTTGGTTGCAGGGGGCAGGCTGCACGGGCTGCTCCGTTTCTATTTTGAATGCGGTCAGTCCCAGGATCCAAAATCTTTTGTTAGACGAATTGGTGCCTGGACAGCAACTTAATTTATTGTTCCATGCAACAATAATGGGCGGTCAGGGAGAGCCGGTCATCGAGGTCTTGAAAGATACCCAAAAGAATAGAAAAGGCGGCTACATTTTAATAGTCGAAGGTGCCATTCCTACCGCTGAAGGTGGTGTTTACGGCAGCATCGGCCAGAAGGGCGGAAAACATCTAACCATTATAGAAACTGTTCAGGAACTTGGCCGCAGCGCACTATTGACGATCGCCATCGGCACCTGTGCTACCTTTGGCGGGATTCCCGCAGCAAAGCCCAATCCGACCGGCTGCAAAGGTGTAGGAGAAATATTCACCGAGAATCGAATCAGCACCCCGGTGGTCAACCTGCCTGGTTGTCCTCTGCACCCGGAGTGGTTTACAGGGACTATATCGATGGTCCTTTTCTCGGCAAGCAGACCCCGCGTGGAACGCGGGGCTAAATATTTATCCGCCTCGGCGGATTTAGCCCCCAGTTTCACTGGGGGTTTTTCTCTGGATTTGGATGACTTGGCTCGGCCAAAGCTTTTTTACGGCAAATTGATTCATGAAAACTGTCCCAGAAGAGCAGATTTCGACAAAGGAAAATTCGCGAAAAAATTGGGTGAGTTGGGCTGCCTTTATGAATTAGGATGTAAGGGACATTACACTTATGCGGATTGTTCATTGCGGCAGTGGAATAACGGCCTGAACTGGTGCGTCAAAGCAGGCTCACCCTGTATTGGCTGTGTCGAGCCGACCTTCCCGGATGGCACTTCGCCGATGTATGAAAAGGTTACCTTCGAGGAACTGATATGGGCACAAAAATAAAAATTGACCCTATCACCCGGATAGAGGGTCACATGGCTATCGAGGCCGTTGTCGATGACGGTGTGGTCAAAGATGCCAAAAGTGTCGGCACGCTTTTTCGCGGTTTTGAGATAATCCTTCAGGGCAGAGACCCTCGTGACGCAAATCAGTTGACCCAGCGGATATGCGGCGTCTGTCCGATTGCTCACGCAACAGCGTCGGCACTGTGTCTGGATGATGCCTTCGGATTAAAAGATAAAGTGCCGGATAACGGCAAGATTATTCGTGCTCTTATTTTCGGCTCTAATTTTTTGCAGTCCCATATCTTACATTTTTATCATCTTGCAGCGCTGGATTATGTGGATGCCGTTGGTGTGGTTGGAGATTTGGCGCCTTTTGTGCCACGATATGAGGGTGATTATCGAGTATCGGGAAAAGCAAACGCTGAATTAGTAAATCACTACCTCAAGGCCCTGGACATGCGGCGCAAATGTCACCAGATGCTTTCGATTTTGGGCGGTAAGATGCCGCATGTTGTCGGCATTGTCCCCGGTGGAGCTACGGAAAAACCCACTGAGGATAAGATAACCAACTTCTTGTGGCGGCTGAATGAAATACGTGAATTTATCGACAATGTTTATATTCCAGATGTGATAGCGGTAGCAAAGACATATAGTGACTATTTCGAGATTGGCAAAGGTTGCCAAAGACTCCTTACCTATGGCGGATTTGATTTGCCAACCGGCAAGTTGTTTAAGACTGGCATTGTGTCCCCTGATTTGAAATCAGAGCCGTTCGCTAAGGAAAATATCACCGAGGATGTAAAACATTCCTGGTACGATGATTCCCATTCAGGTAAAAACCCAGCAACAGGCCAAACAAAACCAGATATTAAGAAAAAACAAGCCTATTCGTTCCTAAAGTCTCCGAGGTATAAAGGTAAGGTTTGCGAGGTTGGGCCTTTAGCACGAATGGTAAGCAATTATGTGCAAGGTGATACGAAAGTGAAAGAATTGGTTGATTCGCTACTCCACCAGGTCGGAGCTGAAATTGATGCTCTGTTTTCTGTTCTTGGCCGACACGCAGCAAGAGCCTTGGAAGCAAAATTTGTTGCTGATGCTATGGTAGATTGGCTTTTGCGCCTAAAGCCTGATGAGCCGACCATCGTTGAAAGTGACATTCCAGATACCGGCGAAGGCGCTGGTCTAACCGAGGCTCCCCGAGGTGCAGTTGGGCACTGGATAAGTATCAAGGATAAGAAGATTGATCGCTATCAGGTAATTACACCCACCGGATGGAATGCCTCGCCAAAAGATGATAAAGGCCAGCCTGGCGCGGTGGAACAGGCAGTAATCGGAACTAAAATTAAAGACAAAGAAAATCCCTTTGAACTGGTGCGGATTGTGCGGGCCTTCGACCCGTGTTTAGCCTGCTCTGTGCATCTAATCGATTTCAGAGGAAACCGCTTAGGAATCTTTAAGGTTGTTTGACATGCAGATAAAAAAAGGTGACAAATTAACTGTAACTGGGCATCGAGCATCGAGCATCGAGCATCGAGTATTGATTCTTGGCATAGGCAATATCCTTCTGAAGGACGAAGGTGTCGGCGTTCACGTAGCACAACAATTGTATAAATACGACCTGCCTGATAATGTAGAAGTTACTGACGGCGGAACCACTGCATTAGACATCCTTCTGTCACAGGAAAGCCTGCATAAATTAGTGGTCATTGATGCAATCAGAGCCGGTAAGAAGCCCGGCACTATTGTAAAATTGAAAATTAGAAATTTGAAATTTGAAATTCCCGTCGATGGACAATCACAACTAAGTTTACATCAACTCGATTTGCTTGATGCAATTGCTGTTGCAAAAAAGATGGATACTCTGCCTGAAGAGATTGTTGTCATCGGCGTTGAGCCTGCAGAGATAGATTTGGGTTTAGAGCTAACCGACAAGGTCGCTCAAAGTATTCCACAAGTAATTGAACAAGTCTTAGAGGAAATTGGCGATGTTATACACAGAGAATAAGCCGATAGGGGAAGTCTTAGAGTCACTTGGCGCCGAATTGAATATCTTCCTTCTGGGTTGCAATGGCTGTGCCGAAGCCTGCGAAACAGGCGGCGAAAAGGCACTTTTGGCAATGAAGGCCGAGCTGGAAAAAGCAGGCAAGAAAATTACCTGCACCTGCTTAATAGATTTTTTGTGCAATAAGATGCTGGTGACAACGAGGCTGGCCAGACAAATGGACAAGCTTCAACAATCGGATTCTATTTTGGTCTTAACTTGTGGCATCGGAGTTCAGGCGGTCTCAAAGGTTGCCCACGACTTGATCGGGGGGAAGGTTGTTCATCCCGCAGCAAATACGGTGTCACTGGGTAGCCTACAGGGACTTTGGCCATCGGATGAGCGCTGCCAAGCCTGTGGTGACTGCGCTCTGGATTATACTGGAGGCATCTGTCCAGTAACATTCTGTACAAAAAGCCTGCTTAATGGACCCTGTGGCGGCGCCAAGAATGGAAAATGCGAAATCGACCCAGAGAAAGATTGCGGCTGGCAGTTGATTTATGAACGGCTCCAGAAAGTTGGGCGATTAGATAATCTCAAGAAAGTTCGTACTGCCCGAGACCACAGTAAGATGCTGCCGTCGAGCGAGCTGCGTAAGAAAACTTTTTATGACATAGAAAACCCCGCGTGAAACGCGGGGCTAAATATTTAGCCCCCAGTTTCACTGGGGGTTGGAGATGTTGAAGAAATGAAAGTAACTTCGCGTTTTGAACAGGGCAAGTTCGTAATCACCTGTGAAGTTGGGCCGCCCAAGGGCGTAGAAATAAAAAAGATACTTGACGAGTTAGAGCCTTTGCGTGGTAAGTCTGACGCCTTCAATGTCACTGACCTGCAAAGCTCTGTAATGAGGGTCGGCTCATTGGCCACCTGCCGGCTTCTCAAAGATAGGGACCTTGAGCCTATTATGCAGCTAACCTGCAGAGACCGCAATCGGCTTTCTTTGCAGTCGGATGTCTTAAGCGCCGCCGTTTTAGGTATCCAGAACCTATTGTGCCTGACCGGCGACCATCCGAAATTGGGCGACCATCCTGCGGCGATGCCAGTATTTGATTTGGATTCGGTGCAGCTACTATCAGCGGTTAAGTCCTTAATGAACGGCAAAGATATGGCTGGAAATGACCTGGAAGGTCATCCGCCGCAATTTGCCCTTGGCGCGGTGGTCAACCCCGGCGCAGACCCATTAGAGCCGCAGATTATCAAGATGGCCAAAAAAGTCGAGGCCGGCGCAGAGTTCTTTCAGACCCAGGCGGTCTATGAAGTGGATAAGTTCGCTGATTTTATGAAAAAAGTAAAATATCTTAATGTTCCGGTTATGGCTGGAATCGTGTTCTTAAAATCGCCCGCTATGGCTAAATTTATGAACGAAAATGTCGCAGGAATTCATGTCCCTGATGAGATTATTAACGAATTGGCCGCTGTGCCGAAGGAAAAAAGAGTCGAAAAGAGCCTGGAAATCTCCGCCCGCCTGATTAAGCAGATGAAGGATTTATGCCAGGGAATTCATATCATGTCTCTTGGCTGGGAGCGCCATATAGCTACCGTTCTGCAAATGGCCGGCTTGTAACATCTGTAACTACGGAGCGGTTGTTTCTCAGTAGTCTTTAAATCTTCTCATCCATTCCGGCCAGTTTTCTCGCCGGACCCCGCCGGCTGTGGTCCAGGCGTTTGACAGATTGAACCCACGATACCAGTTGAGCGTCCACAGTTCTTTTAGCCCGATCTTTCTGACAGTCCAATCCATAAATAGGCCGTTTATATATCCATCGTGACGGTTGAGGCAAACCCGCTTCATCTCACCTAAACCTCCAGTTTTTAACACATCACCTTCGTACTCCGGAGGGGGGTCCATATCACGCGGATACACATCGAACCATATACAGTCACAAAATAAGGGAATCTCGGCGGCCCCTTTGACGTTGACGGTTCGCCAACAATCTGCTGCTCTGGATTCACCCGGTGGTGTGTTGTACGCCAGCTCATTCATGCCATAGCTACCGTAGTCACCCTGCTCTTTCGGCCCGGACCAACCCGGATCGTCAGATGCTAATCCAGCTCCAAAGACACCCCAAGCCGCGAACGTACCTCGCGCTCCTTCCGTCATAGGTTTTGTGGCCGTTGGACAGACACGGATTTTGGGTTCCTTATAGTAAGGCCGCAAGGCACCGATCCATGTGCCGTTAATCCCGCCACTATATCCGCTCATGAATAACCCGTTATTATCATCGGTGTACATGGTAAACACGAGGGCCCATTCACGCAGATTGGCCTTGCACGCCACATCTTTGGCTTGCTTCTTGACACGCTGCAATGCCGGCATCAATATTGCCAACAATAGCGCAATGATGGCAATAACTACCAAAAGCTCTATTAGTGTAAAGGCGTCTCGCCTGCGCATCTTAATTTCTTTCCTTATATTAAGCCGTACAAGTCAATATTTATCATCGAAATACTTTCAACTCTGTAGCCAAAGTTATTTAACTTATTATAATTTAATTTCTTATGATAATACAACCTAATTTTGCGTTCCTTGCGCTCTCCGGGTGCGTGTAATAATTGCTTGCCTTCCGTCCTTTATCTTTCCGTCTTCACCAAGGCTACGGCCTGTAATGCTGTCTTCTGTATTCTGCCTTCTGTCTTCTGTTTTGTAATTGGCTTTGTTTGGGTTTGTTTTCATCAAGTGTTCTGTTTGATTTTTTCTCATAATCCCTTGTTATAATTAAGCTTACATCCATTTGTCTTTTTCGAAAATTGGCTTTGTTTTGCAAAATCATAGTGTGCATCAGAGTATCTGGTTACCAGGCAGTGATTATCAGAGTATCGGGTTATCAGGGCGATCCTTTGGATTCGACAAGCTCACCACAAGCCTGATTTCCTGGTCTTCTGATATCCTGCATCCTGATTACCTGTTATCCTGATTACCTGGTTTGCCTATTCTGTTTTCTGTCTCCTGTATTCTATATTCTATTTAATTATTTCAATATATATTATACCCGAAACGGCTTAATTTTCAAGCAAAATCTTTTCATGCAATGTAGCACAAGCTTCCAGCTTGTGGAATTAAATTACAACCAAGATGGTTGTGCTACTCTTGTATCACAATTTTCCAGCCCTTCGGCAAGCTCAGGGCGGTGAGTAAGGTCGAACCGCTTGTGAAAATGTAATCACAACCAAGATGGTTGTGCTACGTTACTTTTTGTTTTTGATCTATCAATACGTAAAGCGCGTACGCGCTTTACGTATGAGGTTTTTTTGTTGTTGGTTGTTAAGGCCGAGGAAAAGGTGGGTTCTTTGGTAGGGTGGGCTGTCCGGCTTCGGCTCGGCGCTTCGCCGAGACGAGTCCCGCTTTGGCGGAGGCCTCTCGCCGCCGGCGTAGCCTTTGGCGAAGCTGGGACGCCGAGCCGAGTGCCCACCAATTTCTAAATGGTTCAGCCTTTGCAGCCGAAGCGGTTGCTTTGTCGGTATAGGCACTGTGCAGCGTAGCATTAGCCGTCTGTTTTCATAGACGATTTTCTGCTCGGCTTCAATTTATGCGACGATTTGATTTTGTTAATGGATAGCTATGTCACAAGTTACAAAGATTACACGAATTGAGTCACAAAAGTATATAAGTATATGCGTATATACTTATATAGTGCTTTAAGAAACATAATTTTTTAGTGGAGGATTTAAGATGATGGAATTGATTATGCGGGTGTCGAAACGGACGGAGCAGCGGCAGGATATGCTTTAGCCCATGCGATATATGCTCGATTCTTTGTAAGGTGGACACTGCCCACCATTTTTTATTGTGAAAGCCACCGTTTTCTGTGCACTGCCCCAAGCTATGAATCGGTGGCTATCTATTATTCCTGTTCCAGAGTATATAAGTATATGCGTATATACGTATATAGTGCTTCAAGCATAGGGGATTTAAGGAGGTGGAAATGATGATGCGTGTGTCGAAATGAACGGAGCAGTGGCAGGATATGCTTTAGCCCATGCGATATATGCTTGATTCTTTGGTAGGGTGGGCTACGCCCACGAAAAGCGCAAAGTTAAAAGCTCAAAGCGTAAAACTGTGGAATTCCGAAGTTTTGTATTTTTCGCTTTAAGTTTTCAGTTCTTGGTGCGGTGCACACCCTACATTCTGTCACGCGTCGATGAAATTAAATTGGTATGGTGTCCCCAGATTTGAAGAAGAGATTCAAATATATAAGTATATGCGTATATACTTATATGGTTCAACAATAAACGGGGTTTTGAAGGAGTGGGTATTCAGCCTTTGAGGTCTTTGCCCACCATTTTTTATTGTGAAAGCCACCGTTTTCTGTGCACTGCCCCAAGCTATGAATCGGTGGCTATCTATTATTCCTGTTCCAGAGTATATAAGTATATGCGTATATACTTATATAGTGCTTCAAGCATAGGGGATTTAAGGAGGTGGAAATGATGATGCGTGTGTCGAAATGGACGGAGCAGTGGCAGGATATGCTTTAGCCCATGCGATATATGCTTGATTCTTTGGTAGGGTGGGCTACGCCCACGAAAAGCGCAAAGTTAAAAGCTCAAAGCGTAAAACTGTGGAATTCCGAAGTTTTGTATTTTTCGCTTTAAGTTTTCAGTTCTTGGTGCGGTGCACACCCTACATTCTGTCACGCGTCGATGAAATTAAATTGGTATGGTGTCCCCAGATTTCAAAGATTACACGAATTGAGTCACAAAAGTATATAAGTATATGCGTATATACTTATATAGTGCTTTAAGAAACATAATTTTTTAGTGGAGGATTTAAGATGATGGAATTGATTATGCGGGTGTCGAAACGGACGGAGCAGCGGCAGGATATGCTTTAGCCCATGCGATATATGCTCGATTCTTTGTAAGGTGGACACTGCCCACCATTTTTTATTGTGAAAGCCACCGTTTTCTGTGCACTGTCCCCAGCCAAAATAGGTGTCTGGCCCTTTATACTATATTCGGGATAGAGTCTGACGAAGTTCAGGTAAATCAGCATGCACGATTTGCCAGATTATTTGAAGGTCGATGCCGAAGTATTCATGAATGATTCTATTTCGCAGCCCAACGACTTTGTACCATTCAACGTTTGAATGTCTTTCCTTAAAGTCATCCGGCAGCCGATTTGCAGCCTCGCCTATAATCTCAAGGTTTCTGACCACCGCATCAATCCTTCGACAGGCTCAGGATGGTGAGCGAAGTCGAACCATGGACTTTTGGTCGTTTGAAAATGTGTCGAATGACATTCCCCGCGTATATTGCTCGACTCTGTCAATTGATTCGATTATGTCATTCAGTAGTAAATCGATAGGCCGTTTAGACATAAATCAGCTCTGGCTCAATGTATTTCATCGCCCTGGGTTTAACCGCCCTGCTTGAGACAAGGTCAACAGACACGCCGAGCAGTTTCTCGATTCTTTCCGCCAATGTTACAAAGTCCAGGCCTATTGACGGGTCAACCTCGACGAGAATATCCACGTCGCTACCAGCTTGCTGGTCTCCTCTTGAGTATGAGCCGAATAACGCCATTTTGCGAACCTTAAATCGCTTTTGCAGTTCCGGCTTATCTTTGGCTAAAGCCTTTAGGATTTCTTCTTTTGTTATCACGACATTGCCTTCAGAGCTACCCATTTTAGTAAATACGTTCTTCGCTTGGCATTATAAATCCTATACCCCATCTCGTCAATTTTTACCCATTGTCACATTCAACTTCTCCCACACCCCACGGAATTTATCCGGATTGTATAGTCCGTACAAATCCGCCATCTCTCTTCCAACGCCGCGCACGTCTCTCGCCAAATTCTCCAAAAAACTCACTAATGGATCCTGTATCTCTGACCACGGCCTATGAATATTCTAACCTGTCCTAATCACACGTAAACGGGGTAGATATAAGATCTCAAACAGATATCACAGCTGTTTGTTATGGGGACCGGAAATATTGAGCAGATTGTCTACTCCTAATCCCTCCAAAGGTATTTCCTGAAGTCATAAATCCTTAAATATTTTCTCAATACTTTCTTCATCACGATGATTATGATAGGAGAAATCCTCGTCCTTCTCATAATCAGGTTCATGTGGGAGATACTCGGAAATATCTTCCATCAATACTACAAATTTCTCACCGATGCGTATACACTCCGTATTGTCTTCCTCGCTTTCCATCATAGTCGATACTTCTTCAAATAATCTTTTTGTACTGGTGTAACTTTCGTATAACTCTTCTGCTAAGTCAGGATCATCATCGTAAATATATGAAGATTCATCCCTACTGCGCCTAAGCAAGGTTTCTGTAAAACTCTGCCATTTATTATGAATATCTTCATCATCAAAGCAACGAAGATCGTAATTCATAATAGCTTTACTTAAAGATATAAAAGTTTCGAGATCCGAATCCGCATATTTATGCCATTCGAGATAATCCCCTTCCAATAATTCAATTGCAGAATCAGCGCACTCAAGCCAAGGCCTCTTGTACTCGATGATTGGGAATCGAATATTTGGGTAAAGTTTTATTATTTTAAGGATTGACAAAAACTCTTTGGCTGATCTCCCTTTACTGTTGACTTGTTCAATAGCATTCGTAGTTACTTCTCTTAAAACATCTTTAAGTAATTTCTTTTCTTCGCAATGCTCTGTCCTTTTGCCTAATTGCTCTATGGAATCGGATATGTTATTGAGTAATTCTGCGTTCCATTCATTTTTACATCGAGTTTTAAATATCTCCCAATCTTTAGGGCTTTTCAGTAGCGGTAAAATTTTTGAACCCTTATAACCTCCACCAACCGAAACAGCATATTTGAGGCCAGAGATATCACAGTGATTTAAGAAATGAATTCTGTCTTTCGGATTATCAGAAAGTTCTATTGCTACCATATCTCCACAACTTGGATGTATCCAGTTAATCATCTCGGTTCTAATTTGCTTTGTTTGATCAAAAAATTCTATTGTTTTTATGAAAGCTTCCGATAGCTGTGTTTTTATCTTATCAAAATTTACCATTTCTTCAGAAGGGCATAGTATCCCATAAAGTTTTTTTAATTGTTCGATTGAATTTGAAAAAATATTGGGGGTATTGAGTAAAATAGAAATCATAAACCATTTATGTGCAACTGGAAGTACTCTGTAAGTTTTACTCATTCTTCCGGTAGGATTTGTTAAGCTCTCTTCAATAAGTTGAGGAGTACACCCATTTGCTTTTGTCTTTAATGCCAGTTCTCTAATCCTTTCAGGAGTAAATCCGGTGTGTTGAATTATTTTCCCTGCTAATCCGCGAACAAACATTTTTTGGGTGTTTGTGAGTAAGGCATTTTTCATATGTTTATAGAGCATTAACGCCTTCTCTGTCTGTGTCAAATTTGAAACATCAACAAGAACTTCGGCAGGTAAAGGGAAATCCAGATTTACCCCTGCAACGTCTAATTTATCTCTTGCCATTTCCAATAAATGCTTTCGGCTCGTCATTATTAGCAAATGACATTTACCAATCTTCCTGAGAATTGATGGCAAGTCCTGCTGCCAGAGACTTACCCGGTCAGGACTATATTCCGTTCTGCCGAATGAATCATCTGCTATAAATATTTGGTAAGCGTTCACCCAATTTCGAGTAATTGAATTACTTTAGTAAACTTTTGTCTTTGGCCGATAATGATTCTATGGACAAGGACGCATATATTAAGCAGCTGGAAAACGAAATTGTTAAATTGA
>Ga0315314_1000376_pt1 | contig 52204 bp, 47 predicted proteins | sample TDP9_MG_FD_203631 | JGI IMG/M metagenome (GOLD analysis project Ga0315314, IMG submission 203631) | Freshwater sediment microbial communities from Lake Towuti, South Sulawesi, Indonesia - TDP9 | ecosystem: Environmental > Aquatic > Freshwater > Lake > Sediment | place: Indonesia: South Sulawesi... | reverse complement strand
TCAGAAACGTGCGGAGATAAGGGAAGCGAAGAGGTTCTTGGGCGTAACCGATGACCTCAAGCTTGGAGTAAATGCAGTGCAAGTCTTGAAGAGAAGATACTTGCTGAAAGATGAAGAAGGCAGAGTGATCGAAACACCCAGCCAGATGTTCAGAAGGGTCGCAAAGGCGATAGCCGAAGTCGATTTGCGATACGACAGAAAAGCAGACGTTAAGAAAACTGAGAATGAGTTCTATCGACTCACGACCAATCTAGAGTTTCTTCCGAACTCTCCAACGCTCATGAACGCGGGAACCGACATCGGTCAACTTTCTGCGTGCTTCGTACTGCCCGTTCAGGACTCTATCGAAGGAATCTTCGACGCTGTGAAGTACATGGCCATCATTCACAAGTCTGGCGGAGGAACAGGGTTCTCTTTCTCCAATCTGAGACCTGAAGGAGACCTCGTTAGAAAGACTAAAGGCACCGCTTCAGGCCCAGTCTCCTTCATGCGAGTCTTCGATACAGCCACAGATGTTATCAAGCAGGGGGGAAGAAGACGAGGGGCAAACATCGGGATATTAAGGGTTGACCATCCAGATATTCTGAAGTTCATTACAGCGAAGAGCAAGGAAGGTTTTCTCAGCAACTTCAACATATCAGTAGCTGTGACTGACAGCTTTATGAAAGCTCTTGAACGTGACGCGGAGTATGAACTTAAGAATCCAGCCACTCGGAAGATTGTAAAGAGACTGAAGGCCAAGGATGTCTTCGATCTAATTGTAACCATGGCATGGAAGACTGGTGATCCTGGAATAGTATTCATCGATGAAATAAACAGGCAGAACCCTACTCCTGACGTCAGAGATATAGAGAGCACGAACCCTTGCGGTGAACAACCGCTCCTTCCTTTCGAATCTTGCAACCTCGGCTCGATAAATCTGGCGAAAATGGTCAAAGGTCGAGAGATCGACTGGGCGAAATTGAGAAGAACGATTGGAGTAGCCGTTCGCTTTCTAGACAACGTGATCGACGCGAACCAGTATCCTCTTCCTCAGATAGAGAAAATGACGAAGAGCAACAGAAAGATCGGTTTGGGCGTTATGGGGTTTGCGGAAGCACTGATCAAATTGGGGATACCATACGATTCCAACAGAGCTCTCGAAATCGCAGAGAGGGTAATGAAGTTCATAAGAGTCGAAGCTGAGAAGAAATCTATGGAGATCGCAAAAAAGAGAGGGTCATTCCCCAACTTCAAGGGAAGCGTTTGGGAAAAGAAAGGGTATAAGCAGATCAGAAATGCAGCCTTAACGACTATAGCGCCGACAGGAACTATAAGTGTTATCGCAGGGACGACGAGCGGGATCGAACCACTGTTCGCAGTCTCCTTCGTTCGAAACGTCATGGAAGGCACTAGACTACTTGAGGTCAACACAGATTTCGAAGAGATCGCCAAGCGAAGAGGATTCTACAGTCGAGAACTCATGATGATGGTCGCGAAGAAGGGTTCCGTTCGGAGCTTTACGGAAATCCCAGAAGACGTCCGGAGACTTTTCGGAACCGCCCTTGATATAGATCCTGAATGGCACGTGAGAATTCAAGCAGCATTCCAAAAGTATGTTGACAACGCAGTCGCAAAGACGATCAATCTTCCTCAAGATGCCACACCGGAAGACGTGAGGAAAGCCTTCCTGCTGGCTTACAAGTTGAAATGTAAAGGCATAACTGTATACAGATACGGGAGCAAGAAGGAACAGGTCCTCTACGTTGGTCCAGCTTTAGGAGAGAGGCCTGAGGAAGAACATGTAAGTGTTGATTCAGAGTACTCTGGCGGTTGCCCAGCGATGACTTGCCCGTTCTAGTTTAGGGCCCCCCAATCTTGATTATTTTCGTTTCTCTCTCTTCGTTATAAATTTGAATCTACTTGTTATCGAATAGTGGAAAAGAGTGCACTCGAAAGATTGTGATTACTGCAACCGAATTCTAAATATTCTATCTAGAAACTCTCTTTTATGGTGCAGTGCTATCGCAAAACACGTTGAGTCAAACCCCTCCACAGTGCAACGGCACCTTTCAGCCCTCATCGAGAAGGGTCTCGTTAGGGAGAATGTATACGCAGGAATAAAATTCTACGGACGAACAAGGCGCCATCCGGCACGAAACAAAGGCAAACAGCACCGAAACTAGCTACTCAACAGATACCTGAGCAAGACTCTTAATCACGCTCTAACTGTTTCAAAAGCCATAGAGAAGCAAAGCCCTATCTCCAGTCGAAGCGAAAATTGTAGATAGAACCTGTGCTTACACTAACTACTATGATGCTACCGGAACAGAAGTTTATGTTGCCACTTCGAGGCGCGACAAGCCTTGGCTTCTGAAATTGGAGTGGCGACGCTTACAGGGGCATTCATTCTAGGGCTCGCCCACACACTAGAGCCTTGCGAAGATAAAGCGGTCGTCTCGCTGTACGCACTTTGGGCAAGCGAGAAGTGGAGGGAAGGGATTCTTATGGTCGTGCTCTACGGGCTTGGCATGGCGTTGATCGACACAACCTTCGGATTCCTATTTGCTTTCGTCGGAGTGAACCTTCTGGAAGCATTCAAAGCGATTCTCGAGTTGATCGCTGGGCTGATAACTATCGTCTTCGGCTTCTTCATGCTTACCGGCTGGTCAATAGTTCACATAGCTCATCATCACGACGGAGTCTCTTCTAGCGGAACCAAAATAAGCGAACGCTTCAGGATGTCGACAGCTCTGCTTTTCGGTCTTATTAGAGGTCTCCCACCTTGCCCTTTCGAACTAGCTGTCTTCATTTGGGCTGCTTCGATGGGCAGTGTGTTGATCGGCACGCTAACCGTATTCATATTCGGTCTAGGAACTACCGCGGGCCTGATACCTCTGGGCTTCTTGATGGGAGGCATCTCCGGCGTCGCTAAGAAGACAAAGTACGCAGGTTGGATTCCCAAGATTTCGGGCTCCACAATAGTAGCGATAGGAATCGCCCTTATTGTATTCTCGCTGGCAGGCGGCTAGCAAGCCGTATGATTCGTCCGAGTTCCCGTTTTGCGTGCCAGTATAACCCTGACAACTGGAGTTGAAGAGGTTGGCTAGACCCAGAGCCGCGGCAACTCGAGGCTAAGAGCAGAATAGCAGAAGAAGTGTGTTTGTTACGGTATCTTTTCACGCTCTCTGAAATTCCTAGACAAAAAATCTTAAGAATCTGTAAGCTACAAACGGTATCGGTGATCGATTTTGTCGAAGGAAGAAAAGCGTGGACTGGAGAGCGTTCTGCCTGAGGAGATTAGAAAGGAGATTCGGGCGCGTGTTGATGAAGTTGCAGGTGAGTTGAAGAAGAAAGTAGAAGAGTTCAGGGAAAAGAGGGTGAAAGAACTACTCGAAGATAAGACTCTCATGGCAATGGGCATAGCATTCGCGATAGGTCTTGCTTTGGGTGTTGCTCTGGCGAAATCTAAGGAGTAAACCTTAGCATTGTCAAAGGACTTCCTCAATGCAATTCTGAAGAAGATATATTCCACTATTCTTGCAGAAGCTCAAGAGGCTGTAGGCGGCTACGTGAAAGGTAAGATCAAGCAAGTCCTGAGAACGATCGCAGTTGCTTTGACAGCTGTCGTCTTTCTTGCGGCTGGCGCTATTTTCGTCTGTGTCGGTTTGATTCGATACCTCAGCTTGATCGTGCCTTTATGGTTGGCTTGGATATTTGTGGGAATAGTTATAGCGATGATCGGTCTCCTACTCCTACTGGTTTCTCTACTGTCTCTCAAAACCTGATCATCGAAGCTAAAGAATGCTATCCACAACATCCCTAATGGAGAACTTCCTCATGGAGAGAATTAACCCTTGAAATCTCCCACATGTAGCCTCTTATCAACTCCGACACGTCAGTGCAGCTCAATTCTGTGGGCTATGTTTTCCCCACTGGGTGACAGGAGCTTTTACGTCGCTTTTCAAAGCTCAAGAAGAAACGCGTTATCCGCTCAAAAATGTCTTTTCGAAATCTTTCAATCTCGCTGGGATAAGCTTGGGCATCTTTAATGTTTCCGATGCTTCTCAGTAGCCATATAGCACCTGCAACTGTCCAAGGCATTTTCGACATTTGAGAAGCTTCTCGCCTGCGCCATAATCCTGCCCGCACTCAAGACGCTTTAGGCTCAACATCAGACTCATTCCGGACTCACCGCATCCGCAATTAATTTCGCGACTTTGCGTGCTTCAAGACCTTCTGTGTCCTTAAGCGGATTGAAAACCATTACGGCAAGTCCTCCAAGCTTCCCTGTCGCTCTCGCTATACGGACAGCGCTAGAAAATTCGGAAATCGACAGCCCATCTGGAACTGGGAGGATCTGGGCCTTCATCGCGCCTTCATCCAAGACATCTAGATCTACGTGAATGTAAAACTGATCGCATGCGGCCTCAAGCCTCTCGAGACCATCCTTCATAACGTCTTCAGCACCTAGCTCGCGTATTTTCGCTCGAGAATAAACATGAACATGCGAGTTCTCGAGAGCGATCTTCTCAGGCGGGTCGAGATCTCTCACACCGAAGAGAACTATATTCTCTTCGGGCAGTTGTGGAGCATAACCGAACATCCTTGTAAGCATCTCTGGGCCGCGACCGGCGACAACTGCGACATTCATTCCGCCAATTAGCCCTGAAGGGGTCGTCTCAGGAGTATTGAAATCTCCATGAGCATCAAAATAGACTAGACCTATTCGTTTCTTTAGACCCCTTTTGAGACCCTCGACTATTCCCATCAGAACGCTGTCCTCTCCTCCTAGGATCAATGGAAAATAACCATCTCGACACATCCTCTCAATTCTTAAAGCTAAGACTCCACATAACGCCGTAACTTGCTGAGGATTAAGAAGCTTCGGATTCGAATCGTCATAAGGCGGAAGATCTACTTGGGCGTCACCAAAATCTTTGACAACGCGAACGACTTTTCTCAATCGTTCGGTCAGTCCAGCGTTCCTTAGAGCTTGAGGCCCTTTGTCTATGCCTTCTCCTCTCCAGCCGACGTTGTATGGAACTCCAAGAATACCAACCTTCGAGATTATATCCACTTGAACTCACGCTAGATTGTAAGGCTTCATAGAAGTACATGTCTCCTTAAGACTTTCTTTTCGCAACCCGAGTTGTTCCGTCTCAACGAATAGGCATGTTGTCGTTAGAAAAATCTCTCTTTGCGGTTGCTATCAGAAAAAGCCTAACGTCTTGACTAGGTGCTTGACGGTAGCTGTCAGAACTGAAGGGATCACGTTTCTTTCGATATCTTCTTCAGCTGGCCTTGATACATCTCCATTACCTCTTTCGTCGTAGTTCCGTCCTCAGGGGCCTTATCAGCTCTATAGTTGCCAGTGAATCGCGGGAATCGGATTGCCAGCCCACTTCCTTGTCTAATAGCGTTTAGGCATGCCGTATGAATAGGGCTTAGAGTTATTTCTGCCCCTATGATTTCTAGAACCAAGCTCGGGCTGAACCAGACGTCTGCAGTCAACTTGGAGTCAACTCTAGCGTGCTTATGCTTGATCTCGTGTGGCTTAAGCATCTTCGGTAGCTCAGCTAGATCTTTGTCGGTGAATCCTGAGCCGCACTTGCAGACAGTTCGAAAGATATCTTCATCTTCGTCGTAGGCTGCAAGCAAAAGCGCGCCATAGCTTCCAGCGCGTCTTCCTCTACCGTAAAATGCTCCAACAACAGCTAGGTCGACTGTGTCAGTCATCTCAGATTTGTATTCTCTCTTGTACTTGATCCATGTCCAGCCTCGGGCTCCCGCCTTATATACGGAGTCAGGTCCCACAGACTTCACCATCAATCCCTCGCAGCCTTCAGAGATGGCTTGATCCATGTAACGATCGAGCTCTTTGGGATTGTCAGTGATCAATTGTTGAGCTATCTTTACCCTTTCGCTCTCAGCGGCTATTTTTGATAATTCTCTTCTTCTCTCCAGGTAAGGTCTAAGAGTGTAGTCCTTGCCTTTAGCATAGAGGAGGTCGAAGAGGAAGACGCCGACAGGTATCTCCTCAGCCATCTTCTCGATCTCATACTTTCGTCCTCTCCTCTGGGAGATCATCTGGAAAGGCTGCATATCGCCAGTGTCAGGGTCCAAGGCAACGCATTCTCCCTCAATAATAGCGTCTTTCACCTTTGTACTGTGTCCTATCATTTGAGCAGCATCTGGGAACTGACTCGTGACATTCTCCAGCCTTCTGGAGAATAGAGAAATCTCATTCGCTGATACGTGAGCTTGCAGCCTCAAGCCGTCGTACTTATACTCAGCGGAACCTCTACCTCCAAGCTTCTCAAGGATCTCTGCTGCGCTTGAAAGGCGTTCAGCAAGCATCGGCCTGATAGGCTTTCCAACGGTTACCTTGAATCCTCTTACTCCTTCTATCCCCTCGTAAGCTACGGTCCTCGCTACGTGTCCGAGATCGGATGAGAGATTGTAAGCTCTCTCAAGATCCTCACGAGCCTCCTTCCCTCCAGCATAAGCTATTGCTAAAGAGTCTAGGATCGTCATATCGGCTACGCCGAGTCTCAGTTTTCCCAAAGCCATCCTGAGAATGTATTTAGCTTCCTTCGACGTAGCGTCGTTTAGAAGACTGCAAAGCAGTTTGATCTTCACGTCTATCGAGCCGGGACCCGATGCGTGAGCCATCTTATCGAAAGCGTCGTAGACTGCTTCTACTGTGAGAGGCTTCTGGAATAAGCTCATTTGAGCTTTTCTAGCCAGTAGCTTTTCAGCTGTTTCGCCGAGATCCCCGGACTTCTTGTAGTGTCTTTCCACCTGTTCCTGCGGTTGCCCTGTTACAATGGCCATCGCTTTCAAAGCCAACTTCTCTGCTACTCCAAGCTCCACACCGACATAGTCTGGATAGAGCTTCCCTTGGGTCAGGTAAACAACCTTATCTATAACTTGCCTCGACGTCTCTCTAAGAAGACTTACAAGCAGGTCAGTCATTTCAAGCCTCTTAGTCGTCGCCTCGATCTTCTCGTAAACATCGACGATGAGACTGTACCTCAAGCATCATCCCAGTAATAGCCTAGACTTCCTCATCCAATTAAGTTTGTGAGCGCACGTCAAAATCTTTCCTCATGAACAATATCTTCTAAGCTTCTCCTATGCGAAGCCGACGGAGATTCAGCTGGAGACCCGACTGGAATGATCGCGACCGGTCTGATGTTATCTGGCGCTTCAATCGCTTCAGCTGCTCTTGCTTCATCAAAAGCTCCTACCCAACATGAACCCAACCCGATCGCATAGGATGCTAGCAACATATTCTGTATGAATGCTGCAGTGTCCTGAAGGCAGTAGAGACGCTCCCCTCGGTCCCCGTAGCGTATGGCTGATCTAGCTGGGCGCACACAGACGACTACGACGACTGGCGCCTCTGAGATGAAGTATTGTCCGAAAGCAGCTTGAGCTAATGCCATCTTCCTCCTACTATCGCGAACAACCACAAGCTCCCAAGGTTGCAGGTTTCCAGCTGAGGGCGCCTGTCTTCCCGCATCAAGAATCTTTGTCAACTGCGTCTCGGTTACTTCTTTCTTGGAAAATGCGCGTATACTACGTCTTCCATAGATAGCTTCGAAGGTATCCATTATAGACACCGGTCTTGTTGATATGAAGACGCAACCCTCAAAATCTTTTCGAATTCGATGTTGAATGTGCGATAGAAGGAGCTGCAGGAAAGCCCGCTTGCGCATCCTTAACGCAAGGTCTTTCGCGAGTGGGGAAAGCCATTCCGCGTTTCGATTTGATTCAGAAGTTTGCTATGCTTTCAACCTGTTATGCGACAGAAGGGTGGTATGGCTGAATCTTCTTCTGGCTTAACGGGTTGACGTGAATAGTATCTTGGTGAGTCTGCTTCGCGATCTGCTTGAAAGAATTGAGTAATGTATTCGATTTGATGACCTGATATGGTTCTAGACTCCGAACTTCTCTGCCTTTCCAAGGTAGTCCATCAGGATCGGGATGAGGCTCGAAGCGGGAATTCTTCCGATGTTTCCGGCAGCAGCATGGTTCTCGGTGAGCTTTGGTATTCTACTTGAAGGGACGTCAGGTCCTGCTATTGCCAAAGGAACTGGATCTGACGTGTGATCGCGAACGTTCACTGGTGTGCAGTGATCGCACGTTACTGCAAGATAGTTTGTACTCAAACCGACTTTATCGATTATCAAGCCGACCATCTCATCGATCTTCTCGATCATCTTGACTTTCGTTTTGAAGTCTCCATCATGTGATGCTACATCGCAAGCTTTCACATTGACGAAGACCAGATCGTTCTCCTTACTGGCTTCAACTGCCGCTCTTGCTTTCGCAAGAAAATCTGTGTTTAGGCCTCCGGTTGCACCTTTAACATCGAGAAGAGACATTCCAGCAATTCTACAGATTCCTCGAACCATAGCAACCGCTGCTATGCAGGCGGCGTCTATATTGTAGAGCTCTGGAAGAGGCGTTATCGACGGAAGAGTTCCCGCTCCCCTCGGAAGAATTATATTTGCGGGTTTTAGACCCTTCTTCGCTCTCTCGATATTAACCGGATGGTCTTTAAGCAGTTCATACGATCTCCTCACAAATTCATTGAGCCCTTCAGCGGTCCTCGCCGCCTCCTCAGTGGTGTCTAGAGGCTTCGACTTCAATACTCGAACTCCAGTGGAATGTGGATCTATATCTGAAACCATTCGAGAGATGCCTTCGCCGCTGAAGACGAGTACGCCTCGATGCCCGACAGTTTCGCGAAACTCCACTTTTACGCTGGGAACCGCCTCAAGTTTCATCTTGTTCAGAACCTTGGCTAGTTTTCTCGTTCCAGTTTTAATCCTTCCAGCCCGCCTATCCAAGACCTTTTTATTTTCATCGACTGTCGCGAAGTTGCAGCGGAAAGCAACGTCTCCGGGTTTTAGCGTTATTCCAGCTCCTTCAGCCTCCAGTGAGCCTCGACCCGTATAGTACTGATAAGGATCGTAACCTAGCAAAGCGAAATGGGCTACATCGCTTCCGGGTCTTACGCCGGGCCGTACAGGGTCCATTATGCCTACCGAGCCGGCTTTGGTCAATCTGCTTATGTGTGGGGTGTTCGCCACCTCAAGAGGTGTCTTGAACTTGTAGTCTTGGACTGGACGATCAGCCAGACCGTCGCAAACTAGCAATATTGCCGCTTTGCCAATCAATCTGAGCACCAGTCCAGTAGTATCCGAAGTTACGCATTATAACGTTTTATACTTAGACCTGTCTATCGTGAGTGAGATGCGTATAGTTTCATTGCGGATTCTGTCTCAACGCGCATAGCGGCATTTTGATGCCGCTCATTGAGCAATATCTTATTACCGCCTCCGAACAGCATACATTCTTCACGTTAGTGGTGCAGGTTGCTTCCCGTTAAAGACGAGAATCCATCATCGATCACACCAGTCGTCACGTGGCTTCTCACAGCTCTCTGCGTCTTAGTCTTTGTCTGGCAGATCGCGGGCGACTTTGACAAAATAATCTTGGAGTATGGGTTTACCCCTGCAAGAATCGCCAATAGAGAAGGATACTACACCTTGATTACTTCTATGTTTCTTCACGGAGGACTACTTCACCTCTTCGGCAACATGCTCTACCTGTATATTTTCGGGGATAATATCGAAGATATGTGCGGCCACTTACCGTTCTTCCTGTTCTATACGGTGTCCGGAATCATTGCATCCTTGGCCTTTGCGCTGACAGCTTGGGGTTCGACGGTTCCAGCTGTAGGCGCTTCAGGAGCCATATCCGGCGTACTAGGGGGCTATATGGTTCTATTCCCGAAAGTGAGGATCAAGACCGCGGTCACTTTAGGCTGGTTCATCAAGCTGATCTACGTTCCAGCATATGTGATGATTGGAATGTGGTTCGCATATCAGTTTCTGCTGGCTCTGCTCGCAGTGGAAACGGGCGTCGCATACTGGGCTCACATAGGAGGCTTTGCCGCGGGGGTAGTTCTTGTGAAGGTTTTTGCTCGGAGAAAGAGATATCATCCGATGTATTATGTCCGATAGATTTTTTTGATCAGGCTTGCATAGTAGCGCGATTAATAATCCGCTTGAGTCCAGTGTGCAGGGTCAACCTATGAACATCGTAGTTTGCGTGAAACAGGTTCCTGATGTCCTCGAGCTGAAGATCGATCCAGTGACACATACGTTGATACGTGAAGGCGTTCCAAGCATCTTGAATCCTTTCGATGAATTCGCTGTTGAGGAAGCGATTAGAATAAAGGAGAAGCATGGCGGCCAAGTCGTAGTCGTCACAATGGGTCCTCAGCAAGCTAGAGAAGCCCTCTTGAAATGCCTCGCCATGGGAGCTGACAGAGCGATCCTCCTGACGGATAGAGCTTTCGCAGGTGCTGACACATGGGCCACTTCCTACACGCTAGCTCAAGCCATAAAGAGGTTGAACTACGACATAATCCTATGCGGGAAACAGGCGATCGACGGAGATACAGCTCAAGTAGGACCGGAACTCGCGGAGCACTTGGGAATTCCGCAGATAGCCGGAGTCAAGAAAGTCGAGGTTGACCCTAAAAACAGAAGGGTAATTGCACATAGAGAGACGGATGAAGGGTACGAAATAGTTGAATCAGAATTCCCGGTTCTCTTAACCGCTATTAAAGGTCTAAACGAGCCGAGGATCCCCTCTATAATGGGCATCCTCACAGCTAAGAAGAAAGAGATGAAGACAATAGCAGCAGTAGATCTCGCTGAGGAGACCTCTGTCTTCGGGTTGAAAGGGTCTCCGACCCAAGTTCTAAAAGTTTTCACCCCTGAGCCCCGTAGCGGAGGCGTTGTGATTCAGTCCGCGGATCCTAATGCTGCTGCTCGCCAACTCGTCGAGTTTCTCACTTCGCAGAGGATCATCAGCCTCGAAAAAGAGGAGGAAGCTCAGTGAGTCAAGAAAGGACGAAGGACGTTTGGGTGATATCAGAACAGCACGAAGGAAAACTGAGACCTGTATCCTTCGAGCTTCTCGGAGTAGGCAAGAAACTTTCAGAAAAGCTCGGCGAAGAACTGGCCGCTGTTCTCATAGGAGACAAAGTATCTGATCTCGCTAGACCGCTCGCTGCCTACGGCGCAGATAGGGTCTATCTTCTCGAAGACGAGCAGCTCGGACGGTACACGCCCGATGGATACACGACCGCACTGAGCGAACTGATATTGAACAAGAAACCGTCGATTGTACTATTCGGAGCAACGATAATTGGAAGAGAGTTTGCTCCTCGCGTCGCCGCTAGAGTTCAAACTGGACTCACTGCAGACTGTACAGGACTTGACATTGATGACGAAGGCCACCTCGTCCAGATACGACCGGCCTTTGGAGGAAAACTTATGGCCATGATAGTTTGTCCAAAGAAGCGTCCACAAATGGCGACGGTACGTCCGAACGTTATGAAGAAAAGTAACCCAGCCTGGTCCAGAGAACCGAGGGTTGAACAAGTAGAAATCAACGTAGTTCCTGAGATTATAAGAACCAAGATTCTTGACATAGTGAAGGAAGTGAGCCCTGAAACAATCAAGGTTGAAGAAGCTAGAATAATAGTCTCTGGAGGCAGAGGGCTCGGGTCTCCTGAGAACCTCAAGATGGTAGAAGATTTGGCGCAGGTTCTTGGAGCAGCTGTAGGAGGCTCACGAGCTATAGTGGACGCGGGATGGCTGCCTCATCACCAACAGATCGGCCAGACAGGAAAGACGGTTGCCCCAAAACTGTATGTAGCTATCGGCATATCAGGCGCAATCCAACATCTTGTTGGAATGCAAACCTCAGACATCATCGTTGCGATTAACAAGGATCCTGAGGCCCCTATCTTTAAGGTTGCAACATTCGGAATAGTTGGAGACCTTTTCCAAATAGTTCCAGCGATCACAGAGTCGCTTCGAAAAGCAACAGCCAAGAAAAATTAGATTGTTCAGGCGCTGGTAGAGTACTCGAATCTTCCTTTTACAAGGGACAGGAGCTTTTTTAGGAAAGCGGTCAGAGAGCTCTGCCAAAAACAGGCAAGAGTAGAAAACTCTTTTTATCAAAAGTCTTACATAAACGTCAACGATCGCATCAGGAGAGCGGAAATGCAGCCATTAGAAGGCATAAGAGTTCTAGATCTCTCCAGAGTCTTGACGGGCCCCTTCTGTTCAATGATTCTTGCGGATTTGGGCGCTGAGGTGATCAAGGTGGAAATGCCCGGCACGGGAGATGACACTAGGGCTTGGGGACCGCCGTTTCTAGCTAATGAGAGTGCGTACTTTCTTTGCCTCAATCGAAATAGGAAGAGCATAGTTCTAGACCTCAAATCAGAGAAAGAGAGGGCGGTAGTGCTCGAGTTGGCCAAGAAGTCTGATGTTTTCCTAGAGAATTTCAGCCCGGGCGTAACCGAGAAGCTGGGAGTTGACTACGAAAAGGTTCGAAAAGCCAACCCTAGAATAGTCTACTGCTCGATCTCAGGCTTCGGGCAAACAGGGCCATATCGAAACAGGCCTGCATATGATATTGTCCTTCAGGCCATGGGAGGATTGATGGCAATCACAGGCGAACCAGACAGGCCACCGATTCGCATAGGCGTAGCTATAACAGACATCGGAGCGGGTATGTACGCAGCCATCGCGATCTTGGCGGCATTGATAGTTCGCGAGAAGACTGAAAATGGGCAGTGGATAGACATTTCTCTCCTCGATGGAACAGTCTCATGGATGACTTACATGGCTGCGAACTATTTTGCGACCGGGAAAATACCTGAAAGGATGGGATCTGCGCACCCGACGATCGTGCCGTATCAATGTTTTGAAACCATGGACAGGAAACATCTGATTTTGGCCGTCGGAAATGACAGGCTTTGGAGGAACTTATGCAGAGCCTTAAATCTAAGAGATCTTGCCGAAGATCCTCGTTTCGAAACGAATCCTGAAAGGGTCAAGAATAGGGCGCAACTCATTCCTAGGCTTAGCGAGGTATTTCTTTCCAAGACGCGGGACGATATGCTCCAAATTCTAATGAGAGAAGATGTTCCTTGCGCTCCAGTCTACACTATGGACGAGGTCTTTTCAGATCCTCAAGTGCTGCATCGAGGCATGCTAGTTGAAATGGAACATCCGACAGCCAAGAAGATAAAGCAAATAGGGAGCCCGATGAAATTTTCTGAAACTCCTGTCAGAATCGAAGCCCCTCCTCCTTTGCTCGGCCAACACACCGAGTATGTACTCCGAAAGGTACTTGGGTATACGGATGAAGATGTTCGGCGCTTTAGGGAAAACTGAAAGGCCCGACCAAATGAACTGACAGCCCTCTTTCGTAAACAAATTTAATAAATCGCTCGACGACTAACAGTATCACAATTTTACGAGGCAAGGCGATAATCGAGGCATGTATGACAGGGGATTGTCATGGACGACAAATAAAAGAACCGGTGGAATACTGGAGCGGGCGCTTCAAGGGAAGCCTCCGAATAAGAGGGATGCACTATATCTCATGAACTGCGGAAACATAGATGATATCTTCTCTCTCTTCTCCATTGCATCAAGAGTTAGAAAGATTCATTTCAGCGAGCAAGTCTTCCTCTATGGGTTCATCTACTTCTCGACCTACTGCCGAAACATGTGCAGATTTTGCTTCTATAGAAAGCCTAACTCCAAGTGTCCTAGGTACCGCAAGAAACCGGGCGATATATGTGAAACGGCCCGACTCCTTGAGAAGTCAGGAGTTCACCTGGTTGACTTGACCATGGGTGAAGATCCTATTATTCATGATAAAAAGAAATACAGCTTACTTATAGAGCTGGTCAAACTCGTGAGAGACAGCGTCAACGTGGGTATTATGGTTTCACCGGGCGTGCTTCCGCGGAGTGTGTTGAGGTCTCTGAGGAAAGCTGGTGCTGACTGGTATGCTCTATACCAGGAGACCCATAACAGAGCGCTCTTCTCAAGGTTGCGGGTTGGTCAGGATTACGATGAGAGGATGAAGGCGAAGTTCATGGCTCAGAAGGAAGGATTGCTGATCGAAGAGGGCATGTTACTAGGCGTCGGGGAAAGTGATGAGGATAGAGTGGATTCCATCTTCGCTATGAAACAGCTCCGGGCTAGCCAAGTCAGGGCCATGGGCTTTATTCCGCAAGAGGGTTCACCTATGGAGGATCAAGTATCTCCGCCAATCATTGATGAAATGAAGACAATGGCGGTTATGAGGTTGGTTAATCAAAACAGGTTGATGCCTGCGTCGTTTGATATTGACGGATTGAAGGGTTTGGAGCTGCGGTTGGCCTCGGGCGCGAATGTTATCTCCTCCATCATCCCGCCAAAGTCAGGGTTAGCTGGAGTTGCACAAGCTCACCTAGGCGTAGACGAGGGCCTAAGAACCGTGGGGGGCATCAGACCATACATAGAGCGGCTGGGCTTGCGTCTCGCCTCGAAGAAATCCTATGCAAGATGGTTGGATGAAGAGAAGGAGCTCCAATCTAGGGCTACAAGATTAGTTAGCAATGGATTGAGTGTTACGGACAACCTCTGAGCGAAGCGGTGGCCAAGCACTAAAACTATGTTGACAACGGGAACACCAGGTCGGCGCTAACGGAGCTGACTCATCGTCAGCGGAAAGGTTCCAGCTTCTTTAACTACGTTCTCCGGGAACTGCGCAATCACGTTTTTGTAGTCTACATCTGCTCCAGCAACCTTCAATGCGTCAAGCGCATTTTTATCCGGGAACTTTGCGCCAACGTTCCCGAGAACCTCAAGGCTCGTAGAACTCATTGAGTCAAGATCTTCTTTGGGATAAGAAGTCAGCCTGAGATTCACTCGTTAAACCTGCCTTGATCCCAAAAGCACCTTTAGCCTTTTTGATGGCTCGACCACTGGAGTCAAACGTGAATTATTCAAATTGTCTCCGAAGTTTAGTTGCAGCGCTTTTCTCGAAACTTCTTTTAGTCGACTTAATGCCCCTTCGACTCTGCTTGCCTTACGCTTGCAAATATGAAATACTCACGCTAATTACTTCAAGGTCTTTTGGCCAGTCGCTTTTCGGCTCTTGCTATCATATCATTGATGGCCCTTCGAGTTTCAATGTCCAAAGGCTCCGGCTTGTGACTTTCAAGTATCGTCTTCACCTTGTCTTTGGCTCCGACCACCAAGTCGTGATGACCCATTGTGTCTAAGCTCCATTCCGCCTGTGTCTTCTTCATGCGTTTGTACAAGCTTGGAAACCAACGTTCTTCAATTGCATATTTCAAAGTGTGCCTTTCGGCAAGGAAATGCCCGCCAATACCAACTTTCTCTATTGTATCTCTGGCCAGGTCTTCATCGTACGCTCTAAATCCTTTCGCTATTCTAAGCATAGCTCCACACAATTCATCGTCTAGGACTAGTTGCTCGTAACTGTAGGTATTTGCGGAGTCAAACGTTCCTCCACCAAATATTACGTCCGCACCCGCCAAGACAAGCGGCAATGTCGACACTGTTTTTTCGAATGCGGCTTGGGAGCCTGGCATGCTTGCTTCAGTGTTTAGAGCCGCTGGCATGCTCGGTAGACCGTACTTCCTAGCCAAGTTGATTACGCCAACCATTATTATGGCCCTCTCGGGAGCTCCCATGGCCAAAGCGCCTGTCTTCGGATCCATAACAGACGCTGAGGCTCCATAGAGGACCGGGCAGCCAGGGCTTATCGCCTGAACCATAGCGATTCCAGCTAGAATCTCCGCGTTGATCAGAACCAGTTGGCCAGCGACTGTGACTGGCGCTGTGGCGCCGCCCATGCTCAGACTGTACAGAGATATGGGTATCAGATTCTTTGCATATTCGATCAGCACGTTAAGACCGTTCTCGTCATATTGAAGTGGGCTAATGGGCTCCTGATGCACGGAAATCACAGGTCTCTTCTTCAGCTCCTCCATCCCACCTGCGACCGAGGTTGCCATCTCGATTATGTCTCGCGCTGTTTCAGCTGTTGCTCCTGGCGCTATAACATTGCTCACGTGTTTGGAACTATTGGTTAAGCCTGCCAGAAACCTATATTCATCAGCCAGCTGCTCTGGCACGTCGCAAGGCATGACTTCAACTTGGATTATGTGAAAGTTTGGTAGGGCATCTGCAACCAAAGCGAATTTCATGACGTCAGCTCTCGTCGCAGTCCTTCTCTTACCTGTATCCAGATCGTATATGTAGGCTCCGCAACCCGAAGGACAGAAGTGAACTCGTCCCTTCATCAGCTCGACATCATAAGCTGAGTTCCTTGCGTACAGGGTCACTTTCTTCGGCGCACGTCTCAACGCGTCCTTCAGAACCGTCTCCGAGAAACGCGCCACCATGGCCCTCTGATCAACCTTGGCTCCAATATCCTCTAGAGCATCAAGTGCTTCCTTGTTGGGAAATTTGACGCCCACATGGGATAGGACATCAAGCGTGGCTGAGTGAATACCCTCCAAATCTTCCTTGGGCATCGGCCTGAGAGTTAGCTCCAACTTTACTCGAACCTATTTCGACTAGATTTGTTGTTATAACTTGTCCTTCTAAAAGCCTTCTCTCACGAGATTCAGGGATCAAATCTGTGTTGAGAAGATCATCTTTGAGGCTTCGGAATCGTCCTTTCCAAACGGTTCCGCCACTGCCTAACCGCCTCATAACTGAACTCCGCCTCCAAAGCCATGAAGCCAGCCGTAGCCCTATACCACAAGCCGGCACTGTAGAGTAGCGTCGAGAGAATCTTGAAAACCCCTAAAGCCTCAATCCTGCTCAGCAACACGTCAAGGGAACCCTTCAAACCTATGCAAAGAAGACCGAAAAAACAACTCATAAACTGTTATCTTGACAAGATCAGGCATAACAATTCATAACCGCCATATGAAGCCCGAGCTCGACGTGATCCCACTTCGTATTCCAAGCTGCGCCCTTCATATCGAACTAAAAACCGAGGCCACAAGCCCCGCTGTAGCACTCCTAAACCTAAGAAAGAAAACATCGAAACTAGTCCCTACTCTAACACGAGTATAGACGACGAAATCCTAAATTCGCCTCTACTGTTATCAAAAAGTTTTTAAGTTCACGTCTCGGCAACTGCCGAGACATCTGAGACAGAGTGATTCGAGATGCCGACAATAAAATCAGGCAATCTAAAGGAAGTTATGTACAGTATCTTGAAAGCAACCGGTTCCACCGAAGAAGAGGCAGCTTTCGTCAGTGAATCGTTGATTCAGGCAAATTTGTATGGGGTCGATTCGCATGGGTTAGCGAATCTGAAACCGTACATTAGTGCGATAGAGTCTGGGAAAATTAAGTGCGGAGCACAGATCAAGGTATTGCAAGAATCGGCAAGCACTGCATTAATCGATGGAAATTGGGGATTTGGGCAGATATCATGCAAGAAAGCTACCGAAATAGCCATCAACAAAGCCGAGAAGAACATGGTTGGAGTCGTTGGGATATCTCACTGCAATCACATAGGTAGATTAGGGCTTTATGCCGAGATGATTGCAAAGAAAGACATGATCGGACTTATCTACGCGGCGAGTGACCCGTCTGTCGCTCCTCATGGCGGGATGAAACCAATGTTTGGAACAAACCCGTTCAGTTACGGTTTTCCTGCAGGAAAAGAGCAACCGATAATAATTGATTTTGCGACGGCCGCTGTGGCCGAGGGCAAGATTAGAGCTGCGCTCGCGGGAGGAGAAAAGATACCTCTGGGTTGGATTATTGATAAGAACGGTAACCCGACAACAAATCCCGCAGATCTCTACGAACCTCCACTTCCTCCCATCCAGATCAAAATCCTAGGCGCGCAGCTCCCGATAGGTGGATACAAAGGATTCGGTCTAGCCATTGCCGTTGATATAATTGGTGGAGCTCTGACCAACACAGGTTGTGATGGAGATGTGCCGGAATTTGCGAATGGAACTATGGTTCAAGCTTTGAATATCGAAGCCTTCTGCCCATTAGAGGAATACAGAAAGAGAGTTGACAAGCTAATTAGAGACGTCAAATCCGCACCTATAGCGCCGGGCGTGAAGGAAATAATGCTTCCAGGTGAACCAGAGACAAGAACTAGAGAGGAAAGGCTAAAGTCAGGTATTCCGGTCCCTGAGATTACATGGAAAGCCACACTTGATATCGCAAAGAAATATGGAGTTGACGTAGAAGGGATCCTAAGCAAATAGGTCTTTCTTTCCTCGTTCCAATGGATTATCTGGGATAACTCGACCCTTTACCTAAGCTGATGCAGGACAAACCGGTCAACTGCAGCCGAGAGTCTGACCGTACAGAAAAATATGAAAATGGCTTTTACGATCCGATTTAGCAGGGTAAAGAGCGTAGATTTCTCAACTCTCTTTTAAAGAACATAGCATAGAAATAGAGGGATCTAGTGCACCCAACCCTTGACTTTTTCAAGAAGCCTTATCCAACGGTAGAACCCCACAGCAAATCCTATCTGATCATAGAACCCGATACTTTAGCAACGACGGAGACACCAGATTCACAAGCTTCTGCATGAGGCATGGAATGGAGCATATCCTCGGTCCACTGGAAGACCCGCTGCGCAGGGAAAGATAGAAAGATTCTTCCAAACATACCAGCTCTGCTACCCAAGATTCAATAATCTAGAGAGATTCAGAGAATACCACAACAAACCACACAGAAGCCTGAAGTACTCGACTCCAGCAGAAATCTACTTCAACGCAGACTATGCGACATGTCAGTAGCTCCCGCAGTAGATCTCTCGTCGTGGAAGACTTAAATATGCGGCGGGGCATCTCGTGAGGAAACGGAACTTGGAAGTGGATAATTTTGAAGGGTTCAGAGGCAATTGCGCAGATCCTAAGACTTGAGGGCGTAAGCCTTCAATCGTGTTTCCCAAGCAGTTCACTCATCGATCCGATACGGGATGTGGGAATTAAGACCGTCATGGTTAGACAGGAGAGGTTGGCGATCGATATTACAAGTAGCTATGCCAGGGCGTCGAACGGGACCAAGATCGGAGTGTGTACAGTGCAGGAAGGTGTAGGAATTGAGAATTCATTTGCGGGTATCGCTCATGCCTTCGCAGATTCGGTTCCAATCCTAGTGCTTCCTGAACAGTATGATCAGCATAGGATAGGGATCTATCCCAACTTCTTCAATGCTATGCACGCGTACCAGACGGTCTCAAAATGGGTGGCTCGCATAAACTTCATCGACCGTATCCCAGAAATGATAAGGCGAGCCTTCATATTTCTTAGACAACAACGGTGGCAAACAGCAAACTCGCTTATATGTTCATCAGTCGTAGAACAAAACAACGTTCCAGAAAAATAGGATTGGAGACTTCTAGGGTAGGATTTCCTTGTTAACCAAATTCTTCGGAAGTGAACCCTGAAGTACTCTAGCGACCTCTTCAGCTGCCTTCACTTGAAGGTCTAGAAGCGCATCTTCAGAATACCATCCAAGATGAGGCGTAAAGAGCACATTATCCAACTTGAGTAGAGGATTATCCTTTCTTTGAAATTCAGATTCCAAGACATCCAAGGCCGCGCCTCTGATCCAACGCTCCGTCAACGCTCTAAGCAAAGCCCTTTCGCTAATTAGAGAACCTCTCGCTGCATTCACTATCAAGGCAGTTTTCTTCATCAACTTGAACTCATCCTCGTCAATCATGTGAAAATTTTCTCGGCTCAGAGACGAGTGAATCAAGACAACATCAGACAGTTTCATTAGCTCGTCAAATTCAACCCAACCCACACCTTCTTGGTCCAAGACTTCTCTCTGGACTAATGGGTCATAGAGGAGAATGTCCACTCCAAAGCCCTTCAGCCTCTTCGCGACGGCTCGGCCGATGCGGCCGAATCCCACAATACCGATCTTTTTGCCAGCGAGACGCTCGATCGGCCTGATCTTTTCCCAATCGAATGTCCCCGATTTCGCAGCGCAGACAGCAGGGACTATTTTCCTCCATAGCGACAGAAGAAGAGCGATTGTATGTTCTGCAACCTCGATTGTGCAGAAGTCTGGAACATTTGCCACGAACACGCCTTTCTCCGTTGCTGCTTGAAGATCGATGTTATCTACGCCGACGCTACAATTGACGACAACACGGATTTTGTCGAGCGCATCTAAAGCTTTTCTCGTCAAAGGCGCTTGATCCAAGAGTATGGCGTCAGCATCCTTTGCTGCTGCTAACAAGTCTGCTTCGGTTCTGCAGTGAACTGGCCCTACGAGTTCAGCGTTAACTTTGGCAAGAACTCTCTTCTCGACATCTCCCGCAGTATATGGGGGAGGGTCGAAATATGTGAGAAGTACCTTGAATTTCAACGCCATCCCGGCTTAGTGTTAGGGGAGAACCTAATTAATTGTTCTGTCAGGCTGTTTGATTACGAACAGTTTCCCTAAGCTGATCACCTTGAGTCGATCTACTCAGCCTTGGAAAGGCTTTCGGCCCCAAGTTCAAAAGCTTCCAAATTGTATTTCACCATGTCTGGCGGGCTTATTTCTTCGATAGCGATTTTGAAGAAATTCCTCTTGATCGGAAGCCTACTCGTAGAAGCTAAAGCTCCAACCATCACCACGTTCATTGTTCTAAAGTGACCTGCCCGCAATGATAGGCCTGTTGCATCGATCGAGATCACCTGTTTGCAAACTTTGCCAAGTAAGTTCAGTATTTCGTCCAGATTCGGGTAGGTTCCCTTGCCAACTTTCACTTCAACTGGAACCAAAGGGTGCGCGTTGAGAATGACCAACGTGTCTGAAGAAAGATACTTAGCCTGTCTTAGTGCTTCTGCGGGTTCAAGAGCGAGTAGGATGTGCGCTCTTGCCTCAGGAATGAGGGGAGATGCCACCCTACTTCCAATCCTGACATGGCTTGTCACCGGGCCGCTTCTCTGCCCTGCGCCGAACGTCTCTCCAATCCTTACGTTGAACCCTTCCTTTAGAGCTGCCACACCTATTGCCCTAGACGCAAAAACATTTCCTTGGCCCCCGACTCCAGCTATCAGTATGTTAATCTCATCTACGGGCACTTACGATCCCTCACTTCTGGAGATCTATGGCTTTGAGCCTGCAAACTTGCGCGCACATGCTACAACCGACGCAGATATTCTCGTCAATCTTTGCTATGTCATTCTCCAAGGAAATTGCAGGACAACCAAGCGAGGATACGCATACGCCACACTTTGTACACTTTTCCGGGTCCACCTGATATGTCTCAACGGCTCCTCTTCCGTCTCGTCTTAAAATCTCAGGGCATGCCCTTCTAGCTATGACAACAGCTGGCCCCTCATAAGTCAGCGCCTTCTCGATAGCTTCTTTCGTGGCTAGCAGATCGTATGAGTCGGTTACTTCTATGAAATCGATCCCACAGGCTTTCACCAGGTTTTCTATTCTAATAGGCTTCGTGAGTTTTCCTGAGATGGTGATGCCCAGCCCCGGGTGAGGTTGGTGCCCTGTCATCGCGATCGTCTCGTTGTCACATATTATTACCTTGATATTTGCGTTGTTGTAGACAGAATTGATTAGTGGGGCAAGGCCGGAATGAAAGAAGGTTCCGTCGCCAATTGTAGCTATTGTAAGGCCTTTGTAGCCAGCCTTGATGAAGCCACAGGCTTGACCCAAGCTTGCGCTCATACAGAAGGTTGTGTCCATTATCTCGAATGGAGGAAAGAAAGCCAATCCATAGCAACCTATGTCGCCCAGTATCGCGTAGTCTTTCAGGGACATTTTCTTGAGGATGCATTTCAGCGAATAAAACGTTCCTATGTGAGGGCAACCTGCACAGAAACTTAGAAACCTTGGGGGAGCAGCTTTCAGCAATCTCCCAGCCTCGAGATCGAACTCAGGAGTTCTAGGCTCATACCTGACACCGGTTAGGCGAGCTATGGCTGAAGCGACTATTTCCACGTTGAGCTCTCCAGACCAAGGTATATCACCTGTTTCTCTTCCTCTAACTTCACAGTCATGATCCATGCCGGTAAGCGTTTGCTTTATCTTGTTTTCAACAATCGGCTCCACTTCCTCAACAATCAAAACCTTCTCAACGTTCTTACACATCTTCCGGATCAGAGACTCTGGTAGCGGATGAACAATGCCAATTTTTAGGATAGACGTAACGCCTTCCAAGCCGAGGACCCTCAATGCATCTATGGCGTAGTTGTATGAGCCGCCTGAAGCTGCAACACCTATCTTCTTGCACTCTTCGAGCTGAAGACTGTTGAAGGACGAGTTTTCTGATATTGCTCTCATTTTCTGAATCTGTTCATGTAACCATCTATGTCTAGCGACCGCGATCACATCGCCACAATAGTACCTATTGAAATCCTTGAGGAAAGCCGGCTGTCTCCTCTGTCGGGAGATTTCCCCTAATACAACGTCTCCGCTAGCAAGGTTCACCCTTGTAGTAGTTCTTACCATAACAGGCAGCTGGAGCTTCTCAGAGATCTCGAAGGCTTCCCAAGTCATATCTTTGGCCTCTTGGGGATTCGAAGGCTCGTACATAGGCACGTTTAGCAAACATCCGTAGTGCCTATTGTCTTGTTCATTTTGAGAAACCCACGCCGCGGGGTCATCCGCGGAAACTACGACATAGCCGCCATTGACCCCACTGATATTGAGGCATAGCATTATGTCTGAAGCAACATTCATGCCAACATGTTTCATTGCAGTGAGAGCCCTAAGTCCTAGAATCGACGCGCTCGATGCCACTTCAACTGCCACCTTCTCGTTCACGGACCATTCCGTATAGATCCCAAGCTCATCTGCCACAGAGGCAAGAGTTTCCAATATTTCCGATGACGGGGTTCCAGGATAACCGGTTGCTACTTGAACTCCAGCTTCTATGGCACCGCGAGCTATCCCCTCATTGCCCATGAGCAGTTCTCGCGCACCCGGCTTACCAGACAAAATATTCTTCATTTCTCTCACAAGAGCAAACATTTATTCTCATACGAATTATTTTAGCGTTGAGAACGGAAGAGCTGATGTCTAAGGTGATTTCGCCACACAAGCTAGTAGAAGAACTGGACCCATTGTTTCGTCCAAAGTCTGTCGCTGTTATAGGAGCTTCGAGAAGCCCTAGAAAGGTAGGAAACATACTGATCAAACTTCTACTGGAATATTCCTACACTGGCAAGATATTTCCAGTGAACCCTAACGCTGACGAGATTATCGGGTTGAAGACCTATCCAAGCCTCTTGAAGATCCCGGAACAAATCGATCTAGCCATAATCGCCGTGCCAGCTCCCCTCGTGTTGAACGCTGTTAAAGATTGTTTGGAAAAAGGAGTTAGATGCATTTTGATAATAACAGCTGGCTTCAGCGAAGTTGGACTTGAGGGCGAAACGCTTGAGCAAGATTTGGTGAAGCAATCCAAGGGAAGGGCAAGAATAGTAGGCCCGAACTCTTTCGGGTTGATCAACACAGACCCAGAGATAAGGCTCAATGCTACTTGGGGTGCAAGAATCAAGGCACCAGGTACAATAGCATTCCTCTCACAGAGTGGCGCATTCGGTGAGGCGGTGTTGGCTATAGCTCAAGAACGCGGGATTGGTTTTAGCAAATTCGTCAGCCTTGGAAACATGTGTGATGTTGACATTGCTGATCTCCTCATGTACTTGGCGCGAGATCCTCTGACCAAAGTTATAGCCCTTTATATCGAAGGGGTAGACGACGGAAGGAAACTCCTCGAAGCTGCGAAGGAGGCGACCAGACATAAGCCAATCGTGTGCTTGAAAGGCGGAAGATCTAGAACCGGGATCCGCGCGGTTTCTTCTCACACTGGTTCAATGGCAGGGGAAGATCTGATCTACGACGCTGCTTTCAAGCAGAGTGGAATAATTAGGGCTCTCGATGCCGATGAAATGCTTGATATGGCTAGAGCTCTAGCCAGTCAATGTGCCCCGAGAGGCAGGAAAGTTGCGATAGTGTCTAACAGCGGGGGCCCAGCCATATTAACCGCTGACTTCTGCGAAGACTACGAGGTCGAATTTCCCAGCTTCTCAAAAGAGGTGAGTGAAAAATTGAGGCAGGAACTGCCCCCCACGGCAACGATTTCGAATCCACTAGATATCATGGGAGACGCTACGGTTGAAAGGTATGAAAAGGTTCTGCCGCTGGTTCTTGGTGAAAGAGAAGTGCAAGCGCTCATATTGATCATTGAAGGGTGTGATGGAGTATTCATAGACAATTCAAGATTTCCCGCAAGGATTGCTGACGTCCTACGAAAGGCTTGTATCCCCATTCTCGTGCTTTGGATGTATGCTGAGGACACCATAAAGAATGGAATAGAAACGTTTGAAAAGGCTGGTTTCCCAGTCTACAGGTTTCCGAGAGAAGCGGCGCAAGCAATGGCAGCTCTAATCCGGTGGAGGCTTAATCAAGATAGGGGCGAGAAGCAGAACTCGGCATAATAGGACTAGATAGAAAGAAACAGCATGATACGCAAGAATGCTTCAATTTGCGATGAAGGCGAGATACTTGCCCAACTTTTGGTTGCTGGATAGACATTGCGCATAGCGATGTAACCGAAATGATGGCGGATGCTAGATTCGATTGGCTTCTTATTGACATGAGAATAAGTACCGGACGTACGTCACATTAACGGTCATTGGAGCCGAATAGAACTAATTCTTCACTTTTTCAAGGCATGTTTTAGCCCCAATAGTTAGAAATGTATCGTCATCGTTCAAGGCGCAGAATTGAAAACCTTGAGAGATAGCGTCATTTATATTCTTCTCGTTGCAGTGCATGCCTGGCGCTACACTATGCTTCTTGCATCCGTCTAGTACTTTGCGTAGAGCTGCTTTGAATCTTGGGTGCTCTCTCTGCAGGAACACACCGAGGTTGAGTGAGAGATCATCAGGTCCAACAAAAGCTGCGTCCACACCCTTCACTGACAGTATTTCATCTAGACTATCGATGGCTTTCTGAGTCTCTATCATGACGACCACCAGCACCTCGTCGTTCGCGCTATTCACATAGTCGGCGTGCCGAGAATAGTATTTTGAGGCACGTCTCGGTCCGCATCCTCTGATACCCTCAGGCGGGTACTTGCTAGCCTGTACGGCTTTCAACGCTTCCTCCCTAGTGTTTACCAAGGGAACCACCACACCGTAGGCCCCCATATCTAGGGCCCACTTGAAGTAGACGGGGTCATTGATAGGTACGCGCACCAAGGGTATACAAGTAGGTGTCGAACTCATCGACTGCATCATCCTCTGGATGTCAGGCATCGTAAAGAGGCCATGTTCAACATCGAAAACAAGCCAGTCGAATCCTAAACTCGCTAGTTGCTCAGAGACATCTGGATCATTCATCTCAACCCATGTACCAATTGACGGTTTTCCAGCTCTCAATTTTTCCTTGACAAAGTTTTTCATTTCTGATTCACAACAGTTTCGTTTACTGCACTCAATTAAGAATCTTTCCTTTTGAGACTCACTGCAGGGACAGATACGCGATATCAACCTTTCGTGCGATCAGAAACTGACTGGAACAAGAACAGCATATATCTTCAGCTGTTTGGTTACGTTTCGTATACCGTGCTTAACCCCTCTAGGGGCGTACATGAATGTTCCTGGCGGTATCTTTCTCTCTCCTACACCTTCGACATATAAAAGCGCCTCCCCTTCAAGATAGTATTCCAGCTGGTTCGCATCATTATGAGAATGGATTGGAATCTCCTTACCTGCCCCTAGCGTCCCTATCTTTACACTTACTTCTCGTGCTTGTTCTCTTGAAAGAATGACCTTGGCAGGGAATGGCCCCTCGCTGGCAAATTCTATTTCGTCCTCATACAGAACTATCCCTGACATTTTCTTTCCTCCTCGTGAAGTTGATTCAAGTAATCATAAAGCTTGTTATATGGCAGCCTGTGGAAAGTTAGTATATAAAGCTCGTGTTGAACCTCTTGCCTCTGTCTCTGCGAACTTGTCGCCGCGAGATCTTAAATCGCCAAGGCTATGCGTGCCGACCCTCATCCAATGGATAATGCCTAGGAAAGGTTGAGGAGACGGTGATTGGCACAGGTATGTGCGTGACTGGAAACGCTATGAACGCTACAGGCGGGGAGGAGATGGTTAACTTTCCACACCGTTCCGATCTCTACGCTTAAATGTGCGTTCCAGTTTCTTAGTGTGCAGTTGTGAAGAGTTTGAGAATAGATCTGCCCTACGGCAAAGATTCGATTTCCTTCAGTATTCCCGATGAGAGAGTTCTCTATGTAGCAAAGCCGAATGATCTGTCTCCAGCTCGGGAGGAACTGGAAGAAATTAGAAGATCGATTAGAAATCCCATCGGCACGCCTAGGCTAAAGTCTTTGGCTAGAGGCAATAGAAGAGTTGTTGTGGCGGCTGACGATCTGACCAGAGTGACTCCCTGCAAGAAGATTGTTCCACTACTCTTGGATGAATTGAACCTGTGCGGGGTTAGGGATGAAGACATAACACTGATAGTCGCTCTTGGAACTCATCGCCCTATGGCTGAGGAAGAGATAGTTCAGAGGTTTGGCGAAGAGGTCACAAAGAGGATTCAAGTGGTCAATCATGACTGGCGAGACAAGAACAAACTGGTGTATGTGGGAGATACCCGATCGAAAAGGCCGATCCGGATTAGCAAAGAGTTCTATGAGGCAGATCTCAAGATTGGAATCGGAAACATTCAGCCGCATGAGTATGCTGGCTGGGGTGGAGGAGGAAAGGTTGTTCAACCGGGGGTGTCGGGTGAAGAGACCACCAACATGACCCATCTGATGGCAAGTTACTTTCCGCCTGACCGGATCTTGGGAGACCCTGACTGTGCGGTTAGACTGGAGATAGAGGAAACGGCTAGGAGAGTTGGACTCGACTTCATCATAAACACAGTCCTTAACTCGAAAAAAGTAGTCATCAGAGTTTTCTCGGGAGATCTTGTGAAAGCGCATCGGGAAGGCGTTGAGCTTGCAGAGAAGATATTCTGCCCTGAAATCCCGGGTCCGGCAGACATACTGATCACAACATCCCACCCTGCGGACATAGACTACTGGCAGGCGAGTAAGGGAACGTCTGCGGCTTATCTAGGCGTCAGGAAGGGCGGAGTTATTATTGTCGCCACTCCGTGCCCTGAAGGCATCGCCGCGTACCATCCAGATGTTGAGAGATATGGAACCTTAACTTTTCAACAGTTAGATGAGATGGTTAAAAAGGGAACGATGCAGGATATTGTTGCAGGCTCTTTCCTTCTCGCACATTTCCAGATACTCGATAAGGCGGACGTAATATTCGTCTCTGACTGCCTAACCGATAGGATGTGTGGCAACTTGAATTGTAAGAAAGGGGAGACGATCGAGGAAGCCTTGAGGATGGCTGAGGAGAAGGTTGGCTCAAACGCGAAGATCGGCGTGATGCTGTACGCAAATATGGTTCTCAGAAGCCGAGATCAAGATCGAAGGTGGCTTCGATCCTAGTTCAGTCCGGGCGGTGACACGACGATCTTTAGCATCTTTCTTTGCACATAGATCACGTCTAAACTTTTCCGTCTTTGAGAGCGCCGCCAATCTTTCTTCGTATTGCTCTAAAAAATTACGTCAATGCCGACGACGCCTGAGTATCACTCTTTATTCAGTTTCTCATATGCATCATAGAATTTCCAAGTTTAGGAGCGTTCCGTACATCGTATGATAGGAATCGAAAAGCTAAAATCAGCGAAACGTCCTCCAAGAACGATATCTCCAGTTGGAAAGTGCGCGCTTCTACAGTAACAAAATGAGGTTAGACTATGATTAGAGACGTTAAAGTTCTGGACGAAGGTGAGATTGAGACTGTTCATTCTGCTTCTCTTCAGATTCTCGGGAATGTCGGGTTGAGGCTTCGCAGCGATCAACATTTGACTTATCTGCAGAAGCAAGGGTTTGATGTCGATAAGAAGAACTACAGCGTAAAGATACCCGAGAATCTGGTCGCTGAAGTCTTGAAGAAAACTCCGAAGAGATTCATACTCTACTCGAGGGATCGGAAGCGAGATCTGCAAATGGGCGAACGAAACTGCTACTATGCTACGTCTGGTTGCGCCTCGAACGTTATTGACTTTGAGATCGGAGAGAGAAGGCCGGCAACCTTGAAGGATGTGGCTTCATGCGCTAAAGTCATTGATGCGGTTGAGAATCTAGATATGATTTTTTCACCGATATCTGCTCACGATGTTCCAAGCGGAACCGGAGTAATAGACGAGTATAGAGCTACTGTGGAGAATAGCACCAAACATACGCATCTGGTCGACTTGAATTCTGTATACGAGGCTGAATACATAATTAGGATAGCAGCCGAAATAATGGGAGGAGTTGACAACCTAGTCAAGGAACCTATAATTTCAGATATGTTCTGCAGCGTGTCACCTCTAACCATGCATATTTCAGCGTTGGATACCGTTCTAACCTTTGCGCGAAAAGGCCTGCCGGTCTCTTCGACATCGATGCCTCTGGCTGGAGGAACCGCGCCTATAACCCCAGCCGGAACGTTGGCATTGTCGAACGCAGAGGTGATAGGCGGGATAATCGTCGTGGAAGCTTTCTGTCCAAATACGCCCGTCATCTACACGGCGTTACCGTCGATAATGGATCCGAGGACGGGGATGTATCGAGCGGCAGCCCCGGAGGGGATCTGGATGCGTATGGCAATCGTTCAAGTTGCAAACCACTATCAGATCCCCTGTATGGTTGGCGGCGTGAATAGCGCTTCAAAGACGCCGAACATTCAGGATGGGTATGAGAAGGCGATGACCGCTGTGCTGAGCAGACTTGCAGGAGCAGATGTATTGACCGGCCTCGGCTTACTCGACAGCGCCACAGCCTTGGCCCTAGACCAGCTAGTTGTGGACAGTGAAATCTGCGATCATGTGGTAAGAGCCCTGACCGATCAACCGATCGATGATGAAACCCTAGCGCTCGACGTGATTGCCAGAGTTGGACCTGAAGGCCACTTCATATCGGATAGGCATACGCTGAGACACGCCAGCGACATCTGGATACCTCGCTTACCTGGAATCGATATGGTATCAAAAAGGGATCCTGACAATATCGTTAAGAATGCCAAGAAGAGAGTCCGCGATATTCTCAAAAGTCATAAGACACAACCGTTAGACCCGTCAACAATGAAACAGATCGATATGATTGTGAGCGAGGCTCGGAAGAACTATCAACCCAGCAAGACTTAACACGTTTCAAACATGCATGTATCAAAAGAGAGAGCAGTTTTTCAAACCGATAACCCAGCTCTTATAAAAACGACTCTCTATCTTCTCCTCGAGCCTTGAAGAAAAATATTCCACAGCTACATATCTATTGTGAAGACAAATTTTTTGGCAGCCTAGATCGACCAATATCGCGCGTATTGTATCCTATCTCTTACTTCCGACCGGTGGCGCTGTTGCCACCAAAACTTGGTAGCTTCCTAGTTAGCCGCTCATCAGTGTGGGCTTGAGCAGTTCACAGGGACTGTCGCTTCTCTACCTTTTGTGACCGTCACGTTCGGGAGGGCGGATGTTCTGCTTCTGTAGAGTGGGAAAAAGGTCTTCGAAGACATATTGACAGAGGAATCTAGCTTCTATCTGATTATTGTCAGTTTTGGGATAATCCGACCGATAGTGTACTCCTCTGCTTTCAGTCCGCGTGAGAACTGTTCTCGCAGAAGCTTCAAGTATGGTCAAAAGACTTCTGATTCGGATAGCATCAATCCACTCTCTGTTACACATTCAGGATTGGGTTTGAATAGAGACAAGTCATTTCGAGATATATTGAAGCTCTCTAATCGCTTGGTTCAAACCCTTTCCGTTGCGGATAACCCATAGATGTTCATCAGCTATCTTTTGTATGTTTCTCTTAAGTAACATAAATGTCCTCAAGAATGTCGATGTCATGCGTTCGGACTTGGTCTACAAGAACTCTTGCTCTCGGTCCCCTGGGTTATGACCGCGCGTTTGCTATCCCAAAAATATTTCATTCCTCAATCGACCAGTTCTCTCGTCCTATCGCGTGCATCACGAACGTAGGCGTTTACGAGCTTCTGGTTGTTGAGATAGTATCCATGTATTACGATATCGTGAAGGAACCTCTTCTTACTGTCCTCCTCGTATCCAGTGAGCCCGATCTTGGTGGCGCTTCTCCCGTCTAACGTTATGTTGGCTCCCGCCACCATCGTTGCGCCACACCGACCAACCCGGCCACCGGAAACAATAGTTGTTGAGACGCCCTGTCACACGATTCAATCGCGGCTCTCAGGCCAACCCCCTACTTCCTATGACCAGTACATCAGTTATATGCGATTAAAACAAAGCTGACCGTCAGACCCGTAAGTGTAATGCTACCGATATGAGATTTTTGCAATCTGGAACTCCATATTGGAAGTGCCCGTTCTATTCTTGTTTCCTAACCGAACAAGTCTCCGGGATGAAGCTTGAGAATAGCCGGACATCACAGTCGAGTTTTTCACAATGTCGAAACGAACCCATCGTGATAGAACCTAAACCCGAAGCCTTTACTCAGCTACACGCCGACCTTTGGGTTGACAGCGGAAGGAAAATAGGACGAGATAATGCTGTGACTGTTTGAGCATAGAAGAGGCCCCGAACATACGACCTACAACTCTACCAGACTGCTGCATCATTTTCTGCAATCGTGCGGAACTCTTCATCTTTTTGGCTGGTTTTATTTTCTCTCATTTCTATTCTGACGGGTATGTCCAAGGGTTGTATTAGGTCGTGAATCCTATAGGGTGTATGTTGTGAAACATGAGCGGAGAAGAGGCTGAGTTGTTAGAGTCAAGAATGATATCGGTTTGAATAGGAAACCTATTAGAATCTCCAGTCGACTAAGTATGAAATGACGTCCAATGAAACTTGAGGGTAAGACAGCTGTAGTGACCGGTGGTGATAGAGGAATTGGGCGTGCGGTCGCCATAGCATTGACTAGAGAAGCGGCGAATATCGTGGTGACGTATAACACCAACAAAGAAGCAGCGATCAGAACCTCGAATGACATTGAAAACCTGGGAAGAAAATCTCTGGTGTGCAAGGTTGATGTGAGATCCAGTAACGAAATCAAGAAAATGGTTAATGAATCAATTCGTAAATTCGGTAGGATAGACATACTCGTCAATGCAGCAGGCGTTTGCTCCACGGTAGAGGTAGTTGACATGAGCGAGGACGAGTGGGATTCAGTAATGGATGTTAACATGAAGGGGACCTTCCTATGCTCCAAATATGTCGCCAGAGAAATGATCAGGCAGAGGGTCGAAGGCAAGATCGTCAATATCTCATCTAGAGCCGGGAAAATCGGAATGGCAGGAATGGCGCATTATAGTGCGTCAAAGTTTGCTGTCTTGGGTTTTACTCAGGCCTTGGCTTTGGAACTAGTAAAACACGGAATTCGTGTTAACGCAGTCTGCCCAGGGAGAACCGCCACAGATATGACAAAAGAAGACATCGCCAGCTTGTCGAAGATCAAGAACATTTCAGTCGAACAAGCTAGAAAGGAGTACGCCGAACCTATACCGCTGGGAAGATTTGCCACACCAGAAGAAATTGCAAGTGTAGTCGTCTTTCTATGTTCCGATGATTCCAGATACATCATCGGAGAATCCATCAATGTTGCAGGAGGATTGGACCTCACAAGTGGCGGACAGTAGCTAGCTTCGAAACCTCTCTTTCAGGCAATTGGATGATAGCAGGCTACGAAGTGGTTTCTTCCAGGTTCAACAAGCACAGGTTCTTCTAAAGCGCATTCACCAGTAGCCCGAGGGCAACGGGGGTGATACCTACATCCGCTCGGAGGGTTTATTGGACTTGGCACCTCCCCCTTGATCTCCACAAGTTCTCTCCGCAGCTTGGGGTTTGGTTTAGGAACAGCCGACATGAGGGCTGCCGTGTACAGATGCATAGGTTTGTTCACGATATCGTCTGCATCAGCGGTCTCAACTATTTTCCCCATGTACATGACTGCGATTCTATCGCTCATATAATAGACAACGTTAACGTTATGAGAGATGAATAGATAGCTTAACTCAAACTCGTCCTGCAGATTCCGGAGCAGGCCTAAGACTTGAGCCTGGATTGAAGCGTCCAGGGAGCTTGTGGGCTCGTCCAGAACTATCAGTCTGGGTTTCGTAACGAGCGCCCTCGCTATTCCTATTCTCTGCCGTTGGCCACCACTGAATTCGTGAGGAAACCTGTCCAGATGCTCGCTCTTTAGTCCAACTGCCTCTAGGGCTTCTCCAGCCATCTTCATTATTGTGTTCTTGTCTTTCGCTCCACTCGCCACCAACGGTTCAGTGACTATATCCTTGGTCCTCATCCTGGGATCCAGAGATGAGAAAGGATCCTGGAACACTATCTGCATCTTGTTGCGGACTTTCTTAAGGTCTGCGTCCTTAAGCGCCATAATATCCTTACCTTCGAAAGTGATCCTTCCAGCCGTAGGTCTCGTCAAGAGTAGCACGGTTCTGGCCAGAGTTGTTTTGCCACACCCTGACTCGCCAACCAATCCAAGAGTCTCGTTTCTTCCAAGCTCGAAGCTGACACCGTCCACAGCATGAACGACTTTCGTGTTCTTCCTAATCAGGGATGAAATATCTTCGAGGAAAGTTCTCCTAACAGGGAAATGTTTGACCAGTCCGTTGACGCTTAAGGTGGCTCTATTTTCCAAACCCAGTTCCTTCATCTAGTCTGCGAAGCATGCAACCTTATGGTTGGGGCTTACCTCCACAAGTTTCGGGACTTCTATTGAGCATTCCTTCTTCGCCCGTTTGCATCTAGGATGAAAAGCGCACCCGGGCGGCAAAGCGACTAGACTCGGCACCTCTCCGGCGATAGCCTCCAACCCTTTCCTCTTGGAGGCGATAGATGGCAAGGAAACCAGAAGAGCTTGAGTATACGGGTGCAATGGGCTTTCAAACAACTCGTAGACTGAAGCTTCTTCAACAATGTTCCCAGCGTACATTACTGCAACCCTGTCAGATATTTCGGCTATGACGCCGAAATCATGGCTTATGAAGAGTATCGAAGTTTTGACCTCTTCCATCAGCTCCCGCATCAACTTCAAAACTTGCGCCTGAGTGGTCACATCCAAAGCTGTGGTAGGTTCGTCGGCTATCATGAGCGAGGGCTTAGCAGCAAGAGCCATGGCGGTCATCACACGCTGTCTCATACCTCCACTGAGCTCATGGGGGTAACGATGTACTATGCTTTGAGGGTCAGGTATCCTAACGAGTTTTAGTGCTTCGATAACTTCATCGCTCCAAGAATTCTTCGATCGCGAGTGCAGACGAGGCTTCGCGGCTTTTCTAGGACGCGATTCTCTTGGGCTGCGTTCAGTTCTTACCTTGATGGATTCGGTTATTTGATCGCCGATCGTGAAAACAGGATTCAAAGCGGTCATAGGCTCTTGAAATACCATTGTGATGCCTGTTCCCCTAACCTTCTCCATATCCTTGTCCGACAGCTCAAGCAGGTTTCGTCCTTGAAAGTAGATCTTTCCGCTGAGTATCTTACCTGGAGGAATCGGGAGGAGTCCAATGATCGACAGGCCTAGGACCGTCTTGCCACAACCTGATTCCCCAATTAATCCTAAGACCTCCCGCTTCCTAATCGTCAAGCCCACTCCGCTTAACGCTTTCACCGTGCCGTACAATGTTTCGAAGATCAACCTTAGATCTTCGACTTTCACAAGCTCATCCGTGGACATACTACTTTCTCATCCTCGGATCCAAAGCGTCCCTCAAAGCATCGCCGAAGAGACTGAACCCTATGACTACAATGAGGATTATCAAGCCGGGAATTATGGGGATCCACCATGCAGATCGAAGGAAGATCTGCCCATCGAATACCATCTTCCCCCATTCAGGCTGCGGAGGTTGAGCCCCAAGACCCAGATAACTTAACACTGATGCGTATAGAATCACAAACCCGAGATCCAAGGTTCCGTACACTAGCAATGGCGATATTATGTTAGGCACTACGTGGTTTCGGATTATCGCGAGATTGCTCAATCCAGACGCCCTAGCTGCTTCAATATATTGGTTTTCTCTCACGGCTATTGTTTCAGCCCTCGCCGTTCTAGCGTAAACCGGCCACCAGACAACTATCAGGGCTTCGATGACCTGGAATATCCCTGGCCCGAGAGCCATAGAAACCGCTAAGGCTAACATCACCATCGGAAAGGCTAGGAATACATCCGTGATCCTCATCAAGGCTTCATCGGCGCGCCCGCCGCAGTACCCGCCTATCGACCCAGCAGATACGCCTATGGCTATCGATGCTGCGACGACAATGAGGGCTATCGCCAAATCTATAGGAGCTCCTATTATTACCCTACTGAAAACATCTCTTCCAAGCTGGTCTGTGCCAAAGGGGTGCGTCCATGATGGAGGTTGCAAACGTCTTGGCAAAACTATCTGATAGGGATTGTAGGGTGTTATCTTATCTCCAGCCAAAACGGCTGCTAAAGCCATTACGACGAATGCTGCAACTATAATTGAACCTACTATTGAGAGGGGATTCCTCCTCAATATTCTTAAGGTGATGAAAAGCTCCTTCTTCTCGAAGAGTATCGACAATCAATTCACCGAAGCGTAATTCTAGGGTCTAGAAACGCGTATAGCACATCTGCCATCAGGTTGACTAAAATAACACTTAATGCGAAAATCAAAGTTGCTCCCATCACAGCTGGATAATCAAGGTTTAGTATTGACTGCGCTGCATACCGACCTACTCCAGGCCAACTGAAAATTGTTTCAGTGACGACTGATCCACCGAGCATATAGGCGAACATTACAGTCATAACCGAAGTTGTGGGAATCAAAGCGTTTCTAAGCGCATGTTTATAGATAACCGTCCTGCCGGGTAGGCCTTTCGCCCGAGCCATCCGAACATAGTCCATCCTCATGGCTTCGAGCATGGAGGCTCGGGTCAGCCTCGATGCTATCCCAAAGTATAGGAGAGCTAGCGCCACTGCAGGCATGATAAGGTGGTTCAACGAGTCCCAGAAGGCTGCCCAATTTCCAGTGATCAAACTGTCTAACAGAAATAAGCCTGTGATATACCTTGGAGGAACAACTGTAAGGGAAATTCTTCCGCCAGATTCAGGGAACAGTTGCAGATAGTAGAAAAAGACCAGCTGGATTAGCAAGGCAACGAGGAATGGCGGTGAAGCTACCCCGAATAGAGCGAAGACCCTTGACGCGTGATCTATGGGCTTGTTCTGGTTGGCTGCTGAAATTACTCCGAGGAAGACCCCTATCAGAATGGATATCGCCATGGCCACGATGGCCAGCTCTACTGTAGCTGGAAAGAAAGTCTCGATCATCTTTAAGACAGGCTGGCCAGAGGATGGCGAATGTCCCCAATCCCCGCGTGCCAGGTCTGTAAGGTAGTACCAAAATTGGATGTGTACAGGATCGTATAGATGGTATCTTTCGCCGATCTTCCTCACAGTTGCTTCGTCCGCTCTGGGGCCTGCCCAGGCTCTTGCGGGATTCGGAATCAAGACCCTCGAGACTACGAACACCAAGAGCAGTACTCCGAGCAGTGTCGGGAGGAGTAGCGCCAGCCGCCGCGCCACGTATTTCACTGAGCCCATCTTTTCAACTCGTTGACGAGGCTTTGATTTGAAGCCTAGGAGTTTCTATATTAAGGTTTTTCGCAACCTAAGATCTTTTGGATAGGGTCTGGGGTCACACCTGATCTGGGTAAGTTGATCCGGCTCAAAAAAAGAGGGGGATTACATGCCCCGTTGAATGTGAGATCACGGATGCGCCTTACTTAACGAAGTAGATTGGACTCCAGTTGTACTGCCAGTCACCACAGTTCGGTATTATTCCTTGAACATTCTCGGCAGCAACAGGTATTCCTCGAAGGTACGAGTTCTTCCATTGCAATGTAGCTATGTATGGAGCATCATCGTAGAGAATCTTCTCTATCTCGGAATAGATCCTGAACCTCTCCTCTTGGGTGGGCGCCGTGTTGGCTTTATCCAGAAGTTCCTCGATCTGGGGGTTGCTGTAGAACGCGGGGTTCCCTGTCGAATTGAACCCTATGTCACTAATGAACCAGTCCAAGAAGGCAAACGCGTCCGGGTACCATCCCCAATCCTCCATCACTAAGTCTGGATAGCGTGGATCTGTTGCGTCTTTGACGCCTGCGTACAACGCCTCCTGAGCAGCGTTGGTCATTCCCTCCAACTTGACCTTCAAGCCGATCTCAGCCAGATTGGACTGCATGAGTTCAGCGATCCTCGAATGTAATGGCGAGTCTGTAGCGAAGACGAATCTAAGCTCAGGGATTCCTTTCCCATCCGGGTAGCCTGCCTCAGCCAGCAACGCCTTAGCCTTTTCCAAGTCTCGCTCATAGGGCTTTATCGTGGGATCTTGACCGAGAACGCCGTTTGGAATGCCCATCTGCCACTTCACAGCTTGGCCGCGGGCGATCTCTATGATGCCGTCGTAATCTATGGCGTGGACCACAGCTTGCCGGATAAGCTTGTTGTTGAATGGAAACCTTTGATAATTCATGCCACAGTATTGAACCATGGGCATAGGTCCTAGCTCTGGGACGTAGAAGCCAGGCTTTACAGCCTGATCAAGGAGCTCAGGGCTTACAGCTACTATGTTGGCTACGCCGCGTTCAAGGTCTCCAAGTCTGGTGAGCTCGTCCGGGACAACTTTGAAGATTACTTTGTCAAGTTTCGGTGGGTCGTGGACTCCGGTTCCAGGTCCTCCCCAGTAATTGGGGTTGTTCTCGTAAACCGTTTGCACATCCGGTTCGAAGCGTGTTATCATCCATGGTCCCGTTCCCATGGCGTTTAGCATTATGTATTCGTTATGTTTTCCGGCTTCCACCCCTCCATGCTCTGTTACCCAGCGGGGGCTCATCGCGACTGCATGGGGTTGGGTTAACGTTGGTAAGAAGGGGGAGAAGGGCTTTTCTAAGCGTATCACAAGGGTATATGCGTCGGGGCAGGAAACGTGTAGCTTCGGGTCTTTCACAAGTTCAACTTGATCTGCTGGAGGAGTGTTGTCCTGGTTAGTCCACTTGTTCAGCATTTCAGCGGTTACACCGTCTTTCTCAGGGTATTTGTCTCCTAAGCCGAGAGTAAACATCCACGCTGGTGCATATTCGCATATGCCTGTGCGGTAGAAGGAATACCAGAAGCAGTACGCGTTTAATGGGTCGCCGTTGCTGAAGGTGATCCCTTTACGTATCTTGAACGTGAAGATCATGCCGTCCGGACTGATCGTGTAGCTTTCAGCTGCAAGCAAGACTATCCCAGCTTTGCCAACGCCATCCTTGTAGGCTATCAGATTATCATAGACATTGAAGACACATTCCCCATCCTCCATAAGCCACGCGAAAGCCGGGTCTAACGTCTTTGCATGTCTAGGCCCTTCAACAACTAATGTTCCACCGACTACTGGCGTAGGCGTAGGTGTAGGCGTGGGCGTAGGTGTAGGAGTTGGAGTTGGGGTCGGAGTTGGTGTAGGTGTTGTTGGAGGAGGCTTGGTCGCTTGATAGATTCCGTATCCTGCTGCAGCAACAACCGCGACAACAACGATTCCACCACCGTACATCAAGTACTTCCGTCTAGTGATCTTCGCTTTCTCTTCAGTCAAAGAACATCACCATATTTTGCAGAACCTTTTTTCTTCATAGTGTCGAATTGTAGGGGTGGATATAAGACTTTTCATGGCGTCATAAGCGCCCGATCCAGTATTGCCCTTTCAGTTCTTGTCCGTAACTGCGCGAGAAGTCCAAGACGGGGTGACAGTGCTCTTGTTTTCCGGGAAAGCTCTACAGTCGGCCTGCCCGTTCTTCTATACGCTTCCATGCTTGATCGAACCCACTTGCAAGTCACGCAAGGACTCGAAGACCAAGATTTTGTCGGCATAGTTAAGATTTACAGAAGAAGTAGGTTTGGAGGGCATAGAATAGGGAAACATGAGACAGCGTAACTGTCTCAGCAGCTATACGATTTTGAAGACAGTAAGGAGGAATGAAACATTTAAATCGCGCTTAGAGGGGCTATCTAAACCGGTCTCCAATGACACAAACGGCTTCTAGTCAGGATCTTTTAAGAAAGCTTGCTGAAGCTGTGGAAAAAGGGGATGAAGACGCCGCGGCGGTGGCTGCAAAGGAGGCTTTAAGCAAAGGCTTAGACGCGGCTGACGCGATTGAGAACGGACTTACCAAAGGGATTACAGCTGTCGGCGACCGTTGGGCCCGTGGAGACGCGTTCATAACCGAGGTAATGCTCTCCGCGAGCGCTCTCAAGGCAGGGCTTGGGGTCTTGGAGCCTGCGCTCAAAAACCGAGGTCAAACCCGTAAGACTTTAGGCCGCGTCTTATTAGGAACGGTACAAGGCGACATACATGACATTGGCAAGGCGATAGTTGGTGCAATGTTGACGGCTGCGGGATTTGAGGTCCATGATCTTGGCGTGGATGTGCCCCCTGAAAAGTTTGTTGAGGAGACGCAAAAAATCAAACCAAAAATAGTAGGGCTCAGCGCGCTGCTCACAGTTTCAATGCCTGTTCAAAAGAAAGTTATAGACGCGTTGCAACAGGCAGGATTACGCGACAAGGTTAGAGTAATGATTGGAGGAGCACCCGTAAGCGAAAAGTGGGCAAATGAGATCGGCGCCGACGCTTACGGCGAAGACGCGTTCGACGCGATCAAGAAGGCCAAGACGTTCTTGGGATCAAAGGAGGCGTAACCCGTGAATCTCAGACTGATGACCTACCCGAGAGAAGATCTCGATTCAATAAATTCCGCAAGCCTTGAGGTCCTTCGTGATGTCGGCGTAAAGTTTCCGGACAAGAATGCGCTTGACACGTTGAAGAGAACAGGAGCAGATGTGGACTACAAGAACATGATCGCTCGGTTCTCGGAGAGCATAGTTAAGGAAGCGTTGAAACGCGCGCCGTCTACCGTGACACTCTACGCACGCGAAGCCAAGCATGACGTTCGCCTAGGCAAGAACGAGGGAACCCACTTCATGCCATCCGGCGTTGGAGTCTACATCTATGACCTAGACACTGGCCAACGTAGACTAGCCAACAAGGTTGACCTGGCGAATATCTCGAAGATCGTTGATGCTCTGCGGAACATTCACGTTCTGCAGGTGATGGTCTCGCCTGGAGATGTTCCCGACAAGGTAGCCGATCACTACAGGTTTGAAGCTGCTTTCAACAATACCGCAAAACATGTGAGCAATTGCATAGAACCCATAACGTCTGATGATGGAGCAAGGGAGATAGTTGAGATCGCTTCCTTCGTGGTTGGAAGCAAGGAGGAGTTGAGGAAGAGACCTATTATCTCGGTTCACCAATGTCCGATCAGCCCGTTGCAGTACGATGTTCACGGCTTACGTGCGATAATGGAATATGCCAAGAACAGTATTCCTGTCGCTATCTACAGCATGGCGATGGGGGGAGGTACTGCTCCGGTCACAATCGCGGGAGAGTTGGTTGTTATCAACTGTGAGTTCTTGGCGGGGCTGGTCTTGCTACAGACGCTGAACCCGGGTTGCCCCGTGATATATGGGACGGTTGCTTCTGTGATGGATCTGAAGACCGGGCTGCTACCACTTGGTGCCCCCGAAAGACCGATAGTCCAGATCGGGGTTGTAAACCTCGCCCGGTACTATGGCCTCCCTCATGGCATGATTTCAGCAGGCCACGCGGACGCAAAGATGCCGGGAACGCAAGCCGGATTTGAGAAAGTGATAACAGCCCTCCCTGTAGTTCTCGCTGGTACAGAGCTAATCCTCGGAGCCGGAGCCTTGGACTCGGCCAATACATACAGCTACGAGCAACTTGTTATCGACAATGAAATGTGGGGAGCTATGCTGAGGATAGCGAGAGGCTTCCAAGTTAACGAGGAAACCCTCGCAGTCGATTTGATCAAGAGAGTTGGGGTGGGAAAACATTTCATCGGCGAACGACATACCCTGAAACATGTTACGGAAGAGCAGTGGTATCCACGTCTATACTCACGTTTCAAGGGGTCGGAGGATGTCTGGAACGAGGAGATGCTAGGCAAGAAAGATCTCGCTGTTACAGCTAGACAAAAAACCAAAGAAATACTCGCATCTCATGAGCCAGAGCCGCTTGAAAAGGACGTTCAACAAAAAATCAGAACGCTGGTACGTGAAGCGGAAAGACGCGTCAAGCCGTAACTGTCCCTTTTCAAAGAAAAAAGAATTTTCGCATACCTAACTATCGCCACTATTCAGCACTTCGCAACTCCATACGCGTTTCTCTACCTTCCGGATATTTCTGAGCCAGATTCTCGTAGAACTTCGCTGTCTCCCGTTCAAGCTTTGTGACGAAGCTGAGAACAGCTGAACAGGTATTCAGTTTCAACTAGAACCACCTTTGAGTTACGACCTTGCTCTCCCTAAAGAAACGGATGGCCTCTGTACCTTGACCGTGCAGTCTCCCAAAGAATGAGTCCTTCATTCCGCTGAATGGAAAGAACGCCATTGGAGCGACTATGCACACGCTGATTCCAAAGTTGCCTCATTGAACTCTATACTGGAATTCTCTTGCCCATCTACCGCTTGATGTGAAGACGGATGCGGCATCTCCGAATGGGTTGCCATGAATCATTTCTGTTGCCTCGTCAAAGTTTCTAGCTTGCATAACGCTTGCTACAGGCCCGAAGATTTCCTCTTTGCCAATACTCATGTCAGGCGTCACATTGCAAAGGCCGTTAGATTCAGAAAGGCTTCATAAAGCCGATCTCCCACAAGCTTCAGTTTCCTGCCGTTAAGTAGTAGATCGGCCTCCTCTACACCGTTCTCTATGTAGCCTACGACCCTCTGCTTCTTGCTTTTGTCGCGAAGAGGACCCATCTGAACCATTTTATCGAGCTGGTAGCCGACCCTCATTTGGGAAGCTTGCTTTACGAGGTTGTCTACGACCCGTTCATAAAACGCGTTGTACTCTTGCTCCGTCAGCCCCTCATCGACAGGGACCAGGTTGACCTTTGAAAGGCATCGTTGGCCCGAGTTTCCGTGGAAAGAGGTCATCGAGCGCCATGGTTTTTTCTAAGTCAGCGTTGGACACAACCTGCAAGAAGATAAAACGCCAGCCCCGCGCCAACGGGGCTAACTCATCCTCGGCGATCGAACCAAGCTGCTTGGTTACTCTGCGCCGAGTCACTGGCGCTGGGGTTTGATCGAACGTCATCGGACGTTCGATTGATCCGAAGCTGGCGACATCATGCCCTGTTAACCGCAGTTTTCTCAAATAGTTTCGTGACGGAGTTTATCTTGAAATCGCATATTCGTGCGATTCTAGCTTTTGCCGCAAGGCCCTTCGCATATCCTGTCAACGCTATGATCAGGCCGATGTCAAGTTTCTTCCTGAGCTCTGTCATCGCGTACTCGTCCGACAGTGTCATGATGTCTACGCCGAGTTTCTTTGCAACGTAGGCCTTTGCTTCGCCTATCCTTAATTTCTTTTCCATTTGCGCCCTTGCGACAAGGTCTCCCGCGGTTCTTATGCCACCCATGCCGAAGCAGAATCTGTATGGGAGGTCCATACCTCCTGCGTCGCCAGCTCCTATCTATATGCCGTCGACATCTGCAATTGTTATCATGGCCTTGGCTGCTCTAGTTACTGCGTCTACAGGCGGTATCTCAGTCATAGGTATGCTACAGACACCCATGCCCATGTTAACATGGATCGGTATCTGAACAGCTTTGCTCACAGCCTTAATGAATGCGAGCGCCCTTCCCAAATTCCAAGGAAAAGACTTTGTCGTTCTCGTATTTACGACCGGTCCGAATATGCTCGCCCCTGCCTTTTCGATCAACCTGCCTTGCTCATGAGGCCATAGGCCTGCCAAGCGTTTTCCTTGATATTCAAGCTCGCAATGCATGCCCAAGATCATTTCTCCTGCCATTCCAATTTCCACTGCTAAATTCGTCTCTTTCTTAACTCGCTCAATTGCGTTAAGGCACGCGTAGAATTCCGCATCGCCCGCGGCAGCGCTCGTATCCATATTCAATCCGTCTGCGCCGGACTGATTCATGATTCTGGCGATGTACACGATGTCTTTTATAAGATCCTCAGCTGCGCGTTCTTGAACTTCTCTAGACTCTTCGATCTTTCCCTCCTTTAGTAATTCTGTAGGCGTAGGCCATCGTCCTCCCAAGCTCTGATAGTAGGTGCCTAAGTTTGGCATAGCTCCGTACAATACAGGTATCACGCTCAGCATCTGAGCATTTTCCATGTGATGCGCTTCGTCGAAAGCTATGGGCTTACATGGCTTGAAGCTATAGTCTGCATGTCCAAGCTCCATGGTGTCGAGACTCAGAATCCTTTCTCCAACAATGACTCCCTGCTCTTTCGATAGGGGGACTCCTGCATATCGCGTGCAGCCAGTGTACTTAATCACGCCCCCGTCCCGCGATAGAACTATCTCTTTTCCACGCTCGATCCCAACGATCTTGGTCGGTTCAACCATTATGTCCAAAACGCAGTCCAATTCGTCAGCTGTAAGCTCAGGGATATGCCCCTTCTGCGCGGCATCTTTAGAACCAGCTTCTAAGTCAGCTTTCATCTGTTCTTTATTCATCTTGATAATTACTCCGCTTCCGCTTCTAGTGACATATTCCAAGCGTCTTTTCACCTCCTTTACATTCAAAGTCAAGGCATTCAGGCTTAAAGAAAAATGCTTGCTCCTAGAGCCCTCCTCTTAACCTTTGATCAGGCCCTTAGCTTTCCTAGCGGCGTCGACAGCATCTTCTCCATAAGCGTCAGCCCCAATCTCTTCAGCCCACTCAGGGGTAATGGTAGCGCCTCCAACCATCACTTTCGCCACGTCCCTCAGCTCTGACCGCTTAAGAGCTTCTATGACATCCTTCTGCTTCGTCCTCGTAGTAGTCATAAGAGCGCTCAAACCCAAGATATGAGGTTTGATCTCCTTTGTCTTCTCCACGAAAACTTGGTCAGGAACATCCACGCCAAGGTCGATGACATCAAATCCTTCAGCCGTCAGCATCGCGTTTACAATCGATTTTCCAATATCGTGGATATCTCCTTCAACGGTTCCTATGAGAACTGTGCCTGAGCCTGTCAATTGCTTTTTCTGTTTGAGTATCTCAGGCTTCAGCACTTGGAGGCCTGCCTTCATTGCTTCGCCGCTCATTATGAGCTGCATCAGGAACATTTCGCCTCTTTCGAATCTTCCACCGACTTCCCTCAATCCTTTTGCTAGACCATTCTCAATCGCCTCGAGCGGGTCAAGGTTTGTCTTTAGGGCGTCGGTTGCCGCTCTTCTAGCTGCTTCAGAATTGCCTTCGATCACGGAATTCGACAGTCGGTTTAGAACATCCAATTGGAGACTCATTCAGATTTTCCTCGATTTCGTGATTCCAGTCTATTTATAAGCGTGGCAATATTAAACTTCTCGCGGTCGGTCAAATGCGCGTGGCCGTTTTGGGGGGACGCCTTCAAGGAATTGAAGCGGCTTATCTTTGCACGAAAGCCGGATACGAAACTGTCCTAGTGGACAGGGACCCTAACGCTCCGGCCAAAGGTTTGGCTGATGAGTTCCGTACGATCGACATAGTCAAGAGGGCCGAGGAGACCAGAGATGTACTGAAGAACGTTGACGCAGTCTTACCTGCGAATGAGAACAGAAAAACACTTGCTTTCCTAGAAAAGCTCTGCAATGAGCTAGGCATACCATTCATGCAAGACAACACAGCTTTTTGGATCACCTCCGACAAGCTAAGATCAATGGAATTCTTCTTGAAATCAGGTATCCCGATTCCTCATGCGTGGCCTGAATGCGGCTTCCCAGTTATTGTTAAGCCTTCCACCAGGAGCGGGAGTGAAAGCATCTACCGAGCCAACGACAGACAACAGCTAGAGAAGGCGCTGGAAATGGTGAGGAATATCGATGCCAAACCCGTTCTTCAAGAATTCATTGAAGGGCCGGCATTGTCCATTGAGGTAATAAGTAGAAAGGGATTGGCGGAACCGCTTCAAATCACTGGACTGGAATTCGATGAAGAATACGGTTGCAAGAGGGTTTATGCCCCCGTCGAAACATCCCAAGAGATTGAGAAGAGAATGAATGAAATCGGAACAGGGATCGCATCGGAATTGAGATTAAACGGCTTAACCGATGTTCAAGCTCTTGTAAAAGGATCAAGCCCAAGGGTGAACGAGATCAACGCTAGGCTGCCAAGTCAAACTCCAACCGTCGTATATCACTCTACGGGGATCAACATGGCCGAGCTGCTCGTCGAGCTGTTTGTGGAAGACATGTTAGGAAGCGTAGACATACGCCCCAAGCGTGCAGTCATATATCAACATGTAAAGGCTTTCGAAAACGAACTCAAGGTTCAAGGCGAACATGTGATGGCGAATGCCTCTGACCTACGAATCGAAGAAGGTTTCTTCGGCGCAGATGAGGCCATAACCAATTTGGAAACGGACATTGATGCTACGAACCGAGTAGCAACCTTGATCGTTAAGTCCAAAGACCTCCGCACCGCTGAAAAGAGGATGGCTGAGGTGGTGAAGAAGATTATGAATGAATTTGCGCTCGAGCGATATAGCGATCCCTCGCCAAGAAGAGGAGAAATCTTTTGACCAGACTGACAACCACGGATATTCAGCACATCCCTCGAACTATGAAGAAATACGATGAAGAGCTCAGGAAGAAGACTGGCAGTAGTTTGATTGAAATAGCCGAGCACGCAGCTGGATCCGATGGGAGCATAGAGAAAATCGTCAGAAAGACGAAAGCGGCTGTCGTACCCATCACGGCGGGCAAAGGTGTAATAAAGGGGTTTTCCGAGGCCGTTGCAGCCATCCTCAATCATATGGGGATCAAAGCGGTCATAACTCAAGGCGCCGACATAGTCGGGATGGCAGAGGCCTTTGAAAAAGACGCAGACTTGATATTTGCTGCGGACGATGACAAATTTGTGGCGATAAACCTAACTACAAGGCGCGTCGTCGACAACGGGGCGGCAACCGCCAAGGCCTATGTTGCTGCGCTGGACAGGATGGCCAAAGGCCTGAAAGCAAGACCCGTTCTAGTGATCGGCGTTGGAAACGTGGGATCTGAGGCTGTTGCCAACTTGATCGCAAGAAAAGCCAAGCCGTTGGTAGTCGATGTCGACAGACGTAAACTCATAAGCTTGAGGAAGAAGTTCAAGGACCAGATTACTGTGTTTCACACAGTAGCTGAGGCGATGCCTCACACGAACTTGGTCATGAATTGTGCGCCGGCGGTAAACATACTCAAGGCGGATATGATCCGCGAGAATACGCTGATTTCAGCTCCAGCTATACCTCTTGGATTAACAAAGGCGGCTCTAAGGAGAATAAGCTGGCAAAACCTGGTTCACGACCCGTTGCAACTTGGCGTCGCAACTATGGCTGTGGAAGCTTGTGCCACGTGAGAACGCTGTAAACAGATATTAAGGGTGTAGTGCCATTTCATCGGGGGCTTGGCCGAGGAGGTCGCAAGGGTTCTAAGCCCTTGTAGCCGGGTTCAACTCCCGGGGCCCCCGCAAGAGTTCTTTCCGTTCGATGGAATTTTTTAGGCCTGCGATCCAGTGTTCTTGGCTCCTTGAAGGCTAAGAGTCTCTAAGCTAACCGCTTCAAAGCCCAACCACTTAGGTAAGCTTATATGTTTTAGAAACGAACGCTCGTACGAAGTGCATATATTTGGCGATATTCAAACGCCCAAACCTTTCCAATCTCGTTAGCAAGATCAAGCTATGGCCCTCGAAAAAAGGGGTTCTTCACGGGGTCAAGGAAGCTGAAGACCTTGGAGCCTTCATTAGGATAACTACGCATTGCGGAAAAATCATAATGGTCAAAGCATCGAGAAGATGCCGGGCAGCTCGCTGGTTGAGGAATCGATGGATGAAGGTAATATGTCCTCGTTGTGAAATCCCGAGCTGGAAGATCGAAAGGTTCGCAAAAAGTGTTTCGAAATGTGCGGAAACTACGAACCTATGAAGTTTTTTGAGTTTACGACGAGTCAGAAGCAGAGGCTGAAAGAGCTCGGCGGCGAGGATCTTCTCGACCTTAGATTTCCAAGTGAAAGTGATCGCGAAAAGAGGTTCAACGATATTGCGCTTGGCTTGGAGAGGGAAAACAAGGAAGGCCTATTGAGGCTATTAAAGACGACTAGAAGACCTACAATCAGGCAACTAGAACGAGAAATGGCAGAGGCGCTGATGAATGCAGGATTCACTGAGGTTGTGACTCCGTCTATCATCTCTAAAGAGTTCATCAACCGCATGGGAATAACTGAGACTCATAATCTTTGGAGACAGATATTCTGGTTAGACGTGAAAAGATGCCTTAGACCGATGCTGGCTCCTAATCTTTACCATGTTATGAGAGAACTCCGGAGGATCTCAAAGCCCATAAGCATCTTTGAAGTCGGATCCTGTTTCAGGAGAGAAAGCAAGGGACGAGAGCACGTGGAAGAATTCACTATGCTGAATGCTGTTGAGCTGGCTTCGGAGAAGGATGCTCTCGAAAGGTTGAAAGAGATGATCAATATTAGTTTGACAGCGGTTGGAATGCCAAACTACATACTGCAAAAAGTCGAATCTGACGTTTATGGAGAAACAATTGACATCGTCGTTGAAGGCGTAGAATTGGCGTCAGCAGCGATAGGCCCCCATAGGTTGGATAGGAACTGGGGGGTCTTTGAACCCTGGGCCGGGGTCGGATTTGGTTTGGAACGCCTAGCGATGGTTAGGAAACGATGCAAGATTCTTGGACATGTGAGCAGGTCTCTGAGTCATCTCGATGGCTCTAGTTTGAGCGTGATGTAGAGGGGTCAAACCGTATGAATCTAGCATCCGGAAAGAACCTGCGGTTTCCTCGGCTGAGATCAAAAAAAAGAAAGATTTGAAGGATCTTGGACGCTTAAACGGATCTCTCGACCTCTTTGACAGCCTCGGAGAATATGTCCAGACCTTTGTCCACAAGCTCCCTCGTTATGACAAGCGGCGGTAGGAACCTAATGACGTTAGGCCAGTGGCCTGCCTTCCAGACAACGATGCCTCGTTCAAGGCATTTTGTTTGAACTTTCTTGACAAATTCCACCGCTGGCTTCTTCGTCTTCTTATCTTCCACAAACTCAATGGCACACATGAGACCTTTGCCGCGGGCCTGTCCCGCATACTTGCTTTGCTCAGCTATTTCATTCAGTCTTTTGAGCATGTGAGCTCCAAGTTTCGACGCGTGATCAGCTAGATTGTTGTCTAGCATGAACTTTATTCCTGCCAAGCCGGCTGCGCACGCTAGAACGTTTCCCCTGAACGTGCCAACATGACCACCCGGCTCCCATGTGTCCAACTCCTTCCGTAAGACAATTCCGGCTAATGGAAGCCCTATGCCTCCGACAGCTTTCGCGATGGGCATTATGTCAGGGGTAACGTTATCATGTTCACATGCGAACATCTTGCCGGTTCTTGCGAAGCCCGATTGAATCTCATCAACTATCAGAAGCACATTGTTCTTTTCACAGGTTTTCTTGAGCTCGCTCAGGTAGCCCTTCGGAGGAACAATGATTCCACCCTCACCTTGGACAGGCTCGACTATTACGGCTGCGGGCTCAGCTATGCCAGCATCAGGGTCTTCGAGAATATGGTCCACATATTTCACGCATTGGAAATCGCATTCTGGAAATGTCTTGCCGAATACGCAGCGGTAGCAGTAGGCGTATGGAGCGAAATGAACATCCGGCATGAGTGTGGAGTACCCAACTTTGAAAGACTTTTTCCCAGTTACCGCCAAGGCTCCCGCGGTCATTCCATGGTAGCTGCCTTCAAACGCGATGATCGCCCGCCTCTTCGTGTTGAACCTAGCCAGCTTTATCGAAGCCTCAACAGCATCCGAACCTGTAGGCCCGCCGAACAGAACTTTTGCGTTTCCCTTGAGATTTCCCGGAGCTATCTCAATCAACTTTTCTATGAGCTCAATTCTTTGAGGAGTCGGAATATCCAAGGCTTGGATTATTTTCTCAGCCTGCTTCTTCACAACCTCGACAACAACGGGGTTTGAGTGGCCAACGGCTAGAACCGCAACCCCAGCGAAGAAGTCTATGTAGAAGTTGCCGTCAACATCCTTCAGGGTGGCGCCCCTTCCCTCCTCCCACGCCGTTGGAACTACCAGCGGGTAGAAAACTGCTCTACTATCGAGTTGCTTCTGCTTTTCAAGAAGCTTCTTTGCATTGGGCCCCGGAGGCTTCACGAGGATCTTTGGCGCTTCAGAGAAATGAAGTTCCGCAAACCTTTCAGGCATCATAATTCACCACGCTCTTATTAGGATGGAATGCTTTTTAGAGTTTTCCACCTTTTCATGTTCCAATCGCTTTAACTGTTCAGACCGATTGCAGAAGGCAGAACTCGAGGGCGGCACAGCTTTCTGCAATATGTGAACTCGGATAGCAAGCCGGAGGCTCTCCTGCGAAGCGAGTCGCAACGAATATGAAGAGTACGGCAGGATCTGCCGCTTTTCATTTAAGCCTCAGTTTCATCAGCGTTTCTCCCGTAGGCTTTCCTTCTTCATCCCATCCTCTAATCTCGTAGTACTTCTCGAGCATCTTCTCGAAGCCATTCCTATCAACGATCTGCCCCTGCGAAGGGCCGCTTGGAACCGGTTCGTTGAAAAAACGCTGGGGCAGCATATCATCTTTCCTTGACAGCCCTTCCCTAATATTGAACATTCTGGCCAACGTAACTATACGCTCCCCCGCTTCTTTGAGAAGCGATTCGCTCGCCTTGACCCCAGTGACCTGCGAATAGACGTTCGCCAAGGTCGTCCAGTTGTATATGGTTCTACCGAACCTACAGAGGACCATACTATCCATCACTGCGAACCTGTTCTCCCAGTCGATCATGAAAGGAACCTTCTCGAGGCCCGTAGATAGCCTGTCGAAAGTTGGATGGGTTGGGTGGGTGCTCAGCTCTGTGGCGTAGAATACAGCCCTCAGGTGGCACGCGCCCCTTGGCGAAACAGCATAAGCTAATCCCATGCCCTTCAGACCCCTCGGATCGTATCCCGCTGGCTCAAGTCCCTTGACGTGAACTGCTAGGTTACTGACGCCGAGATTCTCGGATGCTCTTTTGACGCCCTCCGCCAGTAGATTGCCAACGCCGTTTCTTTTGCTAATCATCTCTAACAAGCGGATCACAACGTCTGGATCACCGAATCGAATCGGCTGGTCTGACTCAAACGCTCCGCGCTCATAGGCGTCCATCGCGAATGCAACCACATTCCCAGCGCTTATGGTGTCCAACCCAGCTTTGTTGCAAATCTCATTGAACTTCGCAATCGCTTCCAAGCTGTCGATCTCGCACAGTCCGCCGAAAGAGTAGATGGTTTCGAATTCTGGACCAACTCCCTTCGTCCCCGCGTAAGGCCCCTCCTTGACCTCGCAGTACTTGCCGCAGGAGATCGGGCAGCCGTAGCACGCCCAGTTCTTGACGAGAATCTTCGACCGCAACGCCTCAGCGTTAACGTTTTCATAGCCTTCTAGGAAAGACTTGTGCCAGTACCGAGTCGGAAAAACGCCCTGAAGGTTCGTCGAGTTCACAACAGCGGGCGTCCCATAAACCGGATAGTTCTTGCTCGTAAGCGGGTCGGTCTTTATCCTCTCCAGAATCTCTCGAACGCTTTCCCTCAGATCGTTCTCTTCAGCGACCCTGATTGACCCGGTTCCTTTGACGGCTATGGCCTTAAGCTTCTTAGAGCCCATAACTGCGCCCGCTCCACATCGACCAGCACTCCTCCAATAGTCATTCTTTATGCAAGCGAACCTCACCAGCCGCTCGCCCGCGGGACCAATGCTGGCGATCTTGAAATCCTCATCGCCAAGCTCCCTTTTGAGAACATCCTCTGTTTCAAAAGTGTCCAACCCCCAGAGATGATCTGCGGCTCTGATCTCCACATCCTCGTTGTCGATATGCAGATAGACTGGACGCTCGGCTCGACCCTCGATGACAAGTGCATCATAGCCTGCTTTCTTCAGTGCAACAGCGAACGAGCCTCCTGACTGTGATTCCGCGTAAACTCCAGTCAACGGAGACTTGAACGACACATCATACTTTGGCGAGGCTGGGACTATCGTTCCCGTAAGAGGCCCTGTTGCAAAGAAAAGCTTGTTCTCCGGGCCTAGAGGATCGACTCCGGGCTTCAACTCGTCGTAGAGCAATCGGGCAGCCAACCCCTTGCCGCCCAAGTAGACTTCAAGAAGACCATCCCCTAGTTTTTCCTTCTTGACGCTGCCTTTCGTCAAGTTGACCCGCAGGATGATGTTTGCATAGCCGCCCTTCAAATGTCATCACTACTCTCAGCAAACCATAGATAACGAGGTTTGACTTTTAACGGTTTTCAGAAAAGAAAAGCTCAAGGAAGAACTTACGGAAGACTCTGCGGATAATCCGAAAAGTTGAAAAAGACCAACTCATCTCGAACACTATTGACATGTTCCATGTGCATCGGTTTGCACGATGGATAAAGCCTTTTCAGATTCTCAAGTGTTGTAATGAGAGATACTGCTGGAAGTAGATCGTCCATCGCCTGAAAGGATTAAGCAGATCTGAAAAGTCCACGAAGAATGGAGGCCCAACCTTTTGAGGGTAACACGCTGAGGGTGCTCCGAGAAGCCCTAGAATATGGCGAGGAAGATGTTCGCCGTTTCAAAGAAAGCCTAAGAGGCCCCTGCCTCTTAAGAAAGCTAGCGTCCAGATGCTAAAGCTTATTAATTGACCAAGAATCGTTTAATTTGGTAGAATGTTTTGCTGGAAGGAACCAAAGTCACGAAGTACTTTGGAGGGTTGCCAGCCCTTAGGGATGTAGACTTTCTTGTACGGGAGAAAGAGATTGCTGGGCTCATCGGCCCTAACGGCGCTGGCAAGACGACGCTCTTCAACCTAGTTACCGGTATCTATCGGCCCACTTCTGGCGCAATAAAGCTCAACGGGCAAGACCTTACCCGCCTTAAACCCCATGAAATATGCAAACTCGGAATCGGAAGGACGTTCCAGATAGTCATTCCTTTCACGGAGATGACGGTCCTCGACAATACCATGGTGGGCTTGCTCTATGGGAAGGGCAGGACGATTGGAATGAGGGAAGCCCGGAGTGAAGCTTTAAGGTACTTGGACTTTGTTGGGCTTTCAGAAAAGAAGAACGTTTCAGCGAAGAACTTGACTATAGCCGATAGAAAAATGCTCGAGATGGCTAGAGCGCTATCCACTAACCCAAAGATAATACTGCTTGATGAGGTTGTTGCCGGGCTGAACCCTACAGAAACCTTGCAAGCCATGAGGTTGGTAAGAAGAATTCGAGATGAGCTTGGAATCACGGTATTCTGGGTTGAGCACGTTATGAAGGCTGTGATGGGAGTTGCAGAGCGCGTTGTGGTTCTTCACCACGGCGAAAAGATCGCTGAAGGAAGCCCCAAGGAAATAGCTGAAAACAAGACTGTAATTGACGCGTATCTTGGTGAGAAGTACATAATATAGCGAGGAGAAGCCTTTGCTGAGCGTAGATAAGATCAACGTTTTCTATGGCGACCTTCAAGCTCTTTGGGAGGTATCATTCAACGTTAAGAAAGGTGAAATAGTAACGATTGTTGGATCAAATGGAGCTGGCAAAAGTACGACGCTAAGAACAATTTCAGGGCTACTTCGCCCTAGGACAGGTTCAATACAATTCCTCGGAGAAACCCTTGAAAAGATACCGCCGCACGGGATTGTGAAGTTAGGAGTGGCTCACATACCAGAGGGAAGAAGACTATTCCCCCTATATTCAGTTATGGAAAATCTGAAGATGGGGGCCTACACTCGAAAGCAGATAGAAAAGAAAGACGAGACGCTTGAATGGGTCTTCAAGCTTTTTCCGATTTTGAAAGAGCGAAGGAATCAAGCGGCTGGAACACTTAGTGGCGGCGAGCAACAAATGTTAGCGATTGGAAGGGGTTTAATGTCCAGACCAAAACTGTTGATGCTTGATGAACCCTCGCTCGGACTCGCGCCAAAACTGGTTTTAACGCTATTTGACCTAGTAAGGAAGATAAACGAAGAGGGCATAACAGTCCTTCTAGTCGAACAGAACGTGCGGCATGCACTTCACCTCGCCCACCGGGCTTACGTCCTCGAAACCGGCAGAGTAGTCCTTGAAGGTGAGGGCGATGAACTGATGGATAACGAACATGTAAAGAAGGCATATTTGGGTATGTGATTG
>Ga0315314_1000375_pt1 | contig 52334 bp, 48 predicted proteins | sample TDP9_MG_FD_203631 | JGI IMG/M metagenome (GOLD analysis project Ga0315314, IMG submission 203631) | Freshwater sediment microbial communities from Lake Towuti, South Sulawesi, Indonesia - TDP9 | ecosystem: Environmental > Aquatic > Freshwater > Lake > Sediment | place: Indonesia: South Sulawesi... | reverse complement strand
AGCCCCCAGGCGGGCCAGGGCTTCCAAGGGAGACTCCTCTTCCAGATATCCCTCCAGGATGGCCTCGGCCTCTTGCTTCATTACCTCACTTGGTGGTATCCTTTTCATGGCGTAAGAAACCTCCTTTTCCCACGGGATCCCGTAGGGAGGCCCGAGGGCTACTCGAGCCTCTGTGATTTGGTTGGAGGCATCTTACGCCTTCTCCTTTCACTTCGTCAAGATGGAATTTACACCAATTATGGGACATCACCCTGCTTGCGCTCCGGCTGCAACCCCGGTTCCAACCCCTACTTCACCTCCAGAGGCTACGGAGGCACCTACACCTCCGCCGCCACCAGCCGGTCCTATGGGAGAGGTGGTTATAGCCATCGGCAACGACCCCTCCACCTTGGACCCACAGTACGCTGACGATGGCAACGAGAGGGCAGTCAACGACAACATATACGAGATGCTGCTCTTCCGTGACCCCGCCACTGGTGAGATCGTTCCCGGCCTCGCCGACTCTTATGAGCAGATCGACGATACCACCTGGCGTTTTCATCTGCGGCAGGGTATCCAGTTCCACAACGGGGAGTCCCTCGACGCCGATGCGGTGGTCTTCAGCGTGGAGAGGATCATAGACCCAGAGTTTCACTCCGAGCAGATATCGTTCGTAGCCACCTTAACTGGGGCTAGCAAGGTCGATGACTACACCGTAGATATCACGACCGATGGCCCCGACCCTATTCTGCCTGCCCGTCTCACTTGGATGAAGATCGTGCCTCCAAAGTACTTCGCCGAGCAACCGGACAAGGTCGATGCTAATCCAGTAGGCACCGGCCCCTACAAATTTGTGGAGTGGGTGAGGGGCGATCACATCACCCTGGAGGCCAACGAAGGTTACTGGGGTGGAGCCCCCTCTATCGCCAAGGTGACCATCCGGCCGATTCAGGAGGAGGCCACCAGGCTAGCGGCGTTGCAGGCGGGGGAGGTGGACCTGGTTAGGGGCCTGATCCCTGAGTATATCGAGCAGGCACCTAAGGCAGCCTACATCCCTGGTTTGGAGTTCCCCTGGATCAGGATCAACACCAACCACCCGCCCCTTGATGATGTAAGGGTGCGCCAGGCGCTAAACTACGCCGTTGATAAGGAGGCGCTCGCGGAGGCGCTCTATGGCGGTTACGCCGTTGTTGCCGAGGGACAGATCCTCACCCCCGGTCACTTCGGCTACAACCCCGAGGTGAAGGCCTACCCCTATGATCCAGAGAAGGCGCGAGAGCTCCTTGCCGAGGCGGGAGCCGAAGGGGTTACCTTAGAGTTGATCGGGGAATCTGGCCGCTGGCTTAAAGACAAAGAGTTGACGGAGGCGGTAGCGGGGCAACTAGCGGAGGTAGGCATCAACGTCGATATCCAGATAGTCGAATGGTCTGCTTGGCTAGATCTCCTCTTCGCCGGAGCCGAGGCGGCACCCGATCTACAGTACTCCTCTCACGACAACGTGCTTTTGGATGCCGATCGGACCCTAAGCGCACTCTTCACTAGCGAGGGTTCACAATCAGCCTACAGCAACTCCGAGGTGGACGCCTTAGTTAACGGGGCGAGGACGGAGATCGACGTCGAGAAGCGGCTGGATATGTATCAACAGGCGGTCAAGATCATTCACGATGAGGCGGTCTGTCTCTTCTTGTTGAACTTGGACGACATCTACGGCCTCACCGAGCGCTTAGAATGGCAACCGCGTCTCGACGGGCGTATCTTAGTCAAGGAGATGACCCTCTCGGAGTAGCCCTGGAGATGGCGCTGGCGGGGGCGCGATCCTCCGCCAGCGCACTACAAGGAGGGAATTATTCTCGCCTATATCGTAAGGCGGTTGCTCTGGTCGATCTTCGTAGTGGTGGGCGTGTCAGTGGTGGTATTTGTGGTCACCCACGCCTTGGGTGACCCCGCCCGTCTCATGTTGCCCCTGGAAGCCACTGAGGAGGAGGTGGATGCCTTTCGGCATGCCATGGGCTTCGATGATCCCCTCTATGAACAATTTTTCAGGTTTGCTAAGGGTGCCATCCGGGGCGACTTCGGCGACTCCCTCTGGCAACGAGTTCCGGCCTTATCGTTGGTCATAGAGAGGATGCCGGCCTCCTTCCTCCTATCGTTGACGGCCATAGTTTTGGCCATAGGGATCTCCATACCCTTGGGCATCTTTGCCTCTTTGCGTCCTCGCTCTCTCCTCGATCAGTTCTGTACCGCCCTTTCCCTGACCGGGATCTGCGTGCCGGCTTTTTGGCTGGGAATCATGCTCATCATCCTTTTCGCGGTGAAATATCGCCTCTTCTACACCTCAGGGTATGGCACTTGGAGACATTTGGTCTTGCCAGCCATCGCCTTGGCCGCCCTCCCCCTGGGGCGGATAACCCAGATCGTCCGTTCCAGCATGATGGACGAGTTGCACAGGCAATATATCAAGACCGCGCGAGGCAAAGGCCTCGCTGAGCGGACGGTTATCCTTCGACACGCCCTGAAGAATGCCGCCATCCCCATCGTTACCTTGGCTGCTTGGGAATTGACCCGTATGCTGGCCGGGTATACGGTGATGGTAGAGGCGGTCTTCGCCTGGCCCGGCTTTGGCCTTCTCGCCGTCCAGGCGATCGAACGTCACGATCTACCGGTTATTCAAGCCGATGTCTTCGTCGTGGCTTTGATCGTGGTGGTGATGAACATATCTATCGACCTACTATACGGTTCCCTCGACCCGCGGGTAAGGATTAGAGGATGAAGAGATGGCCAATAGCGCCATGGAGGCTTTAACTGGAGAGGTGGCCCTCACTTGGCAGGATCGTTTTCCCTTCCTTCAAGGGATGGCGCGCTTCTTGCGCGACCTGATCGGGGATAAGATGGCCTTGATAGGGGCCATTATAGTGCTCCTGGTCATCCTATCCGCTATCACCGCACCTTACATCGCTCCTTACGATCCCACGACACAGGATATCCGCAACCGGTTGCAACCTCCCACCTGGTCCTCCGCCACTGGGGCTCAGGTTCACCTCTTGGGTACGGATCAGTTAGGCCGCGATCTTCTAAGTCGCATCATCCATGGTGGCCGCGTATCCCTAGCCGTAGCCCTAACGGTGACGGCGGTGGCGGGGGGCTTTGGCATCTTTTGGGGGCTGGTCTCGGGCTATTTCGGAGGCAGAGTAGATGATATCATCATGCGTATAGTCGACGTCCAGACAGCCTTCCCCGGGTTGCTTTTGGCCATGGCCATCATCACCATGATCGGACCCAATATACAGAATATCATCATCGTCCTTTCCATCAACGGGTGGATGGTCTATGCCCGTATCGCGCGGGGCATAATGTTGGCCCTTCGGGAGATGGAGTATATGCAGGCTGCACGCGCGATCGGTTGTGGCCACCTGCGGATGATCTTCCGTCACGCTTTGCCCAACATGGTCTCTCCTCTCATCACCCTGGCCACCTTGGAAATGGCGCGCATCATCTTGGCTGAGGCATCCTTAAGCTTTCTGGGCATGGGAATTCAACCTCCTCAGGCCTCTTGGGGGTTGATGGTTGCAGAAGGACATAAGTACATAACTGTCGCCTGGTGGGTGATAGCCTTTCCAGGATTGGCCATAGCCATCACCGTCTTCGGTGTTAACCTTGTCGCCGCTTGGCTGAGAACGGTCACCGACCCGGAGCAGCGGATAAAGCGTATCGCTGGCGTCTCGGGGGCCTCCTAGTCGACAAGGCGACCTTTCCCCCTGCCACCGCTTCCGCCATCCCCGAAGTGGTGACCCTTGACAAATTCCAGATGGATGGTTAGATTGATCGCTAGCCCCAGGGAGGAGAAGATAAGATGAAGAAGATACTGGTTCCTTACGACGGTTCGGAACTAGCCTGTTCTGTATTCCCCCATGTGGAGATTTTGGCCAAGGGGCTGAAGGCCAAGGTTATCTTGCTTCATATCCTTCCTATGCCTACTGGCAGGTCGGGGGCTGCCTTCCGGCCGGAAAGCATAGAGGTGCCTATCTCTTTGCCAGAGACGCCGGCCGATGCGGCGATAGCCCTCCACCCCATATACAAGAACCAGGAGATGGCCAGCGCCGAGGCCAAGGCCAGGGAGGAGATTAAACCGATAGAGAGCGATTTTAAGGAGGCGGGCCTCCAGGTTGAAACGGAGGTGCTTTTCGGCAAAGCGGCTGAGGAGATCCTCAACTACGCGGAGAGAGAAGAGGTTGACCTCATCATCATGTGCAGCCATGGTAGCGGAGGTTTTGGTCGCTGGCTCCTGGGGAGCACGGCGGAGAAGGTGATGCGAGGTACCGATCGACCGGTTATGCTCATCCGACCGCCGGGCTTCAAGGAGAGGTATGGTCTAGGCTTGGCCTCAGAGTTGAAGATATGAGGCTTTAGGTAGCCAGTCCTTATTATCTCAATTCCAACTTAGGAGGAGAGAGGTGTTGCGGCCTGAAGGTTCCTGGGTGGCGATAGCCACCCCCTTCACTGAGGAAGGGGAGGTCGACTTTTGGGGCTTCGAGCGGCTCGTCGATTTTCACGTAGAGAACGGAAGCGATGGGTTGTTGCTCATGGGTTCTACCGGAGAGGCCACCCTCTTGAGCATGGAGGAGAGGAGGGCGATATTAGATCGGGTCTTGGCCTATGCCAAGGGTAGGATCCCGGTCTTTGCGGGCACAACCTGCTCCAATACCAAGGAAACGATAGGGTTAACCGAGTATGCGGCTCGGGCCGGGGCCGACGGGGTGCTCTTGGTCGTGCCGCCTTACGCGCAGCCTCCCCAAGAGGGGGTTTATGAGCATTTCAAGGCCGTGGCGGAAGCGGTCGATATCCCCGTCGCCCTTTACAACAACCCCTCCAGAGTGGGGGTTAATATAGACCCCGAGACGATAATAAGGTTGGCCGAGTTGCCCAATGTAGTGGCTGACAAGGAGGCGATGGGAGATATCGACCAGTTGGCGAAGGTGGTGATGGGAGCGGGCGATAAGATTAACCTCCTCTGTTGTGACTACCCCGGCTATGGCTTGATCTTGCCCACCTTGGCCCTAGGTGGCCACGGAACGGCCAATATAGCCGGCAACATCATCCCCCAGGAGATGGCTGCTCTATCTCGCCCCTGGCGCACCTGGGAGGATATGGAACGTACGAGAAGGCTCTATTTTCAATTCCTGCCCCTCCTGCGGGCTCTCTATAGCGCCTCTAACCCCATAGCCGTGAAGGCGGCGATGCGGGCTCTTGGCCTGCCGGCCGGCCTTCCTCGCCGACCGCTTTCTGATTTGCCGGCGACAAAGCAGGAGTCGTTGATTCGACTTTTGGAAGAGTTAGGGGTCAGGGAGAAATATGGGAGGGCAGGTGGCTGAAAGCCATGGGGCCCTCTACCCCCTTCGCTGGTTAATCCTGGCCACGGTGCTGATCGGCACGGTGACTGGCACACTTGGTAACAGCATGCCTAATGTGGCCCTGCCGACCATCAGGAGCTATTTCGGGGTTGATATCTCCTCCGCGGTCTGGCTGATAACCATCTATATACTTCTCTTCTCCGTGCCCATGCCGCTCTTCGGTCGATTGGGAGATCTCTATGGGTATAAGCGGATCTATATGGTCGGCCTAGGTATCTTCGCTTTGGCTTCCCTTGGTGCCGGCCTGGCTCCCTCTTTCGGGGCCCTGCTCGGCTTTCGCGCTCTCCAGGGGATAGCCAATGCGCCGACTCTCCCAGCAGTGATGGCCATAGCCGCGCGTGTTTTTCCGGAGGAGGAGCGGGGGAGAGCCATGGGCATCTGGGCGCTGACCAACAGCGCCGCCCATGGGGTGGGCCCAGCCTTGAGCGGGATATTGACCCACTATTTGGGTTGGCCCGCCATCTTCTATTTCAATGTGCCGCTCAGCCTATTGGGACTATTTCTCATTTGGCGAGTGGTGCCCAAGGATGGACAAGGGAAGCGGGAGCCGTTCGACTTCGTTGGCGCTTTTACCTTCACTCTTGCTATGCTCATCTTCATGTTCAACCTGACGCAAGGGGCGAAATCGGGCTGGCTCTCAGGTTGGAGGCTTCTCTTGTGGACTCTTTGTCTCCTCTTATTCGCTGGTTTCTTGACTGCCGAACGGAAGGCGACCAACCCTTTCGTCGACCTGCGCATCTTCCAGAGCAGGGGCTATACGGGGGCCATGTCGGTGGCCTCCTTGCAGGCCCTCTCTCAATTCGGCCTCCTCTTGATTATGCCCCTCTTTTTAAGTGAGGTGCGAGGGTACCGCGCTGATCAGACCGGGATATTGGTGGCTCCTTTGGCTATAACTATGGCTGTGGTAGCGCCCATGGCTGGCGGGTTAGCCGATAGGTTCGGCTGTCGGAGATCTTGCTTCGCTGGAATGGGTTTCATCGCCCTGGGCGGCCTGGCTCTGATCCCCCTGGGGATGAAGACGCCTGCCTGGTACGTCGTGGCTTGCCTGGTTACGGTCGGCATCGGCATGGGGTTGATCCAGTCGCCATCGGCCGCGGCTGTAACTCAGGTAGTTGCTCCTTCACGGTTGGGGGTAGGTCTGGGCATCTTCAATATGTTCCGCTTTGTGAGTGGCACCTTGGGGGCCACTATCTTTGGGGTGGTTCTGGGAGGGCTCTCCACTGGCCCCACTCCCGAACTTTTCGCTTTTAGGGTCGATTTCGGTTTGGTTGCGTTGGCGGCCATCATGGGGGCGGTCTTTGCTGCCAGCCTCCCAGGCCCCGCTGAGAAGGTAGGTGGCTATTGGGAGGGGGACAGTGATGACCGGTGATCTGGGAGGAGGGAGATGTCTAAAGAGCCTCACGCCGGCGGCATCTTAGATAAATATCCCTATGTGGCCAAAAGCGACGTGGTGGGCCGTATAGTCACCATCCTTGATGCCCGAGCGGAGGAGAGGGGGTTGGAACTGGTGATTCATCCCTCTCGGGCGGTCTCGACCGGCGAGATTCATGAGCTCTTGGCGACCGATGATATGAACGCTGCTCCGGGGGAGGTAGTGGATAGGGTAGCCTACATCGCCTTCTTCGCGGTGGAGAGGGGAGGGGTTATCCTAGTAGGCGACAGAGTCACTCTTGGTGGTCGAGAGGTGGGCCGCGTGGCTGGCTTCGATATGACCCATTTTCCCAACCATATGAATATCCTTTTAGTAGCCCCGGAGCCGAAGACCGGTCGCCAGTTAGAGATAGGGCTGGGTGAAGAGGTTGTTTTCGCCATGGGTGAGAAGGGGCAAAGCCCCGATTACCCTTAGATAGGCGTCAGCAAACCCCGGCAGGGGATCGCCCTGGCTGAAGGGAGATTCCCTGCCTTTCTACCCCTCTTAAAGCCATCGAAAGGTCTGGTTCTTCTACATCCCTTAGGGCCTTCTCCATCGGGAAATGGTAGAAGTCCCTTTACTTTCCCCTGCACCCCTTGAGACCACGATTTCCGGTAAAGTCCCCCGACATGTTTATGCCTATGAGGACGAGAGGGGCTCTTGGCGTTCTATAATATTGACTTCTCCCTTCCTGGGTGGTAGAGTGGGCAGGGGGATCAAAGAAGCACTCGTCGCAGGCTATAAGGGCGGATTGTGGGGGGTGATAGATAGAAACCCTGAACGGCCCTCCTGGGCGAAGAGGAGTGTTCGAGGAGGAATGGGAAAGGGGAATGGATAGATATATCCTCGCTCATGATGTGGGTACCGGGGGGAATAAGGCGGTTCTGGTGGACCTAAAGGGGCGGCTCTGTGGAACAGCCTTCGAGCCCTATAAAACCTATTATCCAAAACCGGGCTGGGCGGAGCAGGAACCTGAAGATTGGTGGAGGGCGATTGCCCTTACCACGAGGCGGCTCCTTGAGGAGACGGGCCTGTCGCCCCAAGATATCCTGTGCGTCACATTCAGCACCCAGATGCTCGGCGTCGTGCCCATGGATCCTGAAATCGGGCCGCTCCGCCGCGCCATAATCTGGCTCGACAGCCGTGCAACCAAGCAGGCGCGTGCGATGATGCGAAAATTCATAAGTTCTGGTATCTTTGCCCTCATCGCCGGCGCGCCGCTTGGGGGCAAGGATGGTATGCCCAAGTTATTGTGGCTAAAGGAGGAAGAACCTGGGGTTTACAACCGCATGTGCTGTTTCCTCGATGTGGGCGGCTATCTCCTCTGGCGCACCACTGGAAAGATGGTCATGGATTGGACCGGCGCCTCGGTCTTTGGGATAGATCTAAAAAAGAAGAGGTGGCTAAACAGTGTATTTAAATACGTTGGGATTGACCCCCAAAAACTTCCCCCCCTGGTTCGCTCCATTGACCAAGTTGGAGGGCTATTGTCCGAGGCCGCTAGGGGTTGCAGTTTGCTGGAGGGCACGCCGGTTATCGCCGGGGCGGGCGATGCGCCATCGGCAGCGGTCGGCTCGGGCGCGGTGGGTGAAGGTGAAGGGCACGTATACCTGGGCACATCGAGTTGGGTTGGCGTGGTAACGGAGCGAACGCCCACCGGGAGATATGGCGTGGCAGCCATTCACTCCGCTGATCCAAGGAAGGCCTTCCTCTTCGCGGAAAGCGAAACCGCTGGCGCTTGCTTGAAGTGGATCGCCGACGAACTTTATCGTGCGGAGAAGGCCGACCCAGAGATTACAAACGTCTATGCCCTGATGGACAAAGAGGTAGAGAAAGTTCCACCCGGCTCCGGATACCTGATCTTTACACCTTGGATGTATGGAGAGCGCGCGCCCATAGCCGATACCTACGTGCGTTCAACCTTTGCCAACCTCAGCGCCGATCATACCCGCGAGCATCTCGTCAGGGCGGTATACGAAGGCGTCGCCTATAACCTGCGCTGGATTTTGGAGATCGTGGAGGAGAGATTCCATTTCCCCCTGCCCACCCTCAGAGTGATAGGGGGCGGGGCACTCGGCGCTCCGTGGATGCAGATTTTGGCAGACGTGACTCATTGTCGCGTGGAGACGGTTGCAGAGCCGCGAGAGGCGGGAGCGATCGGTGTGGCCCTTGCGGCGGCCATTGGGCTAGGTATCTATCCTGACTTCGAAAGCCTCAAGTCGGTGGTAAGGGTGGAGAGGGTCTTCGAGACCAATGGATCAAACGCCGAGACCTATGATTTCCTCTTCCAAGCCTATAAAGAGGTTTACCGCCGCCTTAAGGACGTGTACAGGAGGTTGAATAAAGAAAGGTTTCAAAGGGAAGAACGACCCCTTGGTTGAACCCCTATGCTGAAAAGACCGTACCCAAATGTAGAAGGAGGTGGCTCATGAGTGAAATAGACATCCTCTCTTTACCGCTGGCTTTGCCGGATGGGGTAGATTATGATGAGGTTCTCATCGTCACCTATTTTGCCTCTTTCCCCGCCGACATACCGATCCCAAAATTGGCGCCGGCTTTGGCCATAGAACAGAGCACGGGCACATGGATAGCCGTGCCTGGTGAGACGCCAGAGGTGCGAAGGCGCCACATCGCCAAGGTTATAGGGGTTTACGAGATACCAGATTTCGAGTTTGCCATCCCCAAATCCCTCGAAACCAGGGACTATGTCATCCAAGTCGCCTACCCCGAGATCAACATCGGAGAGCAAATCCCCATGCTGCTCACCACCGTGGTCGGCAATATCTCCATGGCGGGGCAGATAAAGGTTCTAGAGATCCGTTTCCCGGAGAAGTATGTGAAGGGGTTCAAGGGGCCGAAATTCGGCATCCAGGGCATTAGAAAACTGTTGGGGGTGCCCAAGCGTCCCCTCCTCAACAACATGATAAAGCCCTGCACCGGATACCCCCCTGAGGTTGGCGTTGAACTTTTCAGGGCAGCAGCCCTGGGTGGATGCGACATCGTCAAAGACGACGAACTCTTGGCAAACGCCTCCTTCAACGAGGTCCAAGCAAGGGTAAAACTGTACATGGAGGCGGAGAGGGAGGTCTATGAAGCGACCGGGGAACACACGCTCTACACGGTGAATGTCACCGATGCGATACCGAAGGTTTTTGAAAACGCAAAAAGGGCTGTGGAGTTGGGTTGTAACGCCATCATGGTTAATTACCTGGCGGTCGGGTTCCCGGTGTTGCAGGCGCTGGCCGAGGACCCGGATATAAATGTGCCTATCCTCGGCCATATGGATGTGGCCGGTGCCATCTACATGTCCCCCTTCCATGGGATCAGTTCCCATTTACTCCTTGGCAAGTTGCCGAGGCTTGCCGGTGCGGACATCGTTGTCTTCCCCGCCCCCTATGGAAAGGCTCCCGTTCTCAAACACAAATTCGAAAAGGTGGCCCACAACTTGACCTTCCCCTTCTACAATATCAAGCCTGCGTTCCCCATGGCCTCCGGCGGCATAACGCCCTCTATGGTACCGGAGGTGATGAAAGATCTGGGCACCGATATCGTCATCGGCTCCGGCGGTGGCATCCACGCCCATCCACAGGGGCCGACAGCCGGGGCAAAGGCGTTTCGCCAGGCCATAGAGGCAACGATGCGCGCCATCCCGCTGAAGGAGGCAGCCGAGGAATACCCTGAGTTAAAGGCTGCCTTGGAGAGGTGGGTGGACCCATTTGGCAAGGGGATAGGCTTATAATGGGAGGAGGAGTATGCCAAGGGTTACCGTTTTAGGAGGATGTGGCGCCGTTGGGACTGTCGCCGTAAGGATGCTCTTCTCCAGCGACCTCTTTTCCGAAATTGTGGTGGGCGACATAGAGTTCGAGAAGGCGCGGAAGTTCGTTCAAAGCCTGGCTTCGGACAAAGTCAGGGCGGTCAGGGTTGATGCCGCAACTCCGGAAAGCATAAAAGAGGCGATCAGGGGGTCCCAGGTGGCCCTAAATTGTGTGGGGCCGTTCTACAAATTCGGGCCTCCCATACTGAAAGCCGCCATCGAGTCGGGGATTGATTATGTTGATCTGTGTGACGATTTCGATGCCACGGAGCAGGTTTTGAACCTGGATGAGGAGGCAAAGGAGGCGGGGGTTTCAGCGCTCATAGGGATGGGAAGTTCGCCGGGGGTATCGAACGTCCTGGTGCGGTTTTGCGCCGATGCTCTTCTAGACGAGATCGAGTCGGTTGATATATACCATGCGCACGGCGGTGAAAGGGTTGAGGGCGCGGCGGTGGTGAAACACAGGATGCATTCGATGGAGATCGACATACCGATCTTCCTCGACGGAAAGTTCACCACGGTGAAGTTGTTCGAGGAGAGCGGAAAGGCGCTTGAAGAAGAGGCCGATTTCCCCGATGTGGGAAGATATATGGTTTACGCCTATCCACACCCAGAGACGATAACGCTACCCAGGTATCTTAAGATCACAAAGCGGGTAACGAACCTGGGAACGGTTCTCCCTCCCACCTACGCGGAACTGATCAAGGGGATGGTTAGATTGGGCCTCACCACTGAGAACCCCATTGACGTTAGGGGGCAGAAGGTCGTACCCTTGGAGTTTGCGGTCTCCTTCGTGCTTTCCCAAAGGGAAAGCCTTCTCCAAGAAGCGGGGATCACCGAGCCCATGGGCTGCTTGAAGATAGTGGTTGCCGGGAAGAAGGGAGGCGAGAGGAACACCTACATCTTTTCTATGTCCTCTAGAGGGCAAGGGATGGAGGAGGGGACAGGGATCCCCGCCGCCCTTGGTGTGATGCTCATGGGCAGCCGGAAGATAGAGGTAAAAGGGGTTCTCCCACCCGAGGTAGGCGTTGATCCCCTGGCTTTGTTGGAACTCGCCCAGAAACAGGTGAAAATAGGGGATAAAAGGGGTTTGCCCATCGCCATTCAGCACATCGACAAGGAGGGAACCCTCAAGCAGTTAGAGATCTGCCAACTTGTACCACGATAATCTTCATCTACTACTGAGATAGTTCATAATTAGCGAAGCCGGGTTACATTGGCAATTACCCCAAGGACTGATCAGAGGATGGTCCAAGAGGCCGTGAACGACAGCAGCCCAGATCGCTTCCTGGCCCACTGGCGGAAGGTGCCCAACTATGAAGCCGTCTTTGTCCCCTGCGAGGAGTGATATGGTGGATGTGATCTGCTTGGGCGAGGCACTGATCGACATCTTTGCGCCGCTGGGGGTGGGCCTGAAGGAGGCGGAGGTTTTCAAACGGGCGCCCGGCGGGGCGCCGGCCAACGTGGCCGCCGCCCTGGCTAAACTGGGCGTCTCTGTGGGCTTCATCGGGAAGGTGGGTGAAGACCCTTTCGGCCACCTCCTGGCGGAGAGCCTGGCCGGGGTCGGTGTAGAGATCTCGCTTATGCGTTTCGAACCGGAGGCACGGACAACCCTGGCCTGGGTCGCCCAGCCAGATGTCAACCGCTCGGAGTTCATCTTCTATCGCCATCCCGGCGCCGATATGCTCCTGTGCGTCGATGAGATCGAGGCGGACTACGTGAGCGCGGCCAAAATCTTCCACTACGGCTCCATTAGCCTCATCGCTGATCCCTCACGGACGGCGACCTTTCATGCCTTGACCTTGGCCAAAGAGGCTGGAGCCCTGATCTCTTACGACCCCAACTGGCGGCCCTTCCTATGGCGGGGGCCCGATCACGCCCAGCAGGGCATCCTAGAGGGGCTGGCTTACGCCGATCTGGTCAAGGTGAACGAGACGGAGTTGGAGTTCATCACCGGCCATGCCGATTTTGACGCTGGCAGCCGCTGGCTCCTAAGTCAGGGCGTCAGGTTGGTAGTCGTCACCAGGGGAGCGGAGGGCTCCTACTTCAACGACGGCCGGGCGAGGGGCTTCGTGTCAGCCTTCAGGGTGGAGACCGTAGACGCCACTGGCTGCGGCGATGGCTTCGTGGCTGGGCTGCTGGCCGGTCTTTTGGAGCGAGGCTGTAACCTAGAGGGGTTGACAGGGGCCGACCTACGGGCCGTCCTGCGCTTTGCCAACGCTGTGGGTGCGCTCACCGCCACTCGAAAAGGCGTGATCCCGGCCCTACCAACGCGGGAGGCGGTGGAGGCTTTCCTCGCAGTAAACCCACCCACAGCAGATCAGCAACCCGAAAGAGGCACCTGCAAGAGGGGATAGGGCAAAGTCTATCCCTTGCTCTGAAGCCTATCACTCCTCGTGCAGTTTTTTACCTTGGGTCAGATGAGCAAAGCGGCCCCCGCCAGGGCCAATAGGGCTGCTCCATAGCAGGTCTGGGGTATCCCCAAGATGGGGATGAAGAGGCCACTCACGAGGAGAGCGCCAAAGCATCCCCCCACCAGGTCTGCCCCGTAGATCGCCCCCGCTACCCGTTCCACGCTCCCTTTGCTCAAAGCCACAGCCAAGGGAAAAGCCATCCCTCCAAAAAGACCCGCTAGGAGAGCAAGGCCAGGAAAGGAGATATCGGGATAGGGCAAGGGGCCCTTTAATACGAAGGGTATGGAGATGGCGTAGACCGCTATAAGCAGTTGTAATACGAGGAGCACCTTCCGAAAGTCGTCCCTTTTTAGATGGCTGAATCTGAGGAGGCGGTTCGCGCCTGTGCTCCCCAGAACAAGGCCGGCCATGAAAGCCGTCACGATGAGGCTTACCTCATGATATATATAGCCGTGGAGGACCTGAAAGGCGAAGAGGAGAACCACCTCTAATGCCATCCCCACAAAACCGGTGAAGGCGATCACCAGGGGCAAAAGGGGGCCTTTTCTCCAACGCGCCAAGATAACTATGAGCGCCAAAGGCACAAGTATCCAACCAAGGTTAAAGAGCGAAGCCCTCTCAAAAGCCCCCCTCAGGTTAGGGTAGAAGAGGGAGAGCCATAAGACTAGGTCATAATAGTAGCAGATGGGCACCAAGTCTCGGTTCAATTTGACCCCCCTCGCCTCCTCCAGATTTTGGCGGACCTGCTGGAAGCGGTCGGTAGTGAAGACGTAATTGATATAGGGCGGAGTGACCCAACGCGTCTCTACTCCTCTTTCCTCTAGGCGGCGGATTAGGAGAAGGGGGTCGCTTGTGAGAGGGGAGTCCGAGGCTAGGAAGAAGTTGTGGTCGCCGGGCAATACGATAACCTCCCCGAAGACGGAGCGCAAGGTGTGGTAGATACTGCCGTTGCGACGAACGATCTCCGGGCTCCAATAGTTCTCCGCTGAAGGTAGACCAAAAGAGAAGACCCCTCCCTCCTTCAGGATATCGTGGACCTCCTGGAAGAACTCCTGGGTATAGAAGCGGTTGAGTTGGCCAGTAGCGGGCTCCGGAAGGTCAACGATTATCAGATCGAAAGTCTGGTCGCTCTCTTTGACATAGAGGCGACCATCGGTATGGGCTACGTGAAGGTGGGGATCATCTAACTCTCCTCTCTCAGGCGTTGGCAGATACCTCCGAGCCGCTTCAACAACTAGGGGATCCAGTTCAACGTAATCGACTTCCTCCACCGGGTGCTTCAACACCTCACGCAGGTCACCGCCCACTCCCCCGCCGATGAGGAGGACCCTTCTAGGGTCAGGGTGTATCAAGAGGGGAAAGTGAACCACCTCTTCCGGGAAGGTGCTTTGAGTCTCAAAGATAAGGAGGCCGTTCTCGAAGAAAGCCCGCTGGCTGTCGCGGGCGATCACTGTGAGGCGGCCGTAACGAGAATCTTGAGCGAAGACCAGGTCATGCCACTGCCAGCCTAAGGTTGCACGATGGAGTGTTCTGCCCAAGGGGATAGCCAGAATGGCTACTACCAGAGCAGCAAGGCCATATAGTATAGCCGTTCTACCCTTTATTACCCAGGCTCCTACCGCCAGGTTGGCCGCCCCTACACCGAGAGCGACCTGGAAAGGGTCAAGGTAGATGACGAGGAGGAAACTAAAGATAGCACCGCCCAAGGCCGCCCCCAGGCTTTCGTATACATATGCTCCGCCGGTGGTCTCTCCCTCCTGGGTGAGGAGCCTGGCTCCCAAGGTGAATTGAAAGCCCAAGAGAAGGCAGAGGGGGGCCAAGATGGCTAAGATGGCCCAGATCATGGGGGCTAGGCCTACAAACGCTCCGGGGGTGATCTCCAATATGGCCCGTATGGCCCGCGTGAAGGCGATCTGGGCGGGGAGGAAAAGCGAGGATAGGAGTAGCCCCAAAGCGAAGGTCCCTCGGCCCAGTCGCCACCGCGCTACCAGCCGTCCTAGGCCCCAGGAGCCCACTGCCCCCCAGAGAAGCCACAAGGCTAAGATAAGGCCAAAGATCAGTTCGTTGCCATAGAAAACGGCCACCAGTTCCCGCATGAGGAGCACCTGGCCGATAATCGAGGTAAAGCCAAGGAGGGCTAAGGCCGCTCTCACCGTTATCTCTCCTCCCCGAATACCTGGGCTGTGAAACGGTAAAGGTCGCCCCTCTGCCATGCCTCCTCGGGCAACCCTGCTTTCTGACAAAGGGCTCGTAGGAACTCGTCGGTATCCCAGCCATTTTCCACGGCTACTTGGGGCAAAAGTAACCCCGACCGACCCTCTTGGTATATAAAGAGCCCGTCTCTCCCCATCTGGATCTGGCTAGTGTTCCAGACCCGAGTGAAGGGCGAGAGGACGGAGATCTCGATGGTCGTCTCATCTAATTCTTCAAAGGTAAGGGGCGGGAAACGGGGATCCTCAACGGCGGCTGAGACGGCGCTATCTTGCACGGTAAGGTAGAGAGGCTCGGTGGCGGTAATCCGCCCCATACACCCTCTCAACTCGCCCCCCTGCTTGAGGGTCACGAAAGCCCCCAACCGCCGCAGTAGGTTCGGCTCACTTACCTCAAAGGAGGGCGTAGAACCGTCTTTTAGATATTGAGCCAGGGTCTGGCGGGCCATCTGGAGGAGTTTCGCCTCCTCCTCATGGCTGAAGTCGGGCGGCTCCCATCGCCAGAAGATCACCGCTCCATACCCCACCGCCTCGCTCTCCTCGCCAAAGGGCGAATCCCCGGAGTTGGCATATTTGAGGGTGGTGGCCTGGTTGGCTCCCAGCCCCTTGGCGGCCATCATGGCCACCAAAATCGGCCCCTCCCCACAAGCACAGGTGGCGAGGTTGGGGATGCTCTTGCTCATCATCTCCCTGGTCGTGGCGTAGAAGTGACCGGGTTCCATGCTCTCGATGGCGGCCAGGGTCGCCGTATCTACCTGGCGGGCGTCGTCCCGAGGGGGGTAATGGGAAAGGTCGGAACTGGCGATGATGAGCGCCTTTTTCCCCGCCAAAACCTTGATTAAGGCTTGACTCAAAGCCTCGATATTCTCCTCAGAGGGCTCTCCCACGATGACCGGAACGATACGACACTCCGGGCATACACGTTGAAGGAAGGGGAGTTCCACCTCGATCGAATGCTCATATTGGTGCACCGGCCGATAGAAGACGATCCGTTCATCGGCCTGCAAGAGGGCCTGGGCCAACTCCACATCTATAGGGACAAGGCCCAGGGGTGTCTCAAAACCACCTTCCGCCCAGACCGATATATCCTGGAGGGTGGGGTCGCGGTGGTTGTTCCCCACCACGACTATCGCCTCATACTCTATCCCTTCTATCTGCTTGAAGGCATAGGCGGCCACCTGACCGGAGTAGATGTAGCCTGCATGGGGGACGATAAGAGCGATAGGCTCCCCCTCTACCCTTTCCACTTGGGCCAAGAAGCCATCTACCATGGCCGCCAGTTCCTCCGGGTCATCGGGGTAGAAGATGCCCGCCACGACGGGGTGGCGAACCTCTCCCAGCACCGATGGCGTGGATGGTAGCGTGGGGGTGGGGCTGACCGGAGTCTGAGCACAGCCACAGCAGAGAAGAAGGAGGAATAAAAATATCCTTCTCACCATATAGCTGCCCCTTCTAATATTCAGAGGGCACAACCATCTCCTCAGGATTTCCGGTTGCCATCTCGCTGCCCCAGACGCCGGGGATGGGGTTACCACAATATTCGCACTTCCCCTCGACGATGTGATAGTCCACTACAGTGAAGCCCGTCCGGGCGATGATAGTTTTGCCACAATGGTGGCAGTAGGTATTATCGCCGGGGTGGCCGGGAACATTTCCGATATAGGCGTACTGGATCCCCTCCTCCATAGCGATGGCTCGGGCCCTCTCCAGGCTCTCCACCGGCGTGGGAGGGAGGTTCTGGAGTTTATATTGGGGGTAGAAGCGGGAGAAATGGGTAGGCACATCGGGCCCCAACTCCTTCACCACCCAGCGAGCCATCTCCTGCAACTCTCCCTCATCGTCGTTGAGGGTGGGCACCACCAGGTTGACGATCTCCAGATGGACTCCCTCCTCCTGGATGATCTTCATCGCCGCAAGTACCGGCTCCAGGGTGGCGAAACAGACCTTCTCGTAGAACTCCTCGTTGAAACCTTTGAGGTCTACCTTGATAGCATCCACGGCTCGGCAAAGTTCTCGCAATGGCTCAGGGTTGATATACCCCGCGCTGACCACAACACTCTTTATCCCTTGGGGGCGCGCCAATCGAGCCGTCTCTAACATATACTCGTAGAAGACTGTAGGTTCGGAGTAGGTGTAGGCGATGACCGGGCAACCCATAGTCACGGCCATCTCCACCGCTTTTTCGGGCGGCAGGTCTATATTCTGCGTCTCCTCTGGGGGGTACTGGGAGATAGTATAGTTTTGGCAATATAGACAGTGGAGGTTGCACCCCGCCGTAGCCAAGGAAAAAGCCTGACTAGTGGGCAGAAAGTGGTAGAAAGGCTTCTTCTCGATAGGGTCGATATGGAGAGCGCAGGGGTTCCCATAAACCATGGTGTAGAGTTTGCCGCCCCGGTTCTCCCGCACTCGACAATCGCCTCGGTGGCCGTCGGAGATAATACAGCCCTTGGGACAGAGTTGACATTTGACGTAGTTGCCGGTGTGGGAGGTATGGCAGTAGAGGACCTGAGAGGGCTCAATCTCCCCATGACAGAGGGAGCAATCGAGGCTCTCCTCTATCCCGGCATAGTAGAGCGCCTGGCGAGCATAGGGCGGCGGTGTCCATTCACTCGCCACGGCATACGATTCAACCCCTGCCAGGTTCTCTATCCATCCCCGCCAAGGGAATCTGGCCAAAAGCGCACTACCACCTAAAACGCCCAGACTTAGGCCTATGCCTTTAAGAAACTCACGCCTTGAGATCACCCTCATGGGCCATTACCACCCTTCAAAAGACGTGCAAACTCTCCACTCGCAGCCATTTTACCAGCCAATTCAAACCCAGAAAGGTGAAGATAACCGAGAGGAAGCCAAAGATGGCCAAAAGGGCCAGGGGCCGCCCCCGCCAACCCCTCACCAGCCGCAGATGAAAGAAGAGGGTGTAGACGAGCCAGGTGATAAGGGCCCAAGTCTCCTTAGGGTCCCACCCCCAATAGCGTCCCCAGGCCATCTGGGCCCAGATAGCGCCGGTGAGGATGGCGAGGCTCATCCAAGGGAAGCCGATGGCCACGGCACGCCAGATGAACTGGTCGATCCTCCCCAGGGAAGGGAGTTGAGAGGCGAGGCCTCCTCCCCTTTCCTTGGCCAGATAGACGGCCCCCAGGCCACAGGCCACGGCAAAGGCCCCATAGGCAAAAACGGAAGAGCCCACATGGATCTGGAGCCAGATGCTTCGCAGAGCCGGGGATAAGGGCTGAACGACCCTGGCCGCGGGGGGAAGGAGAAGCAGGGCATAGGTATCGATGGCCAATGCGAGAGGCAGAGTGAAGGCCCCTCCCGCCCTGAAGCCTGTAATGCGCTCTAGAAGTAGCCATAGGGCCACAACGCCCCAGACGAAGGCCAAGGAGAACTCATAGACGGTAGTGAGGGGCCAGTGGTCAGCCCGAAGGGTGCGGATGGTTAAGCCAGAGGTAAGAGAGATGAGGCTTCCAACGCTCAGCACCGTGGCCAAGAGGCCAACCGCTTTGCCGCCTCGGAGCAGATGGACCAGATAGGCTAGGGTGGCCATCCAGAGGGAGATATAGGCCACGATAAGAAAGAGCGCCTCCACAACCCCCATATTTAACCTCTTACTGCTCCTTAATCTCCTCTACCAGGGCTACAAACTCCCTAGATAACCCTTCTTTGTCGACCTCGGCCTTGGCCGTCAAGAACAACTCCCCTCTCTCCGTCAATTTGACCCATATGGAGCGGTGAGGGAAGTAGAAAGATATTATGAGCCCTCCCAACATCAACAAGGCAGAGGAGATGACAGGGAGGAATCCGGGGTCGTGCACGGCTATAAGCGTCACCAGGTAAGAGCCAGAGGTAGAAGCCTCTTTATAAGATTTCAAGTAGAGGCTGACCCCTCGGAAAGTCAGGGGCGAGTTGACCCGCACGATCGCCCCTTCTATTTCGCGCTCCCCATCGAATAGGGTAAAGTAGGCTCGGTATTCTTTGGGCTGGCCACCGGGATAGTGCTCGATCTGGAGTCCATCGTTACGCACCTGAAAGAGCCCCGGTCCGATATCGCGAACCTCCCCAGGGAAGAGGCTTACCTCCTCCCGCCAGCCCATCTCCTGGATCCAGAAAGCGCTCAAGAGAAGGAGGATGAGGCTCAGGTGGGTGATCACACCTCCAAGACGAGCCATGCGGTTCTTGTCCCCTCGAATGTAGAGCGCATCGCCCTCCCTCTCGGTCGATAAGCGATAACGTCGGCGCAAGAGGGCCCTCTGTACCGCTTCCACTCCCTCTCTGGGTGACTTAAAGATGAGAGAGGCTCGCAAGGTGCCCTTCTGGAAGAGGCTATCGGAGAGCCTCACCTTGGGTTTGAAGAGAAGCCTCCAAGTGGATTTTATGCGGTTTATGGTGCAGATAGTGACGTTTATGATAAGGAGGGAGAGGAGCAACCTGAACCAAATGGAGCGGAAGAGGTTGAAGAGACCTAAGGAATAGAATAGCCCTGTTAGCCCCCCGTACTTCTCCTCGATAAGGAGCAACCATTGGTCCCGGGCCGCGGCGTTGACAGCCACCGGGGCAGGCATCTGGGGAAAGAAGGTGGCTACCGCAGCGACTAAAAGGAGAGTGATGAAAAGGGTCACCGCCAACTTTACCCTGCCCAGGAAGTGCCAGAGCCTGGGGGCCCAAGCAGGAGAAGAAAGCCCAGAGATCATCCCTTCTCCTTCCAATCTCTAGGAAAGAGGTCATTCTTGGAACAAAGCAGCGATCCCTAGCCCTCCCATACCCCATTACTATTCTACCACTCCCTGCCCTATGCCACAAAGGCTGATGTAGTCGGATAGGCAGAGGGGTCTTCGAGTCCGCCGGTGATTTTCAAATTTGGATGCGGTTGATGGTGAGGGAGGAATATAACCCTACTCTGGGCAAGAGGAAGCGTAGCCCTGCTCTTCGCTACTCCGTAACGAAAGGCTTACCCAAGGCTGCTGGCGGGGCTACCCGCAACGCTTCCCCTACCAAGCGGCGCATCCGAGGTGGGAAGAAGGAAAGGAGACGCTCCAAAGCCCCGCCACTCACCAGGAGAAGAACGAGGATCATGAGGGCAAAGGGAGCCGCCTGGAAGACCTGGGTAGGCACCCCGGGGATACTCCGCTGCAGGATGCTCCCGAGGGATATTAGCGCACCGAAGAGGTAGGCTCCAAAGGCCACTCGAAGTGGGTGCCAACCCCCGAAGATGACGATAGCCAGAGCGATCCAGCCGTTGCCAAGGGTGTGCCCTTCGCTCCAGCCCAATTTCACGCTCAAGGAGTAGGCAGCGCCAGCGATCCCTACCAAGGCGCCACCTGTCACCGCGTAGAGATAGCGCAGTCGGTTGACATTAACTCCCCGGGCAAAGGCCGCCTCTGGCCTCTCGCCAACCCCTCGTAGCCTGAGCCCCGCCTGGGTCTTGAATATCCAGAACCAGACCAAGACTATGAGCAGGATACTGGCGTAAACCAGGATATCATGGGTGAAGAATATCTCCCCGATGACCGGGATATCACGTAAGAAGGGGATGGGCATATGGGGGACCCTAGGGCCCGGCCGGCGAACGAAAGGCTCTCCCAGGAAATTTGCCAGTTCAGCACCCAGAAGGGTGAGCACAAAGCCCACGGCCACCTGGTCCTGCCGCAGGGTAATACTGGCGAAAGCGATGAGGAGCGCTATAACGGCTCCCACCACCATGGCCGCCAAAAAGCCCAAAAGTAGATTTCCGGTCAGATAGGCCACCGCGAAACCGCTCATGGCTGAGAGCATAATGGAACCGTCCAGGGATAGGTTTATGACCCCTGCTCTCTCACAGATCGTCTCCCCCATGCCGGCTATGACCAGCGGGGAGGCGTCAGCCAACACCGAACTCAGGATGCGAATCAGCAAAGCGATCTCCATCAGCCCTCCCTAGGCATAAGGAGCCTCGCCCTAAGGCCAGCCACTAACAGCACCGAGAGCACCAGGCCGGCCTCTAGAACACCGGCCAATGAAGGGTCAAGTTGCATCCGTAGGTGAAGGCGCGCTGCTCCCACGCCGATGGCGGCGAAGAAGAGAGCCACGGGGGCCACCCCTAGAGCCCTAAAACCGGATAGCATAGTCACTAAAAGGGCCAGATAGCCGATGCCGCCAGAGATCTGGGGTATGTCTCTCCCCCAAACACCGGAGACCTGAACCACTCCCGCCAGCCCAGCCAGGGCGCCACAGAGGGCGAAGGATAAGAGCATGTGCCGGTTGGTGGCTATGCCCAGGAGATAGGCTGAGCGGACATTTTTGCCTATGGCCTTTAACTGCAACCCCCACAAGGTGCCTCGTAGGATGAAGAAAACCACCACCACGGCCATTAAAGCCAAGAGCAGAGAAACCGGACTAAGTCGCAACCCGGCCAGGCGGGGCAGCCAGGCCGCCGGTTGGAAGGGATCCGTGCCTTGCATGGTGGCTCCCAGTTCCGGCCTCCAAGGCTTGGCGATCAACCAGATGTTCGTAGTGATGGCTACGAAATTCAAACCCAGTCCGGCGAATATCTCATGTACGCCCCCATAGACCTTGAGTGTCCCGGCCAAGAGGCCCCAGAGAGCGCCTCCTATCATCCCCGCTACTATCATGAGGGGGAGTAAGAGGATTGCCGGGAGGTAGATATTACGGGCTACCCAGGTAGCGAATATGACGCCAAAGATAATCTGGCCCTCAACGCCGATATTCCAAAGGCCAGCGGTGAAGGTAAAGAGAAGGCCAGCAGAACAGAGCACCAAGGGCACCCAGACTACCAGGACGTCGGCTATCTTGGCTGGGCTCTCCGATGCCCCCTGCAGAAGGTGCTTATAAGCCTCCAAGGGAGGAGCGCCAGCAGCGACGAGAACGAGGGTAGAAAAGATCAGGGCCAAGGCGATAGGAGCCAAACCAAGGAGCAGATTCACTAACCTCTGAGAGTAGGTCATCCTCTTTTGCCCCCGATCAAGTAGCCCAGTTGCTCCACGTTGGTCCGTTTGGCATCCAAGATCTCGAGCATCTTCCCCCCCGAAAAGACCAAGATCCTATCGCTGCGCTCCAAGATCTCATCCAGATCTGTGGAGGTAAAGAGTATGACTGTACCTTCTTCTCTACGCTCCAACAATCTATCCCACACCCACAATGCTGACTCCACATCTAGGCCGCGGGTAGGGTGCTCGAGGAGAAGAAGGCGCAAAGAATCGGGAAGTAAAGCCAGAAGTGCTCGCTGTTGGTTACCGCCTGATAGCCCCTCCACGCGGGTGGAAGGGTTACCTATGATGTTGAACTCTTCGATCTTGCGCCCGGCATCTCGTCTGGCTAAAGCCCAGTTAATGAAGAAGGAAGCCTTACCCCTTCTGGCCAGCACGAAATGCTCTGCCAAATTCAAGCCCGGGATGAGGCCCTCCTCTAGTCTCCCGGCGGGGAGGTAAGCCACCCCCGCATCTAAGAACTTCTGGTACGATTTGCCACTCATATCCTCTCCCCGGAGGAAGATAGAACCCCTGCTGGGCTTGATGAGGCCCGCACAGGCTCGCAAAAGGAGTCTCTGCCCGCTGCCCTCCAAGCCCGCCAATCCGATCACCTCACCAGACCTTACCTTTAAGGAGACGGGGGAGAGGTCAAGTCTATAGGTATGCACACCCAACCCCCTCAACTCCAGAACTGGGTCGCCCAGGGAAACTTCCTCGGCGACGCGAGTAGTGATTACCTGTCCGAACATAAGACGAACTAGTTCCTCGGAGGTGCAGGGCATAGCCATCTGGCCGGCCACTTTCCCCCTCCTCAGGACGGTGACCTCAGAACAGAGTTCCAGAACCTCCTCTAGTTTATGAGAGACGAAGATCACCGACTTGCCCTCTTCCTGCGCCAGGCGGCATAGGGTGGCGAAAAGGGTCACCTTTTGCGGAGCCGAGATGCCGGTGGTTGGTTCATCGAAGATCAACACCTCCACACCCAGGGAAAGTAACCGCACGATCTCCAACTGTTGCCTTTCCCCTACGGTAAGGGTGTTAACATATGCTTCAGGCTCTAGGGTGAAGCCAAACCTCCCCGAGAGTTCCAAAAGTTCCTTTCTCGCCTCTTCCCTCTTCTGCAAGAAACCGCTGTCTCGTCCAAAAAGGAAGTTATCTACCACCTTCAAAGGGGGAAAGTCCAAGGGGTCTTGATGGAGCATCCCTATCCCCTTTCCAATGGCCTGGGCTGGGGAGGAGAAGAGACCCTCTTTTCCATCTAGAAGAACCCTTCCCCCATCAGGAGTCAAGTAGCCGGAGAGGACTTTCATAAGAGTGGTCTTGCCCGCGCCGTTCTCCCCTAACAACCCATGAATGGTTCCTGGTTCCACGGTCAGGGAGATGCCATCGTTGGCCCGAACAGGGCCAAAATATTTCCTGATCTCTCTAAGTTCGACCTTCATCGCTTCTCTTGTCAAGAGTAAGGGAGGGGCAAGGCGACAGCCCGTCACCCCCCCTCCCTCAAAGCGAGGAGCCCTACTCGCTAGGTCCTTCCATGCCCTCCAGGAGTTGCTTCAGGTACCAGATCTGCTCGTCGGTGGCTACCTCACCATCCCCGAGATAGGTGGTGCCATCCTGGAAGTTGAGGGGGCCTACGAAGAGATTGATATCGCCGGAAGCCAGCCCCGAGATGAATTCTTGCACTTGTGCCTTCTGGGCCTCGGGCAGCCCATCACCGAAGAGGAAGCCCACATGGCTAGTGTCGGGGTTATTGATGTCGCTCCAATCGGGGCCGTTCCAATCCCAGCCTTGTTTCCAGGTGCCATCCCTCGCCGCCTCGACCGTAGAGAGGTAGGCGGGACCCCAGTTGAAATAGGGCACCCCCAGGCAGATATCAGGGGCTTCGGCGCAGGCACCGACGTAGTCATAGGGGATAGCGAAGACGCGTGCGCCCTGATCAGCCCGTTGTTTGGCCACCACCAGCCCCTCGGTGGTGTCGATCCCAGAGATCACCACATCGGCTCCCTCATCGAAGAAGCCGTTGGCTACCACTGTGGGATCGAGGGTAACCCCCGGGAGGTTGAACCAGAAGCCGATCCAGGTCACGATGAAGCGCATATCCGCAGGGTCCAACCCTCGGTAGTTCTCATAGCAGTAGCGAGCCCCTAGATAGGCCGCTGAGGCCAGCCGGCGGGTCTCATCGTTGATCAGAGGGCCCAGGTAAGCGATGGTCCCGGTGTCGGTCATGAGAGCGGCAGTACAGCCGGCAACGCCCTTCATATATTCCATCTTGCCCATAAAGTTGCCTTCGTTGGATGGGGCTTCCCCGGTTAGCACATCGTCGCCCGAAATGTTGATGAAGACGATATCCGGGTACTTCTCGGCTACCCCGATGGTATCCTCTTCAAAGGCATCGGAGGTGGTGAGGATCAGTTTAGCACCCTGGGCAACCATATCGTCCACCACTTGCTCCAGGGTTACCTCCCCTCCAGGGATGAGGCTCTCATAGACGATGAAATCCGCCCCAGGAACGCGCTCCTTTGCGTACTCGGCCGCGATATAGTGGGCCTCGCTCCACCCATGATCGTCTTTGGGGCCCACCAGAACGATGCCGAAAAGGAACTTCTCAGGGGTTGGGGTGGGTGCTGGAGGCGTAGTTGGAGTCGCTGGCGGAGGTGTCGTAGGAGTCGCTGGCGCTGCACAACTTGCTACTAGAAGAGCCGCCACTACTAGAAGGCCCCATAGGCCAATGACACGCTTAGACATCTTTTTCCCTCCTCAAATACACTGGTAGAGGTACTTCACTTATATCCCTCTTCGCTTCCTTTCATCACCTCCTTTTCGCTGCTTGAGGCCTGCTAATGGTGCTAGTCACGGTGCCTTACTTTTAGGTGCAACCGAACTGTAGGTCGCCTCACTTCCAGCCTTCAAGCCTAGTCGTCCTTTGGATCCCTCTAAATTAGAGTTTAGCACAATCTCCCATCTTTGGCAATAGCCATGAGGGAGAAATAAGCCTTTTAATATGCCTTACTGGTCCTTGAGAGAGTGGAGTGGTGTTAAGCAACTCGACGAGTAAGGTTTTCATGGGTTACTCAAAGATAGCGGGGAGGTGAGTCCTGTCGCAAACTAGAGGTATTTCCAAAAAGTCAGAGAAGAAGAGCCAAATAGAGGATTAAGCCTTTACAGAGATATTTTGGTTCTGTCGCAGAATCTGAAGAACCACGCACTCGGGAGATTTTCTATGCTGCTTAGTCCCGCGAACCAACTCAATTATAGGCCTAGATAATCCAAAAAAGTACGATAATCCCCAAAGCCACCATTACCAACCCGTACCAGAGTCGCAAGTCCCGGCTGTGCGCGCGCTCCCAGTTAGCCCAGCCTTTGGCCGTTAACCGATTACCAGCCAGAGCAACGATGGCCACCAAAGGGGTCACGAACATAAGGTTATACAACAACAAATAGCCCACACCCAGGGTGAAGGTAGTCTTAGCGGCGAGCAAGGTCACTATTGAAACATAGATGCCTCCTGAACAGGGGAAGGTGCAGAGCCCTACTAGTCCACCCATCACGAGCGTGGCTGGTACGGAAGCCCTCTTGACCAGTTCAGACATTCGTTCGTGGGCGAAGGAGGGCATAGTCAAGTGCACTGGCAGATGGGGCCAGAAATAATCCTTGAGATTGATCAACCCCAGAATTATGAGCAGGATGCTGGCTATCTTCGCCCAGAAATGGGGCTGGGAACTGAGAGAGACCGCCCTCAGAATACCCAAACCGATTAAGAGATATGCGAGGTAGATGGCAGTGATGTAGACGGCGCCAAGTTTCAAGATCTCTTTTTTGGCGCGCCGCAACGTATAGAGGAAGGCGATGAGAAAGAGGATCACGGCAAAGGCGCAGGGGTTGATCCCGTCCACGAGGCCAGCGACGATCACCGCAGGGAGGAGGGCAGCCAGCCCTTCGGTAATGGTCGCCATTACCGGCTCTGCGCCAGCCTGGAAGAGAGAACGAGACTCGCCTAGGGCCTCTTCGAGGGGAGTGTCGATGGTAAATTCTTCCATCTTACCTTGGAAGTTGCCCAGGAGGTAAGATGAGGGGTGGTCGGTCATCACCGGCTGGGCGACAACGAGATCGGGGGGCAGATCACTACTGGCCAGTACCTCTTCTACGAGGAAAGCAGGCACATGGCCCAAAAAGACAATGGTACCTTCTTCAGCAGGCACAAATGCATAGAGGGAACTGCGCACCTCCGAAGAAAGGCCGATTTCCTCAACCAGAGCGATAAGGGTTTGGCGCCCCTGAGGCGTTAAGTAGTCGTGATGCTCAACGCGCCCTTGGAAACTTTGGTCCTCCAAGGCCGGGATGAGCGAATGTTCCACGTAAAGGACGCAGTCACCACATCCCGAACTAAAAAAGATATGTGCTTTCTCCCCTCCGCCATCATCGGCTGAAACTACATTCTTGGAGAGCAAAAGTAGCACTAGGGCCATTGAAAGGAGAAGAAGCGCCTTAGTGGCGAAACGAGTCCTTTTGGGGTTGTTCTCCATCTCCCCTCGCTTTGAACCCTTGCGCTCGGATAGCCTTAACACAGTATCTTCTCTCACTGTGGAAGAACGTCGACAGCAATAGTCAGTATTACCTCTGGCTCGTCTGGATCGCTGGAGCCGATAATGACCGCTCTTTCCACACTCCCTTCTACCGGGTGGAAATCAGCGTCGAAATAAACGGTTAACTCCGCCTCTTGCCCTGGCGGGATTATCCCCGCTGTGAGACGTGCCGTGGTACAGCCACAAGTTGTATAGAATTGATTTATCACAAGATCCGCATCGCCGCGATTGGCGACCTGGAAAGTCTGTTCGAGGTTGTCCTCTGGTTCGACGGTGCCGAAATCGTAATGCAATGACGAGAGTTCTATGTCAGGGTAGAGTCCATCGGAAGAGGGACGGACAGCGGGGGGAGGCCCTGTAGGCATCTCATGGATCGCGACTATCGGCCCCGCGGAAGGCAACTTCACTCCTGGGTTCATGGAGGGGCTCAAACTGGATCCAACTGTTGCTGAGATTATCCAGATGACCGATATGACTGCAACTAGCGTGCCACCCAATACCAGGATAAAGGTTCGGTCTCTTTTCCAAAAGGTGCTTTTCCTCTGGACGCTTTCTCTTTTCGGATTTAATCTTTTCTCTTTCTTTTTCATTTACTCTTCTTCGGAATGGCCCAGCAGCGAGGTTTAAGGCCGTTCTGGAAAGCAGAAAGTTGTAGGGGAGCGCAATGCCCCTTGCTTAGAGTCATCTGTTCGATCTTGCGCATCTTTGTTAACACTCAGGCTTGCCCCTCTATACTGCACACGGACACATTTCCTTAAAATTCGGATTTTGAACTACCCCCTCCCCGTAGGGGTGGGTTATCATATTCTAACATATCGATGCACTCTTGTCAAGGATACCTTTGTCTCAAAACCTATCAGTGGTCACTTGATCGAGGCTAGGACAAGGTGCTGGGGCTATATCAGGAAGTGGCGAACCTCCCCCAAGGTGGAGTTGGCAGTTGAGAGGGCCGGACCCTTAGTGTAAGTCTGGAGGGGCGAGAGATATATCTCCCCTAGTTAGGAACCATCTCCGACTTTGGTGTTTCGGCAAGGGGAGGCACCGCCATTCGAGGCAGCCTTTATCTCCGCTTTAGTCCTTTGTGATATAATGAAAAATAGCGACTTTTTTCATACGGTGTGAGGAGACGAGGCAAAGGAGGATTGGATGCCGCTTTTGAGAGGCCTACTCATACGTCTTTCCCGCAGCACCACACTTCAAAGTTTCATCACTGGCTTCAGCCTCTCCCGGCGAATGAGTCGTCGTTTCGTGGCCGGGGAGACTCTTGAAGAGGCGGTGGGGACGATCAAGGCTTTGAACCGGAGGGGGATCCTAGCCACTATCGACCACTTGGGGGAGAATGTCTCCTGCGAAGATGAGGCTCGCCAGGCGGCGGAGGAGTACCGGAGAGCCCTGGACGCTTTGGCGGAGTCAGGGGTTGATTCTAACGTGAGCCTTAAACTCACTCAGATGGGGCTGGATATCGACCAAGGTTTCTGCCAGGAGAATGTGGCGAAGATTGTGGAGCACGCAAAGAGAAAGGGGAATTTTCTGCGTATCGACATGGAGGGTTCTCCTCATACAGAGAGGACGATCCAGGTCTACAGAGCCTTGCGGCAGAGGTACGACAACGTGGGGATCGCCATCCAGTCTTATCTTTATCGTTCACTAGATGATGTGCGGCAGATGATACCCCAGGGGCTAAACGTTCGTCTATGCAAGGGTGCTTATGACGAACCACCCGACATCGCCTTTCCTGATAAGAGGGATGTGGACGCCAACCTGATAAGGCTGATGGAGATGCTCCTCACCGAAGAGGCGAGGAAGGCGGGATGTTATCCGGCTCTCGCCACCCACGACGAGAAGATCATCGACTGGTGCAAGGGGTACGTCCAAGAGCAGGGCATCGGCAAAGAGGGGTTCGAATTTCAGATGCTCTATGGCATCCGCCCTCAGTTACAGCAGGAGTTGGCAGACCAAGGTTATCGGGTTCGGGCCTACGTCCCTTATGGTAACTCTTGGTACCCCTATTTTATGCGCCGCTTGGCTGAGCGGCCAGCCAACCTCCTCTTTCTTTTGGGGAACCTCTTCAAGGCTTAGTTAGGGGCCAATGCTACAAATGGGAATTGAGAGAACATGATTGAACAATATATATCAAATCCGGAATACCACACTTATTATCAAGAACTGAACAATCTTCGTTTCAAGATTGCAAACAATTTACCGATTAAACCTGGCATGCGCATCCTCGATGTTGCGACAGGTTCAGGATTTTTTGCTATAGAGGTTGCAAGGTGCGATAGTAGTCTTAAGATTACAGGTATTGATATTTCTCAAACCGACATCCGAAACGCAAGAAAGAATCTTAAAAGACAAGGCCTCCAAGACCGCGTAGGAATCTTGGAGATGGACGCCACCAAGATGAGCTTCCGTAGAGAAGAATTCGATATGGCAATTAATTTCACAGGGTTAGAAGATATTCACATGACCAGAGGCAAATCTGGTGTTCAACGGACATTCCTCGAGGTGAACAGAGTTCTGAAACCCGATAGCTACTTTTGCTTTGTGGTCATGCCTCCAGAAGAAATGGAGACAGCGGCTCAGAAGATAGAAGTGATTCTGTTTTCCTATATATGTGATGCCACATGGCTAAGCACCAACGAGTATGAAGATATGCTTGAAGAAGCAAAATTCAAGTTAATTAGCAAGAGAAGTTACTATACGGGCAAGAAGCTCTCGCCAGAACAGGCTAAGGCTGAGATTAGATTTGCCTGCAAGAATGTCCCAAAGATCTACGGAATCAACACCCCATCCTTTGAAGAGGTTTGGGCTAGATTTGGGCAAGATATAGAAGAAAATGGGCTAGGTCATTACTCTAAGGTTGTATTGATGATTGCTCAAAAGGTTAGAGAGATTCAGTAACATAAAAGGGCAACATCGCCTAACAGCGTGTTTGTGGTTCGTCCTGAGCGAAGCCGAAGGGCTCAGGCAAATGCCTTCGGCGCTCGGCAAACACGCGCAACATTTGGAGAAGGGGGTAATAGATGAGACCTGAGTTCAAGAACGAGCCCTCAATCGATTCTTCCCAGCCGTCCAGCAGGGAGGCGCTGGAAAGGACGCCCAGTGCAGGAAAGAGCCTGGAGGAGTTGATAGACCGGGCCCAGCGGATGGCTTTGCGTTACGCCGAAGTGAGCCCCTATCGCCTGAACCCCGACCAGGATGTCTGGGAGGGGATAGTCCGAGCCATAGGACGTAACGCTCATACTTTCGGTTGGCCTTACTGCCCTTGACAGGCAAGAACAGGCGATCCCGTGGAGGATCGGAAGTTCATCTGTCCCTGTTATCGCCACCAGAGGGATATCGCCGAGACCGGCCATTGCATCTGCCACCTCTTCGTGAGCGATGATTATCGGCCGCCAAAGATGGAGAGCCCGCCTATCCGGGAGGAGGGTAGCCCCTGGCCCCGCATCGTGGTCTATGGCGCATATTGGTGTAGTGATAGTATGCGCACCAGGCGTTTCCTCAATCGCCATGGCGTCCCCTATACCCTCATCGATGTGGATGAAGATCCGCAGGCGGCCCAAAAGGTGAAGGAGTGGAACAACGGTTTCCTCTCCACCCCTACGCTGGATATCGAAGGACAGATCATCACCGAGCCCTCGGACGAAGTGCTAGCGAAACTTCTGGGGATAGGGATGGGGCCCTAAAGTTGGTTTATTCGCCTTAATGATCACGAAGGAGGCCTTTGATGCAGATAGATTTCTTCAGCCTGCTATGGATCTTCTTCATTATCATGACCCTGATCCCAGCCATCAACCGCCGACTGGTAGAGATGAGCCGGCAACGGCTGATGCGGGCCATCGAGAGGAAGCGAGGCTCCCGGCTTATCACCCTCATCCATCGCCAGGAGGCGTTGAGTTTCTTGGGGATAGCCTTCTCTAGGTATATAGATATCGAGGACTCGGAGCAGGTTCTCAGGGCTATCCGCCTCACCCCTGAGGATCTGCCTATAGATATCGTCCTCCATACGCCGGGAGGCTTGGTCTTGGCTGCGGAGCAGATCGCCCACGCCCTGGTGAAGCACAAGGCCAAGGTTACGGTCTTTGTGCCCCATTACGCCATGTCGGGAGGGACCTTTGTGGCCCTGGCCGCGGATGAGATCGTGATGGAGGAGAACGCTGTCCTGGGCCCCGTCGACCCTCAGTTGGGGAAATACCCTGCTGCTTCCATCCTCACCGTCTCCCAGGTCAAGGATATAAACGAGATAGACGACGAAACCCTCATCCTCTCCGATATGGCTCGCAAGGCCCAGAAACAGGTGCACGCTTGTCTGGTGGAGATCCTTACGGCCAACAATATGCCCCAGGAGAGGGCGGAGAAGATAGCCACAGCGTTAAGTTGTGGCCAGTGGACCCACGACTACCCCATCACCTTTGAAGAGGCTAAGACGCTGGGGTTGCCTGTCTCCTCCGGCCTGGCGAGCGAAATCTATCAGTTGATGGAACTCTTTCCCCAGGCGGCAGGCCGGCGCCCCTCGGTGGAGTATATCCCCATGCCTTATCGCCGCGAGGAGGGGCCGGAGAAGAAGTGACCCCAACTTTCCTCCTAGATGGTAGCCAGGAGAAGGGAGTTTGGAGATCATCTTAGATTTAGAGTTGCAGTTAGAGAAGTGGCGGGTTCTTCAGGCCTTAGGCGTCCCTCCGGAGAGAAAAGAGAAGCATTTAGAATTGGTGGAAGAGATGCTGCTCCGAGGACGGGAATTGATGGAGTCGGTTATCCTCTACGACCTCTTCCCCGTGGAGAAGGTACGTCCTGGAGAGGTGGTGTTGAGAGGGGGGAGGCTAAGGAGCAAGGGGTTAGCCAAACTTTGGGCCCAGGCCCAAGAGGTGGCCTTAATCCTCTGCACCATCGGGCCGGCCTTGGATGAGCAAGTCTCCGCCTACTTCGTCGCCTCTGACCCCCTTCGAGGGCTGGTCTTAGATGGTATAGGGAACGCCGCCCTGGAGGAGTTGGCCGAGGAGGCTTGTCGCCTCATAGCGGAGGTGGCCAAGGGGAAGGGTCTGGAAGCCAGCGCCCCCCTCAGCCCGGGGAACCTCGATTGGGGCTTGGAGGAACAGCGGCTCTTCTTCGATCTCTTGCCCGCGAAGGAGATAGGTCTCGAGTTAAAAGAGAGTTACCAGATGACTCCTCTAAAATCGCTCTCCCTGGCTATGGGTTTGGGAGAAAAGGTCCTTCCCTCCCTAGAGGAGCCGCCTTGCACCTACTGCTCCTTGGGCAGGAGGTGTAGATATCGCCGGATTGATGGTTGATAGCGACTTAATAGAGGTTTCATTTCATGTACAGCAGGCAACCGCCGTTGGTAGTATGGTCATTGACAGCCAGTGCTGATATTGGTTACAATGTATTCGGAAACCTCGGGGGAAAGGGCGCAAGAATGGGCGACAAGGGTAAGCGAAAACCTAATAGGAAGGGCGATAGGGTTATGGTGTTTGTCGACTACGAGAACATAAGGCTTAGTTTGGCTGAGTACTTTGTCGAGAGAGTGACGCCGGCTCAACTTGTAGGAGCCTTTAGGAAAGTTGCAGAGGAACGCGGTGTTCACCGGGGGTCGGTGTTTTTTGGCGATTGGGGTCGACGTCCCACTGATGCAAGGCAAATCGAGGAGAATGGAGCTATAGCCAGGCTTGCCATTTCTAAGCGTAGCGGCAAGGACCGTAGCGACACGGCGATGATGCTTGACCTCTATGATGCAATAAAGGAGAAGGAGGACATTACCGCGTTTGTCGTGGGTGCAGGCGACGCAGATTATAAGGAGGTTATTAGGAGGGGACGGGATAACGAGAAACGCATGTACGTTTGCGCCGTTACGGAAGCTACTAGTCGAGAGCTCTTGTCGCTATGCAATGGATTCATTGCAGTAGAGTCTGTTTTAGGTTTAACGCCAAAGGCTGAACCCCAAACTTTGCCTGGAATTCAGCTGGGCCTCCCGGCTGAGGAATGGCGTCCCTTCATCCTTGCTCTTGACAGTTTGGAGAGCAAGTTGCCGTATGTGGTTCGCAACTACCTGCGGGATAGCATCATGGATGCGGGCATGGGTTGTGGTCACACTAAGGAAGAGAAAGGTGCTTTCCTTGATCGAGCTTTAGAAGAAGGCATCACACTGGAAGATAAAATTCCTAACCCCAAGCTCTCTGGGCGTACCGTCCAAAAGGTATCACTAAACCGCTCTAACGATATCGTGAAGAGGATCCTGCGAGGAAGTTAAAGAGAAGAGGTGAGCTCACGCCCACCTCTTCTATAGTACTGTAGTGTATTATAGTCGCCTTAAAGGCGCAATTATATTTTAACCTTAGAACCTTGATTTGTCAAGTAATTTTTCTTACAGGACCGCAAAAAGGTTCCTATGGTATTCTAGCATGGTAGGAGTTTCATAACTCTCATTGTGTTACTGGCTACGCTGGCTGTTTCACCTTCTTCTTTTCCAAATAATCCTCGATGGCCGCGTGGATGGCGTCGGCGGCCAGATTAGAGCAGTGCATCTTGATGGGGGGAAGGCCATCCAAAGCCTCGGCTACCGCTTTGTTGGTTATCTCCATCGCCTCCTCTATCGTCTTCCCCTTCACCATCTCCGTGGCCATGGAACTGGTGGCGATGGCCGCTCCACAGCCGAAGGTGCGGAACTTGATATCCTCGATCCGGTCGTCTTTGACCTTAATGAATATTTCCATCAGGTCGCCGCAGATGGGGTTCCCTTCTTTCCCCACCCCATCGGGGTCTTCTATCACCCCCACATTGCGGGGGTTCATAAAATGATCCATCACCTTTTCGGAATACATGGTCTTCTCCCTTATTAATTAGGCTGGAACCGATCAAGGAGCGAAAAGTAGGCTCTCTAGCTCCTTCAGCCTTTCTACCCCTTTCATCTCGAAGGGAAATAGGGGCAACTGTATGATCTCCATCTCCTCCCCATATTCCCTAACCAACATCTCGATATAGGCGCTCTGCATCTCCCTTCTCTTTCTATGGAAGTCGCAATCGGGCTCTTTTATCACGTTGTTTATGATGAGATAAGGTATATCGAAGCCATGCCTCTTGAACTCCCTCACCAGTCTCCGGGTCTGATAGACCCCCAGGGCCTCGGGGATGGTCACAAGCATGAACTTGGTCTTCTTGGGGTCTCTCATGAAATCGGTTATCTCCTCGGCCAGCGCCTTCCAACTCTTTATTATCTCTAGGAAGGGCACCTTCTTCAGGTTGAGGCTATCGCGCACTTCTAAGTAGAATTTGGGAGCGATGCGCAGATGCTCTATGAATTTGTAGGGCAAATCCAGGAGGCGCAGGGTCTCCCCAGCAGGGGCTGTATCCCAGACCACCAGGTCATACCTTCCATTCCTTACCCTCTCCACGATATAATCTAACATGAACTCTTCCTGGATCCCTGGCGCTATGGCCACATAATTTATCACCTCTTCGTACCCCATATCTACAATGGCCGAGGCCGCCTCATACACCTCTGGCCCAAATTTCTCCTTCCACCTCTTCATCACCTCGTCTGGGCCTATCTCCAGCCCATAGAGGTTTTCTACCCCCTCTATTTGCCTCTCGGTGGGGCCTATCTCCACCTCAAATATGTCGGAGAGGGAAGGGGTCAGGTCGCTGGAGATGATGAGCGTCTTGTGGCCCGCCAAAGCGTAATGAAGGGCGGCGGTCGCCGAGCAGGTGGTCTTCCCTACCCCTCCCTTCCCTCCAAACATAAGGACACGTTTATCGTCGCGATCTAGGTCGAGAAGAGACATCTTATGAAGTCACGGTGTAGAGGGGTGACATAGAACGGAGCCGCTCCACTATCCCCGGCAAGAGTTCCAAGAGATAGTCCACATCCTCCTCTCTATTCTCGTGGCCCAAGGTCAGGCGTAAAGAGCCATGGGCTACCTCGGGAGGGATGCCCATGGCCAAGAGGACATGAGAGGGCTCAAGAGAGGCCGAGGTACAGGCAGAACCGCTGGAAGCGGCTATGCCCATCATATCTAACCCCAGAAGCATCCCTTCCCCCTCTACGTAATTTATGGTGAAACTGGCGTTATTGGGCAGCCTCTCTTTAGGATGACCGGTCAACTGGGTATCCGGTATGGAGGAGAGGATGCCCTCGATTAAGCGGTCTCGGAGGGCTATGAGTTTGCGGTTATTCTCCTCTCGGTTCTCCTGGGCCAACTTGAGCGCCATGGCCAACCCTACAATGCCAGCCACGTTCTCCGTCCCCGCCCGTCTATTCAGTTCATGGGATCCGCCGCTCTGAGTGGGGAGAAGCCTCACCCCTCGCCGCAGGTAGAGAACCCCTACCCCCTTGGGGCCGTAAAACTTGTGGGCCGAAAGGGAGAGGAGATCTACGTTGAGGGCTTCTACATTTAGGTCTAGGGCCCCTCCTGCCTGGACGGCGTCGGTGTGGAAGGGTATATTGTGGGCTCGAGCGATCTCTCCTATCTCGGCAATAGGCTCAATGGTTCCCACCTCGTTATTGGCATACATGATGGTGATGAGGATCGTCTTCTCCGTGATAGCCTTCTCCACATCGGCGGGATCGACACGGCCGTACTTATCTACTGGCAGATAGGTCACCTGGAAGCCAAAATGCTTCTCCAATTGCTCGCAGGTGTGGCCCACGGCGTGGTGCTCGATGGAAGAGGTGATGATGTGGTTCCCCTTATCCCGGTTCATGAAGGCCATCCCTCGGATGGCCAAATTATCGCTCTCCGAGCCGCAACCGGTGAAGATTATCTCCCTGGGGGTACAGTTCAAGATCTGGGCCACGTCGGCCCGGGCCTCATCTATCGCTTTGCGCGCCTCCTGTCCTAGGCGGTAGACGCTGGAGGCGTTGCCGTACCGTTCAGTGAAATAAGGGAGCATAGCCTCCACCACCCGAGGGTCCACGGGGGTCGTAGCCGCATGATCCATATATACCATACGCTTGGTCATCCTTTAGACTCCTTCGAAAAGTTCAGTGCTTAGATACCTTTCCCCTGTATCGGGGAGGACAACGACGATCAATTTGCCTTCGTTCTCTGGCCTCTTGGCTACCTCTAAGGCAGCGAAAGCGGCAGCCCCGGAGGAGATGCCGGCTAAGATCCCCTCCTCCTTGGCTAGCCGCCGAGCCATAGTTGCCGCATCTTCGTTTTTTACCTGGAAGATCTCGTCTACCAGGTCCAATCGCAAGACGTCGGGGACGAAGCCCGCACCTATCCCTTGGATAGGGTGGGGCCCCGGCTTCCCGCCGGAGAGGACCGGAGAGGCGGCTGGTTCCACGGCGATGGCTTTGAAACCAGGCTTGAGAGGCTTAATCACCTCCGTCACGCCGGTGATGGTCCCTCCTGTTCCCACGCCGGCCACGAGGATATCTACTTTCCCATCGGTATCCTCCCAGATCTCTTTGGCAGTAGTCTGGCGATGGATCTCTGGGTTGGCGGGGTTCTTGAACTGCTGAGGGATGAAATACCTGGGGTCCTGGGCCACTAACTCTTCAGCCTTCCTTACCGCCCCGGCCATCCCTTCGGTTCCGGGGGTTAAGATGAGTTCCGCGCCGAAAGCCTTAAGCAACTTTCTCCGCTCTACCGTCATCGTCTCGGGCATGGTGAGAGCCAACCTATACCCTTTTGCAGCGCAGACGAAAGCCAGAGCGATGCCCGTATTGCCGCTGGTTGGTTCTAGGATGATGGTCTCCTCTTTGATGAGCCCCTCCCGTTCCGCGGCCTCGATCATGCTCACTCCGATCCTGTCCTTGACGCTGGCCAGAGGGTTGAACGACTCCAGTTTGGCGAGGATAATGGCCTCTATCCCCCTTGTGACTCTGTTTAACCTGACGAGGGGCGTATGGCCGATGGTCTTGGTGATATCTTCGTAGATCCTTCCCATGCTCAACCCTCACCTCCTCCCTCTACCCTTCTCTCATTACTGGCGAGAGCGACCTCCAACTCGTGAACCTTCTCTTCCAAGGTGGCGATTTTTGATGTCAAGCCGTTGATCGCCTCTACTACCGGGTCGGGGAGTTTACCATGCTCCAAAGTGATAAAGGTAGGCTCCTCTGCCCCTTCCTCCTTCACCACCCTTCCGGGAACGCCCACCACCGTCGCTCCAGGAGGCACGGTCTTAACCACTACCGAGCCGGAGCCGATCTTGGCATGATCACCAATGGTAACGGCCCCCAAGACGATGGCATCCGACCCCAGAACCACGCAGTTCCCGATGGTGGGGTGGCGCTTCGTCTTCCTCAGGGATGTGCCCCCCAATACTACCCCTTTATACATGAGGACATCGTCGCCAACCTCCGCTGTCTCCCCGATCACTATGCCCATCCCGTGGTCGATGAAGAGTCGGCGGCCGATCTTAGCCCCAGGATGGATCTCCACACCGGTAAGGAAGCGGTTGATATGGGAGAGGAGACGGCCTAGGAAGAGCAACTTACGCTTCCAAAGGAAATGGGCTACCCGGTGCATCCAGATGGCGTGGAGGCCGGGGTAGCAAAAGAGTACCTCCAGCGTGCTTTTGGCGGCTGGATCTTTGGCGAAGACGGTCTCGATATCCTCTCGAAGTAGAGCAACCATCTCTTGCCACCAACCTATAATACCTTTGGAGCGAGCACCCCTTTCCTCGGCTAATTGGGGAGTCAAACCTTCTGCCTTGTCACATTCGACCATTTTTATATCAAGTCTCTTAAGGTGGTGGAGTCGAGTATCTCGGCGATGCCGTCGCGTACTTTCTTCCAAACTACCCGCGTGGAGCAGGTTTCGCTCAACTCACAACAGCCCAACTCCACCGACTCCAATAGACACTCCACCGGAGCGATAGTTACCTCTAAGGCTCGCATTATCTCGCCCATGGTAATGGCCTCAGGCTCCTGGGCCAAGGCATAGCCGCCCTTAGCCCCGCGCTTGCTCTTCACCAGGCCAGCCTTTCTCAAGGGAGCGATTATCTGTTCCAGATAAGCGAGGGAGAGGCCCTGGCGTCGTGCCACCTCCGAGAGAGGGGTATGACCCTGGCTGAAATGGCGTGCCAACTCGGCCATCACCCGGAGCCCATATTCCCCTTTAGTGGTAATGCGCATAAGTAATTCCTAGTAAAATAGTCGGAAATTATAATACCATATTTGGTCTTATTTGTCAAGAGTGATCTTGACAGAGGCTACAAAGTGTAGTAGAATTTAATTAGACCTTTCCACGGTGTGAGGTCGTTATGCCTCACGCCTTTTTTGGAAATTACCTTTTTGAGGTGAGGGGGTAGATGAAGACGGTCTATTTCAGGACGGAATTGCTTTTCCCCCACGAGTGCGTCTCTGACCTGATCGATATAAGGGATGGGAAGTGGCAGGAGTTAGTAACCCGAGTGGCCTCCTTGCCCGATACCCATGAGGATAGTCTAGCCTTCTCCTTGATGATGATTAGGCTTTGTGGCTGCCTCAGGTGCAACCCCGGTAGTTATAAAGCCTCCTTGGGCTGCTCTGATTGCGCTCGGCGGGTGATCGGTATGCTTAAGCAATCGGACGTGAAACTGATAGAGCGTTTCCGTCGGGCGAAAGAGGATGTCCGGCGTTATCTGGCGGGTGAGACGGGGGAGATGGTAGAGTAGCCGATTCTTAAAAGGGTGTGAGCCGCCTATCCTAGGATAGGCGGTTTTTGCTTCCCGCTTGCTCGTCTCGGTGGTATAATAGGTTGGAGGAGGGTAGATGAGAGAGGTAGCCATCGACGGCGATCACCTCACCATTGAGGATGTGGTGGCGGTGGCTGAGGGAAAAGCGGCAGTAGAATTGGCTTCCCAGGATAAGGTACGCCGTTCCCGTCAGGCGGTAGAGAGGCTGTTGGAGAGCGGGGAAGTGGTATATGGCGTCACCACCGGCTTCGGCCGCTTCGCCGATAGGATCATCGAGCGAGAAAAGGCGGCCACTTTGCAGCGGAATATCCTCCTCAGCCATGCGGTGGGCGTAGGGCCCATTTTGGATGAGGAGACGGTGCGAGCCCTGATGCTCATTCGGGCTAATACCTTAGCCAAAGGCTATTCCGGGGTTCGCCTCGAGACGTTAGAAACGTTGTTGGAGGTGATAAATCGTGGCCTTATCCCCGTAGTTCCCTCTCAAGGCTCCCTGGGCGCTTCGGGAGACTTGGCCCCTCTGGCTCATATGAGCCTGGTTCTCATAGGGGAGGGCGAGGCCTATTATCGAGGGGAAAGGTTAGCCGGGGGCGAGGCGGTGAGAAGGGTGGGGCTAACCCCCCTTGAATTAGGGCCTAAAGAGGGGGTGGCTTTGACCAACGGTACGGCGGTGATGACCGCCATAGGAGCGTTGACCATCTATCGAGCCCAGAACCTCACATTTGTGGCCGATATCGCTGGTGCCTTAAGTCTGGAGGCTTTGGAGGGTAGCCCCCAACCTTTTGAAGACCGGATCCATCAACTCCGCCCTCACCCCCATCAGATAGAATGTGCCGACTATATTCGTCGCCTTCTTGAAGGCAGTGAACTGGTGCGGGGGTATGACCCCTCCAGGGTGCAGGATGCTTATAGTTTGCGCTGTATCCCCCAAGTCCATGGGGCAGTACGAGATGTGGTGGCCTACGCTCGTGGGGTGGTGGAGATCGAACTTAACTCCGCCAACGATAACCCTCTTCTCTTTTGGGAAGAGGGAGAGCCTTTAGCCCTATCCGGAGGCAACTTCCATGGGGAGCCTGTGGCCTTGGCCATGGACTACTTGGCCACGGCTATAGCCGATTTGGGCAATATCTCTGAGCGACGACTGGCGCGGCTTCTGGACCCCGCTCTAAACGGGAATCTTTTGCCTGCTTTTTTGATCGAGGAGGGAGGGGTTAACTCGGGTTTTATGCTTCTCCAATATACCGCCGCCGCCTTGGCCTCAGAGAACAAGGTGTTGGCTCACCCTGCCAGCGTGGATAATATCCCCACCTCGGCCAATACCGAGGACCATGTGAGCATGGGGACCATTGCCGCCCGCCAGGCTCGAGAAGTCACAGGCAATGTGGAGACTATCTTAGCCCTCGAACTCCTGGCTGCTGCCCAGGCCATAGATTTCAGGCTTCAAAGGAAGGCCCTGAGGTTAGGCAAAGGGACGGCTCCGGCTTACCAAGCCATAAGGGAGCGTGTGCCTTTCATCGAGAAAGATAGGGTTATGTACCCTTATATCGAGGCTGTACGACAACTGGTAGGAAGTGGCGAGTTGGTAAACCGAGTCTCAAAGGCGTTGAACAGGCTTTGACGGTTGCTATGAGCGGTGTAGAACGATATCGGTTGTCAGAGGTTTCAGAGAGGTGAAACAGGGACGGTTTCACAGTTGAAGTTTTAAGGGAGGTGTAGGATGGCGGTGAAGGTGAAGAGTTTAGTCAGGGCTCCTAGGGGCACGACCTTAACCTGCAAGGGGTGGGGACAAGAGGCCGCCATGCGGATGTTGATGAACAACCTCGATCGCGAGGTGGCGGAGAAGCCAGATGAACTCATCGTCTATGGTGGCCGAGGGAAGGCGGCCCGCAACTGGGAATGTTATGAGGCTATGGTGGCCACCCTCAAGGAGTTGGAGAACGATGAGACCCTCTTGGTGCAATCTGGTAAGCCGGTGGGCGTTTTTACAACCCATCCCGATGCACCTCGGGTGCTTTTAGCCAACGCCAATTTGGTTCCCGCCTGGGCCACTCAGGAGTATTTCGATGAACTGGACACCCAGGGGCTCATCATGTTTGGCCAGATGACTGCTGGCTCATGGATTTACATCGGCACGCAGGGTATCCTCCAAGGGACCTATGAGACTATGGGGGCTGCCGCCGAGAGGGCCTTTGGGAGCAGCCTCAAGGGGAAGTTCGTCCTCACGGCGGGGTTAGGAGGGATGGGAGGTGCCCAGCCCCTTGCCATCACCATGAACGAGGGGGCAGGGCTCATCGTGGAGGTGGACCCGGCTCGGGCCCAGCGCAGGCTAGATACAGCCTATATCGACCTAGTGGTGGAGGATTTGGATGAAGCCTTGGATCTGGTAGGGAAAGCCTTGGACAAAGGGGAAGCCCGCTCTGTCGGGGTGGTGGCCAACGCCGCCGATGTCTACCCCGAACTGGTGAGGAGGGGGGTGACCCCAGATGTGGTGACCGACCAGACCCCGGCCCATGACCCTCTCAGTTATGTGCCCAGAGGCCTTTCCTTGGAAGAGGCTGATCAATTGAGGAAGAAAGACCCGGCGGAATATACTAAGCGAGCCATCGAGTCGATGGGGGTTCATGTGGAGGCGATGTTGGAGTTCCAAAAGAGGGGTGCCGTGGTCTTCGATTATGGGAACAATATCCGGCAGCGAGCCTTGGAAGCCGGAGTGAAAAATGCCTTCGACTTCCCTGGTTTCGTCCAGGCCTATATTCGACCCCTCTTCTGCCAAGGGAAGGGCCCCTTCCGTTGGGTGGCTCTCTCTGGCGATCCTCAAGATATCTACCGCACCGATGAGGTGGTCACGAGGGAGTTCGCTTACGATCAGCATCTGGTACGTTGGATAAAGATGGCGCAAAAGAGGGTGAAGTTTCAGGGGTTGCCGGCCCGCATCTGTTGGTTAGGGTACGGGGAACGGGCTAAGTTCGGCCTTCTCATTAACGAGATGGTTGGGCGGGGGGAGATATCGGCGCCCATCGTCATCGGGCGGGACCATCTAGACGGAGGCTCTGTCGCTTCCCCCCACCGAGAGACGGAGGGGATGAGGGACGGCTCTGATGCCATCTCTGACTGGCCTCTCCTGAACGCCCTCTTGAACGCTGTCTGCGGTGCTACCTGGGTCTCCTTCCATCATGGCGGCGGGGTGGGGATCGGCTATGCGCAGCACGCTGGGCAGGTGATCGTCGCCGATGGTACGCCGGAGGCGGCGGTGCGGCTGGAGAGGGTCCTCACCGCCGACCCCTGGACAGCCATCATCCGCCACGTGGACGCCGGCTATCCAGAGGCGATAGAGACCGCCAAGAGGCATGGCCTCAAGATACCAATGATGCGGTGAGCGGCTTCCTCCCTTCAGGCATAGAGCACAGCATAATCATGTGAGCAAATTAGGAGTCGACGAAACTCCGCATCACAAAAAGGAGAGTCAGATGGGAAGTTACAAATACGTAAGAGTATGTCCAGCAGAGCCGTACGTTACGCTGTTCTCCACAGACCCACAACTAGTGGAGTGGATTCTCGTAGAGTTGAAGAAAATCATTCCCTCATATGGCTTCGTCAGAAAGACGAAAGATCTCTCAGGGCAAACTTATGAATGTGCTTTGAAACACCTTCAAGGCAAAGATCCCGAAGTCTGGATGTGGATAATACAGCAGCTATGTCTAAAGGGATGGGAACCATTTGCAGTCTCAGAGAAGGTGGTCTCAGATCACAGCAGTTGTACTTATATTCACTTTAGGCTCGAAAGCGCAGCCGAGGATGATAAGATGTAGTTCGAGGTTCATTTTTGGGCCGTCAGCAGTGAGCTCTTAACAGCCGGGAACACAACAGTGCTCGTCGACTTATTGATTCACAGTGCCAACCAACTTTTGGCCCTCGCCTCCAAGGGCCCCAAAGTCGGCCCCGACATGAGCGATCTGGGCCTTATCGAGGATGGGGCCCTAGCCATCAAAGATGGGCGCATCGCCCTGGTGGGCAAAAGTAGCGAGGTCAAGGCTCAAGTGAAGGCGAGGAAAGAAGTTGATGTCTCCGGCCGGGTAGTTATACCCGGCTTCGTCGACCCCCATACCCATCTGGTCTTCGCTGGCTCCCGAGTCGATGAGTTCGAGATGCGCCTGAGGGGAGCCACCTACCTAGAGATCATGGCTGCCGGCGGGGGGATCATGAACACTGTGCGGGCCACCCGCCAGGCAAGTCAAGAGGAGTTGTTGACACAAAGCCAGAAGCGGCTGGATAGTATGTTGGCCTATGGCACTACCACAGCAGAGGTAAAGACGGGGTATGGGCTTAGCCCCGCTCATGAGTTAAAGATGTTGGCAGTGATTAGGAGCCTCGATGAGAGCCACCCTGTCGACTTGGTAGCCACCTTCCTCGGCGCTCATGCCATCCCCGAGGAATACAAGGGGCGAAGCGATGGGTATATAGACGTGGTGGTAAAAGAGATGCTTCCCCAGGCCGCCAACGAGGGGGCCTCTTTCTGCGACATCTTCTGCGATGAGGGCGCTTTCACCCTGGCCCAATCTCGGCGGGTGTTGGAAGCAGCCAAAGGGTGGGGCATGGCTTTGAAGATCCACGCCGATGAGTTCGAAACCTTGGGGGGAGCGGCCTTGGCGGCGGAACTGGGAGCGACATCCGCTGATCATCTGATTTGTACCCCTGAGGAGGAGTTAAGACTTCTGGCAGAGGCCGAGACCGTCGCCGTGCTCCTACCAGGTACCCCCTTCGGCTTGGGGGAGGAACGTTACGCACCTGCCAGGCGGATGATAGACCTTGGCCTTCCCGTGGCTTTGGGCACAGATCTCAACCCCGGAACTTGTTTTTGCGAATCTATGCAGTTCATAATCGCCCTAGCCACGAGGAAGATGGGTATGACCTCCACCGAAGCCATTGTCGCTTCCACCCTAAATGCGGCCCATGCCCTCGGAAAAGGGAGTGAGGTAGGGAGCCTGGAGGTGGGGAAGAAGGCCGACATCCTTATCTTGGAGGCCTCCGACTACCGAGATTTGGCCTACCGCTTCGGCGGCAACCTGGTGGCTAGGGTCTTTAAGGGAGGTCAACCTGTCTGGCCCATGGAGGTTGACTGACCTTGCGAATCGACCCCCACGTGCACACCGCCTATTCCTACGATTGCTGGATGTCCTTGGAAAGGGTGATAAAGGCTGCGAGGAGAAACGGGCTGGACGCCATCGCTGTCATCGACCATAACGAGATCGAAGGGGCGAAGCGGTTGGCTGAGATGGCTCCTTTTCCCGTGATCGTGGGGGAAGAGGTGGTTACCAGGGAGGGGGAGGTGGCGAGCCTATTTCTTAGGGAGAGGATACCCCCAGGCTTATCTTTGGAGGAGACGGTGGCTTGGATCAAAGAGCAAGGGGGACTGGTCTACGCTACGCATCCCCTGGCTCGAGATGCGCCTAAGAGCATAGGGCGCGAGGCCTTGGAGTCGATCATAGATAAGGTAGATATCATTGAAGGTTTCAACGCCCGCATCCGTTATGACTCCGATAACGAGCAGGCCAAAGAGGTAGCCCGAAGGTTCGGCATCGCCGTGGCCGCCGGGAGCGATGCTCATTTCCCCTGGGAGATCGGGCGAGCAGGTATCGAGATAGCCCCCTTCTCTACCCCCCGAGAGTTCTTGGAGAACCTCCGCCAAGCACAAATATTTGGCCGGCGAACCCCTTATATCTTCGCCGGCCTCACATATATCCTCTGGTGTGGCCATAGGTTTCTAAAGCGGTTATAAACGGGCTTTTATGACCCCTTCAATCTGAGCCACTACTTCCTCTGCTCTCTCCTCAAAGCCTCCTATCTGCTCCTCGAAGGCCCTTGCCAGCTCTTCATCGGAAAGGGAGGTGGCGTTGGCTCGCACGTTGAGGGCTGCGCCGTGCACCGCGGCCCTCGCCATCTGGGCTGCCGTGCCCGTGTCGGGCAGGAGGTTAGGATTACCTTTCTCAGCCACGGTGAGCAATACCTCCAAGATTTTCACCGTCCTATCGGCCACGGCTAAGGGGACGCTAGCCGCGCCACGGAGGGCCATCTGAACCGCCCTTGTTCGGCTCTCTTTTTCCTCATCCGTATCTTTTGGTAGCCTATAGGCCGCTAGCAATGCCTCGAAGGCTTGGGCATCCTCCTCGATGAAAGCGAAGAGATCGTTCTGGAGGCCTCGTGCCTGCTCCAGGGCCGCCCTCATCTCTTCCTCTTTCCCCACCGTCAATTGGCAAGCCATGGTGGCCAAGGCCGCGGCCAAAGCCCCAGAGAGGGCGGCCACGCTCCCTCCCCCCGGGGTGGGCGAGGGGCTTGCTACCTCTTCCAAGAAGGCCCTCATATCTGCTTTGGGCACCGCCAGTTGCCTCTCCAGAAGTTGCTCCTCGGAGAAGCCCTCCAGTTGTAAATAGTGTTCAGCGCTCTCTAGAAGAGCCCCCTCTGGCGCCAACCCCACGATCTCGCTCCCTACCACCGATACCCCGTACCGGGCTGCCTCTCTTCTTATCATCTCAAAGACCCGATAGAGAGGCGTCTTATGGTAGTTGGTCATATTTATAGAGACCTGGGCCAGCCCTCGCTGGGCGACATAGAGTCCTAGGGCCTTCACATATCTTAGCCCTCCCGAGGAGTGACGGATGGCTCTAGCGATCTTTTGGGCGATCTCCACATCGTCGGTGTTCAAGTAGACGTTATAGGCGATGAGGGGGTTGCGGGCTCCCACTACCGTGGCCCCGGCTTTGCCTAACTCTCTTGGGCCGTAGTCTGGCTCTCGATCTGGATCGCTCTCGATTGTATCCTTGAGCCCCTCATATTCGCCGCGGCGGATATAGGCTAGGTCTCTCCTCTCTGGCCTGGTAGCGGCTTTCTCATAGAGGTAGACCGGTATGGAGAGTTCGGCGCCTATCCGCTCCCCTAGCCGCTTAGCCATCTGGACGCACTCCTCCATGGTGACCCCCCTCAGGGGGATGAAGGGCACCACGTCCGTCGCGCCGATCCTAGGGTGCTCTCCCTGATGTTTCTCTATATCTATCAGATCCGCCGCCTTTTTCACGGCGCGGAAGGCTGCCTCCTCCACCGCCTCTGGCTCGCCAGCAAAGGTAACGACTGCTCGGTTGTGATCGGCGTCCATCTGGACATCCAAAAGTTGGGCCCCCCTAACTCCCTTGATCGCGGCCACTATTTGATCGATGACCTCTTTTCTTCTCCCTTCGCTGAAGTTGGGGACGCATTCCACGAGCCTTCGCATTAGTATCCTCCCCACGAATGGTAAAAACTATATTATCATATCAAGAGGGGATCTTCAACCTTGACAATAAATCTCCCTTTTGGTAAATTCCATCCAATTGCAACGGGTAAGAAAAGGAGCCCTGTGTTATGAACTGGGCCATGTTGAGCGTTGAGGTAGCCATCCAATTGCTTTTTCCCATCGCCCTGGGCTACTTTCTGGTCAAGAGGTTCGGGCTACGCTGGCGCATCTTCCTCATCGGCGTGCTCTTCTTCATCATCAGCCAGATCATGGAGCTGCCCATCGCTGCAGGGGTGGCCGTCTTCGACCTGGGGCTGGAGAGGTGCCCCTGGCTGGGAGCCCTCATCGCTGGCCTAACGGCCGGTGTGGGCGAAGAGGTGGCCCGCTACCTGGGCTTTCGCTTCACCCGGACGATGAGGGACAACCGGACCTGGGCCGCGGCGCTGCTTCTAGGCGCGGGGCATGGCGGCGCAGAATCTATTCTTGTGGGGCTGGGCGTCATCACTCTGGCCATCATCTCGGCCCTCGCCCCTGACCTGTTGCCCCCGCAGCTATCCATCGGCGGCGAGGTTGTCTGGTACGCGTATCTTCTGGGTGGTGTAGAGCGGATCTTTGCCATCACCCTGCAGATCAGCCTGGCCGTCCTGGTCTTCCAGGTCTTTGTGCACCGCTCCATCGGCTATCTCTTCCTAGCCATACTCTATCACGCCCTGGTTGACTTCACTGTTTTGGGCCTGCAAGCCGCCTACGAGAATATATTTCTTACCGAGGGGGTAGTCTTTATCTTTGCCCTGATCTCGCTGGGCATCATCTGGTACTTTCGGGGTGAGAAGCCCATGCTCCCCTCGGAACCTGCGACGGCCAGAGAGATGGTGGCTGACTGAGAAGGCGCACATGGTGATGGCGGGGCGGCGCTTTTTAATATTTCTGCAGTGTACTTCATTTCCCTTCTCCAATCGCTTCGACCTGTGTTGCCTGGGGTTGACTTCTGGGTTATAATAGACACAACGTTCGGAAGGGAAAGGTTGCTCATGGCCGAATATAGCCGCGTCTTCGACCCCCAAGAGTTGGAGGGGGCCATCAATCAGGTTCAAGGCGTGGTCGCGAACCGGGTAGTTCCCGGGGATAAGGGCGACCTCTCCGAAATCCATGTTATGGCCTCCACAGAGCGGGCTCCGAAGCAGATTGTTAGGGATATCGAGTCACTCCTTTTCGTCAAATTTGGTCTTCGAGTCGACTACCGGAAGATAAGCCTCGTCCAGTTGGGAGAGGAACAGATTTTACCGCTGAGCCTCTCCCGCCTCAAACTCATCTCCGTGGATTGTAAGGTCGGGCCGGCCGGCAAAGAGGCTGAGGTTCAAATTGGGAGCCCGGAGGGGTTACATGTGGGTTTGGCCCAGGGTGAGGTAGGAGAAGCAGAACTGGTGGCCCAGGCCACTCTCAACGCTCTTCAGCAGGTAGTGGGAGCCAAGGCGGAACTGGCTCTGGAAGGGGTGGAGCGGTTTGACTTAGGAGAGAGGAAGATAATAGTGGTGCAGGTCTCTTCCCTTTTCCCCGCTGGTGAAGAGACCCTTTTAGGAGTTAGTTTCATCGGGGGCGAGGGGGAAGGAGGGGCCAGCGCAAGAGCGGCCTTAGATGCGGTGAACCGCCGCCTACCGGTGATGAAACTCTCCTAACCTTTTTAGTGCTAGTCGCGACTTATCTTCTCTTACATATAATAGAGATTCTTTTTTAGTCCTAAAACAGGGCATTGACATCCTTTTCAGGATATGGTAGAATTTATTTAGCCGGTGAGAGGTGTGTCTGGGTGGCTCTACCTTTTCTAAGGAGGTGCAGGCGAAAGCCTGAAGCGGAGAGAAGGGGAATCTAACTTGGGCTCTTTGGGGGCCCAAAATGGAGCGAAAGGAGATTCCCCGACATGAAATGGCGCACCGTCTACCTGAGAGCGTTGTATGTGCTGGTCACTATCGCCGCTCTCGTTCTCGGCAGTGGCGCCGGCTGGAAATGGAACTAAGCCTCACCGGCAACCTCTCACCGGCTCTTAATTTTAGCCCAGGCGAGTCTCTTCATAGAGGTTGATAATGGGTTAATATATAGTAAGATAGGAGGAGCCTCCGCTGGGAGGCTCTTTGCTTTGCCAAGTGGAGGAGAATGAGATGAGAGCCTTGCCCGGAGCCGTTAAACTATACATCGCTATTCTAATCCTTATAGCGGGCTTTATCATAGCCAGGTCGATCCCTCTTTTGCCCACCACCCCCTCCGGGCTAGCCACCTTGGGCCTCTTTGCTCTCATGTTGTGCCTCGCTGATCTCCTTCCTATCGTTATGCTGGCAGAGAGGGGAGAGGTCGTTATGTCGTCGGCCATTCAGATCGCTTCCATCATCATTTTCGGGCCGGCTTTTGCTGCCGTCGCCACGATGGTGGGAACTTTGGCTGCCGAGATCATCGAGCGGAGGGTTTGGTACAAGGCAGCCTTCAATGCGGCCCAGTTTGTTATCACCGTGGCTACCGTGGGCGTCATATATGTCGGCCTTGCCGATGAGACCCCCGCCCATCTGAACTCCTTGGTCGATTTAATTGCTCTGTTGGTAGCCGGGTTAATCTACTATTCTTTGAACGACTCCCTGGTCATAGTGGCCGTGGCTCTGGCGGAGCGCCTCCCTTTCCTAGCGATTTGGCGGACGGCCTTCAGAGATGTGGCTTGGCACAACCTGACCATGATCCCTTTGGGGGCTATGTTCGCCCTTCTCTGGCAAGTCCAGCCATGGAGCGTTGTGTTGGCCATCATCCCCATGTTCGTCATTCGGTCATCGATAGGGCTGGTGCGCCAATTGCGCGATCAAACCAAAGAGGCCTTGATAGCCCTGGCGGATACCATCGATGCTAGGGATTCTAGCACCTACCAACACTCCCAAAGAGTGGCTGAGTATGCGGAGATGATCGCTCGCCAGATGGGGCTCCCTTATGACGAGGTCGAACTTATCATCACCTCTGCCCGCTTACACGACCTGGGAAAGATAGGGATGGACAATGTGATGCTATACAAGCCGGGGCCTCTTTCTAGCGAGGAGCGGATGAACTTCCAGCGGCACCCCTCTATTGGGGAGTCTCTGGTGGGCTATTTTCCTGCTTTTGGCGCCGGTCGCGACCTCGTGCGTCATCATCATGAGCATTTCAACGGTAGAGGCTACCCCAACGGCAAGAAAGGCGAAGAGATACCTCTGGGGGCCAGGATCCTGGCTGTAGCCGATGCCTACGACGCGATGACTTCAGATCGCCCCTACCGAAGTGCCATGTCAAAGGAGACGGCCATAGCCCGCTTGAAAGCGGCTAGCGGGACCCAGTTCGACCCTCGGGTGGTGGAGGCTTTCCTGGCCGCTTTGGCGCGGAAAGAAGAAGCGGAATATATGCCCCGTAAGGCTGAGCCTCGTTTGGAAGAGGCTTCCTCTGAAACGGGCGAAAGATGAGTTTTTTCCTCATCGTTTCTGTAATAGTTGCCCTCCTCCGAGGGGGGAGCATCCTACGGCTCGGCCAACTCCATATCCGTCACGCCTATCTTATCCTCATCGCACTCGCTTTGCAGTTGTTGGTATTCTCCCCTCTAGGGGTTGGCTGGGAGCGTTGGGTAGGCTACCTCTACCTAGCCTCCTTGGCTCTCCTTCTCCTGGCTGTGGCCTTTAATCGGGACCTCCCGGGGATGAGTCTCCTCGGTTTAGGACTCTTTCTTAACTTCCTGGTGATAGCGGCCAATGGCGGCTTAATGCCCATCTCCGTTGAGGCTGCGCGTCGAGCAGGGCTCTTCGAACTAGTAGCCGCTCTTCAGACTAAGGGCCGTCACAGTAACGTGGCCCTCATGGATGAGGAGACCAAACTTCGGTTTCTAGGAGATACGATCGTCTTGGGGTATCCCCTACCTTCGGCTAGGGTCTTCAGCCCCGGTGACATCCTGGTGGTTCTGGGCGCTTTCATCTTCCTGCAATGGGCGATGCTGGGCCCCAACTGGCTGCCCCACTACCTCCAGGAAGGGAAGCCGGTCGCCCGATTTCTCTCCTTGGGCCACTTCTCCTGGCTCAGGGGGGCTACTATATTCGGCCTAGGCTTGCTCTTGGGATGGCTGATCATAGGATGGGTTCTATGGCCGGTGGAATATTACGATACCGACCCTCCTGACCTTCGGCGGAGTCAAAAGGAGGTCTACATCTCGTTGGTGGCCGACTCCTTCGGCCTTAATGGGGACGTACAACTGGCCAGGGAGAGGCTGCAAGGTTTTGACGATGAGGAGATACAGGCTATTATCTCGACTCTCTTGGAGAGGCAGGGAGAGGATCTCGCCACCAGCCAGAGGCTCCGCCATCTGGCTCAGGCTCTCGGTTTATCTCTAGCCCCTGGTGGGGAGTAACTTCTCCATTTGGGCGAAGGAGACTAGAAGCCTTTTGGGCTTCATCCCCACGAAGGCCACCACCACTTCTTCATCGTCCCCTACCAACTTACTGGAGACTACTACCCCCTCACCAAATTGAGGGTGACGGACCTTGTCGCCAGGGTTGAACTGGCGCACTTCCAGAGCCATAGGAGCCCTGGGGAGCCAAGTCGCGCGCTCATATTCGGTGCTCCCCCTCACCAACGGTGGGGGAATATCGAGGAGGAAGCGGGAAGGGGTATTCACCTGGGAGAGGCCTCGCAGGGTGCGACGAAAGGTGTGGATCAAGTAAAGCCGCTCCTTGGCCCGGGTAATCCCCACGTAACAGAGGCGACGTTCCTCCTCCATCGCTTCCCGGTCATCGAAGGAGCGGCTGTGGGGGAGGACCCCCTCCTCTAGGCCCACGATGAAGACCATCGGGAACTCTAGCCCCTTGGCCATGTGGAGGGTAAGGAAGGTGGGAGCGTTAGCCCGCTCGTCATAATTGTCTACATCGGAGACCAGAGCCACCTCTTCCAAGAAGGTGATCAACCCTACCTGGGGAGCGAGGTCAGCGTACCCACTGGCTACGCTCCGCAACTCCATCACGTTATTCCATCTCTCCTCGCCTTGTTCGGTGCCATCTCTTATATAGTCGGCGTATCCTGTTCTCTCTAAAACGAGATCGAAAATCTCGAGGAGATCCAACCTTTGGCCGGCATCGACTAGCTCCTCCAGGAGGTTGGCGAACTCGGAGAGGATACGCTTACTGCGAGGGTAAAGGGGTGTCTCCTCTTCCTCTCGCAGGCGACCTAGGGCGGTATATATAGGGGCTCCCAATCGGTTAGCCCACCCCGTAAGTTGCTCCAGCGTCTTCTTCCCTATAACCCTGCGGGGCACATTTATGATTCGCAGCAGGCTAAGGGCGTCATAAGGGTTATGGATGAGGCGCAGGTAGGCGATGATATCCTTCACCTCCCGCCTCTCGTAGAACCTGGTGGCCCCCACCAGACGATAGGGCACCCCAGCCCGCACGAAGGCGTCCTCTAGGGCCCGAGATTGGGCGTTGGTTCGATACATAACCGCGCAGTCGCCGAGATCGCATACTCCCCGTGCTTCCAGGCGTTGTATCTCGCTAAGAACGTATTGGGCTTCCTCTTCCTCGTCGTAGGCCTCGATGATGGTGAGGGGGAGACCACACTCCTTCTCTGTCCAGAGCCTCTTCTCCACCCGGGCCTCATTTTTGGAGATGACCGCGTGGGCTGCGTCCAAGATGTTCTGGGTGGAGCGGTAGTTCTGCTCCAGGAGGATGATCTTCGCCTCTGGGAAGTCCTTTCGAAAACGGCGGACATTGCGGAAATCGGCCCCTCGCCAAGTGTAGATGCTCTGGTCCTCATCCCCTACTACAAAGAGGTTCCGGTGCTCCAAGGTCAAGAGTTTCAAAAGTTCATATTGAGCCATATTCGTATCTTGGAATTCGTCCACCAGGACATGGTGGTAGCGCCTTCGGTAGTTGTCCAGAATATCTTTCTCATGGCGAAAAAGATCCACGGTCTTTGTGAGAAGGTCGTCAAAATCTAGGGCCTCATTTCTGGCCAAGAGTTCCTGATAACGTTGGTAGACCCTCCCCGCTATCTCATGCCAGTAGGTAGGGGAGGGGAAAGCGGAAGGGGGGATCAGTTCGCACTTGGCGTGGGAGATGGCGGCCAGGAGTGCTCTAGGGCGATAGACCTTTTTATCGAGCCCCAATTCATCTATCGCTTCGGCCACTAGATTAGCCTGGTCGTTCTCGTCATAGATGACGAAGTTACTCTCTATCCCTGCCCGTTCGCTCTCCCGGCGGAGGATGCGGGCACAGGTGGCGTGAAAAGTGCCTATGGTTATCTCGCGAAGCCCATGGCCCAGGAGTTGGAAGAGACGCTCCTTCATCTCCCGGGCTGCCTTATTGGTAAAGGTAACGGCCAAGAGGTGGTAGGGTTTTATGCCTCGCTCCTGGACCAGATAGGCCACCCGATGGGTAAGCACTCTGGTCTTGCCGCTGCCTGGCCCAGCCACCACTAAGATGGGCCCTTCGGGAGCCCCCACCGCCTGGCGTTGAGCGGGGTTAAGACCCTCCAAGATATTCATATTTTCATTCTATCACCTTTCCTCCTCCACTGCCAAAGGGCGGAGGCCTGTCAAGCAATTTAAACATGTAACCGAACCTAGCTCGGTTGTGCAACATATTTTGTAACTAAGCGCGGTGACTGTTTCTTAAGCGGATCGACGGTACCT